>Ga0207800_1000203_pt1 | contig 20157 bp, 14 predicted proteins | sample LuqExpMetageno11_FD_187769 | JGI IMG/M metagenome (GOLD analysis project Ga0207800, IMG submission 187769) | Tropical forest soil microbial communities from Luquillo Experimental Forest, Puerto Rico - Sample 11 (SPAdes) | ecosystem: Environmental > Terrestrial > Soil > Tropical forest ... | reverse complement strand
TACTCTATCCCCCTGGGCAGGGCAAGGCCAACTACAGATCCAGACGCCAAATTTCTCTTATGCAATGTTCTACAGACATTATCGGCTAATACTAATAGTTGGCGATAAGTGACGCTTTCACCCAGACTTACAACAGCCGGCTTATCGAGGAAAGATAGAGCTTGCTCATAAAACAGTTGATATACCGTTGTATCTCGCGGATAATCCTTGTCAGTTTCATTGAAACGGCGAATCATATCTGTTTCCTTCTGACCTATTACGCATAACTGCCATATTTCCCGGTCCATGTGGTCAAGCATGTCACTTAAAATATTAGTGTAGTGATTGGCAATACGCTGGATCGTTGTCTTTTTAAATAAAGCCGTATTGTATTCCCAATTTATTCTATATTGGTTATCCTTTTGAACTACTTCAACGGTAATATCAAATTTAGAACCTTTCGTCGGGATATCGGTTTGTACCACCTCAGTGCCATCAAGCGAGATATGCTCGGTGCGCATATTTTGATATATAAACATGGTATCAAACAACGATGTTCTCCCATAATCTCTTGGAATGTCAAGTTTGTCCAGTAATAAGTCAAAGGGGTACTCCTGATGTTCAAACACCATTAGCAGGTTATCCTTCAAATGATTTAAGAACAACCGAAGGGTTTCTTTTTCTTCTATTTTATTTCTGACAGTCAATGTATTTACAAACATTCCTACGCAATTATTTATTTCTTCCGTATAACGGCCGGATACGCTTGTTCCAATCAATATATCTTTTTGGTTTGTATACTTGTGCATCAGCATTACATAAGCCGCAAACATCAGCATAAATGGTGTTACTTTTTCGTTTAAGGATATTTGCCGTATTTTTTCCGTAATTTCTGATGACAAATAACTTTTTTCAACGCTACCCTTAAACTCATAGGATGACTGCCTTGCATAATTGTACGGTAGGTTTAGTATGGGGATTTTGCCCGATAAATACATAAGCCAAAATGACTGTTGCTTACTTAGTTTTTCACTTTGCAATTGCGTTTTCTGCCAGTTAACATATTCCCTGTATTGCATTTTAGGCTTAGGAAGCTCTTCTCCATGATAAAGATGGCTAAGCTCTTTCATCATGATGCTTAGTGAGGTTCCATCAGAAATTATATGATGGAGGTCCACCAGCAATAAATACTCATCTACCTTCCTCTGTATTACCTTCATACGAATCAAAGGCGGTTTAGATAAATCAAACGGCCGGACAAAATCACTAAAATCACTTTCTCCTTCACCGGCTTGAAATTCAAGATGGAAATGGACCGAATTTTCGACCTTTTGCATAGGATCGCCATTGTTTATGTGAAAAGACGACCGCAGCACTTCATGGCGGCTTATTAATTTATTAATCGCTTTCTCCAACCTAAGTACATCTACAGATCCTTTTATAGTAAACGCATAGGGCAAATTATAAGCGGTATGCACATCACCGCCGTACTCCAAAATAAATATCCGCTTCTGTGCACATGATAATGGAAAGGTTAATTTATCTTCATTACGATCTATTTGCCCGTATAGGTACTGAGCAAAATCAGTTACAACAGGATGTTTAAAGATTTCTTTTAACGGAACTTCAATGCCAAATGCTTTTTTTACTTCATATACTAATTCCATAGCTTTTATGGAATCACCGCTCAAGCTAAAAAAGTCATCTTGTGCAGTGCAGCACTGTATATTTAAAATCGATTTATACGAATTAATTATGAACACTTCTATTTCAGATAAATTACTTTGATTGTATTTGTCATAGCAAGAGCTGTCGTCTTCGTCCTTTCGGTAAATAGCCTTCACCAATGATTCTGCGTTTGTCAGCTTTAGAGGCATGTAATGTGCTTTGTGTACGATAGGATCCGCAGCTTCGACATGCTGCCACACATAAGGAGAATAGTTCGTTCCCACTTTTACGTCCAGCTTCAATGACAAACGACATTTTGTGAATGCTGCTCGTGCGCTTTTCTTTGGCGGAATAAAAACATGTTGTCTCGAATGGAAGTCGTATATTAATGAAATTTTATGTTCCGGCGCGGGTATATAATCCGTATTTATTATGAAGATACGATCAGAGGTATTATCATAAATTTCCTGCGCACCTTTTTCAATTAAAAAACGGCGGACCAGCGAATTTTTGGCACTTTCATTATAAACAAATTCAATATTTCTTAAACCGCTTTTTTCACAATATTTTCTTAAAATATAGAGTATTGCATCCTCAATTTCTTTACCCAGAACCCTACAGCTAAGGCACATTGCATTAATGCACAACCGTGTATCCTGCTCCGAAGTCAATAAAAACCCTGTTAAGCCATAATCTCCAAACACGTCTTTTATGCAAACGCTCCAGCAGCAATAGGCAGGATTAAGCATTAGGTCTCTAACCTGTCCTAAATCCCACCGAAGATTAGCAGAGTTAAATTGGTTGGTTCGCCATGCAAGCTGCACGATCCTCTCCTCTTCATCTTTATCACTTGGATAGAAATAGATCGTTAATGCTAATTTCTCCAGGAATTCCCTTTTTGAAAAACTTAAAGCTTTTTGATTGTTCCTTTCTTTCTCACTTGCGTGAAAGGTATTGCGAATATCATCTTCATAAGTGCTTTGCAGTTTATCAAACGCCCAAACATGATAGGTAAACGACAATATATATTTTTCCTCGGGAAGCTGCAAGGTTAATACTTGGGGGCAATATTTCATTACATCTAAACACTCGTTGGGAGAATCGTCGATAAATATAAAACTATCCGTGCCAAGATTCAAGGAATTGGCTATTTTGTTTATATTTGCAGACTTGGGCTCCCAGTTTATTTCCCACACCGTTATGTCAGTTTTTTGCAGAACCATGTTTTGATTGTTATTAAATACCTTCCATACATTTTCCTCGTCGTTTTTGCTGCATAATGCCAGAAGCATACCCTTCCGCTTTAATTCCAGCAATTTATTCTGGAACTCTATATAAGGTTGGGAAACAATTACATCACCCTCCCCACAGTAACCTTTCCACAAAGTATTATCGCAATCAAGCACAACCACTTTGAATGGCCATCCTTTTCCCGCCAATAAGGTACGTGCAATTGCCGTCCCCATTGAGGCATAATACTCTTCCGTATACGGTGTATGGGCTTCCTTATCGCGGAAAGTATCATTGACAGTATCAACCTGGTAATAAGTTTCTATATCAAAAAAATCTATAATTTTGACGTTTGTAAGCTGTTCAAGCTTGGAAATCCATTGTTTGTTGAGTTCAGATATTGTTTCATTAAATTCTTCTGTATGGATTCCTGTTAATGGAAATATCCCTACATAAAACCAACTATTATGTCGACTTACAGCATGCAAAACCACATCCTGCAATTCCTTAATTCTTTCAATTTGGCTGTCATCAGGCGTATCCCCCATAATATAGTCTTCCCAACGAATTAATAGAACATTATTGCCATTATTAGTTGATACCAAACTATTGTTATCTGTCAGCTGTTGATAAACCTGCTGATATGGTGCAAAGACCACAGAACAAAGAAATCCATAACTCTCCATCCACCAATGTATATACTTGTCAATGTAATTGCTTACAAAAGTGGAGCAAACAACTATATTATTTTCATTCCGCCATATCAATGCCTGAGTGTTATTAGTACTGGATATTAAAGTTGAAACAGATATATTGGAGCTATTTAGGACCGTAGTGATTAAGTCAGAAAAATTCCGAGATATTCCGGCAATAAATTCGTTGGTAAACTTATCTGTTTTAAACAGAAACCTTAGCTGACATTCGTTGATCAAGTCCAGCAAAAGAGTAATATCATAATGCGTGCTTTCATTTATTGACACAGATTTAATCAAGCAATCGTCTAACTCCGTGGCAGACACGTCGATGGGATAGTTTTCGATGACAAATATAGTATTAAACAATTCGTCTAAAACATTAGCTTCACTGTATTTGCGAATTTCATACAGGGCAGTGTTTATGTATTCCCTTCTGCTGATTATAGATTGATGGGTTCTTAACAAAAAATCCGTAAATAATTCATTTTCTTCCAGGTTAATTCGAAACGGTACTGTATTAATAAATAAGCCTGGAGTATTTTCAATCCCAGGCAAACCGCAATTCCTTCCGCTTTCCGTTGTTCCGAAAATGATATTATCCGTTTGTATATACGCTGACAGAATAAGCGACCAAATGGCATAAAAAAAACTAGCGAGCGTTACATTTCTTTCCGCTACGTAATTTTCAATATTTGTTAATAGGCATTCGTTGATATTCAAAACGGCTTCACCATCAGCGCACGGTAAATTACCGTTCATGGTATTTCTTTGTTTTAACGGAAGTATCCGGCAGCTTTGCAAGTAATCTGACCAAAATAGTTTTTCTGCAGATGTATCTTTTCTCTTATCCTTAAGCCAAGCGATATAGGAAGGATAGCATCCTGTTTCCGGACTTTTTGGGGGGGTGCTTTTTCTCAGGGTATTGTATGCAGTAAATAGGTTTTTCATGATAATGGAGCTGCTCCAGCCATCAAACAAAATATGATGATGGCTTAATACCAAACTGTAATGTGATTTATTTAGCTTGCATATAGTGAAGCTATATGGTTCGTTTGTCAAATTAACCGATTGCCTTAATGACAATAGCTTACTTTTATACTCTCTATCCTTATTTATTTCATCAAGCTGAGAAAAATCCAAATTGCCGACGGCTGCAGGCATATGTGAATAAACTAATTGAACAGCGGTTTTAACTTCTTTCCATTTGATAACGGAACGAAGGATTTCATATTGGTTGACAATGCTTTTCCACGCTTCACACATCATTTCGTTATCAAACCCGCCGTAAATCTCAATTACCAGTTGTTCTTTGTAGAACAAGTTATTATTATCATATAAATGATAAAAAAGAAGACCCTTTTGAATAGGGGTCAATTCATAAATATTTTCTACTATTTTTAAGTTCTCTTGTTTTTCCTGCACTGTTATCACCTTTTAAATATCTGATTTAAGTCATAGTTAATAAAAGCATTTTCACAAGGATGTCCTACCGAAAGGTACATCTGCATTTCTGTCAGCTCAAAAATCACTGTAAATAAGGTAGGTACGTTGTTCTCACCAATATGTCTGCATATATTGAATTTTGTGTCAACATGGGTGGTGAAAAGGTTAATTATGTCATTTAATTCAAAGTCTGACTTGTTTTCTATAAAAGATTGAGCAGTATTATATCGCGCCATTGATTCCGGAAGCGTGATTAAGTTACCTCGTTCCTTAAGCAAATCACTAATAAAATGATTGGTATGCAATATGTATCCCTTCTCATCCTTGTAATAATCAATCCCCCTGGACGTTAATTCTATTCCCAGTATAGAATTTTTTATATCGGCAAGCATAACATTAACGGCAAAAGCAATTGGCGATTTTGATAAATTCCGCTGAGCGTCGAAGACATTTTTTGAGTCCAATGACCGTTTAAGGAGTACATGGTAAGGCGCGCCATTCGTATTTATTTCATGTGTATAAAGAAAATTCAAAAGTGTAACCAAACCCTGGTTATTTATCCCCATGCTTCCTACAATACCCGCTTCTGTTATTGTCAAGGACTGATGCCCTTTGCCGTCATCAGAATTCAGTATAATCAAAACATCTTCTGCCTCTTTGATCCAATCCCACGTCTGTGCTGCATATACTTTTTGATTGGTTGTTTTTTCTTTGCCAATTATGAAACTTGTGCAGCCTTTTGTCAGAGAAGCTTTATTCCAAGAAGGGGTATGGATATCAGTACGAACATTAAGGAAAACAATCTCTTCTATTGAAACTCCGGCTCCAGCGGCAATACCCTCAAATTCTTGATAAATGTTTATATCATTTTTCTTTAACGGCTTAATAAACCTTCGTGCGTCTTCCAATAATGTCTGCCAATCTGATTTTCTCATGGCTTTGCATAATTCTTTACATATTAAGATATTTCTTCTTATTAAATCACTGCATTGTTCACCATGACTATATCCACGCTCCCAGTTATCACCAACAACCTTAATGAATGGAAGCTGATTTGCTTTCGCTATCATTCCTCCCCCTCCTGTCTACTAATACAAAGATTTTCAATATAAAGAAAGAAATCTTTTAGACTAATAAATTTTGTTGCTATAAAGGCATCCGGTTCAAACTCAATATCATACTCAGCTTCAAATTGAATAATGATGTTTACATATGCGATTGATTGGATTTCAAGCTGTTCAAGCGGTTGGTCTAAATCAATCTTTTCAGCAGGGATCCCAGATGTTTCAGAAAATATTTCTATTGCCCTTTGGATATTAAAATCTGTACTAATAAAAATCATCTCCTTTGTTTTATTATATTATGTAGCCATGTGCGTAACTCAATCCATTGATATAGCTAGCTTTTAGCGGACAGTTTTTTTTCGATACCATCAATTAATGATCTAATGGTCATAAAGCCCTTTTCGTGATTCAAAATGAATTCTTCAAGCGTAAATTGTATATCAAACTCTTCTTCTATCATTACTCCTAATTTAATGAAGTAATAAGAATTAATGCCGGCTTCAGTCAGTTTTATGTCTTCAAGCCGTTCTTGAATAATATCCACAAGGATATCGCCGATCAATCTATAGACTTTGCTTTTTATGACTTCCCTCATTTTTCACCTCTTTCTTTGGCTTGCATGACGGTTTTTTTAGATGTATCTTCTATTTGAAATGTTAATCATTCCCGCCTTAATCATTTATATCTCGTATCTTTTTACTAATAAATCCTACCGTTGGAGTTTCAAAGAATTCAGTAAAGTCTATTTCCTTTTGATATTTTCCATAAATTTTAGCAAGCAAAGTCATGACCCTGAGACTATCACCTCCTAAAGCCATGAAATTGTCACTTAAGCTCATTTGCTTAATATTCAATATCTGCGCCATAATCTCGGCTACATCTTTCTCAAGCTCACCCATGGGTGCTTTTTCCTTTTCGGCACTACTAAAAGATATATCAGGCAATTTTCTTATATCGATTTTATTATTTTTAGTAGTTGGCCAAGCCTGAACAGATACAAAATAATTAGGTATCATGTAATACGGTAAATATTGGGATAGGAAATCACGCAATTTATCATCATCCACTTCATCAGCAACAGGAATATAGTAGGCTATTAATGTTTGATATCCCGATTCATCTTTTACAATAACAATTGAATCCTTAATATCTTCACACTTATTTAGTACACTCCTCACTTCTGACAATTCAATTCTATGGCTTCTCAATTTGACTTGACTGTCTATCCTGCCAATACATTGTATACTTCCATCATAAAGAAATTTTCCGACATCTCCGGTATAGTAAAAGTTTTTTTCCGCAGGAGATAAATTCTCTATTGTCAAAAAGGCTTTCGCAGTTAAATCCTCTCTGTTGTAATAACCGCGTGAGACGCCCGGACCTGATATATAGAGAACGCCTTTTCTTCCTAATGGCACCGGTCTTAATTTTTCATTAAGAATATAGATACTGCTATTATCAATCGGCCGTCCAATCACCGAAGTGTCATGCGAGGTGCCATTAATACAGTATATTGTACTATCGACAGTACACTCTGTAGGACCATATACATTGTATATTTTTATTCTGTGCTCATTTCTAAGTATATTCCACATTTTATCCGGTATTGCCTCCCCACCAACTAAAACAGCTTCAAGACTCGGACACTTACTCAATATTCCATTTTCAAGCAATAGCGAAAGCTGTGTAGGGGTACAATCGAATACGTTTATCTTCTTATCATTTATGTAATTAATAATATTGTTGACTGAGTTTCGAATATTTTCCGGTAAAATACACAAGCTGTATCCATTCATTAAGCCTACAATTTGTTGTACCGACGCATCAAATCCGAAGGGTGCATTGACTGACAATACCGCGTTATGGCTTTTATTCTGATCTATATTTGAGAAAATATTTTTATTCAAACTGTTGTAAAGATTGTTTACCGATTTATGTTCAACAAGAGTCAATTTTGGTGTTCCCGTTGAGCCAGACGTATAAATTCCATATATTACGTCGCTATCCTTCACTATGATATCTTGATTTTCTATAGAATACCTGCTTAACTCAACACTCTCAACATTAAGCCATGGCACTTCTAAATCGTAAAAATATTCTTCATATTTGCCGCTTGTGATAACTAATGGCACCTGTGCATCCTTAAGCATAAACTCAAGCCTCTTCTTGGGGAAACCGTTATGTCCGGGGCTTAATGTGTCAGGGTCTATCGGAACATAAGCGTTTCCTGATTTTACTATAGCCAATATCGCTGCTATGTAATCTATGGATCTATCAAGGAATACACCAATAAGTTTATTCTCACAATGAATAACCTTTTGAATATAGTGAGAAATTCTATTAGATTTAGCATTTAATTCTTCATAAGTAACTCTATCATTTCCACAAAAAACGGCGATTTTAGAGGCATGTTTAGAAACCGTATCTTGAAAATGCGTATGGAAAGGCATAGTAGATATTGGCGACTTTTCTCCAATAGAGTACTTATTTATTAATCCATATTCATAATCACTAATGATATCTATTTCATTAATCCTGATTAGAGGATCACTAATGAATAAGTTGCAAAGCTTTTTAAATCTTTCTGCCATAATTTGTTCAAAGTCATTAAAAACATTGCTTTCATCAAAAAACTTAAAGTTTAGTTCATTATTGTTACTGCCATAGATCAACCCTGATGCATTACTATAATTGTTTAATGGTAATTCATTATTTTCGATGATGATTGCATTGCACTCTTTATCATCAGATTTCATATTCTCAGCATCAATATAAGTCTGTATCTTTTTCAAATATTCATAAAAGGTTGAATCATTGATAGAAATCTTAACTAATTTTTGAATTTCTCCGCTCATATGTTTTATATGATATACCCCATCATAGCAGTCGTTATCATTAACGATTGAATATGCCGCAACCATGAAGGTCTTGAGACTCACTTGATACACTTCAAGGCAATCTAGCAATTTTTTTAACTCAGAGAAAATGCTATAATTCATAAGCATGTCCATTCCTTTCGTTTCTCATATGGTTTATTTTTCTTATCACTAAATTCGACATGCCGCTTATTGTATCGAAGTAATCCGGCGATAAATCCTGCTCATTAAAAGTAATACTAAACCTTTCTTCCAAAAACAAAATTACCATAACCACGCTTATAGAGTCTACAAGACCAGTATGTATTATACTTTGCTCCATACCAATATCCGTAATATCATGAGGAAATTTAGTCAAAAGATATTCCTTAATTTCACTGCTGACTATATCAAACATATTTTTCACCTTCCTGATAGTATTTTTTTGCAAGATTCAAGCGGCAATTCTTATTGTGTGCATCAATAATATTACTTAAATCATCTATTCGTTCTCTTATTAACCAGTGAGTTGCTTCGGGAAGTATAATATGATTTGAATATTTTAATGAACCATCTGCCCATGTCGCCTGTTTATAGTTTGCCACAATATCTTTTTCTGACGAAATAATTATCGTTGGTATTTTTATTTTCTTAATAATCTCTTCTATATCATGTGTGTAATATTCAACACACATTTCAAGAAAACTAATCATTTTTTCACTTGAGGAATATGCATCAAGTATAAGATTTTTATCATTTTCCGGCACGATTTGAAAAATAAAATCAATCACATTTCCTATTTCAGAAAGCTTGACTTTATTCATAAGCTTTTCATAATCTGTCGATGTTGTAAAGAGACCATTAATAATGATCTTCATATAGTATTCAAGAACACGCTTATCTTCATTAATTATTTTGTATATATCCTTAACATTTTCACTAAACTTAGAATGTTCTTTTTGGCTGTTTTCATAAGGAGCATACTCGCCTGTTAAAACAATGTTTGATAACACCTTATCAATATTGTTCTGTGTAAAAATAAAAGCTTGTTTCACTCCAGAGCACCAGGAAATTAAATGGAACTTATTGAGCTTCTCATTTTTGATTATTTCCTCAATATCGCCAATATGATCATAAACCCCAAACTTTCTTGTGCTATTATCAATTGCTTTTTGTTGCTTTACGCCTCTTACTTCTCCTATTACAAAATAATATCTTTCAGCCAACATTGACACAAATGGTTTCCATGCAGACACATCAACGCCATAAGCGTTTATTATATATATGGGCTGTCCTTTTCCGGCGGTATAATAAGTAATTGTGTCTCCGCTCTCAAGATTTATTGTTTTTTTTGTAAAGGACACCATATCTACCTGGTTAATTTGCTTATTAATTGTCGCAATTGATTCTTTAAGCTTTTTTCCCAGTTTTTCTATCACTTCATCATCGACATTTTCATTTACTTTAACAGCATGTGCATCAAGTAAGTACGGCATAGCATAAAGAAGCTGTTTGTCTAAAATTGTATCAACATCTGTAATGAATCTTTTACTCTTTCCCGTATTAATATCAAGCTTTATTATCCTTTTTGCCATACCAAGCAATCGCCCAATTGAGCAATAATAGTTATCTCCAAGATAATATTTATTAAGACCTTTAGCTTCATATGAGTAATAACTATATATCTCGTCTGCTATATCACTTGCATCGGCATAATTGATTTTATTTTCTTTACAATATACATGCATATCTTCATTTTGGAAAAAGTCGTTTACCCTTGATTTTAACCAATACTCAAATTGCATAATAATCCGTAAAAATGCATACATGCTGTTTATACTTTGTTCGGATGAAAGTTTAAATGAACCTGAAATCATAAATATATTAGTTTGTAAGAAATTATTTGAAAATAATTCATCAATTTTATTCAGATAATTAAGCGTGTTTTTATTTATGCGTTCAAGCTCATTATTAATAAGACTATAATCTATCGCCTCGTTATGAGCCTTTTGCTCTTTATAGCATTCAATTCCACTTACTATAAAGTTGATATCTTTTATGTTTGAACCTACTTTTTTTCTAAGGTTTGATAAAACAGTTAACCTGTCCATAATTGAATTACAGTAATTACGTCCTTGATTTACATAAAAGTCAGAAAATACCCAAATGCTAATATCCGTTATACTGTTAATTGAAACAACATAATCCTTGTATATCCTGGCGTTGTTTACTATCGCCAAAAGCTCATGATAATCCCCCTCTGTTGAGTTATATGTATTAAGCACCTCCTGCAGTAAATAGTAATCATTTTCATTAATATTTATTTCACAACAACGATCCATACGGACATATATATCCTTTATCAACTTTAAAGGCTTTATGCTATCCAAGCCTATAACAAACATTTTTAACATTACTTCCTCCCTCAAACTGGTATTTTTGCTATAGTCGTTCATAATAATATACATATTGTTCATTTAAAATCTTTTCATATTCAATAACGTTATCTATCACACCTATAAGCTCATCTTTAAGAGAAAAACCATTATTCCGTGGATAGAGTGTAAATTTAGTCAGTAATAAAATCAGGTAATTCCAGCCTGATGTGGTTTGTTCAATATATGGTAAAAGCTTATTGTTTATTTTAGAGAATATTTTTTTTTGAATCGCTTTGTTATTGATAGATTTATTTATCGTATCAACCGCACTATTTACATTTAATGAGTTGATATCATCATTTAATAATAAGTGTTTAAGATTTTTCATGCTTTGATACAAAATCTCATTACTGGAGCAATAAGACAAATCATACAAATAACCTTTCAAGGCATTAAACTCATTATACGTCGGAGCTTCCATGACATCATCTTTCATTAACCTAAAAAAAGAACATGTAAACTCACTTTTGGACAAATAATTTTCTGAATATCCCTGCGCAGCTAATAGAAGATTTTCTATTAATATGCTTTGACGCTTAAAGTTCAAAATCCTTTTATTACTTTGTTCAAACACAAAAAAATCACTTTGATTCAACCCATAGATCAGAAGGTTATGATCAAAGTGTTCCTTTAAATAAGTATCTTTACGGATTGCTTCATAATAACAGTCAACATTTACAACAATAGGGGTTGAATTTTTTATAGATTCTAAGGTGATTTCGGTTAAACTGTGATAATCATAAAATTTTTGCATAGTAACCGATGAATAAGCAAGTATACTTTCCAGCTTTTCAATGTTTTTAGATCTAATGTTTAAGCCCAATATATTATCACCGGATTTTTCATATTGAAAACTTGTGTTTCGTAGTAACGGTAATTCTTGTATTTCCATATAGCTTAATATTGAAAGAACAGAATTGTATATACAATCAATAAAAAAGAATTCATTAAAGGGATTAATATTTTTTATTGTTATTTCATTATTTTCCATTATGGTAAATAATCCTTTCTTGCAGCTAATTCCGCAAGGGATTTGATCGTACTATTAGCCTTTATTTTTGAATATTCGATATCAATTTCAATTATGTCGAGCATTGACTTTAACTTTAAGGCAAGCATAGAATCTCCTCCTATATCAAAAAAATCTGTATCAATATTAAACTCGGTTTCAGGTAATAAAATTTTCCAAATACCGCTTATGACATTAACTAAATAATCAAAGGTGTTCTTATGTTCTCTTAATTTCCGCCTTAATTCTTCTTTATCAATTTTATCATGCTGATTTGTTGGAATCACTTCTATATACGTATAATCCCTCGGCAGCATATAGTCAGGGAGGAACAGAGAAAGTTTTTTCCTTATTTCAGTGATATCTTCAGATTTATTCGTATAAAAACATATAAGATAATTATCTCCGAATTGATCAACATCAGAAATTACAGCTATATCTCCGGCACTTATATGTTCCAATATGTTTTTTTCAACTTCTTCCATTTCGACTCTGTTACCATGAATTTTAATCTGATCATCAATCCTTCCATGATAATCTATATTCCCGTCTTCTCTGATAGCTCCTAAATCACCGGTTTTATAACATCGGTAATTATTTCTATAGCAAAATTTTTCGGCAGCTGTCAAAGGCATATTTAAATAACCTGCAGCTATCCCTGTTCCCGAAATATATATCTCTCCAATTTGACCAATATCACACAATTTATTATTATCATAAATAAATATTTTTGTATTATCTATTGGCTTACCAATCGGCACCCGATTATTGTCAAAATCTTTGCCAATGATATAACATGATGCGTAAATAGCACTTTCAGTCATACCATATGTGTTAGCAATCATAGCATTGTAAAACAGCTTATTAAATTTTTTGGCTAAATATGAGCTTATGTGCTCCCCGCTGTTAAAAATCCATTTTAGTTTTGGAAGCGGGTGATGAATTTCTTTTCTTTCAAGATAGTCTAAAAATATTTTTAACAGCGAAGGAACACATTGCATCATTGTAACCTTCTCAAGCATTATGTAAAGTCTTCTCATCTCTTTTGCATCGTTGTCATTTATTATTTGTATTCCTGCACCAAACATAAGCGGCAAAAATATTTCAAAAATAGAGTCAGTAAAACTTATTGAAGTTCTATGTGAAATAATGTCATCGCAGCATATATTAAAATAACGTCCCATCCAAAATAGTGTATTTAGTATTGCCTTGTGGCTTATCATTGCTCCTTTCGGTCTGCCTGTCGTTCCAGACGTGTAAATAATATAAGCTATCTCATTTTCATCAATTTCAACACTTTCCGAGATAATATTCTCATACTGCAGCAGATCATCAAAACATATTACTACCTCCCGCCCATCTTTTAAATCATTCATGATTTTTTTATGCTTAGCATCTGTAATAACTAAGCTGCAATTAGAGTTCTGCAGCATATACTTTATCCTGCTTGTCGGATAGTTAATATCTATCGGAACATACACACAACCGCTTTTTATTACTGCAAGAGCAGCAATTATCATATCGCAGCCCCGTTCCATTGCAATGGCAACGCATTCATTTCTTTTGGCTAAGGATTTAACTGTTACGGCTGCTGAATGTGACTTTACTCCTAACTCCCTGTAAGTTAACGTTCTTCCATAATCATATATCGCTATATTGTCAGGGTGTTTTTGAATAGCTTCATTTATCATTTCCGCCAAATTCACGCCTTGTCTGTTTTCTATCTCGGTTTGATTAATCTCATCGTATAAATTAGTATGCATTACTACCCGTCCTTGTAATATTATTTTTATTGTTCACAATAAACTCTACAAAGTCATTAATAATTATTCTTTTATTGATTAATATGATTTCTTCAGGAAATGTAACGTCAAATTCAGTTTCAAGCTTAACGAGTAACTTAATATATGCTACTGAATTAATATTTAAGTTTATTAACTCTAAATTAAAAAAATCATCTATGCTATAATCAGTTTCAAGCACGTCCTCAATTATTTTTTTGACATTCTCCTTTATACTCTCTATACCCATTTGTTTTTATACCTTCCTTTTAAACTTACTTTAATTAATTTCAATCATATCATTACAAAACTCATAAACACCAAAATACTTTTTATTCCAAAAAATAACAGCTTCATTGTGGTAATATGTATGAAATCCGCTGAACATAAACGGAAGCATTACATTTCGCAACAATAAATTATTTTTCAGAAAATTATCGTTATTGGCGTTTATAAGCAAAACGCTTCTAGTATTGTTGACCGGGTTTGGTATAATCTGCATGATACAATAGTCACCATAATATTTTTTTTCTTTGTACTCAAAATATTCACTATTACTTTTTATCTTGAGTAATTCATTTATATTAGAATCATGAAGAAAATCTGTTTTATTAATGAACAAAACGTTATAATTTTCTTCAAAAAAAGTATGATTACTAAAATAATTGATTGGAAAGCTTACATCGAAACGATTTACGATTCCATAAGTTTTAGGCGAGGCAAAATTATTAGCCACATTTTTCTCCGCTTCCGTGTAATTATCTGGGATATAGATCTTAAGGGGAGCAGAATATATATGTAATAATCCCTGTCCCTTCCGAACATTTACCATAGGAAAATCTTTCGCCAACTCAAAACCTGAAGCCGTTTTACTAAAATGTACTTCATTAAAAAAATAATCAGAAAATTCAAATTTCTGACCATTTACGTTAATTAAGAAATGTTTCCTGTTTATTCTATCTGGCAGTGTGATAGATAGCTCTGAAAGGTTTTTCACATTAACCACAACATATGCATCTGATAATAACTTAGCATCAACCTCCATATCCCTTTCACCATAATCTATCCCGCCTGTTTTTATCCAAAATGACTTTGTATACAGATTCATCTCGCTTCTGAAAAATATATTTTCAGGAAACAATGTACGTTTCTTTCCCCTAAAGAATTCAGGTATGTTATACAGCTTAAAATTTGATAAAGAATCATGAATAAGATCCTTTAAATCCAATTGTGAGTATTTTGTACTGTTAATATTCTCTTTAATGATATTGGGATTGTTTAAATAATTATAGTCCAAATTAGACACAACGTTATTTATATGTATATTACTGACGTTATTTAATAGTGCAATCCTTGGATATCCGGAGATAATGTAGGCTCCAGCGGCTAAGTGAGGATAACCTATCATCATTGACCACAAATCAAAACTTGAATGGCTCTGCCCCACAAGAAATATCGCGTCTTCATCTATACTATAATTAGTTAATAAATAATGAATGGCCTCTAAATAGCGACCTTCGCTTATATATCCTCCTCCGGTTATCCCTCCACAGTAAAAATCAACAAAGAAGAAATCATTGCTGTCTGTGAATTGATCAGAAATAAATTCCTCCTCTTTATCAACAAAATACATAATCAGAGGATATTTTTTTTCGCTGAAACAGTCCTTTGGCTCTCTGATCATGATTTCCATAATTTTATTATCAATTTTTGATATATAGTATTTTCTTCTTGTTACTACATTCTTATTGGATAACCTCTCTTTAAGCAGTGTAAGCAGTTCAAATCTTTTCATGTCCGATAGATGTTGTATTTTGAGCTTATTTACAATTCCATTTACCGTAACATAAATATCATCTTCTTCAGATATATTCGCCGCCTTTTCAAGAAGCTCCGTTACAATACCTTCCGGCATAAATACATGCAAAGTATAAATCGAACCATTATCTAACGTAATTGTTATATCTTTTAATTGATTTTCAAATTCTCCGACATATAATGTGTATCGTTGAAACGCATTAATTTCATGTTCTTGTTTATCTTCAATGTAATTGTACTTAACGATATATTTATCTTTATCATGGCTAATAATCATAAAGCTTAAATAACCATCCGAATAAGAGCTTATTAGGTTTCTTTCATTACTCTCAAGGATTGCTTTTAAATTCGGGTATATCAGCCCTGCCATTGCTTTTTCATAATCATGTATGTGTAAATATCCGTGTGCAAGCGTATTACACGGCTGGTTCATATACTCAATAATTATTTCGTTATCTCCTTGATTCAGAGTAATCGCCATAAACTTATTTTGCTGGAATTTAGCACCTGCATATAACAATTTTCTGTTAAGCCAAAGTTTAAAGAATCCTGCGAAACCAATGTCAATAACAACTTTTAGCTTTTGTGGACTATATAATGGAACATAAAAATATTGACATTTATCAAAATCAAAATATGCTAATTCACTATATAGCAATTTAGTGATTCTGTTATGTATTTCTATCTCATCAATATTTTTTATTGCGTATTCTATGTGTTTTGCGACATCATCTCTATAGCTCACGCTAAAAATATCAATTTCTTCCTTAGGTATTTCAAAAAGCCTGTAAAACTTATTAACCAGTAAAGTTTCGCCCGTAAATACATAACTGAGTACCATTCTTTCCTCCCTCTATGAAATACCTATTTCTTAACATTAATAGCGGACTCAGGGCAATGTTCCATACAACATGTGCACATTGTACATTTTTCCTTAGTGATTACCGGAAACCCGTCTCTCATAATAATTGCTCCGAACGGACATTTCATTATACATATCCCGCATCCAACGCATCTTTCGTAATTAATGTAATAGTTATGTCTGAGTATTTCAAAATACTTTCTATATTCCGAACCGTGAAAGACAGGAAGTTTTTCAAAATCCCTTTCGAAATTACAGACCATATAATCATTATTATCTGTAAAATTTCTCTTTTGCTTATCTAAATTCATATCCCATGCCGCTTTTAGAACCGCTAATTCCTTCGTATCATAACCTACAAGTTTTGTAATGAATTCATCAATAGATACACTATCTTCTCCAAATATCAGATATCCGAGCTTTATAGGATCGCCAAGAGACGGTCCGAAACCATCCATAGCAGTAATGGCGTCCATGATAACATAATCCGGTTTCCGTATTGAATAAACGGTACCGATAATTTTGGAAAATTCATTCAAGTCCGTAAACTTATGAAAAGCTTTTCTTTGCTGATAACTTATACAACCGTACATATTCTTAATTGCACCTGTATAATTAGTTAGCAAATGGTTCTTAAATTTGGGCAATTGTATGAGAAAATCACTTTCAAGTATTAATGAAGAATACTCGTATGTTATTCCATTTATATTTATATCTGTATATCCGTAATCTCTAAGGTTATAGAACTCAAGCCCATATTTATTCAGTATAGGCTTTATTTGGGTTTTTGTAATATTTTCTTCATTTTCGATATCTTCGCAAACTATAATATTACAATCCAATCGTGACAATACCTTTAATAATAAGTCAAGAACCTGAGGATGGGTTGTAATTGCTTTATCTGGTGAGAAAGGCCCAACAAGATTAAGTTTTACAGCAATATTGCAGTCCTTTTTTACTGGCATACTCTGACATATATGCTGGTAAAGAGTGCCTGTATATTTTGATAAATCATTATATTCCGCATTGCAAAAATATCCAAAATCCCCATCCATTTCAAGTGCCTCCTTTATTAGATCTGACTATATCTTGTATAGCCTCGAACACTTTCTTTTCTTCGGCAGATGTAGCTTGTAAAATATCAGCGGCTTGATTTATCATATTATTAGGATTATTGACCAGCCTTGCTTTTATTAGCATATTTCTTGCTTTGAGATAATTTTCGCCGCATTTTTCCATTCTATCAGCAATGTTTAATTTAGTGGGCAATATTTGTAGTAAATCTAAATGCTTCGCATATAAAGCAAATTGTTTTCTCCCAAGTCCAAGATTAAACAAATTGCTAAAAATCGGTGATTTCCAAAAATCCTTTTCGCTAATATCATTGCATTCCTTTTTAAGATCAATATGTCTTAGGGATTCGATAAATGCTTCTTGTGCACAAAATGAGTTTTCATAAATAGTGCTGCTGCTTAAACGCTCTATTTGGTTTACCAAGGCCTCAAATAAAACCTCCCTGTCACAGCATCTGCTTTTGCATGAATCGAATAATACCAACTTATTTAGAAAACCCTTGCAAAATAATTCTTTTGATATTTCAATATCTTTAAAGACAGGCTGGCAGTCCATACATATTAAACCCTTTGATTCATTATAGTCATATGCGGTTATTATATGGGTTGCTGTATTAAAGCTATTTTTATCCTTGCTCCAATTATGCCAATAACAACAAGACATTTTAATTGTGAAAGACACTGCTCTGTTTTGATTAATATTATCAATAATTATTTGATACGCCTTTTGCGCATCAGTGATTAAGGCCTCTTCCGCCTTGATTCCTGTAAACTTAAGCATATTTTGCTCTATATTTCCCCAATGACTTTTGAGGCAGGAACCAAGCGTTTCTGACTCCGAAGGGATAAAATCAAAGCTCCACGAATTGCAATAAATTAAGTAATAATCATTACTATAGAATTTAGTGACTGAAGCTAAAATATCTTCATAGCAGTTCCTGCCCTCTCTATATAACGGTTCAAGATTTATCAAAATAATTCACTCCTTTACAATACATGCTATCCTATGAGTTTTTTATCCTATGCCTTATCCATACATTTTCCTGAATATAAGTGACTTGATTTTTGCTCAATTCAACGTCTACAGGTGACATCGCGAAGGGTACAATATATTTGCCGTCAAAAGGGAACTTCATTTCTGTCCATTTTTCCCATTGCTCTATTGTATCTTTAATCATGATTCCCCTGCACGGTTTCATAATTTCTCCCCCGAGTTTCACATTAACTCTTAACCAAGGATCATAGGGAATACCATATTCATCCTTAATATTGATATATTCGTTTAAAGGCATCAAAGGATAAAGATATTTTTTTGAAGGGCGCAAGGGTATAAATACATTTGAATATCCCATTTCAGAAGCGAGTTTTTTCATTTCTTTTATACAATAATAGCTTATACCCTTGCCCATATACCGCGGATTGACAATGACTTGTAATGCCATTAGATTATCAGGTTTTCGATTATTACAGATGTCATGGGATATCTTCTTAAGCCCCCAATAAAGACCATCCGAACTAACCTCGTATGGCTCATCGCCAAGATGAAAGGCGGCTGAATTAACAACCGCCAAAATTTCATCACCATCAAGCAGCAGCAAATGATGATCAGGAAAATTTTCACTCATAAATCCCCAATAAGCATTCATCACTTTTTCGCCGGAAACAAACTTCGGCCAGGCTTCTTTGTATAACCTGTTTATTTCATCTGCCAAATCCGGTCTGTCTTTCATTGTTGTCACAGTGTATTCCATATCCGAAACCCCTTCCGCTAATTTTGTTTGGTTATCTCATTGTATTCATTAACCAAAACAACTGTCGGCTTGTAATTCAATAATGAATTCTCATCCACATGCCTATATGTCATAATGATAATCTTATCTCCGATACTAACAAGTCTTGCTGCCGCTCCATTGAGACAAATAGAATTATTTTTATTTTCACCTTTTATTACATACGTTTCAAATCGCTGACCGTTATTGATATCCACAATTGCTGCTTTTTCAAATTCATGGATATCTGCCGCTTCCATTAAATCTTTATATATTGTTATTGAACCTTCATAATTAAGGTTTGCGTCTGTAACTACAGCTCTATGAACCTTTGATTTTAGTATTTCAATCATGTTTTTCTCCTCTCATTAAATATTAATAGGCATTTGTGAAATGCCTTCAACCCATTGATTTTACTGGGTTTTTGTTACTCGTTTTATATAAATTTTTCTCCGGTAGTAGTATAATAGTAA
>Ga0207800_1000201_pt1 | contig 20634 bp, 14 predicted proteins | sample LuqExpMetageno11_FD_187769 | JGI IMG/M metagenome (GOLD analysis project Ga0207800, IMG submission 187769) | Tropical forest soil microbial communities from Luquillo Experimental Forest, Puerto Rico - Sample 11 (SPAdes) | ecosystem: Environmental > Terrestrial > Soil > Tropical forest ... | reverse complement strand
ATAATCATGTCTCATATAATGGAAATAATGGGAAAAACAAGGGTAGTAGTAAAGGATGGTGAAGTAATCGAAGTTGGAGAGCCTGAACTTGAATGGTGTCCTCTCATTGACAAGCTAAGCGGTGTCCAGAGAATTACCTCTGAAGAAGTCAAAAAGAATGTAGAGTTCAAGATAAAAAAATACGGAATGTTCACAGCCAAGCGCCATCTCCTTGGGCGTGATACTTTTGTAGCTTTTGGAGCTTCAGAAATAATGATGTCTGGCTTACGCAGCGGTTTTCTTGATGCAACTGTAACCGCCTGCGATGGAGCAGGAACTGTTATATCTAATAATCCAGAGCTTGTTCAGGGTATGGGAGGCAGAATGTCAGGGTTGATCAAAACTGAACCCATCAGTGATGTGGTTGATGGAATTCAAAAGCTCGGCGGAATTGTGTTTGATACTAAAACTGCATCAATAGATCCTGTTGGAGGAGTAAAGAAAGCTGCAGAACTTGGTTACAAAAAGGTTGCAGTAACGACTGCTGATCCAAAAACTGCAAAAAAACTGAGAGAACTGGAAGCTGAATTTGGTCTTGAACTTATCGTGATTGCTGTGCATGTTACAGGCGTCAGCAGGAAAGAAGCTCAAGGTCTTCTGGAAAATTCAGATTTAGTGACTGGCTGCGCTTCTAAGTACATAAGGGAGCTTGCAAAACCCATAGTTCAAGTAGCCGCTGCAATTCCACTCTTTGCCCTCACTAAGAAAGGAAAAGAATTAGTTATTGAGAGGGAAAAAGATATTGAAAGCCCAATTTTGATAACAACTACAGAATTACCAGTTGTGCCTAAGCATAAGCAGCCACGCTATTTGAAATAAAGGGTTATGTGTGGTCTGTGGGAGCCTGAGTATTTTTCAGTTTGCTTAGAGCCTGTCTATTGTTCAGCTCCCAAGGACACACTACAGTTAGCAGAAATTATTAAGAAGAAAAGCCGAGTACAGAGTTGGCGACCTTTACGGAGATTGCTTCGATGTTGCATCCGAACTTTTTTGCTATAATAAGTGCTACGACTCGGATGTCCACAAGGTAGGAAAGTCGATCCTGCATGGAATTAATTTCGGAAACCAGTTTCTGCCGGTTTACTCCAGTATCTGCGGAGATAAATTCCAGAACCTGCTCAAAGGAGATTTCTTCTTTTTTCGACGCTTTTCCTCCGGAGCCTTTCTGATTTTCAAGAAAATTCTCCGATGGCTTAAAGGCATGTGGAAGTCTGACACTTTCCACATCAAATCCGGGCACAAGAACCCCAGCTTTAAGTGTAAGAAAGCCTGCTTCAAGGGCTTTTTCCTTTACTTTTGAGGCGGTTTTTGGGGGAAACCATTTCAGGTCAAAAGCCAAGGAATACTCAAAATCCTTTTCCGATAGAGAAGTTGCAAGAGTTTTTTTAAAAGGAACGGAAACTACGCATTTAAGTTCTTCCATTAACTGCACCCTTAAAAATTAGTACTGGTGAAAAGAGTCTATAATACTATATAGAGTCTAATAATATTTTAAGTCTAATATTATTAGTTATAAAATTATGAAGTCTAAGGTATAGAAGTTTTAAATACAAGCTCACAAAATTTAAAGGCTATGGCTCAGGATTTCTTATCCTGAACTTTTGCCGGAGTAATGTCTTCCTGAAAAGGAAAGTTTAGAGTGTCACAAGTTTTGCGTCAAGTATTCCATCGACTTTTCTGACCTCTTCAAGGATTGGATTGGGAACTTCAGAGTCTACGTTAAGAACCATCAGAGTCACACCTCCGATTTCTCCCCTACCAACCTGCATACCTGAGATATTGATGTTGTTTTGACCGAGAACCAGGCAGCATGGTCCGATAACATTAGGTCTGTTGATATGTTTGGCAAAAATCATGCGACCTGCAGGGAAGATGTCTACTCTATCATTATCAACTGCAACAATCTTTGGCTCGTCTCCAACAACGGTACCTGCAACTAGTTTTGTCTGTCCGTTGCTACTAAGCTTGATACTAATAGTTGAAGAGTATTCTTCAGAAGATTCAGATTTGCTCTCCACAACTGCAATCTGTCTTGACTTTGCAAGTATCGGAGCATTTACATAGTTAACCCCGGCACCGAGAGCCATTTCAAGAAGTCCTTTGAGAGCAGAAACTGTAAGAGGTCTAGTATCTTTTCCGGAAATCTCTCCATTGTATCCGATTTCTACCTTTTCGTAATTTCCGTCTACGAGTTGACCTGCAATCTTGCCCATTATCTCAGAGAGCCTGATGTAAGGAGCAAGGATTGCCATAGCTTCTGGCTTCACCGAAGGAATATTGATTGCATTCTTTGCCTGTCCACCTGTAAGAACGGATGTTACTTCCTTTGCAATGTCTACTGCCACATTGACCTGAGCTTCCTGGGTGGAGGCTCCAAGATGAGGAGTTACTACAACATTGTCAAAATTAAGAAGAGGACTGTTGAATGGAGGTTCCTCAACAAAAACGTCTATTGCTGCACCACCAACTTTTCCGCTTTCAAGGGCTTTTGCAAGGGCTTCTTCATTAATGATGCCGCCACGGGCACAGTTGAGAATTCTAACGCCAGGTTTCATCAGGGCAAACTGTTCTTCATCGAGAATGTTTTTCGTTTCTTTAATAAGAGGCGTGTGCACTGTTATATAGTCGGCTGCTTTTGCGATTTCATTAACTGTCCCCAGTTTGACTCCAAGTTCAAGAGCCCGCTTTTCGGAAATAAAAGGATCATACCCCATAAGGTTCATCTCAAGTCCTGAAGCTCTTTTTGCGACTTCAGAACCAATTCTTCCGAGACCTATGATTCCCAGAGTCTTGCCTTTGACTTCAACGCCAGTGAATTTACTGCGTTTCCATTCTCTGGCTTTCAGGGAAGCATTTGCCTGAGGTATGTTCCTAGACATTGCCATCATCATGGCAATTGTGTGCTCTGCTGCCGAAATCATATTTCCTTCAGGGGAGTTTGCCACAATAATGCCTTTCTTTGTAGCTGCATCCACATCAACATTGTCAATTCCGACTCCGGCTCGCCCGATAATTTTCAGGTTGTCGGCAGCCTCAATAACTTTCTGGGTGACCTGGGTGCCGCTGCGTATTACAAGAGCATCGTAATCTTTTATTTTTTTCACCAGCTCGTCTTCGGAAAGCCCGGTGGAAACGTCAACAGTAAAGTGTTCTTTTAAGATCTCCAAACCTTCATTGGAGAGTGAATCGCTGACCAATACTTTCATGTAAATTTCTCCAGATCAATACGATAAATATGAGATATTGAATTTTAACAGAGAATACCAATTAATCTAATTGCACTTAAGCGTTATCACACATATTCAGAAGTAAACTTTTCTAACTTTGCTCTTTCCCACATGTTTTTTCCTTATGCGGTGTTACCCTACAAGTCTTATTATCCCGATCTTTGGTTCATAACACTGACCACCTGCAAGTAGAGAACGGATAGCTTCCTCTACAACATGCTCAGGAATGCCTTTAGAGGTTGCAGCATCCATAAAAGCTGCATAATCTACTCCTTTGCTTCCACCCATTTCCCTAAGTAATTCTTGCACAAATTCCTTCTGACCAGTCTTTGCCTCTGTATTACCTTCTGAATCTAAATTCAAGGTTTTGAGGCTCTCTCTTATAGAAATCCGAAGTAGTTTTGCAAATTCCTCAGGATAATGTTCCCGTTCAAATGCAATAGCAATCCCTTCTGCAAGCTCGGAAGAAACACCTTTTTCCAGAAGGTATTCCCGAAGTTTCTCTCCGCAATATCCACTGGTCAGAGCATCTGAAAAGGTTTCAAGTCTCTCAACTGTCTGTTCTGCGGTATCCACAACCCATCTGTTGCGGATTTCCTCGTCCACTACATTTACCTCTTCAGCCCGAATAGAAACAAAAACTGATCCAGGTTCGGGCTCATAGATCCTGGCTTTTCCTGTAAGGGCAATAAAAGCAGGAACCTGTACTGTTGAAAAGAAAATTGAAGCTTCAGGCTGGTACTGACCTGCGTATACTGTAAAGGCTCCGGTTGGATCGACTATTCTCGCCTTCCACATCTCACTCTGTGTCCCAATGTTGTCAAGTTCCGTGATTACTCCAACCACAAAAACACGATTGAGAATAAGCCCTAGAGGACTAATAAGCAGGTTTGGACTTTTTGAATCTGCGGCTTCCGAGTCAGAGCGCTCGGATTTTTCAAGCTCTCTACAGGCTTCGAATTCTCTTGCAAAAACTCTTTTTGCAACTTCTCGTTTAAGCAAGATCGATTCCCCCACTGGAAACCTGTGAATTTCTATCCTGTCCATCCTCTTCATCCGGCCCGAGCCTGCGAAGCAGTTCTACTGTCCTCACCGCAAGATCGTCTTCAGGTACCCAGGCGTTCTCGGTTACAAAGGAAATACCAAATTCGCTTTTTGAAGAGTTTCCACGTACTGCAAGATAGCGGCCTGTGAGAAAACGCCTTAAATCCTCATAAACTGCATCTTTAGAAACGTCAGAGAACATCAGCTGTTCGGCTTCCTCAAGAGTTTTTCCATAGATTATCTCCGCAAGCTCCCTTGGAAACATAACTGACATGGAGCCTGTTCCATCATCCAGTACGGCTTTGATCCGCATATCCCGTATGCCTTCTACCTTGCCGTGTACTCTGCAGTTTCCTTTTTGGATCACACGACTGCACTCAGGGCAGCGAGAAATAATACCTGAGCCAGGCCTGACCGAAACCACGTTGCCCGCTGCAGCTACATCAAACATGCTGTCTCTTGAAGCTATCTCTTCAATTTTGATGGGGATAGGATCTTTTGCTGCGGATTCAAAGGTAAATGAGATTTTTTCGGCTTCTTCCGACCCTACTGAGGAAACTTTTGTGTTGCTCAGGATGTTTATCGATGGCATTCCCCTAAACATCCGAATCTGAGCCTCCTCTATTCGGATTATGCTTCCAATATCAATACCAGCAAGTTCAACCCAGGATGTGAAAGGCAGTCTGCCCGTCTCATCCGCAAGCACGCCTGAGATCACTCTGGACTGGCGCCCTTTTACAAGAACTTCTCTGTAAGAAAGTTGAAGCACGCAGGCGATAGTATCTACGGAAAAATCTGCAGTTCCTATGTCTATTAACTTTTTTGTCTTGCTTCCTGAGAGTTCAGATAAGGGAGGAAGCGAAGAATCTACTACTGGAGACACCGGAGCCTGTTCCCCTATAGAAAGTCTGATCCGATTTTGCCAGATGCGGATATAGGCATTTTTGACGTTAATCACGTCTCCAATAGAACCTGGCAATTCTTTCCAGGAAGAAAATAGAACTGATCCTGTTTCGTCCGCAAGAACTCCGGTATAAAGCCTAGAAGGACTTTCCTGAGCCTTTCCTTGAGGACTGATTAATTTTTCCCCAATATCCAGAATCCTACCTGTAAGCTCAAAATTCTTAAGATTAGCAGACAGATCTTTTACTTTCAAAACTTTCCTTTTCCCTCCGAACTTGCGGAGGATACTCTCTTTTGCAACATCAGGTGGGACGCGAAAAGCAATGAGTTTCTCAAACTCTGCCCGGATTCCAGTCTTTTCAAGGTTTCCAAGCGCCCTGGTTAGCTCTTCAAGGTGGGGCGCAAGCTTCTCATCCATTTTTAAGCCTCCATTCGAGACGATAACAAAGCAATAAATTTTAAAATAATATCGGATTTTACACTATTTAAAGCTTTAATTGAAATTAATTTCCTCTCTCGTAGAGGATAGTAAACTATTATTTAAGGATAGCTGTTTTAAATTTTTGATTTTTCAAGGGGATACTAATTTCAGAATAAACTTTTTTTTCTGGCAAAGTATTAATAAGATCTTTTAACTAAAGACTAGTAACTAGCCTAAAAAAGGAGACTTTCTCTTTTCTACAAAGCTAAAACTTGATTAAAAATGGAAGCTTTACTAGATAAAGGGAGAAATAATATGAAAATTATAAAGGGAAATAGTTTTAAAACTTTTAAGCTGACAGCGGTTGCGATTATTCTTGCAGCTTTCTGCACATGCTCCATTGTTTCGGCATCTAGTTTAAGGGTAAGTTCGGAAGCGGAAGGGGATTATATCTCTATACAAGCCGCAATAGATGCCGCAGAAGCCGGAGACACTATTTTTGTAAGCCCCGGAACCTATGCAGAAAACCTCAAAGTAAATAAACAGGTGAGAATCTGGTCGGACTCTGGAAAGCCAGAAGGTACCGTCATAAGGGCAACCGATCCCACAAAAAGTACTGTTGAAATCAGCGTGGACAAAGTATCTTTTAGTGGGTTTAGAGTTGAAGGTTCGAAAAAAGCAGGAATCTTACTCACAGGGGTTAAAAGCTGCTATATTAATAATAACAGAATTAAGGGAGCCGAATATGGAATCCTCCTCAATAGCTCTGAAAAGAATATCATAAGCAACAATCTCATAACCCTTAATGAAAAAGGGATAAGGCTTGAAAATTCAAACTCAAATGATATCCTGGATAATATAATTGCCTATAATTACGGTCCTGGAATCTCCCTTCAAGAGAGTATCAAGAATCTTATCTACAATAATTTCCTCAAAAATACTGAAAACGTCGAAGAAAAAACTGTAAATGCGGATAATATCTGGCAGAGTCCACTCGTAACAAAAAAGAATATCGTCAGGGGTCCTTACATTGGAGGAAACTTCTGGACCGATCCTGAAGGCAAGGGTTACAGTGAAACTAGCGTGGATGAAAACAACAATGGGATTTGCGATTCCTCATATAATATCACAGGTGGAGGAACCGATAAGTTCCCACTCTCCCCTAAAGTCCCCAATGCTGTTAAAACCCTTGAAAATAGCCTGAATGCCAGCGCTTATGAGCAGGGTCTGGCCGATAGGGAAAAAGCAGGAGCTACGGTAAACAAAACCAAAGAAGCAACAGAGCCTAAAGCCGGAAACACTACCAATGAAGAGGCTTCAGGAACAAACACACCTGGTCTGGGGCCTGGATTTGTGGGGCTGGCTATAGGAGCAGCTTATATTCTGCGGCAGAGCAGGGAAGAGAAAGGAAAATAAAAAGCCGGAACAAATAAAGAGAAACGAAAATAATGGAAAAAATTGAAGATCAATAGTGGGAGGATGGGTTATCTTGCGAGCCAGTTACTAAAAAAATATAGATAATGACTATTTTACTCTCCCATTAATAGGAAAATTTTACATTTTTTCAAGATTGATATAATTATGATCCTTTAGCTTCGATTCTTTTTCCTGCTATCTATTATTGCATACAACAAACAAAATTCCGGTTTTTACTCTGGTTAAACAAGGCCAAAGGTTATCTTTTTGCCGGATATGATAAATAATTCCCCACTCCCTTTTAGCCTTGATCTTTTTTTCTATTTTTTCAATTTAAGAGTTTAACTCTTTTTGGAGTATAGTCCTGGTCTTGTACTTGTTGTCGCTTTTACGTAATTTGTTTTAGTTACTGTATTGTTGCCTACTGCATTTGTTACTGTCAGCTTTACCGTATAGCTTCCTTCTTCTAAATACTGATGTGTTGGATTCTTATCGGTTGAAGTAGCTCCGTCTCCAAAGTCCCAGTTCCATGAAGTTGGTGATCCTGAACTTTTATCAGTAAAGAAAACAGTAAATGGTACTTTCCCTGACGTGACTTTACTAGCGAAATTTGCAACAGGTTTTGCTACTACTGTAATATAATTTGGCTTTGTTGCTGTGTTACTACCTGCAGCATTGCTTACTGTCAGTGAAACCGTATAATTACCTGTTTTAGAATACTTGTGAGTCGGATTCTGGAGCGTTGAAGTGCCTTTATCTCCAAAATTCCATTTCCATTTAGTCGGTGTTCCTGTACTTGTGTCATTAAAAGCAACGTTTAATGGTGCAGATCCAGAGGTTGGATTCGCGGAAAAGTTTGCAAGAAGTCCTCCTCCTACTGTATTGGTGAAGGCTTTGATACATACATTTGTATTTCCGAAATAGTTTGTTACGTCACCCCAGGTTTTTCCATCGGAACTAACAAAGCTTTCCCCTGAGTTTGCTGTTGCTTTACTACTATAGCCTGCCTCCGGTCTTTCTATGGCAATCGGGTAACCATAACCGGTGGTTGTAAGCTTCAGGATGACTGAGAACTTTTGACCGGATTTAAGCTGAACTGCGGAGTTCAGAGGTATTGTATGATAGCCTGCAAAGGAGCTTGTCCCACTCTTCGAGGCAACCGGGCTGACCTGACTTATAGGACTAGATGAAACATTAGTATAAACATAAATTTCGTAATTGCAATTTGAGTCTGTTGTATAGAAACTTACGGCTTTGAGGCTATCATCGGATTTTGCAGCAAAAATATTTGCACACCAACCTGTGGAAGTACCGTATCCACAGTCTCTGGTCCATCCTAGAGGGTCGTACTGATATACGTTTTTATAATTATTGGTGTTTTCAGCTGTAAAGATAGCATTCTCTTTGCCTATCTTTGAGTCATAATAGGAAACATAGAAATATCCATTTTCACCCCAACCTGTACCCCAACTATTTTTCACGATAAATGCTCCATTTCCGGGTGGAACCTGGGAAAAATTATTCTTGTCATAATCATCGTTCCATCCCACAATAGATACAGCATGGTTAGAGTATGAGGATCCATTAAAATAATAACTATTTGTGGTAGATGAATAACAAGCTTTGTCATAGTACATTGTGGTATATAACGCCCCATAATTTTGAACTGCAGATTTTATTCCATTATTGTCCAGAGATCCTTGCCTATCCGGGGGGATAAGTGTATTCTGTAAATGTTTATATATAGGAAGTGTAAGTTCACTTGGTGAATATACCGATGAAGCACTATAAGGGTCATCGTTTTCCTTCACTGCTCCACTCCACCGGGATAGGTAGGCAGTTGACATAAACGAATTTCCTCCATCAGCAAAATCAAACCCTGCTGGTGCAGCAGTGGAAAGTACATTTTTAAGATTATTTTCTGAAAAATCCCAGTTTTCTCCAGGCATTAAATATGATTCTAAAGATCCATACGTTGCAAATGCCCAGCAAGTTCCTGCACTACCCTGATCTTTCACAGAAGTTACTTTGTTCAGAGTCCGCAGATCATATTTAGATGGCAAAGATTTAACTGATGAAATCGCATGAATATGACTAGTATCCACAGTTGAGGGAACAAAACCAGTTTTATGTCCATCAACAGAAGGTTCAAGTATACTGGAAGTTTGCTGATGTTTTACAAAAGCTGGATTTTCTGGTGCAGATACAAGCGTTGTTGCTTTGCTATTTCCTGAAAGTCCTGTATCTGCCATCACTATCGATGAGCCTATAACCAAAAGTAAAACAAGAAGTCCACTGAAGATCACTGCCTTTTTTTTTACATTAAAGTCACTTTTTATATTGAGGTTATTCTTCATAATTAGCTCCTTACTCCTTTTATTTGATACGTTTTCTGCGTTACCAAATCATTCGTAGAGCCTATCCCAAAAGCAATTTTATTTTTCTCAGTAAAATTTTCAGGGCCATTTTAAGATCCTAAACATTACTGGCTGTCTATAATACCAAATTCATGAAAGTAATTTTGAGTTTTAGGATCAGCTCAGATGTAAAAACTTATGCAGATATCTTTCGTCTAGATTAGGCTTTAAAAATATCTGTCTCGCATACTGAATAAATATCCTCAGTATTTATAAACGAGTATATAAAAGATATAATTTTTATTATATAGTCTTTATGACTAATTTCTAATTTTTTTAATTCTGTGTTTTATAAATAGACTTATTATATTATCCATTTTTGGTAGGTTGTATTTGTTATCATAATAGGTTTAATGATATCTTTTTTTGACAGGGTTCAAGTTATTTAGGCACTGAGTATAATTTTATTAATATTTATAATATATATACACCATTATATAATGCGAGGTTTCAATCTAAATTTTAAAATATATTAAGATTAAATTTATAAAAATTTTTAGAACAAGGCATCTCCCAGCATAATATTATTTATAATATTTTTTAGATTAAGTTAATTTTTCAGGAGACATGGATAGATAAAGGTAATATCTAGAAATAACAGGAGATATTTCAGTATAACAAGTAAAGTCGATATCTTGAAAATTGAAAACTTACTTAAAATAAGAAGAGAAATTAATCACAAACATCAGTTACTCAAAACCGAAACGAAAAAGTCAATTTTCAACTATAGTTAACGAGGTAAAAGTTATTTTGTCATATTTGAGTCCATCCCAAAACTCAAAATTGCTTTTTTGAATCCTGTATTCTAATAATCAATCAAGTTTCTGATCATAATAACAATCCTAAAAATTCTTAATGATTAAGAATTAAATGGCTTTTGGGATAGACTCTTTGATAAATGATATTTGATAAATGATTTCCCCACTCCCTTTTAGCCTTAATTTTTTGTTTGTTTTCTCAATTCAAGGTATTCATTTTTTGGCTGCTGTAATATATCCAGTCATCGTCTTAGTGTTACTGCCTTTTTCATTCTTCACTGTTAAGCTGACAGTGTACTTTCCTATTTTACTATATGTATATGCAGGATTCTTGGCTGTTGAATACGTTCCGTCTCCAAAACTCCATTTCCATGAAGTTGGATTATTGGTGCTCTTATCAGTAAACTGAACCTTCAGCGAGATTTTGCCTGAGGTAGGGGTTGCCAATTGATATGGGAAAACAAGAGAAGGAAAGCCAACTCAAATTTCGAAAAAATAACTCTAAAAAAGCATTAAATAATATGTAATGGGATAGCGCGGATTTGAACCGCGGTCCAAGCGTCCCAAACGCTCGAGGATGGACCAAGCTACCCTACTATCCCAAGGGGTACTTCCTCTCAAAGGAGATTATCCTTTATATAGCTTTCGTTAGAACATGGGTCTGTCATGCTTTCTCTGAAAAATTTATTTAGGAAAATCAAAGTTCCTTCGGGCTGATCTTTCAGAATTTTTGAATTTTCCCTTAGGTTGTTTTCCTCATTTCCAGCGGTGATAAACCTCGTTTTCTATCCCAAGCAGGTCAAGAGTTCTTCCCACCATAATATCTACGAGATCTTCAAGGGTTTTGGGCCTTGAATAAAAGCCCGGGCAGGCTGGAAGGATATTTGCCCCTGCTCTTTTAGCCTTAAGCATATTTTCAATATGTATCAGGTTAAGCGGGGTTTCCCGAGTCATTAAGATAAGTTTTCTCTCCTCTTTTAGGCAGACGTCTGCAGCTCTTGTAAGAAGGTTGTCGGATATTCCATTTGCGACAGCTGCAAGAGTTTTCATGCTGCAAGGAGCAATAACCATACCCCCTGTCCTGTAAGAGCCGCTGGCTATTGGTGCTGAAAAATCTTTCTGGGCATAGCTCCATGTTGCAAGTTTCTCTACTGCTTCAGTGGTGTAATCAGTCTCGATCTTTATAATCTGACTTGCGGCATCTGTCAAAATCAGATGCGTTTCGACTTCTTTTTCCGCCAGTACTTCAAGAAGACGAATTCCATACTGGACCCCTGAGGCTCCACTTATCCCTACAGTTATCTCCATTTTATCATGCCATTATGTTGTCATTAGTTGCCTAGTTTCCATTATAATTTTTTTACCATTATTTCAGTTTTTTTCTTACTCTACAAATCCTTCTTCTTCTCCTTTTTCATAAAAGGCAATGAAGCTTTCCACCATTTCCTCTGTGGCTGAGACTATATTCTTTATTTCTTCAGGGTTGATATTATCCTGGTGTATTCCGACGACAAATACCGAGGTTTTCCTTGTGGCTCTACTCACCTGCCTTGCCCCTTGAAGGGCAAGATATTCCTCGCGGTGTCCTGGCATTGTTATCACCGATGAACTTGCTCTATGGCTTTTTTCCTCAAAAAGTCCTACGGCAACAGCTCCCACATGTTCCTCTCCACCTGTAAGAATTAGCAGGTAATCTTCTCCGATCTTTTTTGCTTCAAGTGTTATCTCGATTTTCCCCACTTTCCGTTTAATCTGAAACAAATTCCTACCTCAGGTCTCCAAATCTCAAGGAAGAATCTCGTTTTTATCCTTTAACTTTCCTTTAATTTCTCTTTAAATTCCCTTTTCCTTTTTCTGCCTTAGAGATCACTTAGTTTAAATTGTTTTGTGGGTTTTTTAACATCAAAATATTCTCGAGCTGCCTTTCCCACGGCTTCGCAGTGCTCTTTCGGGCTATATACCCCCATTCTCCAGTTATCTATATCAGCCTCCTGCAAGATGGATACAAAATGGGAAGCCTCATTAAGAGGAATCATCTTGTGGTCAGTTTTTATCATAGCTTGCATTTCCAGCATTTCAGGCATCTTGGGAATGTCCACAAGAACATACTCAGAATCAATCCCAGCGAGTTCTGCTATTTCTTTTTCTACCCTTCGGATCCGGTCACGGTGCCTAAGTACGGCTTTTCCGACGTCTGCAAGGCCCACATACAGTGCCCGCTTATACAGCTTACGGGCTTCCAGCAGCCGTGAAAGTTCTCCTGCATATCCAGTTGCGTTTCGAATAGATGCAACGAGGTCTATGTCATCCATTTGCCTGAGTCTAAACGGGTCAAGCTCTTTATCCTCAATCATATATTCCACTGCTCTAGAACACATAGCTTCTGAAATCCTAGTTACATGATGATAGTAAACCGATGTGTTCATCCAGAAACGTGAAACTAAAAGAGATTCGGCGGCTTTTAATCCTCCATACTCTACAACGAGCCTATCCTCGTAAAAATTCATTTTATTTATCAGGCGATTGTAATCCACGACCCCAAAGGCAACACCTGTATAATGGGCATCTCGAACAAGATAGTCCATTCGGTCCACATCAATCTCGCTACTGAGAACCTGTCCTAGAGAAGTTTCTCCTTTTATATGTTTCAAGAGATTCCCGGAAGAAATTCCATGTTTACTCAAAACTTCCTTTATTTCTACTTTTCCCAGAATTTCTTTTACATCATCGTGCCTGCGTCGTGTATATTTGTCAATAACATTCTCGGTAACATGAGAAAAAGGTCCGTGTCCTACATCGTGCAGAAGAGCAGCAGCTTTTATTTCGGTTTTCCTATCTTCTTCAATAGAATCGATACTCCTTGTTAGCGTGGAGGCAAGATGCATCGTTCCAAGAGAATGTTCAAAACGCGAATGATTTGCTCCCGGGTAGACAAGGTTCGAAAATCCGAGCTGTTTTACCCTTCTGAGGCGTTGCATTTGAGGAGTAGAAAGAAGGTCCTGAGCTAAATCATCCAACTCGATATAACCATGTACAGAATCAAGGACAACCTTCATTATTCTTTAAACAGATTTCATTATATATTGCTGTTACTACTACTTTGATACTGTACATTTTGCAGAATGCCTACTACCCGAAAGTTTAAAAGAAAGCCGGATAAGGTATTATCATGATTATATTTTCAGGCGGCACCGGAACTCCAAAACTCCTTGATGGACTCAAGGAAATCCTCCCAGCGGAGGAACTGACCGTTGTTGTAAATACTGCCGAAGACCTATGGGTTTCGGGAAATATGATTTGTCCTGACCTGGATACAGTACTCTATCTGTTCTCAGACCAGATAGACCGAAAAAGATGGTGGGGTATAAAAGACGATACCTTTCTGACTTATGAGCGTATCCAGGAATTGGGCATCACGGAAAGCATGAAACTTGGGGACCTGGACAGAGCAACCCATATTATTCGTTCGAACTTTCTCAGGAGTGGAATCTCCCTTACAGATGCAACTTTAGAACTTGCTTCCGTGCTAGGGATTAATGCAAAGATTTTACCCATGTCTGATGACCCTGTTTCCACTTATATAGAAACTCCTGAAGGAATTATGCATTTTCAGGATTTCTGGGTTGGGAAACATGGAAATCCTGAAGTACTGGATATTGACATAAGGGGAGTTTCCGAAGCTTCAATTTCTCCAAAAGTACTTGAAGCCCTGGAAAATGACGACGACGTCCTTATAGGGCCAAGTAACCCGATTACAAGCATAGGGCCTATTATTTCCCTTCCAGGGATGAAAGATCTGCTGCAAAAGAAAAAGGTCGTAGGAGTCAGCCCAATAATTGGTAATGCCCCTATAAGCGGGCCTGCCGGAAAACTTATGCAGGCGTCGGGGCTTGAGGTATCTTCAATGGGGGTTGCGGAATATTATCAAGACTTCTTGAATGTCTTTGTTTTCGATGAGCGGGATCAGGCAGACGAATTCGCGTTTGAGAGGCTTGGATGTCGTGCTTCCCGCGCTGACACACTCATGACTTCAACTGAGAAAAGTAAGGAACTGGCAGAGATCGTAGTAGGTCTGTTTGATACTATTGCCTGTCCTTAATTTTTTTTGTTTTAATATCTGCATTAATTTTTCACTAATCCTCTCTATTTTTTCGTAATTTCAACTATTTTTTGGAGTTTGTCTGCTTTCTTCCTGGCATTTTCAAGTCTTCACACCCTAACCATCATATATATACGGATTACAAATATAATTGTAGAATTTTTTATTACCTGAACAGAATCTCTTATTAAATTACATGATTCTTTATTATCAAAACAGGACTCTTAATATAACATAATTCTTTAATTAGAGAGATATCGCAACAGCCAAAAAGAGTTAGTATCATGCTTGAAAAACTGCAAACCTCACTTATTAATTCTCCTATAATCAAGCGAGGAGAATACAATTACTTTATCCATCCAATTTCGGATGGTGTGCCATCCATAGATCCTCATATGGTTGAAGAGATCGCCGAATATATTCTCCAGATTACCGACATCAAAAAAGTTGACACTATTCTTACTATAGAGGCTATGGGTATTCCTGTAGCAAATGCACTTTCTCTGAAAACAGGAATTCCTTTGACGATTGTTCGAAAACGTCCTTATTTCCTTGAAGGAGAAGTGGAACTGTCTCAAAGTACAGGATATTCGAAAGGAGCTCTCTACATAAACGGGCTCAAGAAAGGGGACAGAGTAATCATCGTGGATGACGTGATTAGTACTGGTGGAACACTGATAGCACTCGTGAAAGCCCTGAAAACTATAGGTGTAGAGATTCTGGACGTAATTTCCGTTATTGGGCGAGGAATTGGTTATTTACAACTAAAAGAGCTAGGAGTTGAGCCCAAAATTCTCGTTACGATCGACGTGAGCGAGAAAGGTGTGGAGATCAAGAATGTCTTTGGAAACTAGTGCCGCTTTTGACTTAATGCCTGATTATATTATTAGTGTAATAACTAAATTGGGCGCAAAAACCGTAGGTTTCCAGTTTCCTGAGGGGCTCAAAAGAAAAGGGCCAGAGCTCGCAAAAAAAGTTGAAGAAGTTACCGGCGCTGAAATCATTATCTCTGGAGACCCCTGTTTTGGAGCTTGTGACCTGGATAAAACCCTGCTCGAGCAAGTTGACATTCTTTTCCACTTCGGACATGCTGAGCTGGAAGATACGAAACTTTCAGGCAAGGTATATTTCATAGAAACACGTTCTCCAGTTGACATCCGGTCTGTTGTTGAAAAGGCTGTTTCTCAACTTAAGGGGCAGGTTATAGGACTGATCACTACTGTCCAGCATGTCCATAAATTGCCAGACGCTTGCACTGTCCTGGAGGCGAATGGAAAGACTTGTGTAGTCGGGCGTGGAGATTCCAGGCTTGCATATCCAGGTCAAGTGCTCGGCTGCAACTTTTCGGCAGCAAGGAACGAGGTTTGTGATGAATACATATATATCGGAAGCGGAGATTTTCATCCCTTAGGTGTGGCCCTATCCACAAAAAAGCGTGTTCTTGCAGCCGATCCTTTTTCCGGAGAGGTTCGCGATGTAGATCCTTCAAGAATTCTTCGCCAGCGGAGCGCGGTAATTGCAAAATCCCTGGATGCAAAGGTTTTCGGGATAATTGTCTCAAGCAAAAATGGACAGGAAAGAATGAAGCTGGCTTCCTCCTTAAAAGCGCTTGCGAAGAAGCATGAAAAAGAAGCACACATTATCTTAATTGATCTTGTAACTCCAGATCAGCTTCTCCAGTTCAAAGTAGATGCTTTCGTGAACACCGCCTGCCCAAGGCTTGCAATCGATGAGGTTGGTCGTTTTCCCTCCCCTATGCTTACACCTCAGGAATTTGAGATCGTACTTGGAGAACGGGAATGGGAAAAACTTGTGCTCGATGAGATTACCGAGGAGCCAGTATAATTTTTTACTGTTAGTCCTTGCTAGGGGAATAAGTGCTAGTATATATGGAGTAATTTTTTAAAAATGAGGATTCATTTTTTTTAACGATTTTAAAAACAGATGCTCTTATTATATTCAATTATTATAAGAGCTATCCTCAAACCCACTTTTATTCATATCCATATGAGTTTCACAATCTTTTCTTAGTTAGTAGCTCGATTGATTATTTCGAAATCAAGGCTCAAAAAATAGTTTTGGGATAATCTCAACCTATATCCTCGGTATTCCGGAGTCTCCTGACTTATAGGTTTTCAGCGTACTTTTCATGCATGTTGCAGCGGTTTATATATTTTAAAATTTTTCCAGTTGAATTTATCTGGAGGGCAGGCCTTTATACACTTCTGGCAATGGGCACCCTCACAGAGATCAGTACCTACCGTAACCCTGTTTTCTTCATCAATTGTCACAGCATCATTGGGGCAGACTTTAATACACTTCCGACATTCGGGGCAATCTACAACCATAGTCATATATGTCCCAACTCTTCCCAATATGCGTAGCCCTTCTTCTCCTGGGACAGGAATATCTTTCTTTACGCGTTTCTCAATGACAGGATTGTCTATAGGGTCATCTAGGCCTGGGAGCCCTTTCTTTTTGAGATATTTCTTAAACATCTTAAAAGGCATACCCTCTTCCCAATAAGCAATCTCGAGAATGTACGCATCTCGGAATTGTGTGGTAGTTGCGAGCATTATATGTGTATCTGCCATCTGGTTTGCAATATCCTGGAGTTCCCATAGTCTCTCTTCTGAAAGCAGGATTTCACGAGCAACTACAAGTGAAGTATTTCCAAGCTGGCAGACTTTTCTTGTAGAGTACGGAACCAAACCGATTTTCTGGGCTTTTGCCGCGTCCATGTAGGTGCCTGCAGCTCCTGCCATATAAGCCGTATCAATATCTGTTAGTTCAATACCTGCAGCTGCACACAGCGTGATATGTCCTGCACGAACAGCGCCTATAGCTTTTCCGGCTTCTTTTAGGTCTCTTTCAGAGAAATCTATCCCGTTTTGCAGGTGAATGAATCCGTCTGGAGTCTTAACTTTGGGAATCTCTACAAAACCATGTTTGATTGCCTTTTCTATCAGAGCTATAACTCCTGTACCTGTAATGCCTTTGGCTTCAATGTTGCCTTTTTCAATGGTATCTCCAGTTTTCGGATCTACAAGATCTCCGGGAACGGCTTCCATCTCTTTATTTAATATATAATTCCTTAACGATCCATCCTCAAACTCAAAATCTGAGATAGAGTTCGGAGAGGCAAGAGTTCCATGCTTTATTTGCTGCCCTTCAAGGGCTGGACCAGTTGCTGCACAACCCGTGTAAATTATTTCCTTTACTTTCAGTGCAATAGTTCCATAATCTGTAGCAATTGAAATTTCATCACTATCAAGCATTCCCGATTTCACTATCAAGGCAAGGGCGTCAGCCCCAACTTCATGTTTTATTGAAGGGGGGATTACGACCTCACAATTAAATTCATCAAGCCCCGAAATTTCGTTGCTATGTACAATCCTCGCGCTCCTTTCATGTTCCTGTATATTGTATTTCTTTTTTTTTCGTTCCCCTGCATAGGCTAGGTCACTAATGCTGATTCCCTGAAAGATGGACAGGTGTATTGGGTTCCCACAGAGTGAAATTCTCTCCAGCTCTCCGCTTTCTAGATCAAGAGCTTGAAGCAGGTTCTTTACTGCATTTATAGAAAGCCCGTGCGCGAGATCCTCTCCGTAGCGGATTGCAAAGTCCACATGGTTCATCACATTCGCTCCGGGAAGAGGGTTCCTTAAAGTTATTGCTGTTCTTTTAATTTCTTTATTATCGAGATTAATTTTCTGAGCTCGATAACCGCTTGTTCCAAGGTCAACTGCAACTCCATATCTCATAGAGACTCCCCCAATTATCCCTATATTATCGAGTATTTTGATTTGACACAGCCTTTTGAGGTCTATTTACACTTTATTTTGAAAAATAATATCTCAATACGGTAATTTACCTATGCCTTCATATTTTAAGAGTAGATGAATTTATCTTATCAGTTTTTATCAGTTTTTTGAAAGTAATTTCACTTTCATTGCTTTTTTCTTTTAAAGATAAATTGAACACTCCGTTCCCATTGCTAAAATAGATATCGGGAGAGATAAGACTGGCATATCTTTATATATTACAAGTGTCTTTGTATAGCTGATGAGCTAGTCTGGGTAGCCCGGCGTTACCTGTAACCCGAAATCGCCGATATGCGGGGGACGAAGCCAAGGGAAGATGCGTTGAAGAGACTCCAGCCTGGAATCTCAACGGAGAAACCCCGTCCTGCTTGGATGGAGCAGGTATGCGGGCTTGCTGGAGAGCAGGTCTTCATACCCTAACTGCAGAAACCGGTCGAGGCCCGGAAGGGAGCAGACTTACTGTGGGCAACTATCGCTTGCGGGGCTGCGGGGTGGAGAAGAGGCTCCAGTCTCCTGGGCTCCCCAAGATTCACCAACCTGAGGTGTGCTCATCACTTAACATGTCACAGGATCTTAAATTTTATAGCATAATTTTTATATTTCATGTATATAGTCTCTACGAAACTATCCGCTGGAAAAGATTAAATACATGAGATGCGTTTATGGGGACGCGCTTTTTAAAGTCCTTTGTGACGAGATAGCCAAGCCCGGTATGGCGCGGGATTGCTAATCCCGTGATGCTCTGCATCCCGGGGGTTCGAGTCCCCCTCTCGTCGTTTTTCTTTTATATTATTTGTGGAAACTATTTTTCTACTTCACATGTCTCTTCGCGATAGTATGTATTAGATTCTACAAGGATTCTTCTTATAGGTCTATTTATCTTGACATTTTCAAATAATTATACCCAGTTTCAATTAATTGAGTATTAACTGACTAATAGCTCTCTTAAAAGACATGCTTTTGAATTATAATAAGTTAATTCTTATTTTTATAATATCTCCTGAATTGTAGAGCGAGAGCTCTATTTTACATCTAAAGCAAATAGCAATAAAAGCTGTTTATTTAATAAGCAACCCTCATAATTTCCAAAAGGTCGAAAGGAAATAAGTAAGGTTTAAAACTCAGATATCCACTTTATTAAACCTCCACATCGCAGCAAATAGCATTACAAGGGCGAAGAAAATGAGGCCCAGAAAAGCCACAATTATATCGACTGGAGTGTAGATATAGTGCATTCCCATCACAGAGAAATTAGTCCCCAAAGCAAAATAACGAATTCCACCCGCCAGAAGGGTCAGTGGATTAAACATTGATAAAACCTTGAGGATAGTAGGAAAGCCGTCAATGGGATAAAGTGCGTTACTGACAAAGAAAATGGGCATGCTAACGAGGGTGAGAATAGACTGCATTCCTTCCGGATTTTCAACAGTAATTGCAATAGAACCTGACAGGAAAAGGAAACCCAAAGTAAAAATCGCCACTAGTAGCGTGATACCCACGATTGCAATAAGAGTTTCAATAAGAGTATAACCCTTAAAGAAATCCATTCCTACAAGTTTTCCAAATACTATTATTATGAAAGTTTGAAACAAGGCTTTAGTCACACCGGAAAGTCCAACACCTAATATGATATGAAATCTGGGAACTGGACTTGCGAGAGTTTCCCTCAAAAGGCTGAATTTTTTGTCAAACATAAGGGTAGTGCCTCCAAACAAACTACTGAACAGAACATCCATTGCAATTATTCCTGCACCCATATAGGAAATATACTTGATTACAGGAACGCCGGGTTCATTTGGAACAAGTGAAGTTAATTTGTCAAAACTATTTGACATAGCAAGCCCAAAAAATGCCAGCCACATCACAGGCTGGATCATTGAAGTGATGAGTACTGATTTGTATCTGAAATATTTCAGCATCTCTCTCCAGTATATAGCACGAAATTCGAAACTCATTCGGAAACCCCCACCATTTCTATTCCTTGCTGTTTTTCGTTTTCATCGCCTTCCCTTAACCCATGTCCTGTGTAATGAACAAAAACGTCATCCATTGAAGGTTTTTTAATATTTACGATTATAATATCTATCCCTTCACTCCGAATTTTATCCATAATTTGAGGAAGCACATGAGTAACGTCTTCACCTATCATGACCCTCAGGGACTTTGTATCTTCTGTTACACTTTTAACTGACTTTAGTGACCTTAAAATATCAGCGGCAGTCTTATTATCACTGGTTTCTAGGTAAATAAGGTCTTTACCAAGTTTATTTTTTAACTCATCTGAGGTTCCGGTTACGATTATTTTTCCCTGGTCAATTATGCTTATTCTGTCGCTCAACTGATCGGCTTCTTCCATATAGTGTGTTGTCAGGAATATAGTAGTGCCCTCTCTCTTAACCTCTCGAAGATATTCCCACATTCTCATTCTTGTCTGGATATCGAAACCTATCGTTGGCTCATCAAGAAAAAGGACTGCAGGCTTTGTC
>Ga0207800_1000199_pt1 | contig 20753 bp, 15 predicted proteins | sample LuqExpMetageno11_FD_187769 | JGI IMG/M metagenome (GOLD analysis project Ga0207800, IMG submission 187769) | Tropical forest soil microbial communities from Luquillo Experimental Forest, Puerto Rico - Sample 11 (SPAdes) | ecosystem: Environmental > Terrestrial > Soil > Tropical forest ... | reverse complement strand
ATTTTTCACTTCCACAAGCCCAGTACCCTGCATCTCGAATACACCGATCTCATTGGTAGAGCCAAATCGGTTCTTCACAGCACGAAGCACCCGGTAGGAAGCGTAATTGTCTCCTTCAAAATAAAGCACCGTATCCACCATATGCTCCAGCACTCTCGGTCCTGCAACAATACCTTCCTTTGTTACATGCCCAATGATGAATACTGTAATTCCCAAGCCCTTCGCAATCTGCATCAGTGCAGCGGTAGCTTCTCTTACCTGGCTTACACTTCCAGGAGCAGAAGTCACCTCTTCCTTAAACATCGTCTGGATGGAATCTATGACGACGATATCCGGCTTGTGTTTCTGAATCGTCTCTTCAATAACATCAAGATCTGTTTCACAAAGGAGCAGAAGCTCGCCGTGAAATACGCCGAGCCTCTCTGCTCTCATCTTTATTTGACTTAAGGATTCTTCTCCTGAGATATAAAGAATCTTTTTTGATTTACTAACAATCTCCCGGCACATCTGAAGAAGTAACGTAGATTTACCGATACCGGGATCACCGCCCACCAGGACCAGGCTTCCTTTTACAATTCCGCCTCCAAGTACACGGTCTAATTCTTCTATATTGGAACTGAGTCTAAGCTCCGTCTCCGCTTTGATATTGGAAATCAGCTCAGGCTCCCTTGTCAACTTTATGCCAGCAGGTTTATTGCTCTTCTTCAAAACTGGTTCCTCTGAAAAAGTATCCCACTCTTTACAGCCCGGGCATTGGCCTAACCATTTCGTCGATTCGAAGCCACACTCTTTGCAGAAAAACACAGTCTTGTTTTTAGCCATCCTACAGTTTAACCACCTTTATAAAGTCCTTATTGCCTTCTTCTAAGTCCAAGCTTAATACAAGCTTTCCGCCTAAATTCGTCTTTATCTTATCAAGATAGGTATCATCCTTATAAATTTCATATTCCTTCTCAGCTTCCAGCTCTAATGTAATCTGAGCGCTGTCATTACCACTTACCTCGAAGCTTAAGCTGTTACCTTTGGTGTCAAAATGAAATACGGCAGTACCAGGAACTGATTCATAGACAAACATACCGTTCTTTTCAAGTTTGGTTATTTCATTATAGGTCTTAATTTTATATAAGTCCCCCTGATGTTCAAAATCAGAAACCTTGGATTTAACATTCAGTGAATAGTTACCGAAGCTTATTGTCCCATCGCTTTCTTTGCGTATTAACTCTTCAACAACTGCCATTGTATGACCCTCCTAATTGTATTTATATGTCTGTCGTACTGATTCACAGGCCATAACAGGCCGTCCAGTACACAAACCGTGACAGATAACGCCATAAGGGACGTATCGTAACTATTCAGTCGCTGTGGTTCTATCGACTAAATAGTTATATCCATTATATACGAAATTTCGGGCAATTTCTACTACCTTGTCATATTAATTTTTTGTAAATTATTTTGCCTGAAGTACCATTTCGTTATCAAGGTATTCAACTCGGACAGTATCTCCTTCTTTAATCGTACCTGCCAAAATAGCCTCGGCCAGTTTATCCTCGATATTAGTCTGAATTGCACGGCGAAGCGGTCTGGCACCATATTTAGGATCAAAGCCTACTTCTGCAAGATGGTCAATTACTGCATCACTTGTCTCAAGTGCGATATTCATTTGTGCCTTACTTCTCTTACCTATGGAAGCAACCATAATCACAACAATGCTCTTAATATCTTCTTTCGTCAAGGAGTGGAATACAATAATCTCGTCGATTCGGTTAATGAACTCCGGTTTGAAAATACGCTTTACCTCGTCCATTACGCCTTCCTTCATGCGTTTATAATCTTCTTTTTCGTCAATGACGGAAGCAAAACCAAGACGTTTCGGGGCAATGATATTCTGTGCTCCGGCATTGGAGGTCATAATGATGATGGTATTCTTAAAGCTTACTCTTCTTCCCTGGGCATCGGTAATATGTCCGTCATCCAATACCTGCAGCAGGATATTGAATACGTCCGGATGGGCTTTCTCAATTTCATCAAACAGGATTACCGAATACGGATTCTGTCTGACCTTCTCACTTAACTGACCGCCTTCATCATAACCTACATATCCCGGAGGGGAACCAATGAGCTTACTTACACTATGCTTCTCCATGTATTCGGACATATCGACACGGATAATGGAATTCTCACTGCCGAACATCGCTTCTGCCAGGGCTTTGGAAAGCTCCGTCTTACCAACACCGGTAGGTCCTAAGAATAAGAAGGATCCAATCGGGCGGTTCGGATCTTTGAGACCGACCCTGCCTCGGCGGATTGCTTTCGCAACGGCTCCGACTGCCTCTTCCTGTCCTACTACACGCTGATGAAGTATATTCTCGAGGTTCTGAAGACGTTCTGTCTCTTCCTCTGCCAGCTTCTTTACCGGAATCTTGGTCCAGCTTGCAACGATTTCAGCAATTTCATTCTCACCGACAACCAGCTGCTTCTCTAGCTTCTGTTTCTCATCCTGAAGCTTCTGTCTCTCCAATTCCTCCTGCGTTGCTTCCTGTTGTTTCTTTATCTCTCCGGCTTTCTCATAAGCTTCTGTCTTAATTGCCTTTTCCTTCTCATCTTCCAGGCGTCTGATCTCCTGCTCCAGATCCTTGATCTGAGGAGAAGAGGTATAGGTGCTAAGACGTACCTTGGAAGCTGCTTCATCCATTAAGTCAATTGCTTTGTCCGGTAAATAACGGTCATTGATGTAGCGGTGTGATAATTTTACCGCTGCCTCTAAAGCACCATCGGTTATGCGAACCTGATGATGTGCTTCGTATTTATCACGTAAACCGAAAAGGATCCGGATCGCTTCCTCTTCGGAAGGCTCATCAACAACTACCGGCTGGAATCGTCTTTCCAATGCGGCATCCTTTTCGATGTATTTACGGTATTCTTCTCTTGTGGTTGCGCCAATGATCTGGAGCTCACCACGTGCCAGGGACGGCTTCAGTATGTTGGATGCATCAATCGCACCCTCAGCACCGCCTGCGCCGATGATGGTATGAATCTCGTCGATGAAAAGTAATACACTTCCGTCGGAGATTACCTCGGCAATTACTTTCTTGATTCTTTCCTCGAATTCACCACGGTACTTGCTGCCTGCAACCATACCGGATAAATCCAGTGTAACAACACGTTTTTCCTTAATTGTATCCGGGATGTTGCCCTCTACGATCTTGAGCGCAAGACCTTCTGCGATGGCAGTTTTACCTACACCGGGCTCGCCGACAAGACAGGGGTTGTTCTTCGTTCTGCGGCTGAGAATCTGAACCACTCTCTGAATTTCATTTTCTCTTCCGATGACCGGATCAAGCTTACCTTCCCTTGCATATTCTGTCAAGTCACGGCTGTACTGGTCAAGAGTCGGAGTCGCACTTGTCTTCCCTTTCTGCTTACCTTTCCCTGCGGAATACTCATTCTTGGCTGCACTCACATCCACGCCGGATGCTGTGAGAATATCAATATATACCTTCTGCACATTCACACCTAAGGTATTCAAAAGACGTACCGCGATACAATCCGATTCCTTAATCAGGGCAATCAGGATGTGCTCTGTTCCGACCAGCTGCGCTTTGAATTTGGCTGCTTCCTTATAGCTCTGATCCAGAATTCTCTTGGACCTTGGCGTAAAGCTGCCGGCATCCATCATTTCTACACCATTATTCGGTGCAATCAGCTGGTTTACCAGCTCCAATACCTTTTCAACGGTTACACCGTTCTCTTCTAAGATTTTTGACGCAACACCTTCTACTTCCATTAAACCAATCAGAAGATGCTCCGTTCCGATATAATTATGGGATAAGCGAAATGCTACTTCCCGTGCCAGATTTATGGCATTCTTCGCATTTTCAGTAAATTTATCATACATCATGCTGTGTCCTCCGTTCCTGCTGAAGTATTATATTGTAACTAGACAGTTGCTTGTCATCATTCCATAGGATTTACCTTGATTTACTTTGATTTACCAGTAATTTTATCTGCAAAGCTTCACCCAAGGTATCATAACTGAATAGTTACCTTTATGCGTTCATATATATTACTTAAAGTCTTGAAATATAAGCAGAATATTCGTATCACCCAAACATATATCTCAAATATTCTCTTTTGATAATTTGTTACCTGCTAGTTACTACTAGATAATTGTCGGTAATTCTTTTCTGATATATTCAGCTCTGGACTGATCTCTGGTTAAGCTTCCGACATTTTTACCGAGGGTCCACTGAAGGCTGCCGGGCTGAACGCCCATCATCAGCTTATGGATATTGAATTCCCGGTCAAATTTAACCAGTCCGCATTCCTTGCCGAATTTTAACTGGGAAAGCAGCGTCATGGCGTCAACGGATGATATCTGTCTTGCATATTTTAATACTCCGTAAGAACGGAATACCTGGTCTTCTATCTCGTCCGTATTTACGGAAAGCATATATTCCCGACGCTTGCGCTCCTGTTTCACAACCTGGAACACAATACGCTTCAAATTCTCAATAATCTCATTTTCCGAGATGCCCATGGTCTTCTGATTTGAAATCTGATAGATGTTACCGAGACTCTTGGTGCCTTCTCCATAAATACCGCGGATGGTGACTCCATATTTGCCTACTTCTTCAATCAGCTTCTGAAGCATTCTTGCTGCACTGAGTGCAGGTAAAAAAACCATGCAGGAAGCACGCAGTCCTGTACCGGCATTGGTCGGGCATGAAGTCAGATAGCCATATTTCTCATCATAAGCAAAATGCAGCTTCTCATAAGCAATATCATCAATCCGGTCTGCTTCGCTGTAGGCCCGCTCCAGATTCAGGCCTCCGACAATGGCCTGAATCCTTACATGGTCTTCTTCGTTTATCATAATACTGTCGGTCTCATCCTCGGAAAGGATCAGTCCGGTGGTCTGCTCTTTTTCAGCCAGAAGCGGACTCACAATATGGCGTTCTACCATTGCTGTTTTATCTATGTCGCTTAGGGTGCTGATGTTGCAGGAATAAAATTTTCTATTCTCTTTTTCTGAAAGGGAAGCGGTTATACCTTTGACCTCATTTACCAAGGCCACGGCTTGTTCCTCCGTAATTTTAGAAGAAAACGGATAGTTCTCTAGATTTCTTGCAAGTCTGATACGGCTGGATATAACCACATCGCTGTCAGGAACGATCTGCTCATACCATTTAAGCATTGCTGGCTTCCTCCTTCTTCATCTGTTTGATTAAATCACGAAGTCTGGCTGCCTCTTCAAATTCTTCCTTCTCTATCGCTTCCTGAAGCTTCAGCGAAAGCTTCTCTGCTTCTGAAAAGTCTTTGAATATACGATCTGAGCCGGCAGTAACAAAGCCCTTCGGCCGTTTTCCGTTATGAATGTCAGAGCCCTGGATACCCTTGAAGGTTTTGCCCAACTGTCCGCTAAAGCTCCGATAACACTCAGCACAGCCAAAACGGCCCTTCTGGATAAACTCTTCATAAGAAGTACCACAGTTACTGCAGACAATGGTGGGCTTTGTTTCACCGGTTTTCTTCTTGTCCGTTGAGGTATAATTGTCAAGTAAGGTGGACAACAGATCTCCAAGCGTCAGATCACTGTTTAGTAAAGGTTTTTCCATTTGAAAGGATGTATAGTCAGTTGCACATTCCTCACAAAGATGCTGTTCTTTCTTTGCTCCGTTAATTATCTCCGTATATAATATTTTTGCATCTCTCTTTTGACATCTGTCACATAGCATGGTAATTACCCCCTTTCAAATTCGCCAAATATATCGTTAACGATTTCATGTGCCTCCTCACAGCTGATGTTTTTACAAAATGCCTTTGCAAGTACCACCCGCAGGTCGTTTCTCATCTCCTGGATTGCCTGTAATTTATTGATATCAATAGCAATTACTGCACCCTTCCTGCGGTCAAGCTTCAGGTATCCCTCCTGCTTTAATATCGCATATGCCTTATTCACAGTATGCATGTTAATTCCGATATCTTCTGCCAGATCCCGGACAGAGGGCAAATTCTCCCCCTCCTGCAGCTGTGAAGTAGCGATACCATAAATAATCTGATTCCTTAGCTGGATATAGATTGCTTCATCACTATTAAAATCAATTTGTACATACATTAAGATACACCTCGTTATATTACATATATGGTTATTAAGTCAACAGGTACAGTAATTAGAAACTATAACGTTATATCTGTTATACATTCAGTATAACAGAACTTCATGATTTGTCAAGCATCATCCTAGTCGTTCCTCTTGTGGCGGTTCTTCTTCATCATCAGGCGGATTACAACAAAGCTAAGCAAACCGCTGAAAGCACTGAGTAAAGCTATTACAATCGCAGCCTTTGTTAAGTTCGAATTGTATTTCTTGGTACTGGAATTGTCTGAATTACCGGCAGAACTTCCACTCATCAGTACACTGTCCGGAACATACCGCAGCATCGTCTTCTCAACCCTGTCATAGCGATAGAAGCCGGAATCACCCAACTCGTTCTCAGCATATACCAGCAGGAATTCACTCTCCTCGTTGTTAACCGGCAAATAAGCGGTAACTGATACACCGGAAATAATCAGAGTTCCCTTTGTATAGCCTTTGGGTATCTCAACATCAGCAGCAGGCTCTACCAGCTTATATTTACCGCTGAATACTGCGTACTTTTCTCCATCAATCGTAATTATCTCAAAAGTGTTCTGGTTTGTTACCGGAGAAGCTGCCGGTGTACTGGTCGGCATCAGCGTAGGTGCAGGCTTACGATTTACATTGATAGCATATTTTATGATGTCTCCTGATTCAGCTAATACAGAAACGATAACTTTATTTTCCCCTTCCCGCAGAGAATCATTACCGGATATTGAAACTGTTGCTTTTTCATCGTCCGGAAGAGCCGAGATTATCAATTGCTCCGTATCACTGCTTACCTCTGTGTTATATTCATAGGTTCCAGGATCAAAAGCAGGTGACAGCTTCGAAGGATTGATTTGCAGCGATTTTAATTTCGCGTCGGTGGAGGCAGTTGCCGGTGCCTTCACATCTAGTGTCAGTACATTGCTGGATACAGACATCTCTGCACCTGTGGAAAAATCATATACCGCAGCCCGGTCACTGAAGGCTATCGTGCACGTACCAGCCTGAAGAGCTTCAAATTTTAAAGTATATTTTCTTGTATTGTCTCCATCCAGGACACCAAGGTCCGATATCTTTAAGAAACCGCTTCCGCCGGTAATAACTGATGCTCCGCTCTTATAATCCAGAATATTCTCATCATAGGTCAGATTTGCCTCAAAATCTCCGAACATGGTATCCGAATCAATCGTGACATATACAAATATATTATCACCTACGGTAACTTCAGTAGAGTCAGCATTAATATTCACCTCGGCACTGGCTGCCTGACATTGTTTTACAGAAATTATGCTTCCTGCAAGAAACAGTAAAAGAAATATCGAAACGTAATGTTTTATTCTCATCTTCATCTTTTCATCCTCCGTCTTTATAGGAGGATTTCTCCTCCGTCTTTTAGAGGATTTCTCCTCCGTTTTAGGAGGATTTCTCCTCCATGTTTTAGAAGGATTTCTCCTCCTCTGTTTCAGAAGGATTTCTCCTCCTCTGTTTTAGAAGGATTTCTCCTCCTCTGTTTTAGAAGGATTTCTCCTCCTCTGTTTTAGAAGGATTTCTTCTCCTCTGTTTCAGAAGGATTTCTCCTCCTCTGTTTCAGAAGGATTTCTCCTCCATATAGTATTATCCGGCCGACAGGTATTACACCTGCGGCCGGATGTTTTTTAAATCCGATATAACATATTCCAAGCCAACATTTCACAATATAAGTATAAACTTATAATTAATCAGTAGCTCTGTGTTACTGTTCACTACGAATGATAGTTACTTTATAATATGCAATATCACCATTTTCAGCTGTTACAGGAACTGTAAATTCATTGGTACCTACTACAAGGCTAACGTTTCCGCAGCCTCCAACCGTAGCTTTCGTACTTACTGAAGTAGCTACGATATTAACAGAATCAACACTGTTATTTACCATCAGATAATAATTAAGCTCTGTCTGGCTGAAGGTAGGTGTTATAGTCAGCTCATTTCCACTCGCATCTAATATCTTCAAGCTGCTCATACGATTGTTCGGGTTGTACATCTTGACAGGTGCTGGTGCCACACTGGCCGGCATGTTCAGATATACCGGTATGGAGAATACAATCGGCGAATCAGCCATACCATTATATGCTGTCAAAACTTTTTTTGCCTCAGCATAAGGAGCCTCAACATTCGTCATATACTGGTGATAGTAGGAAGATAACGGGGTAACATTAAACTTCTGCATATAAATGGTATCTTGTCCGCGATTAATATAGCTTCCTCCGATGTAATATGCACCACCTATAATTGCTTTAAACGGATTTATCCAAGGAATCATATATAAGGCATTATTTACTGTATTATTCGTTCCGTTCTTAGCAAACTTCAATCCCTTTTCGATTGCACCGCCGCCTGCTGAGTCGGAAGCTCCGATATTATAGAAGTTATATAAACCTTCATATCCGGAATAAGTTCCTGATACACTGTTACTTAAGGTAGTAGATCCGGTAACAACCTCCTGCTTCACCCTGGAAGCCAGATGATATGGACTGACTCCGGAGTATTCCGCAGCTTTGATGAAGGTCTGCCCATAACTGATTTTCTGGGTTACTCCGCTATCATCAACATAATTATAATAACAATTAGATAAGGCAGTTCCTTTTAATATATTTTCTACACCTATGAGATTTTGATACTCATTTTGATATTTTAATAATTCAAACTGGAAGATACCGCTAGCCGTCAGGAAATTCCTGGGGTCCATATAATATGAAATTGCCGTTCGTGATGCTGTTACCCAGGTTGTCCCATCAAATGCAATAAAGGTATCCGTCTTCCAGCTGTAAGCTCCGCTATCCAGTGACTTCCACTCGACACTTCTGGAGTTCGGTATCAGGTTCCGTCCAGGAACACTTTCTTCATTGATTACCGTTTGCCAGTCCAACCCGGTCTGATAAGCTTTGAATTCCCAATTTGGATATTGCTGATGCAGCTGCACCAGCGAAGCTATATAGCTTTGCGGGAAGCCCTCCGCTAAAAGCTTCTGCTCATAACTTAGATTACCTGAAACAACCGGTGTAGGTGTTGGAGACGGTGTCATAGTTACCGAAGGATCCGTCGCCGCTGATTTTATGTAGATATATTCTGCCTGTACATAACCGGTCTTGATGACTCCGTTATTCCAGAAATTCACTTTATAAAAGGTAATGCCATTTACCGGTATTGCCTGGGATACAATTACCTCCTGTCCGCTCTGTATTACAATCAGTGAACCGCTTTCATCGAGCAGATATGCAATGGTATTAACGACATCACTAAAAACATTTAGTAAAAATGTATTACATACATTGCCTCTCACCGGCTGGTTTATTGAATCATATACAGTTACATTGGGCACTTCCATTAATCCCTGGCTATTAATCTCAGGCGAAGGAGTTAAGACCGGCACTACCGTTGGTGTAGGTACCGCCATCGGCGTAGGCTTTGGAGTAGCTGTGGGTGCCTTAGTCGGAGTAGGTGTCGGTTTGGAGGTCGGCTTCGGCGTAGGCTTTGGAGTAGCTGTGGGTGCCTTACTCGGAGTAGGTGTCGGTTTGGAGGTTGGTTTTGGCGTAGGTTTTGGTGTTGGCTTTGCCGTTGGTGTGGGTGTTGGTTTTGCCGTAGGCTTTGGTGTTGGGGTTGCTGTAGGAGCTATTATCGTAGTCTTGAGATTCACCTGACCGGCTTCCACATATCCAACATATTTCACCTTTGATACGGTAAAGGATATCTTAAACCATTTCACTTCCGAGATTGTAACCTCACTCGTCAAGGTAACTGCTTTATCTTTACCAAGATAAATTATATTACCACTGTTGTTCTTCAGATAAGCAGCGTTGCTTGCTGCTTTGGAACGAACCTTTATCTTATCAGCGGATACTTCCGCCTTAATTCCTGTTCCATAGGTTAATTTTATAAAACTACAAGCAGCATAACCGGTAATCGTCTTGCCATTGGACTGAAAGGATATTCCATACCATTCGGTTTTATCACTTGCCGTCACTTCACTTATTACGGTTACTGCATCATCCTTTACCAGACCTGCAAGCTTGGAATAGGATGTCCCTGGTCCGCTTCTGACATTTAGCGTAGTTGCTGTTACGGCTGCTTTGATTTCTACTTCTTTCTTTATTGAAACTGTTCCCGTGGTACCGGGAGCAGGCGTTGCTGTCGGTTTCGTTGTTGGCTTGGGTGTAGCTGTCGGCTTCGGTGTTGCGGTTGGTTTTGGCGTGGCGGTAGGTGTCGGATTGGCAGCGGCTTCATTCAAAGTGACAAAATCTTTATGAACATAGCCTTCTACTGTTTTACCATTAAACTTCAGTGAGATATGATAAAAGTCTCCTTCTTCCCCCAGAATGGTTACGGTTTCTCCTTGATTCAGGTATACATTCGTTCCGTTCAATTGTACCTTGCTGGCAGTTGTTGAAGGCTCAGTCCTGACATTTAATGTGGTAGCAGTCACTGTTCCTGTCTGTGCAGCATATACCTTATATATACTTCCATGAAATCCCTGCGGGATGATTATCGCCAGAATCAATAGGAAAATCAGCCATTTGTTATAATACCGTCTTTTCATTTCATACCCCTTTCATGTATTAAGCAGAATCAGAGGCTTAGCCTCATTCAAGTCGTAAGTAGTCAGTTCTCCCCCATAAATGTTCCTTCATTCTACAAATTAACTATGGCACTTATGTGGCATTTCTATCTTTTTGTACCGGTTTGTGTATTATTTTGTAAATCTTTCCGTATTATTACAGTAAAACATCAAAAAAGCTGCTCTAATACCCGACTCTCTATATATCGTCAAAATCAAGGTATTACAACAGCTTATTTTAATGGAACTTCCCAGTTAAATATCAATATTATCCTGATTCATCTATACCTCATCAATTGCTTTTCCAATATCATTTCTCATGTACTTGTTGGCGAAATCAACCCATTCCGTAGCCTCATATGCCTTCTTCCTTGCTTCCTTTAAATCTATGCCGGTAGCTGTGATACCTAATACGCGTCCACCATTGGTAACAATTTCACCGTCAACCGTCTTGGTTCCTGCGTGGAATGCAAAGTAGTCTTCTTTTCCCTGGAAGGTATTCAAGCCGGTAATCGGGAAGCCCTTTGCATAGTGTTCGGGATATCCGAAGGAAGCCAGGATAACACATACTGCAGCATTATCCTCGAATACCAGCTTGATCTGATCAAGCTTGCCATCGATACAGGCTTCGAATACTTCAACAATATCATTCTTCATTCTCGGAAGAACTACCTGAGTCTCCGGATCACCGAAGCGTGCGTTATATTCCAATACCTTAGGACCCTCCTTGGTAAGCATGAGGCCGACAAAGAGAATACCGATGAATTCTCTTCCCTCCGCCTTCATGGCATCCATGGTCGGCTGATAGATATTCTTTCTGCAATATTCATCGATTTCTTTGGTATAGAACGGACTGGGTGAAAATGTTCCCATTCCGCCGGTATTCAAGCCCTGATCCCCGTCCTTTGCTCTCTTATGATCCTGGGCACTGGTCATGGGTACAATATGGGTGCCATCACAGAATGCCAGAACAGATACTTCACGACCAGTCATAAATTCTTCCATTACAAGGCGGTCTCCTGCAGAACCAAACTGCTTATCCTCCATGATCTGCTTCACTCCGTCCAAAGCTTCCTGGTGGGTATTGCAGATTAATACCCCTTTACCAAGTGCCAGGCCGTCCGCCTTAAGTACGATCGGATAACTGCTGTTCGCCAAATAAGCAACCGCTTGGGAAGGATGGTCAAAGGTTTCGTATTTAGCAGAGGGAATGTCATACTTTTTCATCAGATCCTTGGAAAATGCCTTGGAGCCTTCAATGATGGCGGCATTCTTTCTGGGTCCGAATACACGAAGTCCCCTGTGCTCGAATACATCTACCACACCGCCAACCAATGGATCATCGGGTCCTACTACAGTGAGGTCAATCTTTTCTTTCTCTGCAAAATCAACCAGCTTCTCAAATTCGCTGACTGCAATATCCACGCACTCTGCAACTTCAGCAATTCCTGTATTACCCGGAGCACAGTAAAGCTTCTCCACCTTCGGACTCATGGATACCTTTCTTGCTATTGCATGCTCTCTTCCGCCACCGCCAATAATCAAAACCTTCATTTTGTAATCCTCCTCTTTATTTAATAGAACCAAATTGATCCAGGAAATGGTAACCCATTCGCTGAAGTATCTATCCATACATTACAAAAAACAGAAAGCAGGAGAAACCCACTGTCTGTTTTTTATATTTTCTTTATTTCTTTAATTTGACTTTATTATCTTCTATCAGAATTCTATTCTCCGCAATCAGACGCACGGCCTCGGGTAAAATCTCCCATTCTGCCTGCTCCATGACTCTCTTCTGCAGAATCTCGGCAGTATCATCCTCTTTAACCATAACCGGCTTCTGCAGGATAATCGGGCCGGTATCTGTCCCATCATCGACAAAATGAACGGTAGCACCTGTTACCTTAACTCCTCGGGCAAGGGCTTCTTCATGTACCTTAAGGCCATAATAACCAGCACCGCAGAAGGACGGGATTAAGGATGGATGGATATTAATGATTCTGTTTTTATAGCTGTGGATGACGCGCTCCGGGATAATCAGAAGACAGCCGGCAAGTACAACCAGATCCACCTGATAACGGTCAATCAACTGAAGAAGTGCCTCTTCAAATAATTCCTTATCGGTATATTCCTTTTTTAAAATAACCTCTGCGGGTATCCCATGTGTTTTCGCTCTTTCCAGCGCGTAGACCCCCGCCTTGTTACTGATAACGACTTCTATCTTAACGTTGGGAAGCTTATTTTGTTCTATCTGATCAATCAGAGCCTGTAGATTCGTTCCTCCTCCTGATACAAGAACAGCTAATTTTAGCATAAGCTTACTCCCTTCTCACCATTCACTGCTTCGCCTACAATATACGCCTTTTCGCCGGAAGCATTGATTAATCTGACTGCCTCATCCGCATCTTTGCTGTCAACTGCAATCATCATACCAAGACCCATATTGTAAGTGTTGTACATAACCTTCTCTTCGATATCGCCATCGGTAGAAAGCATCTTGAAAATCGGAGGTATATCGTAGCTGTTTTTCTTTACCATTGCATGGATACCTTCCGGAAGCATTCTCGGAATATTCTCATAAAAACCGCCGCCGGTGATATGACTGCAGGATTTAACGGTAACATTGCCGTTCTTTAAGCTTTGTAATGCCTTCACATAAATCTTGGTAGGAGTCAGTAAAATCTCACCTAAGGATGCGCCCAGGGACTCATAATAAGTATCCAGCGTTTCTCTCTGCATACGGAATACTTTTCTTACTAAGGAATATCCGTTGCTGTGGATTCCGGAGGAAGCAATACCGATCAAGGTATCTCCAGCTTTCAAGGAAGCACCGGTAATCAGCTTCTTCTGATCCACGATACCAACCGCAAAGCCTGCAAGGTCGTATTCATCTACCGGATAAAAGCCCGGCATCTCTGCTGTCTCACCGCCGATTAATGCAGCGCCTGCCTGCATGCAGCCATCTGCCACACCCTTTACGATGGTAGCGATTTTCTCAGGCTCGTTCTTACCACAGGCAATGTAATCCAGGAAGAATAACGGTTCACCGCCAGCGCAGGCGATATCATTTACACACATGGCAACACAGTCGATACCGATGGTATCATGTTTATCCAAAAGAAATGCTATTTTAAGCTTTGTTCCTACACCATCCGTACCTGAAACCAAGGTAGGCTGCTCCATGTTCTTAAAGCTCTCAAGGGAAAAAGCTCCTGAAAAACCGCCGATATCTGTTAAAACTTCTTTTCGCATCGTGCCTTTAATATGCTCTTTCATAAGGTCAACTGCTTTATATCCGGCTTCGATATCTACTCCTGCCTTTTTATAATCCATTCGAAATACCTCCTATTTCATAAAACAGCCCTGCTGTATCCTGTTAATAACTCAAGAAGAAGTTAAAATGAAATTCTACTGGATTTCATTTTGGTGTTCTCCACAAGCGAGTAGTTTTCTCACTTTTCTCACATTTTAGCATATTTCATCGGGTTTGTCGTTAATTTTTGACGGATAATTTCTTATGTTTTTTATTAGTGAACCTAATAAATTATAAGGTATATATAAGTATACATTATTTTATAACTTGAAATTAAAATGCCAGATATCGTTTCTTCCCATAAGTCATAATAAGCATATATAAAACGATATCAATAACAAGCGTCAGCAGAAAATACCCTAAATTCGCCCAGAGAAAACCGGGGATGAGATATAAAAAGGCAAACTGGACGCCAACATATGCCATGGCTCCAAAGATACTTATCATGCTTGCGGCACTCTGTTTAATAATCACTACTTCTGTTGTCCAATTAAAATTAGGCAGCAGGATATTCATCAACAGTCCGAACAATGCTGTAAACAAGGAGCAGGTAATTGTTACAAGGACTAATATCATTGTCTTTATAACACCCATGCGCATTGCGGCTCCAATAATAACTGTATCAATCACTGCCGGTGCAAGGATCGTCAGATTCACTGCTAATTTAGACAGATAAACCGTCTTAGCCGGGATAGGCATGGATTTGATAATCCATAGATTCTTACCCTCTAAGGATATGGAGGAAGCTGCTGTATACGTCATAATGACACAGAAGGTTATTACCAAGGGTATATTATTTTTAAACATGTATGTTACCATGGGATCTCCAAGGACCTTATCCAGATCAACGAAAATCGCAGCAATAGCAGCAACCGTCAGCATAACAATTCCTAAGCCCGTATTCAACACATACAGGGAGGAGGAAAAATAACGCTTCAATTCTTTCACATATAACGCAGCAATCGGGGAAGAGGTCTTCAGTTCCTTCATCTTGAATTTCACTCCGGCTCTTCCTGTCAGCATTAAGGTATTCATTTTCTTAAAGATTGCCTCAACCACTAAGGTATAAAGCAGGAAAGCTGCTATTGAAATACTGATGAACAGTAGTAAAGCCACAATATCATAGTGAACAACAGCCTCCGTATACATCTGAGCCAGAGGATAAATGGAGCTGACCTGGCTAGTTATGGCTTTGCCTATGTCCACAAACTGCTTCCCGTTACCATTTACTGTAAAGGATAATCCGACCACGACTGCCAGAAGTCCAAGGGAAAGTATGATATTCAGCAGATTATTATGCCTGAACTTGGAGGCTGCATAAGCGATTACCGTTCCAAGAACTGAGGCTATTATGATTGGTACCAATGGTATAAAGAACATAACCAACAGGCAGATAAAGTAAAATACCGGGTTTGGATTAGCCAGAATTCCATATGCTATCATCATAGGAACAGTCAGAATAATTACAAATAAAAAGTTAAAGGAATAAAGTATGATTAATCGGCATGCAACAATTGTTCCTGTACTGACTGGCAGGGACATTACCATATCATAATCACGGAAGCCGAATATCGTACCTTTTACTTTAAAAATCGTTGTCATCAAAATAACGGCACAGGCAACTGCCATCATCAGGGCAGGAAGAATATCAAGACTGTTGAACATCTTCAGTCCGGCGCCTATCATAAAGCTGTAGATAAAGGATACTACGCTCAGGACCACTGTAAAAAACAGAATTCCTGCATACAATACCGCCGGTTTTTTCTTATTGGAATTGGATTTACCAAGAGAAAGCATATCGCCCAGAACTGCCCAAAGCTGAACACTTAATAAGCGTATCAATTTATTCATATAGATACCAAACCTTTCCGAAAGTCTATTGCTCTTCAATCAGTTCCATGAATACATCCTCCAGGCTGCTGTTTCCCTTCACTTCTTCCGTAGTTCCGCAGGAAACCAATTTACCGCCCTTGATGATTGCAATCTTATTGCAGAGCTTCTCTGCCACCTCAAGTACATGGGTGGAGAAGAAAATAGCACTTCCGTTCTTGCATAGCTCCACCATAAGTGTTTTCAGGGTATGGGCCGCTTTCGGATCAAGCCCGACAAAGGGCTCGTCAAGTACAAGAAGCTTGGGTTTGTGTATTAAAGCAGAAATGATAGCCAGCTTCTGCTTCATACCATGCGAATAAGAGGAGATGGTATCTCCCAGGTTTGGTGTCAGCTCAAAGGCATCCGCATATTTTTCGATCAGGGTCCTACGGTCATTCTTATTCACCTGATAAATATCCCCGATAAAGTTCAGATACGCAATTCCTGACAAATGCTCATAAAGATCCGGATTATCCGGAATGTAAGCCATTCTTTGCTTGCAGGCAACGGGATCCTTCTTGATGGAAATACCGTCAATCGTTATCTCTCCTTCTTCAAAATCAAGAACACCGACAACGGAACGGATTGTGGTAGTCTTTCCTGCACCATTATGACCGATGAAACCGAAGATATCCCCGCTTTTCACTTCTAGATTTAGATTGTCCACTGCCTTCTTATTACTTTTATAGCTCTTTGAAAAATTCTTAATAACTAACATACTTCCCTCCACTTCCGCCGCCAGACGGTGGCATCCTATTCATCAAAAGCCTTATTCAAAGCCTCTGTTCCTGCTAATACAAATCTTGCATCCCTAATAATCGGGATAGTCGTCTGGTCCTTTTTATAGACAGTAATTTCTTTAATTTCATCATAGGGGAGGGTAATATCGGTATGGCAGTTGAAATAAGCCTTTCCCGGTTCCGTCTTACGAAGGATGGATATCTCATTATCCCTGGCAACGATTTCTTTCCCATCCGGATTGTATACCTTAACCTCTTCACTCATCTTATAGCAGGTATCACCGATAGCAAAATGCGGCCCCGTCTTCTCTGCAATCAAAATCGGTAGTCTCGGAGCAATATCATATTTCTTACCCATCATATAGGCTGTAGTATTCGTACCGATTGCAAACTCACCAAGGGGCAGATAATCCCGGTTATACAGCAGGTTTTCCTTAACATAGTTCCTGTTCTTGGCATCCTCAATATAATTCTTGCAGTCATAGCCTGCGATAATACCATCTTCAAATTGAAGCTCCAGCTGACGGTACTCCAGATCATTCAGGTAAACCTTCGGCACATGCAGAACTCCGTTGGTACCCTTGAGTACCGGGGAGGTGAATACCTCTCCCACCGGAATGTTAACATCAGCAACGCAGTTTTCGAATATTGTCTCCTTTGAACCATCGGTGATCGGATAAAGCTTTACCCGGATATCCGTATGATTGCTGCCTGCTCCCAGGATGTGGACATAATCCCCCTGATCCAGGGCATCAATGATAAACTGTTGAATTTGACCGTATTCCTCGCTTTTTAAGGTATTCACCTTCACCGTCTCGGCAAATATTTCGTTAAAATCCTTCCCGATTTCGGGAACGGGATAGGCGATGATGGTAAAGGAGGTTTCGTCAAGCTTCAGATAATCCCTTTTCAGAAGGTTTTCTTCGGTAGATCCCTCCACTGTAAGCTTCTGCTGACGTTTATCCAGCTTTATTGCATCCTGTTTATCCTCCGGAGCAAATAACTCCTCACCAAATACCTCAATTACGGCAGGTCCGGCGTATACTGCTGCCTGCTCCTTATATTTTTCATAAGCATGCTTAATACTTTCCAGCTTTCTCTCCTTCCATGCCTTATCAAGGAAAAGTCCCGTATCAAATCGGTGATCATAATCATACTGTTTATTCGGGCTTGTAGCATGGTATCCGATTTTCAGATGCTGCAGCTTATTCACTGCATTATGGGCAGCACGATAAATCGTTGGCTCCAGTCCAAGCTTTCTGAAATTAAGCACCGCATAATAAACCATTTTTTCAAAGCCAAGCTGATAGCGGATGTTCACAATCTTTTTCTTACTTAAATCCAGACGGTTGGCAACAAAACCGAGTCGGTAGCCTTCTGTGTAGGTATCTGCCATTGCTTTCATCTGTTCCTCCGACAATGTATTCAGAAACTGTGCCGTTTTAACCTCATTTTCCGTTATATATTCGCCAAAGTGATAAAGGTAGCGCAGATCGGACAGATCGGATTCCAGGATGATATCCTTGGCAAAAGACATTGCCGTATCCAGTAACTCCCGGGTTCTTGCCTCAACTAAAATGTCACAATAATCATACATGAAATCATAAATAGCCCTCATAACATCCTTATAAGTGTATTCATCCTCTTCTTCAAAATAATTATAGACCTCGATCAGAAGCTCCAGGTAAATCGTTAGCTCATATAATCTGTTCTCAAAGGAATATACAATAATTCCGCGAAGCTCCGTCATCAGGAATGCAAGAAGCTTCCCGAACTTGTCTCCAAGCTGCTCACAGGCATATTCCGGATTCGCGTAGCTATAGTGATAATTATCACCGGCAATATCGTTATATAGTGCCTGATTCAGACTTTCCAATTCACTCAGGGAAAGTCCCGTAAGCTTATCATCCTCCATCAACGTAACCACATTCTTCACGAGCCGGACAAAAGCCGCAGCCTTCTGAAAATAAGGCTGAAAACGCATGCTTACTGTCTCTTCCTTTTCCATTAATGCAATTCGTTCCATGGCAAGCTCATATCTCTCCCGGATTGCATCATTCTCTTCTTTCATTAATTGACTATATTTCATACGTAACCTCCAATTTATTGATTAATCAGATTTCCTTTGTTGACCTGATTATTATTCTGGCTTACTGGTATTTCAAGATGGGCTCGGAGCCCACATGGGTTACCTCCTGGCGCTTTATAAAGCAATCCCAATAATGTATATGACCAGAAGCAGTATCGTCATAATTCCGTTCAGCACCGCTCCGATGATCGGAAACCGGTAAAAGATATCTTTTTTCTTAAAGGCTTTGTAGGATAATACAAACCCGAATACTGCGAATCCAAATAATAAAATTCCAAGGAATCCAAGTATCATCCCGCCTTTCCCGCCTGCTACTCCGGATAGAATGCTTAAGACAAGAAAGCCAAGAATAACGAAAGCACCGATGACCGTTGACAGAATCCCCATTTTCGTATGGCGTCTGCCGGAAAAATGTATCATTTCTTTATTACGTTTCCAAAACATCATATTTCCTCCAAATCCTTTTCTGATGCTGCCTGCAACAGTTATTCCTGGATTTTCATATTAATATTCGAATAATGCTAATGTTCCTTTCATGGAAGCATTAAGTTCGTCCTTTTTTACGTGTCGGCTTCTTCGTGTTCTTCCCAGAATGAAGCTTCTTCAGGAATACAGAAAAGATCTTATAGGCAATATACCCTAAGATGCCGCCCACCGTATTCATCAGCATATCATCCACATCAAAAATACCGACCTTAAATATCAGCTGAATCAATTCAATGGAAAAACTGAAAAGGATACTCAAAAATGTTACATAGAAGAACCTACGGTACTTCATATTCAGCATCGGAAGCATAAAGCCAAAGGGGGTAAAAGCCAGGATATTACCAAGAATATTAACCACAAAGCTCTCAATACCCAACTGCTTCCGATAAGTGATAAAGCGTTTAATTTCCTTAAAAAGCACTAGATTATACCGGTATTCTCTGAATACATGCTCTCTTCCGTAATGTTCGCTGAAAAATAAAAAATAGAATAATAAAATAATATATAAATAAAACAAAAGCCACCCGGCTTTAGTTAAATGCGAATTTTTCTGTACCTTCAAATTTCTTCTCCATATCCTATATTTTCTAAATATACTATCCCTAACACTTGAAAATATGCATATATCCTGCCGATAAGACTTCAATTATTAGTGAAAACTGCAGTCTGAAAATTACATCATTATATAATTCTGGCAAGTCCTGCTTACCACGTATATTATTATAAAACAAATCCAAATCCTAGTAAAGCATAATAAGGGTACAAATACGAATAATACTGCCTGTATATTGGAAAGGATATCGGTTATAAAGCATTTTATGGATTTTTTGGCAGCTATGGAGTAGAATGAAAGGTAGGAAACTACTGCTGATATACATTTGGAAAGGATTTCAGGTGAAGCTTATGAAGACATTTGAGGAATTATATTATGAGGTTTTGATCCGGACTCTGAAGGAAAAGGATACTAGCTTTCTTGAAAAATTGGAGCTTTATGATACCCACCAGCTTGATTGTCTATTGCATCCCGAAAAGCATCCGATCGTATGGAATACCTGCGATTGTGAATGTAAGGAGGATGACCGTAACTGTATGAAGGTATGCCCCTTCCATGCAATTCATCCCGGAGAATCCGGCGAAATGGTTATCGATGAGGAACAATGTGTCGGATGTGCCATGTGCATCCAGGAATGCCGCGCTAAGAACTTAACGACAAGTAAGGATGTTATACCGGCACTTCAGGCAATCCGTTCTCATAAGGGTTTAGTATATGCCCTGGTTGCTCCGGCCTTCTTAGGTCAGTTCAGCAGTGATGTAACTCCAGGTAAGCTCCGTAGTGCGCTAAAAGCCGTTGGTTTTGACGGAATGATTGAAGTTGCCCTGTTTGCAGATATCTTAACTCTTAAGGAAGCCCTGGAATTTGACAAAAACATTCTGACAGAAAAGGATTATCAGCTTACCAGCTGCTGCTGTCCGATGTGGATTGCCATGATACGTAAGATATACAAGGAGCTGGTGCCGCATGTTCCTCCGGCAGT
>Ga0207800_1000198_pt1 | contig 20754 bp, 16 predicted proteins | sample LuqExpMetageno11_FD_187769 | JGI IMG/M metagenome (GOLD analysis project Ga0207800, IMG submission 187769) | Tropical forest soil microbial communities from Luquillo Experimental Forest, Puerto Rico - Sample 11 (SPAdes) | ecosystem: Environmental > Terrestrial > Soil > Tropical forest ... | reverse complement strand
TCAGTCTCCCGAGCGAAGCTTCAAGCTTCTGCACACTTCCTGCGCCGAGATCTGTCCTGCCCACGCCCAGTCTGAACAGCGTATCCCCGGAAAAAAGCTCATTACCTGCCAGCACACATATACTGCCGGGCGTATGCCCCGGTGTGTGTATAAATTGCAGGTTGATACCACCAACATTTATGGAATCGCCATCCTTCACTAATATGTCCGCCGGACCAAAAACCTTATTCAGTCCGAACATTGCTGAACAATTGAGTACAGGATCCCCGAGCAGCGGCGCATCATCCTCGTGGATAACGACGCGCGCCCCGGCAGCATCTCTTAGTTTGCCTGCATTCAGCACATGATCGATATGAGCGTGAGTAAGCACGATATATTCCAGGGACAAGTGCTGCGATTCAAGTATCTGCAGGACTTCCGCATGGTCAGCTCCGGCGTCGATGACGACCGCTGAGTCTTTGTCTCCTATTATGTAACAATTTGAATCCAGCAATCCAGTCGATATCGTTTTCATATACATATTACAGTAAGGTTCCCTTCCCAGTTCACATCTAGTCGCGCCATTCATCCTTAACCGCGGATTTGCAGCTATTGCTTGTTTCTTGTTACGTCAAATACCCCGTCTACTTTTTTGAGCTTCTTGATAATTTTTTCAAGCTGATCCGTATCTGTTATCTCCAGAGTCAGGTTTATGATCGCTATCTGGTCGCGCGTAGTCCTGGCGTTCATGGCCTTCAGCGGGATGTTCGCTTCCCCTGTGGTATTTGTTACCTCCATCAGAAGCGCGGTCCTGTCGTTTGCCAATACAGTGATATCCGCCTTGTAAGCTACATTGATCGCCGTATACCACCTGACCTCGATAAGCCGTTCGTCCTCGCCGCGCGCCGCGGAAACATTTGTGCAGTCGCTCCTGTGTACCGAAACGCCCCTGCCTCTTGTTATATAGCCTATTATACTGTCGCCTGGAACCGGATTGCAGCATCTTGAAAGTCTCACCAGACAGTTATCGATACCTTTGACGATAACACCGTTTTCCGGAACGGATTTTTTCTTTTTATCCCTGTCCTGCTTTGCAAATATCTCCTGATCAAGCTCTTCATTGAGTTCTTCAGGCTTTAAGGTCTTTCTGTACTCATCCCTGAGCCTGGACACGATCTTGCTCGCGCTAATGCCTCCAAAACCGACAGCCGAGAACATATCATCGAGCGAATTAAAATTGAATTTCTTAAGGACGATATCGACCCACTCGTTCTTGAAAAGCTGGTTATAGGTATGACCTTGCTTCTTGAGTTCCCTTTCTATCGATTCCTTACCACGCAGGATGTTTTCCTCGCGGTTTTCCTTTTTGAACCACTGGTTTATCTTATTCCGGGCCTGTGAGCTCTTTACGAGCTTGAGCCAGTCGCGGCTCGGGCCGTGCACCGCCGCCGACGTCAACACTTCGATTATGTCCCCGTTTTTGAGCTCGTAGCCAAGCTTGACGATTTCACCGTTTACGCGGGCGCCCATCATTTTGTTTCCGACCGCGCTGTGGATGGAATAAGCAAAGTCGACCGGGGTCGAGCCCTTCGGAAGGTTCACCACGTCGCCCTTGGGAGTAAATACGAATACTTCATCGGCGTACAGGTCCACTTTTACAGTTTCTACGAATTCATTGGCATCCCTTGCGTCCTTCTGCCATTCCAGCATCTGGCGCAGCCATACGAGCTTGTTGTCCAGCTCGCTTTTCCCGGATACGCCTTCCTTGTACTTCCAATGCGCTGCGATACCGACCTCGGCTACCCTGTGCATGTCCCAGGTCCTTATCTGCACCTCGAAGGGATGACCTGTGTGCCCGATAAGCGTAGTATGGAGCGACTGGTACATATTTGGCTTCGGCATCGCTATATAATCCTTGAACCTGCCCGGCATGGGCTTGTAAAGTTCATGCACAAGACCCAGCACGGCATAGCAGTCCTTTACGGAATTTACGATGACCCTGACCGCAAAGAGATCATATATCTGATCAAGAGTCTTATTCTGTTCCTGCATTTTTCGGTAAATACTGTAGAAATGCTTGGGACGACCATCGATTGAAGTTTCGATGCCGAGTTCGGTAGTCTTTGCCTTGATCTCATCTATGATCTCAGTTATATATGCCTCACGCTCACGGCGCCTTATCGATATCTTTTCAACGAGGTCATAATATTCCTTGGCGTGCAGATACCGCAGGCATACATCTTCCAACTCCCATTTGATCCTCGAAATACCTAGCCTGTGCGCCAGCGGGGCATATATCTCCAATGTCTCCCTGGCCTTTTCCTCCTGCTTGTCCGGAGGAACGTATTTGAGAGTTTTCATGTTATGGAGCCTGTCCGCCAGTTTTATAAGAATAACCCTGATGTCCTTGGCCATTGCCATGAACATTTTACGGAGATTTTCAGCCTGCTGCTCTTCCTTGGTCGTATAAGGTATCTTATCAAGCTTTGTAACTCCGTCCACCAGAGCAGCGGTGTCTTCTCCGAACTGCGTCTTTATATCTTCGACAGTACAGTATGTATCTTCGACGGTATCATGCAGGAGACCTGCAACGATAGTGGTACAGTCGAGTTCAAGGTCGGCAAGTATATTGGCAACCTCGATGGGATGACTGATATAAGGCTCCCCCGACTCCCTGAGCTGGCCTTCATGAGCCTTGCTGGCCATAGCGTAAGCCTTGTCGAGAATGGATATATCACAGCCGGGATTGTATTCTTTTATTTTCATAACGAGTTTATTATACCGGTTGTCCATCTACTCCTCCGAGAATGCTTCAGAAGGCTCCTTTATTGCTCTATACTATGGCTCTGCCGTTCATAATGTTCAAAATATTGCTTTATATCAAAGCAGCTCCATAATCATGCCGATATTGAAGCTGCTCCATATCCCGTCTCTATTTTCGGATCTTTATCTTAATTTCGTTTCAGAAATTTACAACCGATCTCACCTTGTAGCCCTGAAGTCTCTTTCTGCCATCCAGGAAACCCAACTCTATGAAAAATACAAGGCCGGCAACTTCTCCGCCAAGCTTCTCGACAAGCCTGATATTTGCTTCGGTCGTTCCTCCGGTAGCAAGCAGGTCATCAACTATCACGACCCTTTGTCCCGGCTGTATCGCGTCCTCATGTATCTCCAGCATATCCTTGCCATATTCCAGTTGATATTCCACGCTGACGGTCTTATAGGGCAGCTTGCCCTTTTTCCTTATCGGTACGAATCCCTTGTTGAGTGCATAAGCAAGCGGAGCGCCAAAAATGAACCCTCTCGACTCAGGACCAATAACCAGATCGAATTTTCCGATTTCCTGCGCCAGCTTTTTCATCTCTTCTATACTTTGGTTCAATGCTGCAGGATCCTGCAGTACAGTCGTTATATCGATAAAATCGATGCCTTCCTTCGGAAAATCCGCCACATGCCTGAGTTTCTGTTTCAAATCCATTTCGTCTTTCCTCCCGGATAATCAACTTTTAGGACGCTTACCGGTCTATCCCCTTATTAGCGGCTCAGAGGCATTATGCTTCACTTAACCGCTGTAGTTCGGAATATAACCTGGATGCATCAAGATCGACCTTGCCTTTGCTTTCCACAAAGCCGATGAATGCCGAATTCCTGCCCGCAGACTCTACTGTGAGGAGCCCCAGTTCATCAAAAATTTCCAGGACTCTTTTGAGTTTGAAGTAATTAGTCTTCACATTGAATCTTTCCGATATCTGCGCACTGACCGAAAACAGATCCGATAACTCAACTGTATCCTGCCTTATTTTCGCGAGACCCTTTATGAATCTGTATACCGCCTCAAACTCGCTTCTTTCGGGAATCATCTCAGCCGCATTTAAATAGTTCAGTTCCTTGAGAACGACTAGTTCCTTCAGATTAATATATTTATTATAGTCATTTGGCTTGCTAAAAACAATATATTTGTCGAGATCCGCATAAATACAAGGTCTTATATCCCGTAAATTCAGTTGGAGCCTTTCGCTCCCGTTCCATTTGTTTATCTCAGGGGTAAAGGCTATATCAACTGCCTCTCCTGCGGTAAAGCTGCCGGCCAGTTCTCCCAGGCTGAAGCCCACCGCCTCCGTCGAAAGGCTGCCGTCAGCCAGCCTAAGTTTCAAATGCTTTCCGCTGCTGAGCGTCCTTATATCGCTGACATTAAAAGCCCTGTAACCGAATAGCGGATTGGGATTGCCTTCTCCGAAAGGCGCCATGCCCTCCAGTTCCATCACGCTTTCCTGCGTTATGTCACCGCGTTCCAGCACTGTGTCCAGCTTGATGCATGGCATCATATCCACAGCTGTCAGTATACTGTCCGCGTATGTGTTGATACGTGACCTGAATTCACTTATTTTATCGGCGTTTATCGTTATGCCGGCAGCCATTTCATGGCCTCCGAACCTCTCCAGAAGATCGGCGCAGAAATTCAGCGCTTTAAAGATATTAAAGCTTTTTATGCTTCTGGCGGAACCCTTACCGACCTCTTTTTCAACGGATATGACTATGCACGGCCTGCTGTAACGGTCCTGTATCTTTGAGGCAACGATGCCAATAACTCCGTGATGCCAGCCTTCTCCGCAAACTACCAGTACTTTCTCGTTAACAGCGTCCAGTTCCGTCTCCACATACGTGATAGCTTCCTCAAGTATACTGTTCTCGGTATCCTGGCGCTTTCTGTTCTCCTCGTCAAGCTCTCTGGCCAGCGCTTCTGCCATTACCCTGTCATCGGTCGTAAAGAGCCTTACGCCCCTTGCCGCACTGCCAAGCCTTCCGGCAGCATTGACCCTCGGAGCCAGTCCAAAAGCCACATTATAGGAAGAAATCGGCTTATCGGCAAAACCTGCTTCCCTGATCAGAGCTTTCAGTCCCTGATTATCGGTTACAAGCATCTTTTTCGTTCCAAAACCGGCAATAATGCGGTTCTCCCCCAATAAAGGGACAACGTCCGCAATAGTAGCCAGCGCCGCAAGATCAAGGTATTCCTGATAGTCCGCGTCGCGCCCTGATTTGATGCAGAGCGCATGAATAAGCTTCAGAGCGACCCCCGCACCGCACAGCTCCTTGAACGGGTAATCGCAGCCCGCCTTATGAGGATTGATGACCGCTAAAGCATCCGGCAAGGTTTCCTTGCATTCGTGATGATCGGTTACGATGATCTGTATCCCGTTTTCCTGGAGACGGTCTACTTCCTCGACGGAAGTTATACCGCAGTCGACCGTTATCATGAGGGATATGTTCATTTCCATGATTTTTTCTGTCACCGGCATTGTAAGTCCATAGCCATCTTCCATACGGTCGGGTATGTAATATTGCACTCTGATGCCCAGAGAACACAAAAAGCGGTACAGTATGGACGTGCTTATGACGCCGTCTACATCATAATCGCCGTAGATCAGGATCTCCTCGTCATTTTCCAAAGCCTTCAATATTCTGCCGACCGCAGCCTCCATGCCGTCCATCAGAAACGGATCGTGCATCCGGGAAATATCTGGATTCAAAAATGCTTTGACATAGCCGCTGTCTTCGATCCCCCTGCTGACGAATACCTTTGCCAGCATTCTTGATATCCCCGCTTCCTCCGCCAGTTTTTCTGCTGCTTTCCCGTCGAAATCCCGGTATACCCATATTTTCTTCAGCAAAATTACATCTCCCGTAACTTTTCACAAAAAAAGCCCGATTTTCATCGAGCTTTCTTCGTTTACTTATTTATCCCAATATTTTTTTGACAATCACATTGATCATTTTCCCATCGGCTCTGCCTTTTACCTTGGGCATGACAACCTGCATGATCCTGCCCATATCCTTTGCCGAAGAAGCTCCGGTCTCCTCGACCGCCTGTCTTACTATAACTTCAAGCTCCTGCTCGGATAATTGCTGCGGCAGATACTTGAGTAAAATGTCCATCTCGGCTTTCAAACCTTCGATCAAGTCAGTTCTGCCGCTTTTTTCGTACTCCGGCAGAACATCCCTTCTCTTTTTCAGTTCTTTTGCTATGATCTCTATTACTCCATCATCGTCGAGAGTTATCCTGTTATCTTTTTCTACCTGAAGAACTGCAGCCCTCGCCATCTGGATCGTATCCTTCCTGACAGCATCCTTATCCTTCATGGCTGTTTTCAAATCTTCAAGCAACTGTTCCTTTAGGGACATTTGTAAGCCTCCCTGTGACTTATCGATACTGAGCTGTTTGCCGAACTCGAATAGTACTGAAACGACATTCAAGCAGGAAGCCTATTTAAACTTCCTCTTTCTAGCCGCTTCAGACTTTTTCTTTCTTCTAACACTCGGCTTTTCATAATGCTCTCTTTTTCTAACTTCAGCCAGAACGCCTGCTTTAGCGCACTGACGTTTAAATCTCTTAAGTGCACTGTCGAGAGACTCATTTTCTTTTACCCGAACTTCAGACATGTATTTCCCTCCCTCCGATGGTAGCAATTGTGCCATGAATAAGCTGCGTCTATTGCTTCATTTACTTGTGGGAATCAAGCTATGTGTAGCACACAGTATATTATATATTATACTTCAAAATAAAGTCAATAGAGTGATGCCATATTAAAAAATCTCCGGCGTATAAAGTACCTTTCCTCAGTCAATATACCCTGATGGATTTTTTACCTGCCAGTTCCATGTATCCCTGCACATATCATCTATATCCCTGACAGCCCTCCAGCCCAATTCCCTTTCGGCTTTGGAAGGATCAGAATAACATTCCGCCACATCTCCCGGCCTTCTGCCCTTTATGACATAGGGGATCTTCCTGTCCACAGCTTTGGCAAAAGCGTCAACCATTTCCAGCACGCTGGTTCCCCGGCCTGTTCCAAGGTTGTAGGCTGCAATGCCGGGATTTTTCGCCAGCTTTTCAAGAGCTTTAAGGTGACCGTCCGCAAGATCGACGACATGTATATAATCCCTTATGCCGGTGCCGTCCCTTGTCGGAAAATCCGTTCCGCAAACGCCAAGCTCCTTCAGCTTTCCTACAGCGACCTGTGAAATATACGGCACGAGGTTATTGGGGATACCGTTCGGATCCTCGCCTATGAGTCCGCTGCGATGTGCCCCGACAGGGTTAAAATAACGCAGAAGTATTATGTTCCAGCTGCTGTCCGATATATACAGATCGCGTAATATATCTTCTATCATCAGCTTGGTTCGTCCGTATGGATTTACGGCGCTCAAGGGAGCATCCTCGGTAATGGGCATTTTGTCCGTAGTTCCGTAGACTGTAGCGGATGAACTGAACACAATATTCTTTATTCCATGTTCTTTCATGGCTTCAAAAAGATTTATAGAACCGGAAACATTGTTATGGAAATAGCTCAGCGGTATTCCTACGGATTCGGGCACTGATTTCAGGCCTGCAAAATGTATTACCGAATCGATACGGTATGCTGTAAAAACTTTTTCGAGAAGTTTTTTGTCAAGTATATCTCCTGTGATCGTATCAAAGCTTCTACCGGTTATTTTCCTTATCCTTTTGATGACTACCGGCTTGCTGTTTGAGAAATTATCGAGGATAATGACCTCATATCCGGCGTCCAGCAGCTGTACACAGGTATGGCTGCCGATATATCCGGCGCCCCCGGTTACAAGTATAGCCATAGTTGGTCTCCTTACAATAAATACTGTGGGATGTGCCGGCCATCATTCCGCAACAGAACCGACCGGCGCATCAGGCTATAAAATCTTCGCACCGAGCTTCTTCCCGCCGATCAGGTGATAGTGCAAATGGAAAACCGACTGCCCGGCTTCTTCACCGCAGTTGTTGATCAGACGGTAGCCCTTGTCAGCAATTCCATGCTTCTCAGCGATCTTTTTGGCAGCCAGGTGTATATCGGCCAGTACCGAAGCGTTCTCATGCGTAAGCGCATTCACGTTCGCAATGTGGACTTTGGGAATGATCACCACATGCACCGGCGCAACTGGATTGATATCGTTGAAAGCCAATACCTTATCGTCCTCATAAACTATTGTCGACGGGATCTTCCTGTCAATTATCCTGCAAAAAATACAATCATCCATACGTAACCCTTCCTTCCTGTCATATGTGACAATAAGTCAGGGGACGGCCTACTGACTCATCCCCATGAATAATCATCATAAATTGTGCGAAATTGCAGCAAATATATCCCGCTCACTTTATTTGAGTCTTTATAGCTGCAAGAGCGCTTCCAAGCGCATCGTCTATCTTCCCGGCATCCTTGCCGCCGGCCTGGGCCATGTCAGGGCGCCCGCCGCCGCCGCCGCCTGCCGTCTTTGCAGCCTCACGCACCACATTGCCGCAGTGCGCTCCGCGATCGACTGCATCCTTTGTCGCCATGGCGACAAAATTTACCTTTCCGCCCGAAGCAGACGCCAGAATTACGATCCCCGAGCCCAATTTACTCCGAAGTGTCTCGCAGGTATTTCTAAGAGCTTCAGGATCCAGTTGGTCGAAGCGTGCTGTAACCGCTTTTATCCCGTTTACATCGACAGCTTTTGACAGCACATCGTCAAAGGAGCCGCTGACAAGCTTATCCTTCAGTTGCTCTATTTCCTTCAGTGCAGCCTTCAGTTCGGCGCTCATGGTCTCGACCTTGCGCAGACTGTCCTGCGGAGTGGATTTTAATGCGCCGGCTATGCCGTTGAGCTGTTCTTCCTTCTCGTTGTAATATTCCAATGCATTGCGGCCTGTCAGCGCTTCGATCCTTCTTACACCGGCAGCTACGCCGCTCTCACCCAATATCTTGATCAGTCCGGCCTGCGAGGTGTACCCGAGGTGAGTTCCACCGCAAAGCTCCATGCTGTAATCACCGGCTCTTACGACGCGTACCGTATTGCCGTATTTTTCACCGAACAGAGCCATAGCACCGAGTTTTTTCGCTTCGTCCACAGGCATTTCCTGAACAGTCACCGTCAGGTTTTCAAGTATCTTTTCATTTACCTCGTCTTCGACCTTTTTTATCTCTTCACCTGTCATTGGCGAGAAATGGTGGAAGTCGAAACGAAGCCTGTTTGGATCGACAGATGAACCTGCCTGCGTTACATGTTCGCCCAATACATTTCTCAAAGCCTTCTGCAGCAGATGTGTGGCAGTATGGTTTCTTGCAGTTGCCAGCCTTTTTTCGGCGTCGATCTCCGCTGTGGCAGCAGAGCCATTTTCAATGATGCCGCTATCGACTGTGCCTATATGCATGTAAAGGCCTTCAGCTGTCTTCCTGCAGTCCTTCACGCTGATCGAGCCGGTCTTTGTCCTTATGACGCCTGTGTCAGCAACCTGACCGCCGCTTTCGGCATAAAAGGGCGTCCGGTCCAGTATTACCGTGATCTCGTCGTCCTGCTGCGCGTTTTCCGTCAATTCTCCGTCTTTTATGATATAGAGTATTCTGGCATCGCTCACGGTACATTCATAACCTGTGAACACCGTTTTCTGGCTCTTGTCGATACCTGAGGCCAGACCCTGCGCCCAGGCTGATGTCTCTTTACTTTTCAGAGCCTCGCGGGCTTTTTTCTTCTGCTCTCCCATTTCAGCCCTGAAGCCTTCTTCGTCGATACTGAGCCCGACTTCCTCTGCGATCTCCCTTGTAAGATCGAGCGGGAAGCCATAGGTATCGTGCAGTTTAAATACCATGCTGCCGGGCAAAACTTTACTGTTCGATGACTTAACTTCATCTATGAATTCATTGAGTATGGAAAGTCCCTGGTCTATAGTAACGGCAAAACGCTCTTCTTCGATCTTTATCACTCTGCAGATATAATCCTCTTTCTCCGCAAGCTCAGGATACGCTTCCCTGGACTCCCTGATGACGATCTTTGCTATATCATAAAGGAAGGCATCCTTGATCCCGATCAGTCGGCCATGACGTGCAGCCCTTCTAAGCAGCCTCCTCAGCACATAACCCCTGCCCTCGTTGGACGGAAGTATGCCGTCGGATACCATCATCGTCGTACTGCGGATATGGTCGGTGATGACTCGTATGGAAACATCGGTCTTGTCGGATTTGCCGTATTTTACTCCGGCCTTATCACAGACATAGTCAAGTATGTTCCTTATAGTGTCGACCTCAAACAGATTGTTGACATCCTGCATCATAACCGCAAGACGTTCCAGGCCCATACCGGTGTCGATATTTTTCTTTTTAAGCTTGGAATAGGTGCCGTCTTCTTCCTTATTGAACTGTGTGAATACCAGATTCCAGAATTCGATATAGCGGTCGCAGTCGCAGCCCACCTTGCAATCCGGCTTGCCGCAGCCCTTATCGGCTCCCCTGTCGAAATATATTTCAGAACACGGCCCGCAGGGACCAGTACCATGCTCCCAGAAATTATCGGCCTTTCCCATCCTGACTATCCTGCCTTCCCGAAGGCCTACATCATTCTTCCATATTTCAAAGGCTTCGTCATCGTCCTCGTAAATCGAAGCATAAAGCCTGTCTGCCGGTATTTCGAGGTCTTTCGTAACAAACTCCCAGGCCCACGGGATAGCTTCCTTTTTAAAATAATCTCCGAACGAGAAATTTCCCAGCATTTCAAAAAATGTGCCGTGTCTTGCAGTCTTTCCGACATTCTCGATATCCGGCGTCCTTATACATTTCTGGCAGGTCGTCACCCTATGGCGCGGAGGTTCTTCAGCGCCCGTAAAATACGGCTTGAGCGGGGTCATTCCTGCATTGATCAGCAATATGCTCTGGTCATTGCGGGGAACCAGCGGGAAACTGGGCAAACGTAAATGGCCCTTATTTTCAAAGAATTTGAGATAACGCTCTCTGATTTCATTCAGTCCGAGTTTTTTCATCGTTTCATCCCCATATTTAGCGTAAATTTGTTAAATGATTTCTTAAATAATATTATATAAGAAGGCATAAAGTGTCAAGGAATGTTTGATTTCAAGGGACTTTCAGCACTCTCTTCTCGAGCTCCGCATTGACGATAAGCCTGTGTGACGCAACGTAGATAGGCGTGCAGGTTATCAAAGCCTGAAAATCACAGCCCGGATCGCAGGCCTCCGGCCACTTTATCTATATCTTCCACAGTAATATACGGATGCATCGGAAGCGACAGTACTGTATCGCAAAGCTTGTCAGTCACAATGTAGTCATCTTCATTGAACGCCAGTCCGGAGAAAGCTCCTTGCTTGTGCATAGGCTTGACATAGTAGATCATGCTCGGGATGCCCTGCTCTTTAAGCTTCGTCTGCAATCCGTCACGCTGATCCCGGTTCTTAAGTTTTATGGTATATTGCGCAAAGCTTGAGACATAACCTTTAGGGATCATAGGAGTTTCGACCATGCCATTCAACTTCTCGTTATATAACTTATAAACTCTGTTCACATCGTCGAGTTCATGCTTGACAAGTGCAGTCAATTTAACATTCAATACGGCTGCCTGAATTGTATCAAGCCTTGAATTCAGCCCTATTCTTATATTGTCGTACTTGTTTTCACCTTTGCCATGGACTTTGTATGAATTCAACAAAAGTGCCAGCTGATCGTCATTTGTGAATATCGCTCCGCCGTCGCCGTAGCAGCCTAATGGCTTTGCAGGAAAGAACGAGGTGGTCGCCGCATCCCCGAAGCTGCAGGCCATCTTGCCATTAATGCTGCCTCCGAAGCCCTGCGCGCCGTCTTCCAACACCAGCAGGTCATACTTCCGGGCAATCCTTTGTACCTCAGGGTAATTTGCCGGGAGCCCGAACAGATCAACAGGAATAATAACCTTTGGTTTCAGCCTGCCTTCGTTCAGTACCTTTCGGATGGCGGCCTCAAGCTTGACAGTATCTATATTGAATGTATCACGGTCGACATCCACAAATACAGGCGTTGCACCCCTGAAGGCCACGATCTCACCGGTTGAGAAGAATGTAAAGTCCGGGACGAACACCGCATCCCCCTCTTTTATATTCCAGGCCATCATGACCAGCGTCATGGCGTCAGTGCCATTCGCACACGAAATGCAATGCTTGACGCCTACATACTCTGCAAGTCTTTCTTCGAGAGCTTTTACTTCTTTTCCCCCGATAAAATCGGCATTGTCAAGTACTTTCTGTATAGCCGTATCTATTTCATTTTTGTATCTCCTGTATTGAGCCTTCAGATCCCTGAATTCCATACCCTTCGCTCCCTGTCTCTACTTTAATGAATTATCCATGTTACTCTGTTTCAGTATTCACAGTTTACCAAATAAACCTTGCCTGCTATTTATCAAACCTGCCCTTAAAATCCAGCGTACTGCAATTATTCAAGGGAAGCCTTACACTCCTGCCTTCCGCCGCCGATTTGTAAATAGCAAGAACAAGCTCAAGGGCGCGCCTTCCGTCTTCGGCCGAAACATAGGGCTTTCTATTATTTTTTATAGCGTCTATGACATCGGCATAAAGAGGGCTGTGACCAAATCCATAGACGTTCGGAGGATTTTCGTGATATTTCTTTTTGATCTCCTCAGGATCCTCGAGACCATCAGCAAACCGCCATTCTTCAATGATATTGACAGACTTGCCACCGGCTTTGACCGTTCCCTTTTCACCGAAAATATAGAGTGTTTCCTCGAGATTGCTCGGATAGATGTCGGTAGTTCCCTCGATTATTCCGTAACTGCCGTTCGAAAATCTTACAAGAGCGATGCCGAGATCTTCGGCGTCTATATAATCATGCGCCAGTTTGTCGGTGATGCCGACTATTTCGGTTATTTCATCGCCCATCATCCATCTCAGAAGATCGATATTATGGATGCACTGGTTCATAAGCGCACCGCCGTCCTGTTCCCATGTCCCTCTCCACGGCGCCTGCATGTAATAGTCCTCTCCCCTGTTCCATCTTATATGGGCAGTACCGTACAGCAGACGGCCGAACCTTTTTTCCTCGACTGCCTCGCGGATCTTCTGTATTGATTTGTTGAACCTGTTTTGGTGACAGGCACTGACCTTTACATTCTTCTCTTCAGCCCTTTGGATTATTTCATCTGCTTCAGCCAGCGACAGCGCTATAGGCTTCTCTATGATGACATTGCAGCTGGCCTCTATGCAGTCCAGGGCTATCTGTCCATGTTTGCCGCTCTCTGTGCAAATGGCAACAAGCTCAGGCCTCTCCTTATCCAGTAATTCCTTGTAACTGGTGTATTTCCTGACGCTTTTTGAAAGGTTGAATTTAACGATGGACTTGTCCATCTTGGATTCCTCGATATCGCATATCGCCGCGATATCCAGTTTATTGTCCAAGGCTGCTGCAAAATGGTTGGGTGATATCCTCCCACAGCCGATAAGCGCATATTTAAGGCTCAAAACGATTCCTCCTACAGCAACTCAATGTTGTCCCTGTTTTCAATATTTTTCATGACATTCTTAGTATCGAATATCATCCTTGCATGCTTCTGGACAAAGCCATAATCGACATTAGTATGTGCGGTCGTTATAACTATCATATCCATATCGGCAATTAGCCTTGAAGTCAGTTCCGGCTCCCCTTTGTGTATCAGCCCATGTTCACGGTACTCGGATATATAAGGGTCGTAATAGGCAACGTCCGCTCCCTCTCTTTCAAGGCCTTCGATCACCTTCAGGGCCGGGCTTTCGCGGTAGTCGTCTATATCCTGCTTATATGCGACTCCAAGCACCAATATCCTGGAACCATTCAATGCCTTTTTGAAGCGGTTTAGTATCTTGCTGGCCCTTTCAACACAGTAATCAGGCATATTGTCATTGATCATCATGGACGATTCTATCATGGATGTATGAAATCCGTACTCACGGGCTTTCCAAGAGAGGTAGTACGGATCTAACGGTATACAGTGTCCTCCGAGCCCCGGTCCGGGATAAAACGCCTGAAAACCATAGGGTTTTGACTTGGCGGCATCGATGACCTCCCAGAAGTTGATGCCCATCTTGCTGCACAGCATCGCAAGCTCATTGACGAGACCTATATTTACGTTGCGATAGGTATTTTCAAGTATCTTCTCCATCTCGGCAATCGCGGGAGACGATACCCTGTGTATCGGCGCCTGCAGTACGCTTTCATACAATGCAGCCGCTATCTCGGTGCATTCCGGCGTTACGCCGCCCACGACCTTGGGTGTGTTCTTGGTTTTATATATCAGATTGCCTGGATCCACACGCTCCGGTGAAAAAGCCAGATAGAAATCCTCGCCGCACTTAAGGCCGGAGGATTCGAATATTGGCTTGAGCAGTTCCTCAGTCGTTCCGGGATAAGTAGTAGACTCAAGTACTATCAGCATGTCCCCATGCATATATGGTACTATGCTCTCAGCGGATGACTTGACATAACTGATATCCGGCTGCTGATGCTCGTCCAGCGGCGTAGGTACGCAAATGCATATACAGTCCGCCTGCGCTACTCTTCCGAAATCCGAAGTCGCCGAAAGCAAGCCCGATTTAACAATGGCCTCAAGGTCTTCATTTACCACATCACCGATGTAGTTTTTACCCAAGTTGACCATCTCCACCTTGGAAGACTGAACATCGAACCCTATCGTTTTATACCCGGCCTTTGCCTTCTCAACTGCGAGAGGAAGGCCGACATAACCCAGGCCGACTACGCCAAGTACTGCGGTTTTGCTTAACAGCTTTTCTTTCAAACGGCTCATCTAATCCCCCCACTGTTAATTCTACCACATATATAATAAGTGTTTCTAAGGATTATTAGCTACTACCTTTTTCCCGAAACTTAATATGATAGAAATAACCTTGTTATTTACTTTTTCCTTCATAAGTTTCAATAAAACAATGTATATAATGATCCCGGTAATTATCTGTATCAATGTAGTACTGACGCCTGTGTGTAAAAATATGCTCAACCCCCTTATTGCCAGGAGCATTACTGTACCGGATACTACATATTTGGCCAAACCGTCCAGGTAATCCCTGAAATCGACCACACTTCTTAAACTATAAAACTGGATTAGCGTAACTGCCAGCTCGGCGACCAATGTACCGATACAAGCTCCGAAAGAATACAGCTTCGGTATCAGAAGCAGGTTTATGAAAAAATTGATTGCCGCCCCAACAGTAACAGATACCGTGTATTCCCTCGTCCTGTTTGCAGGCAGTAGATATTGTATACCAGTTACATTGCTCATTGCAATCAAAAACAATATGGGCGCCAGCAAAACCAGATTATATTTTACAGGTCCGAACCCTTTTCCAAAAAACCACGGTACGAACTCATTTGATATACTTATTAATCCAATGGTAAGCGGTATCGAAATATACGCCACCCCTCTTAAGCTATTATTAAAATAATCATCCATCTGTTCTTTCGAGCCATTGGCAAACAGGTTGCTCATTCTCGGAAGCATTACAGTTCCCAATACCGTTACAAGACTTAGCACCGATTTGACGATCTTTTCCGATTGTTCGTAATAGCCGACCTCCGTGACTGTAGACAGCAATCCTATCATTGTCTTGTCAAGAACAGCGTATATCTGTATTGCTATTTGCGGAACAAACAATTTCAACGAAGGTCCTACATGAACAAGAATGTCCTTTATACTTACCTTCACCTTGCTTATTACAGACGGCAGATAAAGCCACATTACGGCATTTCCAAGCAAACCGGCGATAACGTTGATGATTGTGTAAAGATCAAGATCTTCTGAAGATTTAACAAATACAAATATCAGTATTACACCAATTATTTTTATAGCAACGTTTCTTGTGACAATTTTTTTGAAATCCTCTATACCGATGTATAGCCATGAAATATCTATCAAAGCGGACACTATATTGATCGTCTGGATCATGAAAATGGTCCTGTAAATGCCTACACCGGAAAAAACCGCCAGGTATATCAGTAACGCAACGCCAGTAGTGGCGATACGCAGGAGCAATATCGACCAGAATGTCTTCGACATCGCATCCTTGTTGTCTCTGGTGTAGGCGATTTGTCTGTTACCATATAATGAAAGGCCTAAAGTACCTATCAAAATAAAGTATTGCGAAATCGACAAAGTATAACTATAGGTTCCAACTCCATCGGCTCCGAGTACCCTCGATACATAAGGCACCGTTACCAGAGGCAGAAACATAGTCGCTATCTGGAGCAATAAGTTATATAAAACATTTTTAAATATGCTGCGTCCCATTCTATTTCCCATTAAATTCTTCTTCGACTTTTTTCAGTGCGTTTTCAACAACATTGTGCATGTCATAATATTGATAATCCGCCAATCTGCCCCCGAAAATGATATTGCTTTCCTTACATGCCAATTGCCTGTATTTTTGATAAACGGCATTGTTCTTTTCATTATTTATCGGATAATACGGCTCTTCCCCTTTACACCATTTTATGGGGTACTCCCTGGTAATCACAGTTTGAGGCTGATCTCCAAATTCAAAATGTTTATGCTCGATTATACGGGTATACGGTATCTCGAAGTCGGTATAGTTGACTACGGCATTACCCTGGTAATTTTCAACATTTAGAAGCTCGTGCTCAAACTTCAGACTTCTGTATTCCAATTCACCGAAACAATAATCATAATACTCATCTATCATTCCTGTGAATATGATTTTTCCCGCCATTTCTTCAAAATTTTCTCTTCCCTTGAAATAGTCGGTCCCTGTACTTACTTCTATACCGTTGAGCATTTTTTCAATAATTCCCGTATATCCGCCTACCGGTATACCCTGGTACTTATCATTAAAATAATTATTATCGTAAGTAAAACGGACGGGCAGCCTTTTTATAATGAATGCAGGAAGCTCTGTTGCTCTCATTCCCCATTGCTTTTCAGTATAACCTTTGACAAGTTTCTCATATATATCCGTCCCGATAAGACTTATCGCCTGTTCTTCCAAATTCCCCGGCTCTAGGATATTTGCTTTAGTAATCTGTTCTTCTATTTTCGACTTGGCCTCTGCAGGGGTGACAACACCCCATATTTTATTGAACGTATTCATATTGAAAGGCAAATTGTAAAGTTCATCTTTATAAATTGCTATCGGTGAGTTCGTATACCTGTTGAACTCCGCAAATCCGTTAATGTAGTCCCAGACTTTTTTGTTGTTTGTATGAAAAATATGCGCACCATAAATGTGGACATTTATACCATTTGTCTCTTTAGTGAAAATATTGCCGCCTATATATTCCCGTTTTTCTATGACGAGGCATTCCTTGCCTCTCTTATTAGCCTCATATGCAAATATGGAACCATACAAACCGGAACCAACTATTAGATAATCATATCGCTTCATATATACCTCACTCTAGCTTCATTTCAGAAATTTGCTGGTTTGGCCGAAGTTATCCGTTATACCATGGCAAATGGCGGAGAAAACTGTTTTAAACATCTTCCTGTCTATAAATATCGCATAATAGATTTGCTTTACTAAATCCTTATAAAAGCTGGAATGCTCCCTGTACCTTTTTGCTATGTAAATATTGTTCCTGATGTAGCAATACTGCTTGATCCTAGTTTTAAATACAGGGATCTTGAATTTATTGAAAAAAGCGCTGATTATTTGAGAATTATTGACCGGATGATACAGTATGGCGTCAGTGTTCAGATACAAGCGATAATTATTCTTTTTTGCCCTTAGTGAATATTCGACGTCATCACAAAAAATAAAGAATTCTTTCTTAGGTAGCCCGATGTCCTTGACAACTCGTTTACTAATCAAAGCCCCGTTGAAAGGTATCGATTTCATTTCGGTCAAGCCGGTTCCCGGTTTTGCATCGTGCCAAACGCAAGCCGTTTTGTCTTCCCTGGATAATACAAGCGGCGTAAGATAATCGCCCTTTTCGGAGTTTAGCAGAGCTTCGAGACAGGTATGTTCCGGTAAACAATCGTCATCCATAAGCCAATACCAATCATATCCGCCGTCCAGTGCATTTTCCAGTCCGTGATAAAAGCCTCCGGCTCCTCCCAGGTTCTCATCAAGTTCCAATATTTTTATTGAGCTGTTGTTTTTAAGTCCTTTCATCTCTAAAAATTCTATAGTTCCGTCAGTGCTCTTGTTATCTACCACGAATATTTTCTCTATCTTGTACGATTGATCCAGAAGCGCTTCAAGATTTTCAGCCAGCAATTCTTTTCGATTATAAGTTACAACTATAGCAGCAACTTTATTGATCATATATTCCGATAAATTCGGATATGGTGTGATATTATCCATTATATCCACCTTTAACCTTATCTATTAAAAGTTCATAAAACTTATTATAATTGTCGAGCGAATAATCCTTAATAATCGTTTCTCTAGCATTTTGCCTCATGGCGGTATATTTGTCGCTATTCTTTTCTTTTAATTGTATCATTTTTAAAATCGAATCACTTAACTCAACAGCATTAAAATCTTTACTTAATAAAAATCCATTAAAACTATCCTTGCATAATTCGGACACGGAACCTACATTCGTGGCTATGGCCGGTATTCCATAGGAAAATGCCTCCATAATGGAAACAGGTATACCTTCGCTTGACGATACATTAATAAACAAGTCCACATAGTTATCCTTATAAAATTTCAATACCGATTCTCTCGCCAAAGGTCCTTTGAATTCATATGAAATATTGCTTCCAAGTTCGGCTTTACACAGTTCTCTTATATTATCAAGCAGATCTCCGCCTCCCAGATGGATCCACCTGACATCCCTGTTCCTGATATTTTTCAAGCCTTCAACAATCAGTTCCACCCTTTTTATCGGTATTAGAGACGAGCAGGAAACAATTGTAAATATTTCATTTTCAGTTTTGGTACCTGCCATATCCCGGTCGATTTCTATGCCCAGATGCACAGGCTGTATTTTTCCTATGACCGATTCGGTAATATGTTCATATTTGTTATATTTCTCTATCAGCAGTTCTTTTCCTTTTTCCGAAACCGGGATTACCAAATCCAATCCATCCAGATAATACTTTTTGAGTGGAGAATAGTATTGTAATGTTTCATACCCGTTTATATCCGTACCATGGCCTCTGGATACCGTCATTGCATTATTCCCGAACAGATCCTTTATTGCTATCGCCCCGCCAGCCTCCCCGAATAACCAGTAACTATAGATAACAATATCTGATTCCTTATCAATTTCAGAATGTAATCTTTTAAAATGTCTATGAACAGCGGCTTCCGTGATTATGGCAAAAGCAAGTTTTTTTAATGTACAGAATCTTACGTTATTATTTTGCTTCAGCATTTTTAAATCCTGCCAAAACCCTTTATGCCTGAGTATATACGGTATACTCCTAATGCATTCAGCTAAAAGCGGACCCCTTTTGACAGGTCTCAACGATATATTAGTTGCATCAAGCTCCCTTTTTTCATTCTCCTTTACTTTCCTTGAGGAAGGGCAAATATACACATGGTCAAAATATTTTGAAGTCATTTTTATTTCTGGTTCCAAGAAAGCTTCTGCATTTTTTCCGTATGGAAATAATTCTGTTAATAAAAATAGTATCATTTTCACACAAATATCCTCTAAACGAATTTATAGAGTTTCATCTATATTAACGAAAACTTTTCTGAGCTGAGTGACCCAGGACATGCTTGTTTCAGCATAGGCTCTCATCTTGTCCGTGATCGAAGGATCTTTTCTTGTCCTTTTAATGAAATCGATCACCTGATTGAAATCGATATTGCTGCTGTTATTCTCCACCCTCAGGCAATATTCCGGAACCAGTTCCAATATTTTATCATCGGTTGCATATACAAATGGTATCCCCCTCGCCATATATTCCCTGGATTTCAATTCCGCCGAGGAAAAAAGGTTCTTCCTGTAACCCGCTAATGAGGATACAGCTACATTGGAAATATCGAACATACGATCAAGCATGTCACCTGTCAAATACCCCTCAAATATAACATGATCGTTAAGTTTCAAATCCTCCGCCAGTTTCTTCCATTTATCCAGGGAGCCATCCCCGCCTCCGCCTACCAGATGTATATATATTTTTTCTTTTTTATTTTCCCGGTAATAGTCAAACAGTCCTTTGATCAATCTGTCGTATCCATGCCAATATGACATCGAAGCTACCGCCAGTAAATGCATTTCATCATTTTCGGCATCTTTCGGTTCCGGCAGCCTAAAAGGCAATATGTTTATATCAACGCCATTTATAATTCTTATTGCTTTTCTTCCAAAAAAAACATTACCGAAGCATTCCCCGATTACAGCATATAAATCAACATATTTTGAATGTAATTTCATAAGATTATAGCTTGCATAAAGTATTGACTTCAGCAATATGCTGTCATACCTTTTTATCTCATCCTTTATCGGGTAGGAAGGTATCTCCATAACGATTTTCACATTATTTTTCTTTAAGGTTTTTAAAAGTTTAATGGAATTATTCGTAAAGAACAAATTTCTTATATAGGCAATATTAAAATCTATCCCGTTCTTTTCAAGAGCATTGATCAAAGATCTATAATATGTTGCGTAAAATTTTATCTTGCTGAAAAAACTGTTGTCTCTTTGATTCAGTTCGCCTATTTTGATCCTGTTGTCCGCATTGCACAAATAAACGGCGTTTTCGGCAATTCCCGTAAACCAAACGTTATATCCAAGGCTTTCGACTGCTTTCATCTGGCCTTTGAATTTGGATTGGAGGCTGTCATGCCTGCCGCCGATATAGTACCTCATTATGAATAAAACACTTTTCATTTAGGATAACCAGCTCTCCTGCAGTAATCATTTACCTAAATATGAAAGATATAATCCTTCAAGATCTTCCTTGACCCTATCGAGTGAATATTTCTTTATAGTCTCAAGGCTATTCCTCGAGAAGCGCTCCCTGATCATGGCGGATTGCAATACT
>Ga0207800_1000197_pt1 | contig 20813 bp, 13 predicted proteins | sample LuqExpMetageno11_FD_187769 | JGI IMG/M metagenome (GOLD analysis project Ga0207800, IMG submission 187769) | Tropical forest soil microbial communities from Luquillo Experimental Forest, Puerto Rico - Sample 11 (SPAdes) | ecosystem: Environmental > Terrestrial > Soil > Tropical forest ... | reverse complement strand
ATTACAATCAAGTAAAAGAAATAAAAGTAAAAATGTTAGTGTATAATATAAATAAAAATATTATAAACTTGGTTTGGATGAAATTGAGGATTTCTACAACCAAAAAACATAGAGATTGTTAACTAAAGAAGAGTTCGCGATACAAAAAATAAGCTTCTGAGAGCATAATAAAATAAACATGGTTTATAAAATATATTTATATTGTATCGAGGAATGCAGAGGATCACAAAGATCTTGTCTTTAGGCTGGAGACTAATTAGACTCTTTCCTTTTTTAGAGACAGTTTAGGAAAATATGTATAATACAAATGGCCTGAAATTTTATAAAAACTTAGCAGTGGAGCCGCGAATGAATCAATTCTCTTGTATGCTTACCCTCCGCTTCTGTCCATAAATATTAAAATAATTTTAAAATATATTCCCTCATTAAGCGAAAAGAATATATTCTGATGGAGAATGGAGGATTCTGACTACTATTTTCCCTATAAATTCCGGTAAGTACAAAAAGAAATTTTAAAAACATAGTATTGATTAAGATTATTAATAAATTTATACATTGCTTATAGAAAGGTTGCAATCTACTTCACGTGGTTTTGATTATGAAAACATCTTTAGTGAAGCTTTTTTTAGAAAGTTGCAGAACATTTAGTAAGCAGAAAAATAAAAAATAGGAAGTTTAGTCATGAAGTTAGATTTCAAAGACCTTGCTCTTAGGTTTGTCTTCGGTGGAAGTGCTGTTGCTGCTTGCTATATTCTATTGCAGATTATCCCCTCGAAATCTTTTGCAGGAGTTTTTGCAGCTTTTCCGGCTGTAATGGCAGCAGCTGTTATAATGGCAGGACATTTCGAAACTTCAGAGAAAGCTTCTGACATTGCTCTCGGAGCCAGCGCAGGAATGATTGGCTGCACTATATGCGTGCTCACTGCTGCCTTCTGCATGGAACGCCTTAATAGATGGGGCCTTTCAATTATTATTGCTCTTTTTGTCTGGTTTTTCAGCTCATATTTCGCAACCAGGCTAATACATGATTTATTGGAAAAAATAAAGGGAAAAAGCACCAAAAAACAGGTTATTGAGATATTAAATCCCAGAAAAAGGCTCTGAAAAGGAACCTTTTTCCAGGTTTATATTTATTGACGTTATTCAGAATTACTTTAAATCCTCAATTTTTTATTGTTTTGTTATTTACTTAGCTTATTGTTTTAATTTCATCGGTTCTCCGCAGCACGTTACGTTGCCTGTACAGCAGGTATCCGTAGAGCAGGATACATCTCCACACTCCTTTACCACCTGCAGTTCAAAACCACATGCGTCACAATGAAGGGTCTGCCCCATCTTCAAATCTCCACAGTTCATTTTCATATCACCTCAATATAATATCCTTGATATGGAAAGTATGTAATTTAGGTTCAAACTGCTTTTGAAACAATGATTCTGAACGTTAGTCTGTGAGAAGTTAAATTTAAAAAGTGTAGAAAAGAACTAGAGTTCAGATTTTCTTTTTCTCCGTATTGAACCTCTCTTTAACACAATTGAAATTAATTTAAACATCATAGAAAGTCGTTATAGTGCATTTGAAAATACTGTCCTGAACCTGGTTTTACTTCGCTTAAGAAAGCAAAAACTGAGCATTTAAGTAGGAGAATTAAACGCAGAAACTTAGCCCAAAAAGGGGATGACCGGAAAGTATATATTTAGGGAAACCCTAACTAACAGAACAGATTGAGATATGATGGAGAAAAAAGAGCATTTGTTCGTAGTTTTTGAAAAACTGATCAAAATCAAAAGCGAATGCTCCTGTCAGATCTTCTCCGAATGTGAGCTATCCGATATTACTCTCAAGCAGATCGGATACCTAAAGGCCATTGACGAATGCGGAGAAGTAACATTTAGCAGGCTTGCTAAAATTACCAGCAACTCAAAGCCCACCATTACCGAGATGATTAATAAATTTGTCAAAATGGAATGTGTGTACAGGGAGAAATCCCAGGATGATGGCAGAATTTTTTACATTCGTCTGACAGAAAAAGGGCAAATGATTGCCCATGCTGAGAAGAATTCTTTATTGCAAGTTATTGAACGGATCTCGAGTTCGCTAAATGAAGATGAAATGGACATGCTTATTAAAATCCTAGAAAAGATAAGATAATTTTTTTGTCCATAAATATAGTTAGGTAAATTTAAACTAAATACTTGAACTAATAATTGAGACGATTGACAATGTATTCAGAACAAACTGGAGAAAACCAAGAGAAACTGGTAGTGCCCCTTTTTGATATAGTGGTTTACCCAAAAAGCCGGACAAAATTCATGGCTGACAAAGTAACCGGCGAAATACTATTAAATGAAATGAAAAATGCCGAATTCGTGAACGCTGTAGGGCTGACAGTGAAAGGCGATACAGAGGCTCCAGATTTATCCGAAGACAGTTTGTATAAAACAGGAAATTTGCTTAAAATAACGTTTGTACAGCCTGCCGATAACGGATATCTTGTTGCCGCAAAAGCTATCGAAAGAGTAGAAGCTCTTTCTCTACACCAGAATAATGGGCTTTTCTATACAACATACAGGCATGTATATGATCTGCCTGACTTCGACGAGGATAGTCAAGCTGAAGTGATGGCAAATATAAAGAAAACAATTCACGAGATAAGCAACCGGTTCCAGGGTTCCGAGCAGTTTACCAAGCCAATCGATAAGATGGATTCCGTTGACCCGATTATAGGTTTTGTCATGCCCTACATACCTGCAAAACTTGCCGAAAAGCAGAAACTTCTGGAGCTTACCTCGGTCCGTGAACGGTATCTTCTATTCCTTCATATTCTGACAAAACATAAAGAAAGCATTAATCTGCAGATTGAAATGGCAAAAAAAGTCACTGACAAAATAAGCAAGTCTAATAGAGAAGCAATGCTCCGCGAGCAACTGAAGGTAATTCAGGAAGAGCTCAACGAAGGGGATGATTCGGCTTCAGGCGATGCTGCGTACAGGGAGAAGATTGAAAATTCAAAAATGCCTGACGAGGTAAAAAAGAAGGCATTATCCGAATTAAGAAAACTCGAAGCAGGTGGCAGTCACAATCCTGAAGCCCACGTTATAAGAAATTATCTTGACCTTCTGCTTGATCTTCCCTGGATAACCGAAGAGAAAAAGAGCATTGACATTGATGAAGCCCGCCGTGTGCTTGAAAGCAACCACAATGGACTTGAAAAGGTAAAGGAGAGAATAATCCAGCACCTGGCAGTGATGAAACTAAAAAAGGAAAAGCAAGGCTCAATTCTACTGCTAGTCGGACCGCCTGGAACTGGAAAAACGAGTCTTGGAAAAAGCATTGCCGATGCTCTTGGTAGAAAATATGTCCGTGTAAGCCTTGGAGGCGTCAAAGATGAAGCCGAAATTCGGGGTCATAGGCGGACATACGTAGGGGCCCTACCAGGAAGAATTATTCAGGGCATGAGAAAAGCAGGCACGAAAAACCCGGTATTTATTCTTGATGAGGTAGATAAGCTTTCAGCTTCCTACTCTGGAGACCCGGCAAGTGCCCTTCTGGAAGTCCTTGATCCGGAACAAAACAGCACGTTTTCAGACCACTACCTGGAAATCCCATATGACCTGTCCGATGTATTGTTCATAGCTACTGCCAACTCCCTGACAAATATCTCTTGGCCACTCCTAGACAGGATGGAAACGATCGAGATCTCAGGCTATACGAAAAACGAGAAACTTGCAATTGCAAAAGACCACCTGATACCTTCCATATTGGAAGATCATGGCCTTGATTCGGAGCAACTTAAAATTGAAGATGAAGCCCTGAAAGTAATCATTGATAAATACACCCGCGAAGCCGGTGTCCGAGGGCTTAAAAAGCAGCTTGCAAAGACTTCAAGGTTTGTGTCCGAAAAGATTGTGTCAGGAAAGGCCGATCTCCCTTATGTGGTCAGGGAAGATATGCTAAAAGAAATCCTCGGAAAAGAGGTAATCCGGCAGGAAGAGGCCAGAAAAGAGAATGTACCCGGTGTTGTTACAGGGCTTGCATGGACTCCTGTAGGAGGAGATATTCTCTTCATAGAGGGTACATTTATGCCAGGCAGTGGAAAACTTACGCTTACAGGCCAGCTTGGGGATGTAATGAAGGAGTCGGCGAAAATATCTTTGAGCCTTGTCAGGTCACGGCTTGCAAACACTGCAAACAGCTTTGACTTTACCTCAAGTGATATTCATATCCACGTGCCTTCAGGTGCAACCCCAAAGGACGGCCCGTCGGCAGGTGTGACTCTCTTTACGGCTCTTACGTCCCTGATTACAGGCAAAGCGGTTGACCCAAAAATCGCTATGACAGGTGAGGTTACACTAAGTGGAGCCGTATTGCCTGTAGGTGGCATAAAAGAAAAAGTTCTGGCAGCTCACAGGGCAGGCATAAAGAAGGTAATCCTACCAAAAGAGAACGAAAGGGATCTTGAGGATGTGCCTGAAGATGCCAGAAACGAGCTTAAGTTCGTACCTGTAGAGACCATTGAAGATGTCCTGAGAGAAGCTCTGGATATTGAACTCCCGAGACAGATGTTCTCTTTTGCAGGAAATAGGTTTGCAGCTACACAGAACATCTAAACTTGAAGAACGAGGATGAGGCTTGTTATGGTTTGGAGTGGCAGTGACTATCCTAATCCTCTTTTCTTTCACCACTCAACTCGATTTTAAAAACACAGACTTAAATTCTATTTTTAGCACATTTTCTAGTAAGTCTTAGTCATTTTCCCCTCTCAATTTTTCTAAAGATAAAGAAAAGAAATTGCGTAACCGTTAGCCTGTTTCACCACACTCTTGAAGAACTATGAAAAAATTCAAAGCTATCCACACCTTCAGGAGAAAGTTCCATTTCTTCAAACATCTTCCTGAATAATACGCGATATTCCTCTTCAGGTATCGATTCTCCGCTGCTTCCGACATGCATTATGATTTCGAGCCTGACCCTTCCTGAGGAATCGAATTCAACTATGTACCTGTTCCCTATGTACCTGTTTCCCTTATCATAAGTTACTACCCTTGCCTCTGGGACAAAATACCTTACTGAACCCACCTGATTCCCGTCCTTTAAAAAGACTTCTTTCGTATCTGAACCTATCCAGGGGTCTTCATAAAAACCCAAGCCGGAATTGTAACTGGAATCGGAATCATCACTGCTTTCCGTAAGATAGGCATATACAGCTGGGAAATCCGGAGACTCGTTAACCTGTATTTCAGCGTCCCATGTCTGGTTTTGTGCGGCTTTTTTCAGAGCATCGAGATATTTTTCCGAAGCTTTTTCATCCAGGCCTAAGAGGAGCCCCAATTTTTCAAGCATCCATGAGTCATCAGGAAACTCCGATATCTGTAAGGGAGACTCAGGATCGGGGTGGCTGAAGTTCGAGACGGCAATACAGGTTCCAATCCCTGCTGTAGTTCCGTTTTCACATACAAAGACCATAAGCTCGGAGCTCTCGTTATAGTTAAGCCTTATATTCTGCACAAGAACAGCACTTCCGAAGCTTTTCCGTACTTCAGGAACGTTCCCTGGCTCAAAGCCTGAAAAGTTTCCGGGCCAAGGCCAGGAACCTTCCACTTCATAGCCGGCTTTCTCCGCTTTTGTAAGTACGGAACTGTAATCAAGAGGCCCGATATCAACTTCCTCGGAATAGTACCAGGAACTGTCAAAAAGTGCATAAATAAGAAAAGGGCCGAATAAATACAGCACAAAAAGAAGAGGGAGGAGCAATAAGAATATCATTATGGCTTTTTGCTTATTCATGAAATTCTCAACTCTGGAAAAGCGTCAGTAGACTGGAAAGTTGTTAGTATTTTATATAGCGAATCTTAAAAATACTGGATTTGGTAACTTGGAGTTTATAACATTATATTAACACATATACCTAATAAATAAATCGAGCATGTTCTAAAATAATTTGAAAAATTTTCATAATTAGAGAAACCAGATTTTGGACAGTCTACAGCAATTTAATCATTGATTCATACTAAATCGAGATGCTGTTAATTCTTTGAGCAATGATATATTTACCCACATTACGAATATAAGTGTAAAAGAAGTTGAAAGTATGAGGTAGAAATCATGAAAGTGATAGCGATAAATGGAAGTCCTCGAAAGAAATGGAATACAGCTACTCTTCTAGAAAAAGTTCTTGAAGGTGCAGCCTCAGAGGGCGCAGAAACCGAACTAATACATCTCTATGACCTCAATTTTAAAGGCTGCATAAGTTGTTTTGCCTGTAAATTAAAGGATGGAAAAAGCTATGGAAAGTGCGCAGTGAAGGATGAGCTGACGCCTGTGCTGGAGAAGTTAGTAGCTGCTGATGCAGTTATACTCGGGTCTCCAATATATCTTGGGAATTCCACAGGTGAGATGAGGTCTTTCATGGAACGTTACATCTTCCCATTCCTGACTTACTCTAAAGACATATCCTCTCTCCACCCGAAAGATATCCCTGTTGGATTCATCTATACAATGGGAGCAAAGGAAGAAAACTTCGATATATTTGGTCTCAATAAGACTATTGAATTAAACGAAAACTTTGCAAAGAGAATCTTCGGATATTCTGAATCTTTGTACAGCACCGATACATACCAGTTCGAGGATTATTCAAAGTATGTTGCCGATAGGTTTGACCCGGTGGAAAAGACAAAAAGGAGAAAAGAAGTATTTCCGCAGGATTGCCAGAAAGCCTTTGAGATGGGGGTCAGATTTGTTAAACGGCAAAAAACACTGGAGGCACAGAAGTAATACTATGTGTAACAATATCAGAAAGGAATAAAGCCAAAGTCATTTTCTGCTGTGGGTAATACGATCAGTTCAAAATTTGTATATAATTACAGGTAATATAGCTAAATGTGAATCTGCCAGCTTGCTTGACGGCACCTCTTATAAAGAGAAGGCAGGACTAAAATAATAAAAGCTGTTCAAGCAGAATCAAAGAACGGACGAAGAACTTAAAAAAGAGCTTGATAAATTCAAAAAATCAAATTGCTTGCGACAATCTCATCCTTTAGGGGGAGCAGCCGCACGAAGTTTGATTTTTTATTTTGTAAAGGTCTACTCATTTTCTATGTCACTAAACCATATCGTGAACTTTGTTCCCTGATCTCTTTCAAGCTTGATACAGCCGTCTATTTGTTCAACAAGAATCTTTACAAGCTGGAGTCCAAGAGAATCCTCACATGGGAAATCTATTTCTTGCGGGATTCCTTTTCCGTTATCCGATACTTCAAGTATGTAATGGAAATTTTTTTCACCAGCAGATTCTTTGTCTGGGTTGAAAGTATCACCTTTAAAGACAGGAATTTCGGTTTTGCGAAGATTTATCTGGATATTACCTTCTCTTCCGGCAGGAAAAGCATGCTTAAATGAATTTGAGACTAGCTCGTTTACAATAATTCCGAGAGGAATTGCCGTATCCATGCCAAGATAAACCTGTTCGAGATCCAGCTTAAAACTTAGATTCTTATTTCCAAAATTGTAAGAGTCAAAAAGATTTGCAGTCAATTTTTTCAAGTATGCTGCAAAGTCAAGCGTATCAATTTTGTCTCCTTTATATAATTCTTCGTGAATTAAAGCCATAGAAATTACTCGACTCTGGCTTTCCATGAAAGCCTTGACAACTTCCTGGATCTTACAAACTTCAAGATGAGAGAGGGTTTCTGCCTGAAGGTCAAGCAACGATGAAATTACCTGTAGATTATTCTTAATCCTATGATGAATTTCCTTTATGCGAAGTTGTTCTATTTTTTGCAGGGTTTCCTGATTCCGCTTTTGTTCGTCTATATCTTGGATGACAGCAATGATGCCTTTAATCTCTCCGGCCTCGTCGCGAAAGGGAACAGCGCTTACTCGTATCCAGATTTCTCGCCCATTGTCTGAGGTATAGAGAAAATCTGTTCCGGGAGTCACGTTCTCACCTCGAAGTGCTCTTGGGCCTGGCCATTCGGATTGATTAAGTAGGCGGCCGTTATTTCTCCATGCCCTCCAACGCCAGCTGTTTTTAGGGTCTCGTGACGGAATGACATCACTTATGAAACTATGGAGTGTGCTATTAGTAAGCAACAAATGTCCTTGAGTATCAAAAAGGCCAGTACCTACTGGTAGTTGCTCGAGAAAAGTAGAAAGTAACTCCTCATTTTGACGCAAAGCATCCTCCATTCGTTTATACTCAGTAATATCCCGGAGTATTCCTCTAATTTTAACAGAAGTATTATTCTCATCAAAAATAACTTCAGATTGCATATGGATTACACGTTCTTCCCCGTCAGCCAAAATAATCCTGCACTCAATGCTGTAAGGTTTACCATTTATGGCTTCCTTAGTGACATTGTCGACAAGATATCGATCGTCCGGATGTATGTAATTTAGAAATTCACTATAAGGTGGTGCTGATTTCCTAGAGTCGCGTCTAAAAATACGATATAGTTCATCAGACCAGTATGCTTTATCAGTCTCAATGTCCCATTCCCAGTTTCCAATATGGGCCATTTTTTGAGCTTCAGCAAGTCCTTTTTCGCTTTCTTTCAACGAATTATAAGCCTTTTCAAGCTCAGCTGTACGTTCTTTAATCAGTTTTTCTAAGTTGTCGAGTGTATTTTTCAATTTCTCTTCTGTTTCTTTTCTCTTGGTGATGTCAGTAAACATCACGACGTTGCCTATAAATCTGCCATTATTGTCAAACAAAGCTTTACCACTTACAATTGTCCACAATGGTGAGCCATCTCTACGTATGAATTTTAATTCATATCTCGTATCAATGCCCCTTCGTCTATCTTCAAATTTCTTTTTGACTATTGGTTTATCTTCCTCATCTACAAAGTCCCATGCCAATCTGCCAATTATCTCATCCTGGGTATATCCCAGCATCTCAGCCACTCTTTTATTCACATAAGTAGTCCTAGTTTCAGGATCGCCTATCCATACACCTTCACTAGCTGTTTCTACAATATTACGGTACTTTTCCTCACTCTCTTGCAGCTCTTTCTCAATCTGTTTACGTTCTGTGCAGTCTCTAAGAATTAGCGCTAGTTTCCCCTTCTCAGGACTGAATGCATAAATATTGAGATATTTATGCGTTATTTGGCTAAGGATTTCAAAATGAGTTGACTTACCTGAAAACGCCACTTCATGGTATTTTTCCATTGCTATAGGGTTCACGTTGGAGAATACTTCAAGCATAGTTTTGCCTAAGATCTGTTCTCTCTTTACTCCTAAACTTAGCTCAAAAGCAGGATTAATCTCAAGGTAACGATAGTCATATGGGTTACCGTTCTGATCGTAAATAACCTCCAGAAGGCCGAAACCATCGGTCATGTTGGTGAAAAGCATCCGGTAACGCTCTTCACTTTTTTGTAACTTCTCTTCAGTTTGTCTGCACTCAGAAGGAATTTTTGTTCTTGGATTTTCCGTTTTTTCCCAGTTTCCTTCTTTTTTTGCTATAACAAATTGATGATTAGCAGCAGTTTCGATAATATCGGCAGTGCTGCACATATCGAGAGAATAAGTGCACAGCGCTATGATTGGAGATTTACTTATAATAGAGTCCATTTCTCTTTCGTAATTAACAAAATTATTCCAGTTTTCTTTTTCTAGCCAACCTGTATTCTCAATCAATCTTAATCCATCATAACCACTTGCTAGCGACTTATCCATTTTCTCTTTCAAGCTGTTTAAGATTCTCTGAGAATTGAAGATCTCGTCTTTTACATACCAATAATCACAGGGGATAATCTCAATCTGTTTTTTCTCTATATACACATCAATATCAGGAACAGCTATTTTTAATTCTTCTTTTGCCTCTTCCGCTTCCAAATGGTTTGATATGATCCAGATGCACAGTTCGTTATTTTCCAGTCCAGCTTTTAAATATGGAATAAGTATATCCTTCAATTCTTCTTTATTCTGATAAAATTGACAGAAATGTGTTCCCCATGACACACTTCCAATAGTATCAATCCCAGAACTTCTAATGCTATTTTTCATATATTTTCTCCAGCTCTAAGAGATGAAATGAAAAATGCTTTGATTCAGAATATCCACTCTATGTACTATAACGCTTTAGAATTTCAATATCGACCTGGCCCAACCCTTACAGGTCTTTGAGTTTTTACCACTGGACTAACTCTTTTTACCGAAATCAATGATGAAAGTTTTCTTTAGACAAGCCAGCCGCCTGTTAGAAAAGTTTTTCGTTTATTTCAAAGAATCTATCTCTTGATTTTGTAAGGCAATTACTATACCATTATATTGAAGAACTTGCCTTTTTACTTTAATTATATTGTCTGCTTAATTTGAGAATAAGATTTCGTAAATAGAAGTATATGATAAAAACGCTCTATGAATCATTATTATACGTATACAATTATTTATAATAATCTGCTCGATAAAAAGAGTATAGTCATATTTTTCATATACACGATAGATTCTTTCGGCATAAGTAAACCAAAATAAGTAAACCACAAATCAACAATTTAAAAGAATTGTGTTTTTTAATTTCCTTCTTATATTGAAATTTAGAAATTTTTAGCAGAGTAGAAATTCAATACTATTTTGATACAACACAGACCAAACAATATTGGATTAAATCAAAAAAAGTACTACAAGAGTACATCAAAATGTAAAGATAATGGTATAAGAATAGCCCAAAGGTGCTGTATCTATTTACTGCATTCCCCAATGCAGTTTCTCCTAAGTTATGCTCCCCCAAGCATAAGGTTCGAAGAAAGATCAGCGACCTCAGGCGATTTTTTGTGGATAGATGATACCCCGGTTTGTTCCCGAACTTCAGAATTTACTATTCGCATAAATTATTTTAAATTAATTATATCAAAAATTGTATTCAACGAAAAAAAATATCGAGGCGAAAATTTTCAACACAAACATAAAATTCAATGAAAACCCAAAATCAAGAAAAACCATAAAACTAGAAAGACCTGAGATAAAACTTTTACTCTATTCATTTTTTAATTAATCTCGTCAAGCAAACTACAATTCAATAAGATTTATTAAATTCACAAGTATTTCTAAAAGAACCCTCTTTCTCATTATGCACATTAGAATAATAAGCATATGCAAAAGATGTTTTGAGAATTAAAACGCTCTGATATTGAGAATAAAGTGATTTTCTGAATAAGTTTAAGGATCACCTAAAAAATAGGAACGAAAAAAGCAAAATACTATAAAAATAACATTTCCCGGATAAAATAAAACGGTGCCAAAAAATGGACATTTCCCACTTTCTAGACCAGATAAAAGCCTCCAGCAGCTATGAAAACCAGATTGTTTATAATGAGCAAATTCCTGCAAAGGAAGCTGTGTATTCTTCTCTTGAGCTGAAACCGGAGTTAAAAGTAGCCCTTTCTGGAATCGGAATCAAAGATCTTTATACACATCAGGTCGAGACTATAAAAAAAATCCGGGAAGGAAAGGATATAGTCCTCTGTACAACTACAGCAAGCGGGAAGTCCCTTACTTACATGGTTCCTATTTTTGAAACAATTCTTGATGAACCTGAAGCAACTGCTCTTTATATTTCTCCTTTAAACGCTCTTGTAAATGATCAGTTAAAATCCTTTCTGGGATTCGAAGAGGCACTGAAATCAGGTGCAGGCATAGCCCGTTATACAGGTGCAATCTCAGAGGCCGAGAAAAGGAAAGTCAGAGAAGGGCAAACCAATGTGGTTTTAACAAACCCCGAGATGATTCACATGAGTTTTCTTGCCTGGCATCATCTCTGGAGGCGTTTTTTCTCAAATCTGAGGTTCATAGTCGTTGACGAGAGCCATTACTACCGGGGAGTTATAGGCAGCAATATGGCAAACCTGCTCAGGCGGTTTTTACGCGTGGCTGAATACTACGGTGCGTCTCCACAATTTATATGCTGTTCTGCAACTATCGGAAATCCGGAAGACCATACAGAAACCCTTATCGGACGGAAAGCTTCCGTGATTGAGAATAACGGATCTTTTCAGGGCAGTCAGAAGTTTGTTTTCTGGAATCCTCCGCTTTATCTTAATAATAAGGGTTGTACACTAAGGAAAAGCAGCTTTTCCGAGGCTTCTTCACTTTTTGCAAAGTCTGTGCAGGCAGGTCTTCAGACTCTGGCCTTTACCAGATCCAGGCAGGGGGTTGAGAGAATGTATAAAAGCTGTAGGGAGTTTTTGAGGAGTAAAAATCTCTCCCTTGCTATCTGTTCGTACAGAAGCGGTTATTTTGACAGAGAAAGGGAAGAAATCGAAAAGAAAATGAATTCAGGGGAACTTCGAGGGGTTATTTCTACAAATGCGCTTGAACTCGGGATAGATATAGGAGGGCTTGATGCCTGCATTCTTGACGGCTACCCGGGAACAGTAATGAGTGCTAGGCAACAGGCAGGTAGGGCAGGCCGAAGCGGAAACGAAAGCCTAGTTGTCCTTGTGGCAGGCACAAATGCTCTTGACCAGTATTATATGAGAAATCCTGCAGACTTTTTTGCAAGAAGTAGTGAAAATGCTGTTCTCAACCCCAAAAATCCATATATCCTTGCAGGGCACCTGCTCTGTGCCGCAAAAGAGATTCCTCTGCGGGAGTCTGATGAAAAATATTTTGGAAAAGGGTATTCAAGAGTCGTAGAACTGCTGGAAGTCGAAGGGTTGCTTGCAGGTAGCAACCTGAAGTATTCAACAGATTCGTTTCCGTACAAACACGTTTCTCTACGGGGGATCGACAATAATACTTACTCACTACTTGCTTTTGAAGGGGAAAAGCGCTTTCCTATAGAAAAAGACATTGAGGAAACCCTTGCTTTCAGAGAATGCCATCCCGGGGCGGTTTACATGCACAGGGGAGAATCCTATTACATAAACAGAATCGATCACGAAAAGAAGGAAATTCGTGCTGTAAAGACTCATGATACCTATTATACGAAACCCATGATTGATTCGTCTGTGATTGTTCAGGAGACCTATGCAGTAAAGCCACTTTTACATGCGTTGGAGGTCGAAGTTGGGCTTGGAGAAGTCGAGGTAACGGACAGGGTTATAGGTTACAGGAAAATCCAGAATCAGAGCAATGATATAATGAGCGCTCACAACCTTGAGATGCCTCCAATTAGTCTTCAGACAATGGCTCTATGGCTTAAACTTCCGGATAGACTGCAAGAACTTGTAGGCGAGCATAAACTGGATTTTGCAGGTGGGATCCATGCTATTGAGCACGCGATGATTTCAATGTACCCTCTTCACCTGCTTGTGGACAGGAGCGATGTAGGTGGGGTTTCCACGCCATCTCATCCTGACCTCGGAGGCAAAAGCGGGATATTCATTTACGATGGGCATCGGGGCGGAGTAGGGTACGCCGAAAAAGGTTATGATCTTATAGAAGAGGTGCTTGACGGCACCCTAAAAGCAATCGAGAGCTGTCCCTGTGAAAGCGGCTGCCCAAGCTGTATTCAGTCCCCAAAGTGTGGAAACAACAATGAGCCGCTGGACAAACATGCTGCAATCATGCTTTTGCACGAACTCCTTGGAAAAGATCCTTATATTCCACCGAAGAGAAAAGAAAAGCATCTCTCCGAAGTTAGAATCTCAAGGCCAGCTCCTCAAAACAGAAGCACAGAAGATGCTCTGAGCAGAGTCAGGCGCCAGCTCAGGCGGGAAACCATTAAACGGGGAACTACAGCAGCGCAGGAAAAAAAGGAAAAAACCTTCATTGCTACAGACGAAAACGGAGGAATGATAGGAGTGATCTCAGCTCCTGCCCCCGAAAAGGCTGCCGCAAAAACCTTTCACCAGAAGCTCAGAGGAAAAAAAGAGCCTACAAAGGAGAAACCTCTTAAAGTCTGCATTAGAGACCTTGGAGCAGGCAATGATTATAACTTCTGGCTCTGGATTGAGATCTCTGAAAATAAAGGAAATGAAGCTCTTAACGAAGATGGTGGAAAAAAGGTCGTGAAGAAACTAATTATCAGGAAAGTAAATTGAGAAATAAGGGAATGGAGCTGGTATCAGAAAATAAATATAGAGCCTATCCCAAAACTTCATTTAATCTAATTATTGCTGCTAACATTACAACTCCCAAATATGATGTCTCTTTAATTTCATATATTGGAAATACTTTCTTGCATGACTCTATCCAGCTAGCTACATGGAACATCTTTCCATGTACAACCCGTCATAAAGACGTACAAAATACCATTCATTAACTTCCTCATATTTGCACGCGGCCTTCCTGTATGTGGTTTCTGTGGAGGAAGATAAGGTTCTATGGAGTTCCATAGAACATCATCAATTTCACGGAAGGACATAAAAGTAGATTTATAATTTCAACATAATATTTCTTTTGGGATAGGCTCGTAAATAAAAAATTGATTGACTTCAAAGAATTCAAGTCTATCTACCATAGAAGGAAAGCTGGCATCTGGTCTGCTTACACTCTTAAAAATGTAAAAAACATTCACTGATATGAGGAAAACTTTCAAGTACTGTTCAGAGAAAGTGAAAGCAGGTAACCGGTTTTACTTACCTACATATGTCTGTAATTTTGATATTTTCAGAACACTAATCACTTCTCTTTTAATGCTGGTAATACATCTTTTCCGTAAGCTTTGATGAAAGTTATTTGGTCTGAGGCTTTTGAATGAACATATATATGAGTGAAACCTGCTTCAATATATTTTTTTATGAATTTAATGTGATCTTCCGGGTTTTCAGAAAAACAACCCCGCTTCTTTACTGCCTCAGGGCCCACAACTTTTCCATTTTGAGCAGACATTTCGGGAGTATAAATCTTATTCACGAAAAGAGCAGGAATTGCAGCTCCTGACCAGAGTTTCATGAAATTCCCAATAGACGCTTCAATGTCGACTCCATATTCAACAGAGATTTCTATTGCCTTTGGTAAGCTCTCCGTATCTTTTCCTGAGTCCCCGGCTCCCTTTTCGAATTCGGAGAGGATCTGTTTAGGTTTTTCGAGACTTTCTCCTTCTCCTACAGTTAAAAGGCCATCTCCGTAATAGCCTGCAATATATGCGCTTTCAGGTACGAGAGAAGAAATATAAATTGGAATCTCATTTTTTGGCAGAGTGTATAATTTGGCTTTTTTTGTTTTGTAGTAACATCCATCAAAACTGACCTTCTCTCCTGTCCAGAGTTTGCGGATGAGTTCTATTGCTTCTATCATGCGGATCTGCCGCTCGTCATATTCTGGCCATTCTAAGGTTATGGAGTATTCATTTAAAGCCTCCCCAGTTCCGACCGCGAGATAGGTCCTTCCTCCGGCAAGTGAAGACACTGTTGCAGCAGCCTGAGAAACGATAGCAGGATTATAGCGCAGTATCGGACAGGTCAAGCCTGTACCCAGTTCGATGCTTTGAGTACTCGCAGCTGCCGCGCCAAGCCAACTCCAGATAAAGCAAGCCTGTCCTTCTTCACTCCAAGGGTGGAAATGATCACTAGCATCAATACTCTCAAAACCTGCCTTTTCAGCAGATATTACCTGTTGCAGCAACTCGGAAGGAGGAAACTGTTCAGATGCAATCTTATATCCTAATTTAAGCAATTTTACTCCTCCACAGATATTCTATGATCTAAAAATATAATTTATACTTGATAATTGTATTCAGGCTCAAAAATTGTTTCAATTTTGTTATTTACACACAGAAATTACACACAGTAACTGAAAAAATTAACTTCGAATTTACAGCGAATTCGTGATACTGCTTCTTTATTTATTTTGTTTCCATTTGCTTTATTTTGTCACTCATTTGGTTTATCTACGTTATTTTTTCGATTTGTCTTATTTTCTCTTCCTTTTTATGCTCCTCATCAAATACCTGTAAAGAATACTATCAAATATCTTTAAAAATTGATTTTGTAGGCGGGTAAATTATTTGCTCATTTTTATATATTAAAAAACACTATTATTATTGGGGAATTGAAATCGGTTCAGTTCAAAAAACCAATAATAGAATGTAACTTTTAAAATCACTCTATTTGGAACTGAATCCATTTTCCAGGGGGTAAAGAATGAGAAGAGAAATTGTTATTTTAATGGTCTTATTTACCATATTTCTGGCAGTCGGATGTGCAGGTAAAGGTAAAACAGTTGACGTTAAAATTCAGAATTCTGCTTTTAATCCGGAATCGATTACAATATCTTCCGGTGATACTGTAAAATGGACAAATATGGACTCAGGTACCCATACGGTCGTAGGACCTGATTTTTCATCCGGTAATATTTCGAGTGGAAAATCATACGAATATAAATTCACCAAAGCAGGTACCTATAACTATCACTGCTCGATTGACCCTTCCATGAAAGGAGTTGTCACAGTGAAATAAGTACTTAAAAAAGAGGTGGCATGAAAAGAGAAGAAGAAATAGATTATCAATGAAAGTCACTGAAATTGGCTTTTTGGTAAGCTGAAAATGAAGACTTAATTGAAACTATCTCTTTTAGAAACTATCTCTTTTAGAAACTATCTCTTTTAATTTTTATTTTCATTTCTCTATATCTCCGTATAAACGAGGTGGAAATTCTGGTAACAGGCTGATTTTAAACTACCTATACTTCCTATTTGAGACGCAAAATGAAGCACATATACGTCTATCACAGCTATAATAATTTGGATAGTTTAAAGTTTCGTAATGATTTTTCGGTCCAATTGTATAAGTCCAAAAAAATAAAAATCCAATTTGTGAAAACAGTTTTGAATTGCAATTCTAGATTATTCCGTCATGCATTCATCACTTACTGTTAAATATGCCCATACAAAGCCGAAATAAGGGCGAGTATAATAAAGATTATGATGAGCCATCTCACAATCACTATAGAGAAACCGGTAATTCCCCTTGCTCCCAATACGTACGCAATGAGTGCTAGTATTAGAAAAAATATTGCAAGTCCTATCAAATCAGCCATATTTAACCCCCACGCATTTAACTAGTAATCGATTACTATATATTCTTAGACTGTCAAAATGATCCCCTTTTGAGACAGGGGATCATTTTGTAATACTCTCCCATACTTACATTTTTCTCGCAGGCGACTCTGCTTGTCTCACTCTCTCTCTTTCTATCCGATCCAATTTCTCTGCATCTGTTTCTTCCAGTCTTTCTTTTTCTGTGTGCTCCAAAATACCCGTCTGCCAGTAAGGTTGATATCCGTAGTAAGTATAAATATTGACAAGCCGCTCATAATTTAAAGGCCAGTTGTCCTTATCAAAGCCTTCTGCATTTTCCAGGACATTCTTGGGAATATCAAGGGTAAAAGAGTGTTCATGCAGCCTCAGTGAAAGAGCCTGCCAGGGAATAGCAAATAACTTGTCACCCATGCCTAGAAACCCACCAAAAGAAAGTACAGCATATGCTATCCTACCATTTTCAAGATCAATCATTAATTCTTCGATCTTCCCAAGGTCTTCTCCAGCTTTATTGACTACTTTATCCTTTTTAATAGTGTTTGCTGACAAAAAGTCCGGCATCTCTCTGCCTGTCGTACTGCCAGTCTGGATTATTGGTTCTCTTTCTATCCGGGCCATCTTTTCCGATTCGGTCTCAACCGGTGTTGCTGCCGAAACCCCTGTTACAGGTGCTGTTATCCCCGTCTGCCAGTAGGGCTGATATCCATAGTAGCTGTAGGTTCTGGAAAGTTTTTCACGAGTTAAAGGCCAGTTGTCCTTATCAAAACCTTCTTCCTTATCGAGAGTCTCTTTAGGAACATTAAGAGCAAAAGCATGCTCATGAAGTCTAAGTGAGAGAGCCTGCCAAGGAATAGCAAACAATTTGTTGCCTATACCAAGAATTCCACCGTGTGAGACTACGACATATGCTATTTTTCCATCTTGGAGATCAATCATAAATTCTTCAATCTTCCCAGTATTCTCTCCAGCATTATCGACGACTTTATCCCCTTTTAGCGTGCCTACTGACAAGAAATCTGGATTTTCCCTCTCAACTGATGTACTTCCCATACGAGCCATCCTTTGCGATTCGGTCTCTCCATGAGCTTCTGCCCCTACTCCAGTCTGCCAGTAAGGCTGATACCCATAATAGCCATATACAGTGGAAAGCCACTCACGAGAAGTTATAGGCCAGTTATCTTTGTCAAAGCCTTCTGCCTTCTCAAGAGTTTCTTTAGGAACATCAAAGACGAAGGCGTGGTCGTGAAGTTTTAATCTAAGAGCCTGCCAGGGAATAGCAAATAATTTGTCGCCCAAGCCCAGGAATCCACCGAAAGAAAGCACTGCAAATGCTATCCTTCCATCGCGTAAGTCTATCATTAGTTCTTCAATCTTTCCAAGATCCTCTCCGGCTGCGTTGATGACCTTATCCCCTTTCAGCGTGCTTGCTGACAAAAAATCTGGATTATTTCGATCTGCCATAGTTCCAACTCCTTACTTAGCTATGTATTTATATAGGGTTCCACAAGGGTCCTCATTTCACAGCTTGAATTTTTTAAGGACACAACTTCAAAAACCCTCCCCAAATAATTTTTATTTTTTTGATGTTATATGAAATTATCGGAATCAAATTCTATGAAGTCTTTGGTATTTAGGGCTTTTTAGAAAATGTCGAACGTATACAGTTTGTTCAGTCTCCGAAGACTTTAAAGAGCCTTGTTTGATTATTTATGATCTAAACAATGGCTTTAATTTCTCTAGGGTAACATTAACAAAAGCAGGTTTAACTCATAATTGAAGAAGATTTAGAAAAGTATAGTAAAGGACAAAAGAATAACGTAAAAGAAGCACAGAGGCGCTGAATCCATTTACTGCATCCCCCAATACAGTATCTCCTAAGTTATGCTCCCCCAAGCATATTGGTTCGAAGAAGAATCAGCGGCCTCCAAGAGATTCTTTTATTTTGATAATACCCCAGTTCTAGTTCCCAACTCCAACATATAGTAATAGCATAAATTATATTAAATAAATTATATCAAAAATTGTACTAAAATAAAAGATTGGTTGACGTCAAAAATTTCAAGTCTATCTATCCTCAATGAACTTGTGAATCAAATAAATAGTATGAAAATTAGTGAGGTATATTAAGAGCTCATTCCTAAGTTTCATATTACATTTTCTAGTATCGAATTTGGAATAATGGGGGTGAATTTTCTGATCATGAAAATGGTTCTGAAACTCCTATTAATGTGAAAAATAAAATTGGTCTTGGGGTGAGCCCTAATAAAATTTATACAATCAATCGAGAGTTTTTCGGCATCAGCAAAAATTAAGAACCCAAAAAATTGACAAATATCTTCTTGTAGATGTTCGGGTTGAATAATTTTATATAATTATAAATATAGTGTTTAATAGAGGTGGGCAATCAGAGGGGAATGATAACTACCTTGAATCTATCAGAGAGAGATCCATGCGAAGTTAAAGAGTTTATAACGAGCATGGGCATCAATATCCAGCAAGGAAGGCCTTATTAGGCTTGCTGAAGGAAAGAAGGTAGTGAATAATGTTCTGGATCTTTAAGGTGTATACCTGAAGTAGAATATGGAGATCTATGGTTGAACACCTGATAGTGTTGCTAGAAGTTGGTTCTGAGAAATATTCATAAGATCTCTTCTAGCAGAAAGTCACAGAAATTGCATATTTCAGTAAAGATATAAGAAATAAATATACAAGAAATAAATATACTAAGAAATAAATATATTGGGGAATATATTGGGGAAATTTACGAGGGCAAGTCCGGCTTATGTTGAGAAAGCTTTAAAGGGCATCTATTTCCTGCAAGTAAGAAAGATCTCGTTAAGCATGCTAAGGATAATCGTGCTAGCGATGAGGTTATGGAAGCCATTAATGATCTTCCAGACAAAGAGTATAACAATGCTGCAGACGTCGCCAAGGAATTTAAAGGAAGCTAAAGTAAATTTCCATTAGACATCACTGAATCGATGCCACCACGTATATATAGAAAAAATAGATAGAATCGAAAGGAAACTCTCAAAGAGTTAATTCTCATTCTATCAAATTTTGTGGGGGAATGAAATATCGCCGGTTTGATAGGACTTGCAATATTTTTTCTAATATTAGCACTCATTGCATACATATTGGGTGCGAGGGGAATTGCCGGTTTTTCTATGGAGATAGCAAAGTGGCTCATCATAATCTTTGTTATACTCGCTATTCTCTTGATTTTCTTTATATCTCTAATTTGATAGATTCTACTAATTTATACAGTATTTTCTTAGTGGGGAAATTAAACTACTGTAAATTTAGAATCTATGAAAAAATAACACAGGCAGTATTTAAGAATGTGTTAAATTACTTTCATGAACAATGTGGCTGATTGAACTTCAACCAAATTAGTAACTGCTTAAATTATTTTATTACAATTTCTTTATTAATACTGTGGGGGTATCAATTGAATAAACAACTGAAAGTATTGTTTATAGGAACCTATGTTCCAAAAGAATGTGGAATCGCTACATTCACATCTGATCTTTTAAATTCAGTATCCAAGGAATATGACAACGTTCATTGTGAAGTAATTGCTTTAAATGATCCATCTGAGACCTACAATTATCCTGAAAAAGTCGTTTTTCAAATTCAGAGAGACAGAATCGAGGATTATTACCGGGCTGCAGATTTTATAAACCAATATGATATTGATATAGTATGCCTTCAACATGAATTCGGTATTTTTTGGGGAAATGCAGGCGATTATATTTTTGCTCTCCTATCAGGAATAAGCAAACCTGTAATAAGTACGATGCACACTGTAATCCGGAAACCCAAACCTGAATATCGGGTGTCCACGGAAAAACTCATCAGGTATTCCGAAAAACTGATCGTAATGAG
>Ga0207800_1000196_pt1 | contig 20859 bp, 26 predicted proteins | sample LuqExpMetageno11_FD_187769 | JGI IMG/M metagenome (GOLD analysis project Ga0207800, IMG submission 187769) | Tropical forest soil microbial communities from Luquillo Experimental Forest, Puerto Rico - Sample 11 (SPAdes) | ecosystem: Environmental > Terrestrial > Soil > Tropical forest ... | reverse complement strand
CTTTATTCTGAGTTCATAAAACAAAATTTCAATTTTAGAATGCGTTATCAGATAAATTGTAATTCTCAAATATAATATTAATAGAATTATAATTACGAAACACATAAAGGAGTCATGATTAGGAAAAGTTGTTGATTATTGATTTTAGTCGGATATTTCCCACGTTGGTCAGTTGCATGGTATGATTTTCAGGGCAAACGGGAAAAATGAAATAATTGCTAAATATCCTGATTGGTTTTTTGACACTTACTACATTACTACCAAGCAAGACAAGACGTTATGGATCTATTAGAAAATTGGAAGATAAGTTATATGCTCTTGCTATGGAATATAGAGGGCTTTTAGTGAAGATTTTAAAACTGGTGGAAGATTGGTTTGGCCGAGTTAAAGGCTTAAGAATCCTTCCTTTTAAAGGATACTTATGTCCTTATTAATTCAATAATTTACACCCGCACTTGCTACTGTGTGAGTATTGCCACTCTGCAAGTCAAGCTTTTCAGAAGATGCAATGGATACAATGGAAACTTACCCATCAAAAACTGGAAGAACTTTCTACAAAATTAATCTGTAAATGTAACACAAAAAGAAGAAAAGAGTTGTTTTTTAAATTACAATCAATCTTTGTACAGGCAGTTATTCGGTCACAATGGGGAAAAGTAAACCTACCTTGACACTAAGTTTTCATAATATTTTACTTATAGTTATTTATAATATAGAAATATGAGCAGCGCGATTTAAAGACAGATAACGAGGTTTTACATAAATGGATTCAGGAAATATGAGCGATAAGTGCTTTGTTATAATGCCCACTGGTACAGGGGAAGAATATAATGGTAAGATAGCTGAAGCTGATTATATCTACCGTGATATAATACAAGCTGCGGTAAATTCTTTTAATAAAAAAAGTAAATACAAGTTGTCTGTGGATCGTGAAACAGAAGGAACAGGATCTAGATCAATAGCAGATACCATAATCAAGAAGTTGGCTTCTTCTAAAGTTTGTATCGCAGATCTTACAGGTATGAATCCTAATGTACTTCTTGAGCTTGGAATTAGATATTCTCTCAAAAATGAAAATAAAGCTACAATTCTGATGGTTCAAGAAAATCAACGAGTTCCATTTGATCTTAAACCTTACTGGTACATAAAATACAATCCATTTAAAGTTAGTGATGCTAAGAGCAAATTACTGAAGGCTTTAAAATCAATTGATGATAAGAATTTTGAATCTAATAAATCTGATAATAGTTTAGTATTTAGAGCAATTACAGATTTGCGAATAACTGCTCCATCCATGGATCTAATATCTTTTAGTGGATCTAAAGGCAATGAGCAAAAAGAATTTTATGAAAGTTGGGGGAAATGGCAGGATAATGCTACAAAAATAAGAAATATTTTTTGTGAACCAGTGGCAGAGAAGCAATTTAACCCAGATGCTGTACTTTTTATATCACATGGAAGATTAAGTGGCCTCTTTACAGGTGCTATCTTAACCTATGGAATTTTTAATAACGTTAAAGTATTGTCTTTATGGGGAAATAGAGATAATTCTAATATGTTTAACAATAAAGTTAATCAAAACATGTTAAGTGGATTAAAAAAAGAATCAAGGACATGGAAAAGGATTACATTATTTTTGATTGATTATAAGGTTGAAAAAGGGGATACAGTTATTCAGGCGATTAAATATATAACTAGTTTACTTGGTAACGATATTGATATTGTATTTTGTCCTATGTTTTGTAAAGACAAAAATGTGTTCGATGAAAGAGAAGTAATAATAGATGAAGAAAATAAGAAACTTTTACGAGATTATTTACCTTTTAATTATAAAAATGAAAATCAAAGAGGATTTGACATCAGTGAACATGATTTTTTCAAAATGATATTAGTTGATAGTGTTCCTAAGCATCCATTTGATTTTAATTAAACTGGCTCTATACTGTATTGAGGAAAGGTGGAAAAATTGCAAAGTCATAATATACTTAATTGCATAGAAAAATCAAGACATCATTTGATAGTGTCGGGTAGTGTACTTAAAGTTCTGTAAATTCTGAATTGCTGGCAGTGTGCTTAATTTTTATAATATTTCCTCTATACCCTTTTCTCTTTTTTTAATTACTGTTCCATTAATAGATACCAATTTTTGAAACATTCAGCTGTTCCAATAGAAACATACTATTGTAAAATCTGCAGCGAGGCAGCAGTTACTGAAACTCTCGAAGCCTATAAAAAGGTTGAGAATTGGAGCAATGACGTGCAGAAAATCAGAGAAAAAAAGCCTGCTTTAGCTGCTCCTGAAACTGCAGAAACCACATAAAGACTTCTCGCGTCCCGACACTATGTATATACATATAGATTTTCCTGAGTGTCCATGCTCCAGGAAACCTGGTATTTCAATTTTTCACTTTTATTTATTGTTTGGCACAGGCTGAATAACTCCAAAATAAATTTAAAAATACAATCTGAATAAAATTCTGTTTAAATCTTGAACAAACTTTCATAAGTCGACAAGTATATATACCATAATAATTAATTTAAATATATAATTACGATGTGTCACAATCCAGTACTTCGACATATCGCTTTCTGTGAATCGAATCTCCCTTCAATGCAATTCCGGTCGAGAATGCTTTTTCAATGAGGCCGGTTTTGTGAGATTCTACAGAAAATTACAATTTCAATTGTGCAATATGCAATATGCAATATGCAATATGCAATACAGATTGCCCGATTAAATAAATAAACTCTTACGTCACAGATACCATAATCAGTTAAATTAACATAATAGAGGACGAACATGGAAAGCAATATGCCTAAAATGTTTGGAGAGAAGCTCCAGGTTTCAACCTACGTAGACCCGGCAACATTTTTGAAAATCGAAGCTGTACGAGGAGATGTTCCACGTAGTAGATACGTTGGGAAAATACTTGCGAAAGCTCTTCAACGAACAGAATGTTAAACGCAAACCAAAAAATAAAAACAAGACTTTGATCGATTGTAAACCCCACAGGTTGTACCAAACCCGAGGGGGCAGAATCGAAAACAGCAAACCTAACAAGTACCAATTGTTAGTACGCTTGCGAACTATTTAATCCTTCCGAATATGTTCAAACTATTGAAATTCAATAAATATAGATTCAATTGAATTTCAATAAAGCATTGGTATCAAAGGATTATAAAGTTTGTGGAAACATGATTATGTAATACATAATCCGGATTACATAACCATAAAAAGTTTTCGATTTTACCTTTAAAGGAATTTCTACCGATGTGGGTTTTACTTCGACTGTATAAACAAATTCCGAGGTAAAACAATGAGTACTACAAAACAAACTTTATTAATAAATTTTGATATTTCTTCTAACTTCAAGTCAGCCACTGAAACAACGACCGTGCACGCATATTCTGAAACTATAACCACTGTAACAACATCAGGGACTTTTTCTCCGATCCATAGCTACTACGGTAAGCCCCATTTGGGATATTCTCCCGTGCCTGACCCGCATTATAGATCACAGCATATCCCAAAACAGGTAAAAAATCCTTATTTTAGGGTTGGGTGGAACTGAAATGAATTTGGATGAGCTGGAAGCTCGGTTCAGCCAGGTGCACGATGGCGAGTACAGATACCTGGCCGACGTATGCAGAGATACGCAGGGCGATTCTGGCAGGAGGGACTAAGGAGATGCCCTCCAATTCCGTTTTTTCGTGCGGATATCCATCTGGCAGTCCATTTTGTGAATCATGCCCGGTTGAAGGGGAGTTTTGCCCTAATACGGTGCTGGATCTGAAATGGACGAGAGACGATTTAGAAGCTTGCCCGGCATGTGGGAGGCTGTAAGATGATCCCACCTAAAAAAGTGAATTCTGATAACGTCCACTGCTCTACCAATGATCGGGACAAAATAGAAGAAATCAAGAGCAGCATCGACATAGTTGATTATATTGGCAGGGGCATTTCTTTACACAGGAAAGGTCCAGATGACTACAGAGGGACTGTAGGGAAAGCAGGGAACTCCGGCGAAAGCCTAATCGTAACCAAATCAGACCAACTATGGCACGACACAAAAAACCAATGTGGTGGAGATATTTTTTCATGGATTGCCTATAGAGAAGGGCTTGATGAAAAGAGAGACTTCCCTGAAATACTCAGGATTGCAGCAGAGTTTGCAGGAATTGAGTTTGAAGGCTTGACTGATGAGGATAGGGCCCTGATTGAAGAGGGTAAAGAGGTTACAGCTACCTTAAACGAAGTCACAGACATTTATCATCAGAGCCTTCTCAATAACCCTGAAGCAATCAAACAGGTTACAGATAATTGGGGTTTTGATCTGGAAGTTATTAAAGCTTTCAAGATCGGATATGCAACAGGAGCAGACCTTAAACAAATAGACAAACAGAGGCTTGTTAAAGCAGGTCTTGTTTACAAGAACAGCAGTACAGAGTTTTTTATTCATCGAATAATGTTTCCGTACCTGATCAAAGGGAACACGGTTTACCTGATCGGAAGACGCACAGATAAAACTCCACTCGATAAGCAAGGCAATCCTTTAGGGAAGTATAAAAAGCTTCTAACTCATGATAACAACCCGGATGTAAGCAAAGCTGTCAACAATAAATTCCTTTTTGGTGAGGACAATATCAAAGGCTCTGACTATGTTCTGATTGCAGAAGGTATAACGGACGCGATTTCAGCGCAGATAAGAGGCTATCCGGTTATAAGTGCGGTTACCACATCAATAAAGAAAGCTGAAACTGATAGAATCAGTAAAGTCATAGGAGAAAGACCTGTAAAGATTTGTCTTGATATTGATTCAGTTACCCAGGCAGGACAGAACGGAGCCAGAAAAATGGCAGAAACTCTTACTGTCAGGGGAAACGATATTTCTATTATATCTCTTCCTGATCCAGAAGGTAAAAAAGACTATGATCTCAACGATTATTTTAGGAAACACGAAACGGGAGACTTTGATGAACTTCTAGAAGGGGCTTCTGATTATTGGGAATATATATTACCGGATGAGGAAACTTACAGCAGCAAAACGACAACTGTAAAACTCAAAGCCCTGAAGAAATTCATATCCGAAGACCTGCGAGAAATGTCAGGGGAGCTATGGCGGTCATTTGTGGAAAATGAAGTGGTTAAAAGATTTACTCTCACAAAGAAAGACGCTAAAGCTGTTATAGATGCGTGTGAGAAGAGCAGGAAAGAACTTCCAGCCGATGAAGCGGGAGAGGGTGAAGATGAAGAAGTTCCTTCTACTGATGGGAAGCTCCCTCCACTTGAGAACAGATTAACAGCCTACCCCGAGCACGTTATTAAGAAAGCAAATGCTATACTAGACACAGGCGACCCATTCGGGTTTATAATGAAAGTCTGGAATAAAAAGCACGTAGGAGATACAGAATTAGGTGAAACACTGCTCTGTTCAGTCGGCTGCACCCAGGTCTTAAACGCTGCTATAGGGATTCATAACAAGCCTTCAGGAGACGCCCAGAGTGGGAAAAGTCATGGGTGTTATGAAATGGGAAACTTGTTCCCAGCTTGGAAGTTCTTATCCTCCACATTTACCGCTAAGAACCTTTACTACAATACCAGGCTGCATCCAGGAGTGATTGTATATACCGATGACGTTGACCTATCAGACAAGAACAGCGAAGTTATACAGACACTGAAAAAGGCAACGGCGGACTTTCAAAGCCCCACATTTTTAGATACTGTTATAGATGGAGATGCAAAGGTATTATCCATCCCCGAGAGGGTTACATTTTGGGCCTCCTCAGTTGGAAGTATCGAAGATGTTCAACTTGGTACACGGTTCATATGTTCAGGAACCGAGGACGGACAAGAGCACAATCACGAGGTTAACCACAAACAGAACGGGAGATGTGCAGGAAAGCCGCTTGAAGAGGATAATGAGGAAATCCTAGTGTGCAGATGTGTTCTCGAATATATATGCGACCAGCTCTTTTATGTGTTCACCCCTTATGGTTTTGTCTCAAGTTGGACTGAAGAGTCAGAAAAAAGGAACCATGATAAGTTCATAGATATTCTCATGTCGGTTACAGTTTTCAAATTCAGACAAAGGGAAACTGTACATGGTTGTTTAGTTGGAACTCTGGAGGACTGGAAACAAGCAGTATCAATTTACTCCAACGTGGCTAAGAACAACTCCTGTTTGCTGACAGATGAGGAAATCAGAATCCTCTATTCAATTCATGAAATGGGGGAAATGTACGAAGAAGGTGTGCCACACAAGCGACTACTTGCATACATGAAGGAATCCGGAATATATACAAAATCTACCTCTACTCTAAAGAGAACTCTAATAGGGAAATTAGGAGCAGAGAACACTGGATTTAAGGAGAAAGTCCCAGGCTTCTCATTCGAAAATGTTTTCATGTCAAAGCTTGACGAAAATGGGCTAGAGAAACCAGAAGAAGGAAAGACAAAAACACTATGCTACACCTACAATGGAGACCTATTCGATGGAATACCAAAGGGAACTGATGTTGTAGATTACATTAAAAACAGCATCTTTGTTACATGTGATTACTCAGTTGCAGAAGCCTACGAGAAGCTATTCAGAGAAGATCCGATTAGAGCACACTCACTAAGTGAAAAATCAGAAATCTTTGAAAACTGGAAGCAGAGCCTCAGAAATCATAATACCCCCTCAGAAATCCTCAGAAATCCTCAGAAATCACAGGGTTTGATTTCTGAGAAATCAAGTCAACAGCTACCGAATAATAATAATATAATATATATTAATAATCTCAGAAATCATGAAAATGATAATAGGGGGGTAGCCGGTATTTCTGTGTGTGTGTTGGGATGTGGGATAGATGAAGGGACACACGCAAAACTAATGTCTGAGTTTACCCCTGAAAACGGGATTTCTGTGATTTCTGAGGCTCCCGCTTGCGATCACGCCATGATTTCTGAGAACATGGGGTTGACTTCTGAGCCCACTGATAACGATAATGTTTTGAATTCCGAGACCCATATTTTGAATTCTGAGCCTAAGATTCTGAATTCTGACATTGTAAGCCTATTGAAACGCGCCCTGAATAAATTTGCATGGGATGAGTACCACGGGACAGTATCGGACATTGACGAGTTCGCCCGGAGATTCAATTCAAAAGTCCCAGAATACCACAAAGTTTTAGGGAGAGATGCAATTGGTTATAACGCAAATAAATTGCACATGAGGGGGTGGAGGTAAAACTTCATCCTTCTTGCTTTTTCAGTATTCATTCTGTTATCGATGCCCTCTTTTGCGCTTCTGAAAAAAATTCCCACCCTAAAACCTGAAAAATACTGAACTTCAAAAACCTAAAAATAAGTTTCTATATCCCTATTTTTAATAATTCATATATAAATGAGAACTATAACATTATAAGAATAACAAATTTTAAATAATATTGGAGTGTATAATAATACATGGAAAAATTGACTGCAAGTCATACTAACAAAACTTTCTCAATTTCGTATGGCATATGGCAATTGGTCAGGACCGCTGCTTTTGATCGTGAAATGTCTATAAAGGGTCTTGTTGAGGATATTATCACCGGAAAGACCGCACCACTCCTGACAGGTGATCTGTGATGGCTGTATTCAGAATTCCCGAAGTCGAAGAAGTTGCCGAGTCAGAAAGACGCTCGGCTGCACTACATAAGCTCGCACAAGCTAAATCTAGACTTGGGACTCCATTTGACGCTTCAAAATACGCAACTGCCTCCGTGGAGGAGATTGATAACCTCGCAGATGCGTTTATAGAAAATGAGATCATTGCAAGACGACGTGTAAAACAAGAAAATCCCAACGGTCTTGATTTTGGGATTTTCGACCCATACAACCCGAACGCCTACAGGAAAGGAAATTAATTGCAAGGGTATAATGAATTTGAATAAATTGCTTGATACATCGGGACTTCTTCCCGATTTAAACATTTCTGAGATGCCGGATTTAGAAGTTGAAGTACAGGATTTAAATGTTAAATATCCAGATTTAAATATAGAACTTCCTGATTTAGAAATCGACCTGACCCTTTTCTATACTATAAAAACTTCATTTTGAGATTGATAGCAGTAGCCTCTACCACACAATCAGCTTAATTAAAAAAAGAAAAAAAGTAAATTTTAAAAATAATTTCCAATGGTATTAACCTGCCGTGTACGTGCTCCCATTATCATTTTTCTGCGTTCTATTGCAGCTGAGATAGGGAGGCCTGATCTTTCCTCAAGTTCAGTTACTTTCGCCGCTTCAAGTCTAGGCTTTGGATCAATACCCCTACTTTGCAGAAGGAGAGCGAGTTCTCTTTGAATGTCAGCTTTCAGTTCATCCTGACCCATTGCAGCTGCAAGACCTTTATGTGTCTTAGATGCCTCTATCATTCGTGCGTATATTCGGGAATCAAATGCATTTGTCATAGTAATCAGATCGATCGATTTTAATTTAATTAATAATATATTGTAATTGATTAAATAAATAATTTGCGAAAGACGACGGTCAGTGGGACCCTATAATAGTTCGACCTAAAGGAGAAATGTTTGAGCTTATTGCGGGGCACCGGAGGGTTCAAGCTGCTAAGGAAATTGGATGGGCAGATATAGAGGGGAATGTTGTTAATGTTAGTGATTCTGAGGCTTTGGTCCTTGCTTTAAAGACTAATCTCATGCGGAATGATATGTCCGAGCGAGAGCAAGGGAGGGTATTGTATCAAATCACGCAGGAATATACTATCAGTCAAACCGAATTGGCTAAGCGAATTGGTAAACCACAAGCATGGGTATCGGGAAGAATTAGGCTCGCATTAAATTTACACACCGATGTGGCTGAAGCATTAAATAATGATAAAATTACGATGAGAGTTGCCGAAATCATAGCCACGCTCGAACCAAACACTCAGTGTTTGTTTTTAAAATATATTTATGAACATAATATTGAGCGTAATGAAACTGAGGTTCGTAAAGCAAAAAAGCGTTTCTTAAATAACACTATTTATACAATCGGTTATGAAGGTAGAGACCTACCCACTTTTATTCAAACCCTAAAAGATAATGGAATCGAACAATTAATAGACATCAGATATTCTAATGAATGCTCTGACCCTCATTTTAGCAGTAAATTCTTTGCTGAACAGTTATCCGCTGCCAAAATCAACTACATTTACAATAAAGATTTAAGTGTGCCTCCGGAATGGCAGGCTCCTTATGAGGCCGATGGAATACCAATTGAATGTTATAGGAGATATTACCTCTGGCATCTTAAGCAAATCGATTTTCCAGAGATTGTAAACGGGATTAAAGAGTCTGGAAAAACAGCATTAATGGGTACAAAACAATATGCTAAACCTACAAGAGATCAAAAAACATATTGTCATCGTGGGATTTTGGCTGAAAGACTAGAGGAAACGGGCGAATTTAAAGAAATAATAAATCTATAATTTATCTTCTTTTTCAATTTAATTATAATTAATTCTCTTTTTTGGTCGATGTTGGTGTAAACAATGAACAAATCAACAAAAATTATCTCAGTAATCACACTTCTCCTAATTGCAGCCATGTCAAGTGGTTGCATCGGAGACGCTGCTCCTGTAGAAGCAAATAATTCAACTGTAACCTATGTGACAAGCAACAGTCCCATAGATGGCAACTTCTGGATGTATATGTACATGATGCACATGTTCGATTCTAAAAGTGTTGTCTACGTCGAGCAGCATCATTATTATTCTACTCATACAAGCACAACGGTAACCCCAAAAGTAACGGATGCAAAGGCCCCAGCTAAAAAAGAAAGTTTCATTTCGAAAGCATCAAACGCTATCAAAAGTGAAACCAAAAAAGTAGGTTCCAGCTTTAAGGCTACGAAATCGGGATTCAAGAGTTCAGGATCTTCGTATAAGTCATCATCAAGTTTTAAAAGTTCAAGGTCTGGTTTTAGGAGTTCAGGTTTTCATAGGTGATCAAAAATGGTACTGTGGGAGAATATTAAACTCTGCAGGGAATGTCTCGATCTCGTTCGAGATGATCTTCTAAATTACATAGTTGAGCACAAATTATCAAGTAATTCTCTTGAGGACCTTGAAAGGTTGTATGATTCTTTTGAGGTAACTGATACTGATATTATTGTTACCTTTTTGTCTGAAAGTCGATACGAAGATCCTTTGGAGATAGTTATTCCAATTCGAGATGTGAAAAAATGTTGAGGTGTAATCTCAATGTCATTAGCAGAAGTAATTACTTCTATGCCGATTAATCGGCAAGATGAATTCTTAGGATATCTAATTAATAACGGCATTAGAACAAACGTAGATGCACGTAAAGCCAAAAAACGTTTCCTCAATAATATATATGATATGAAGGCAGAAATCTAACAACGTTTCATTCAAACATTAAAAAATAATGGTATCGAACAAGTAATAGATATCAGATACTCGAATGAATGTTCTGATCCTCATTTTTGTAGTAAATTCTTTACTGAACAACTCCGTTAATTTATTATGTCAGTATATCTTATGATATTTTATGACTGAGTATGAATTTTATACAAGTTTTTGGATAATATTTTGGGCAATCGTTATTATTTGTATTCATATCAGAGCTACCAAGACGTCTAAAGAATAGGTTACTTCCAGATCTGCCACCACTTCTTAGCGCCAGGCGCTTCAATTGCCTTCTGTTGAATCAACGTTTGCATTTGTCGCATATAATTGTCATATAAATTTTGTACAACTTCCTTATCTCTATGGGCTTGGTCAAGTTCTCCTTCTAATTTTTGGTTAAATTTTAGCAACTCTTCATTCCTTGCCATTAGTGCTCCCACTTGCGTCCTGAGTTCTCCCATCTCCCGTAAGTCTCCCACCGTTTCTTTCACGTCGTCCAATTGTGCCCCGCCTTGCGATGATGAGCTCCCAGATACTTTTTCTAATAATAATTTTAACCCTTCTACTATTGTATCGGTCTGGTTAACTTCTCCTTGGTCAGGTCTCCCAAAGTATCCCATTTCTCGTAGGTTGTCGTACAACTCTGGGGGAATCCAGGCCCCCACTTTTCGAGTAGTTCGTTCTTGCTTGTCGGGCATGGGTGCCAGTAGGGAGATATGATTAATAGATTTTACGATTTTGGGGGCCTGTTGGGATACCAAGATAAAAATCTATTCGACCTACAAGAATTCATATACGCGTATGGTGACAAGTACAGGTAATGTCACAAAAGTTCTGTAGATACTAAATTTGTAAAATATGTCAAGGCCGGTTTACTTTTCCCCATTTTGGCCGGATTAATTTTCCTCATCTGGTTCTGTAACGTCTTCGTCTGTTATAGCAAATATGTTGTTTTCAAGATTGCAACCACTATTAAAAATTGGGGGAGAATATTCTTAGCAGACGAAGACGTTACAGAACCGCTCTATCAGATGTTAAAAGTCCGTTGTCCATTAAAGAGAGACATGAACAAAATATTAAAAAGTTCGTATTTTGAATTTTATAAAAATAATTAGCTTGGAAAACTACGTCCAAATGAGTAAATATATAAACCTTCTAACTCAAAAAAGGATCGCATTTTGAAAAAAGGTAAAATTCTGAGACGAAATAAGTTCAGGATAAAACACTCAAATTAGCAAGGAGTAGACTTATTGTATAGCTAGATATAAGAAATAGACACCGATTAATATAATTGATGCTCCTATTACTTTATCCATGAGATCACCACTCATTCTGGTAGTTTCCTTGATTTTTTTACCTATTGAACCACCAATAGAGCTGATAAAAACAAGAGGAATACTTAGACCGACTGCATAAATCAACATAGTAAGCAATCCTTGAAGCGGGGTTTGGTATAACGCTATATAAGTTAATACAATTATTAGCATTGGGGCACCTCTTCCTATTGTTATTGCCCCAAAGGAAAGCCCAAGTAAAAATGCTCCCATTATTGTATAAGAATTAGGCAACTTGAAAAAATTGTATATACTTCTGATTGGTGGTTTGTAAACATGTAACAGTTGTAATCCCATTGCAATCATTAATATCCCACCAATTGTCCAAGCGATTGCACCGTTTAAAAACAATATATATTTACCAATGTATCCAGCAATAACTCCGAGCGGTAACAGTACTAGCACAGTGCCTATTGAGAACGAAAAAACTAGTTTAAGTATATTAGAAAGTGATAAATTCGTTTTTCCGCTTGTAAGGTAACCTATTAATCCTAAGCATAACACGCTGTTACATGGGCAGATACCTGCTATTAGTCCAAAAACAAATATACCGGTTATAGAAGGGTCAAATGTAGCTGTCATAAGCTCATCCCATTAGATTAATTTTCCGTATCCAACTGTAAATCTACCTTCTCTAGGGACGCAACCAGCAAATCCTAAATTTCGTACTTGTCTAAATTTCAGATAATAATGTCTTAGTTTACGAAATTTAGGATCTGAGGGCAGTATCTCATTTAGAATTTGTATAATTTAAATATTCAATTGATCAATTGAATACTTAATTGTATGGTAAATATTGTATTTTAGCATAGCGATGAGTTATGACTTAGAATAGACAAAAACATGAGATGAATCAGGAGTTTTTTATGGAAAAAGAATCCCGTGTGTTTAAAGATAGCGTTTATGCTCAGCTCGCCAGAATCGGAAAGGCTATTTCAAGCCCTCGAAGGCTGGAGATATTGGACATTTTAATGCAGGGGTCCAAAACAGTCGAAACAATCGCCCGAGAAACAGATATGAGTGTTGCAAATACATCCCAGCATCTGCAAACTCTGCTTGAATCCAGGCTGGTAGAGTATGAAAAGCATGGAGTTTACTCATATTACAAATTGGCGGATCGAACGGTGGCGAATTTCATCCTATCTTTACAGCTTTTAGCCGAAAAACGTATTACGGAACTCCAAAAGCTTCGGGAGGAAATTTACAAGAACAGAGATAATATAGAACAAATAAAAATGAGTGAACTCATCATCAGAATGAAAAAAGGCAATGTGACTTTAATTGATGTAAGGCCGAAAGAAGAATATGAGATGATGCACATTCCAGGAGCTAATTCTATTCCTATAGAAGATTTGGAAAAGCATTTAGCTACTTTACCTATAAATCAGGAAATTGTTGCTTATTGCCGCGGCCGTTGCTGTTTACTGTCTGTAGAGGCAGTGGAGATATTAAGAGCTCATGGCTTTAAAGCTGTGCGTTTGGAGGCAAGCGTTCAGGAGTGGCTTTCACAAAATGATGAGGAATAGATAATTACGGATACTTGTATGAAGAGTTCTATTGCAAAAAATCTCAAAATAAGCACGTAATAAAATGACTGATGAACGAAAGTAAAAATATTCGAGAAACGTATCAATATTATAGAACTATTCCAAATAATTGATTAACGTGTTTGATTTCATTAAGAACAGAGTAATTTAAATTATTGACTCATCTTTTTTGATTATGGTTTTTATCTGGTTAATTATTATCTAATTTTCATAAGGCTATGAGAATATAAGCCTAAAATCTCATTGAATAACACACGTATCGATAGGAAAAAATAGATACTAGAAATATCAAGCTTACATGTAGCGTTTTTTAAAGTTTTGTCGAAGACTATAGGAATGGCTATTTACCCAAAAGCATACCCACGTTTCAACCGATGGCGTTTTATCTCGCCGAGTTGAGTAAATTGCCTGAATATCCGAGATTAATTTGTCATTTTTGAAGGGCAATCTGGACTTCAATTTTCCACAAGAAATGGAGGTAAAAGATTATGGAGTATATAAATGACGTGTTACAAATAATTAATAATTTGTTATTAATGGTGCAAATGACCTGAATGTACATTGTAGTAGAATTTTTTAGGATTTGGAGTCCTTTTTGATTGGGTATGCTTCCTATAGAGCAGGTGGAACTCTTGAAAATATATAATTAACCTATATGAGGTTGTTACATATATGTATAGGTGGATACCTGCAGTAGCAGCCGCCGGATGATTTACCGTAACTTATTGAGGTTGTTACTGATATGCATATGGGAAACAGCGGTAGTAGCTGCTACCGGATGATTTACTGTAACTTATCAAAGTTGTTACTTATATGTGTATGGCGGACTTTGGTGGCGGCATGGTTGGATGATTTACAGTAACTTTAAATAGTATCGTTACATATAATCATCCAATAAATTATTTATTTTTAAAGATGGGTGATTTACAGTGACGTGTGATGCTGTGCCGGAAAAATATGTTAATGAGACTTACAGGGTCGGTAATGTGGTCCTGAAAGTGCCATTGAGAAAATGTAAGATATGCGGACGGGAGTTTAAACTCCCTTATAAAGATGGCAGTTACATCGATGACAATGGAAATCGTGTTTCTATATCGGTTCGAGGCCCGAGCGTTGTAAAATATGGGTATTATGGAACTGATTACTATTGCAGCGATGCGTGTTCTCAAGAACATGACAGACGAACGAGCGCCGCAAATTCGAAAAGGTGGATAGAGGAAGAAAAACAACGAAAAGAAAAGGATGCTAAACGGAAAAGGGAAAAGAGGGCACAGGATAGACTAAGCCGCCCTGATAACATATGCGTTCAATGTGGTAAAGCCTTTAGACCTGTGCGTAAGGATGCTAAGTTTTGTTCAGATGCATGTAAGCAAGCGGAGTATAGGGAGCGAAAGAATAACTAATTTTTAGTCCTTGCGGAAAGAGCTCCGGCTCCTAAGAAACATATCTGACTTCTTAAGAAATAACGCTTTCTTTAAAGCAACCATTTAGTTTAAAAATGAAGCTGGATTACCTTTGCCATTAAAAATCAATGGCAAGATTTATATATAAACAACTCCTTTTATTATTTGCAGTTTTATAAAAATTGACGATAACTGCAGGAAATAATAACAATGGATATACCAACAAATCAAGATCCAGAATATTCTGAAGTATTGGCAACGGCTGAAAAAGCATATTATGCCATTTTTGATTTTATGAACGCACTTGAAAAAATTGGCTACACCGCGCACACAGAAGGAATGGATGTTCTTTCTGATGCATTGGGGTTCGCTCAGAGTTGGGGATGATCACATGACAGTGTACGATAAATCTATAGATTGGGGCACAGCATGCGGACGCTGCCCGAATGGACCAGATTGTACACGTGTAGAACCTGTTATCGTGTGTCCGGTAGATGGAAGCCTGCTGCTCTACAGAGAAACTGTACACGAGGTTTGAAAATGCGTGGTGGAGACACACGATTCCAAACTAAATTTACTGATGAAATGTTTTTGAATGCCCTCTCAACTGACAGTATCAAATCTACTGCAGCAATCATGAAAATAGTGGGGTGCAGCAGGAATACTGCTAAAAATGCTTTGGATAAATTGGCAGCTAGTGGGAGAGTAAAGAAGATTGAGATTGAAGGCAACGGTTACGGCTGGCAGAAGGTAGGAGTGATTGATAATGCCAATTAAAGAACTTATCCTAGACCCACTTTCATTTAAACCGTGCCCTCTTAATATGGAAATTTATGGAAATGAACCAACTGACCAGGATTTATTAGAAGATGTAAAAGAAAACGGTCAACAAGTTCTCATCGTGATTGACGAGAATAATATGATAATATCCGGTCATCGTAGATGGGCAGTACTAAAAGAATTAGGTCTTCCTGCAAGATGTGAAATGAAAACGTATACACAGAGACTTAAAGAGGGATTCTAGAGGCGCTAAAAGGAACGCCGTTAACTATACTCTAAACAGTTACTTATTTTCAATAATAAATAATACAGTAGCTAATGAATATTAAGTTCTTACGTGGAATGATGTGATTCCCCTTGGTGGTAATTTTAATGTGCTATAGTGCTGGAATTCAAGATTTAAGATGAATAAATGTAACTAAGACGTACAATAAAGATATTTTCATTTTTCTCAAGTTCATTTTTTATCCCTATTGCATCTTCTTTCGGAATCCAATATGTCAGAGGCCCATCATTATAAAGAAAACGAATTTCGCACCAAATATATCTTTTCAATTGAAGGTCGTATTTTTTTAGCATTTCAAGAAAACTTTTATATTGGATAATTTGCTCCGGCACTGTAATTATATAATAATCTCCTTTTATGATGGTGGTAGCATATGCCTTCCAAGCTCCATTTTTCTCAATTTCATTTCTCACACCAGTTATTTTATCTTTGTCCACCATTATGTAATATTTTTCCGAATAACAATTAGTATCATATGCCATTCTATAGTTCCTAGTCATATTATAGCTTTGAAGAATGGCTTTTACCCCTGGCTCAGAAATCCCATCTTTAAATTGAATACCCATACCACCTACTTGCGATTCAGGATCGGGAGTAGGTGTATTAACTGGAATAGATGTATTAACTGGAGTAGATGTATTAACTGGAGTAGATGTATTAACTGGAGTAGATGTATTAACTGGAGTAGATGTATTAACTGGAGTAGATGTATTAACTGGAGTAGATGGAGTAGGTATAAGTAGTGCCCACAAAACTACCAGAATCAGCAAAACAATGACGGCAACAAATTCCTTTTTAATTTTACTCACTTTTACCACATCTAGTATAATATGTTTTAATTTCTCACAGCTGTTTTAATTTCTCACAGCTAAAAAATTGTGTGGATAGATAATAAAGAACTCTTTACAATTTTGAAAAATAATATTGAGGATATCGATAAACCCAATTTTCGCTGGTTATATATAAGAGTATAAGATATCATTGAAATCGAGGTTTATCAAACTCCTCTGAGGAATTTTTAAGGTCTTACATATATACGTTTGGTTTCACTACCACCGCTAAGTTCCATTGTATATGAACCAGACCCAACGGGCAATGGGTCAATAATATACAAATAAACTAATGAACCAGATGATAAGTACCCATAACAAACTCTAAAATGCCCTGGAATCAGAGTCATAAAAGGCCTATTATTGTTAATTTCACCAACGGCGGTCAGAGGATTACGTGCAGTATCTATAACTGTACCACGTTGCCCTAATCCTCCCTGACCCTGAGTATAGTAACAATAATCTTTAGCGTCTCCATCTGAGATCCCCCCATTCAGATTATTATGGTCATGCCATCCCTGAAAGTCATAGATATAATTTTGGGTCCTATCTATGTTACATATGTATTTACCAATCATTTGACAACTTGCTGGACCACAGTAAACGCTATTTTCTTGTCCATATTTGGGAACAGGAAGCGTTATACCACTTGCTAATGGTGTCACTACATCGGCACTTAGTTTTTTCATATTTTCTGCAGTGACTGGCACATTAATATTAACTCCCTTGTTAGCTGCTGTTTGTTCTATAGATTTTGTAAGCTGGTCGCTTTTTTGCCATTCTTTTAAATTCTCGTCTATTCCATTTTTCAATCTATGTTCGTACACTGACCAAACACCAGGTTCCGTTAGGGTTGCAGGTTTATCTGGTATCTCATCAAGGGTATACGCATCTACAAATATCCGATGTTCAACTCCAGTGGTCTTGTCTTTTACTACGGTCATTGCCCCTATACTTGGATAGCTGTATACGACCATATTTGTTGATATGATTTCTTCAATTGGGTAATTTGTATTGGCGACTTCTATTGATTTTTTCATAGCTTCAGCTGCTTTGAAAGTTTTAGGATCAAATTCAATATCGTTGACTGACGCTCCAAGTGTTTTATTGACATTAACGTCTATTCTACCTATTAGATTATTATTTTTGTATACTGAAAATTGATAAAATAACTTCTGACCATTTATATCATAAAGCTCAAATGGTTTGTGATCAATAGATGCCCCTGTCCAGTTTTCAAAGTTTGGTGCACCGGTTGCGATAAAATTTATCATTTGTGCATTTGCGTGCTCAAAAGCTTGCTCTGCATTTACATTATAATCGTTTCCTCGTGCACTTACTGCTGGTATAAATGCCACCAACATCAGTAGCATTATAGTAAAAACCATCTTTGTTTTCAGATTTTTCATTTCTCTTTACCTCTTCATTCTACTCAAGAGGCAGGATTAAGTAAGCTTAAATATACGCAAAGCTAACATAATCATGCCTCTTGGAGCATATATTGTGGAGTTCAATTGAGCCTGGAAGTACATTTAAACTCCACAAACAATCTTATTTTAACTATAAATAAATTTAACGAACTACATTCTCAAAATAATAATTTTCGTCTATATTTTAAGTCCATAAAAATTCCTATTTCATAATTTATCGACGTTAACCAAAATCGTAATATACGGGAAACATGTCGCAAGATGTCCATCTTTTTTATAAAAAAAGAAAGTTTAATTATATTTATTTCTTTGTAGTTTTTTATGAAAATAATGCTTTATATTTTAATTATTTTTTGTATTCCTTTCGCATATTCAATCATTATTACACTATGAGGACTAAATTCAGTAATCAATGATAATTTTAAGGCTCTTTGTTTATTAGCTCACGCGACAAATTTTTAAGAGAAAGATTAATTTTGAGTTCATTAATTTCAAATAGTCATCTATTGATTATTGCTTTCAGAATAAGGAGCTATTGCAGCTACAAAAAGAGAAAAAAGAGAATTAATTTTCTTCCGGAATATGCACAATAACAGTCAATTTCTCACCTTCAAGTTCTTTTCCCACAGAAGAAAGACGACCATTACTCCCAAAAACACTGGTGTATACACGATCTTTAGGAGTGATAATTAGATTATTTCGATCTTTGTGCCCTACAATTATAGTAACTTCTCGTTTTGCATATACTGCTTTTGTTGGAGTTGGATAGCCTCTCTCATCCACTGTAAAATACTCAATTTCATCATTTCTATTAGGGATTAGTACCATATTACACAGAATTTTCATAGGTACTGTATTTGAAGGTCTTTTCGGTTCTCCTGCCATGTTCACCTCTTAAAATTTAAATTATATATTAGTTTTCCTCATTATTTATTGTTGCTTAAAGTATTTAAACTTTAGTACTACATAATTTATGATTTAAGTTTTAGAATATCTGTTCTTGTACTTTATTAGTTTAGAACTTTTAATATATACATTTCCATGTTTCACTGAGTAAAGTTTAAATATTTTAAGCAACAATACTTTATTGTAGTAACATAAAAGGAGCGCAACAAAATGAGAACAATAACCGGAGCAATCAATCAAGAACTCGGAAGAATTGCAGGTGTTCAGCATCACTCATGGGGAATAAAGAACCCTTCAGGACAAAGAAGTGTGTTTGATAAACCTCTTGAATTTGAACCTTGGCTCCTGCAGGGAATGAACAGAGCCTATGAAAAGTTCGGTACTGAGTTTGAGACGGTTTGCCCTGGACTCATGAGAATAAAACTCAAAAATGGAAAAACATTTCTCAGAACTTTTGAAGACTTTGAAAGAGAGTATACTGAATACAAAACTAATTTTTACCTCTAACTTTTTTTGTTGCGCTCAAAAATTGGAATAGGTGTTGTAAATGGTAAGAAAAGCAAAGAACGGCGTTACCGTGGTAGATGTTGAATTTCAGAATTACGTGTTTTGGAAAATTGAAGAATTACTTACTATGAAGAACGGTTTTCCAGATGTTGATTCAGTCGTGAATTACGCAATTATGTACGCGTTTGGGAAGGGTGAAGTCAGTTTCCTGAATGAGTATCGCGCGGAACGGATGAATGATGAGCTTATTCAGTTTTTATAAGTTTTAATTAAAAACAAGAGGTAAAGTATGATAGCAAAAGTAAAATGTCCAAAATGTAACGAAATCCACAACATTGAATTTGAAATTGAGCCGTCAAATCTTCCCGACGACGATGACTGGGTCCAGGGAATTTTTAAATGCCTCGTGTTCGAGAATCCTTACGGCTCAAAAGAATCCTCCACTGACCCGACTATAAAAGATGCAAAAGCGGCAATGCAAGAATTAGAAAAGGAATTTTTGAATAAGATCATGGACTTTGAGGAAACTTATGGGATCACGATACAGTTCATTGAAACAAACCTAACCGGTATTCCATCCTGGAACAGAGACAATAGCCTACGAACTAATTCGGTGTTAGTTTACGGCGACATTTGAATTTCTTTTTTTACTTTTATTTTTTATCCATATTTTTACATTGGAAAGAGGTGTATAAATGAGATGGTTTAAACGAACGATGTTTAGAAAAGTCGTAACTGGTAGGCCTAGAAATTTAGGTAAAAGCCTTGCATGGAGTATATTTTGGTCTGAACTACTTAGAAGAAGATGAGCATTAAAGAAGGCTTCACAAGAGCCTGATGTTCAACCTTTTTGCTGTTAACCAAGACTTGTATTAATTTCTTTTTTTAAAGACCTTACACAGCCTTAGAATTGTTACTGTTTTCTACCTTCAGCCTAGATAATTAATTATAAAGTAGATAATTAATTATAAAGAGCGCTATTATAATACGGGAGACGAATTATGATAATAATTCCATTCTACCAATGTAGAAATTGCAGGAAGTCTTATCCAGGTAACAAGATTGATATTGGCAACGCTTCATTAGAAAAGCTTGTGCCTGCAGCACGGTATACTCTTGCATCACAGGATCACGTATTTAGAATAGGAGGCAAAACGATCCAGTTATCAGATCTGCATCAGTGCAACGATCACGAGATAGGATTAGCGAACTTCATACGGATTAAAATTGAAACTGATGAGAAAAAGAATTGAAGACCTACGGCTGGCAGGTCAAACCTATTTTTAGCTATAATATGTAAAGTCTTTTCCAGATAGAGCTAGGTGTAGGGCTTGCAAAAAACGGAGAATTCTCGAGTATGATATTCTCGAGTATGATATTCTCGAGTATGATATTCTCGAGTATGATATTCTCGAGTATGATATTCTCGAGTATGATATTCTCGA
>Ga0207800_1000194_pt1 | contig 21052 bp, 15 predicted proteins | sample LuqExpMetageno11_FD_187769 | JGI IMG/M metagenome (GOLD analysis project Ga0207800, IMG submission 187769) | Tropical forest soil microbial communities from Luquillo Experimental Forest, Puerto Rico - Sample 11 (SPAdes) | ecosystem: Environmental > Terrestrial > Soil > Tropical forest ... | reverse complement strand
CATGGTAATTTTGGTTCCATTGACGGTGACGGAGCGGCTGCCATGCGTTATACCGAGGCCAGATTATCCCCAGGTGCTATGGCACTGCTCGACCATCTGGAGAAAGGCCTGATAGACTTTATTCCGAATTTTGATGACAGTGAAAAAGAGCCAACCGTATTACCTGCCATGATTCCTAATCTGCTGATTAACGGAACCACCGGTATCGCGGTAGGTATGGCAACCAATATCCCGCCCCATAATCCGGATGAGGTAATCGATGGCGTTATTGCATATATGGATAATCCGAATATCACGATCCGGAAACTGATGGAGTATATTCCTGCACCCGACTTTCCAACCGGTGGTACCATAATCAATCAGGATGATCTTGTAGCCTTATATGAAACCGGCGAAGGTAAAGTCCGCATCCGTTCCAAGGTAGAGATAGAGAATGGAGATAATGGAAGGAAGAACATCGTAATCACCGAAATTCCCTATACGATTGCAGGCAATAAGACCAAGCTGGTTGAGGGTCTTGCCAATCTGATGAAGGATAAGGTTTTTGACGAAATCTATGATATCCGTGACGAATCCTCCAAAGAAGGTATCCGTGTTGTCATTGAAGTGAAAAAGGACCGTGACCTGGACAACCTTTTGAATGGTCTCTATAAAAAGACTTCGATGGAGGACACTTACTCCGCTAACCTTCTGGCCGTAAAGGATCAGCAGCCGATCATATTTAACCTGAAAACCATCATCAGTGAATTCGTAGATTTTCAGGTAGAACTCTATACTAAAGAGTACGAATATCTCTTAGATAAAGCCATCAAGCGTCTGGAGATTGTCGGTGGCTTAATCCGGGCTACCGATGTCATCGATCTGATCATTGAAATATTACGGGGAAGCTCTTCCATCAAACAGGCAAAAGCCTGCTTAATGGAAGGCAACACTGAAGGTATTAAGTTCAAATCGGCAAAATCAGAAAAAGAAGCAAAAACCCTCGATTTTACTGAGCGCCAGGCGGAAGCAATTCTTACGATGCAGCTAAGCAAATTAATCGGCTTAGAGATTTTAAAACTTCATGATGAGAATGATTCACTGAATAAGTCCATCGAGGAATACAAGAAGATTCTCGGCGATAACAAAGAATTATATAAGGTTATTAAATCCCGCTTAAGAGAGTACAAGAAAATCTTCCATTCTTCCAGAAGGACAACTCTTGCCAATGCTACTATTTCCGATTATGTGGAAGAGGTTAAGATTGAAGATATCTACGTGTTGATTGACCGTTTCGGCTATACGAAATCGATTGATATCACAAGCTACACAAGAGCTTCGGAAGAGAATCTGAAAGAATATGTACATATCATTCAGATGAAGAATACGGACAGACTCTGCGTATTTACCGCCGAGGGCAATATGAATCAGGTAAAAGCCGAAAGCATCCCAAGATGCAAGATGAAGGATAAGGGTGTCCTGATCCACACCTTATGCAAGCTGGATAAGGAAAACGTAATTCTATATACTTCCTTCGAGCAGCTATTTGAGTCCCAGCTTCTATTCACCACCAAATACGGATATATCAAGCAGGTATCCGGAGTGGAATTTGAGACAAACCGTTCACAAATCAATGCAACCAAATTAGAAGATAAGGATGAAGTGGTAGCCATTAACCTGCTTTCCGCTAAAGATGTACTTGCAGATAATCTGAAGGTAATCCTGCTTACTGAGAAGGGTTTATCCCTTGGCTTCCCGCTTTCTGAAGTAAGTGAGCTCAAAAAGACCAGCCGCGGTGTGAAGGGAATTACCCTTGAGAAGAATGATACCGTATGCTATGCAGTAGCCCTGAACCAGAACAGTGAAGCCTTCCAGTATAATGATAAAACCCTGAGCGTAAAGAAAGTCCGTAACCGCAAACGTGGAGACAAAGGTCAGAAGGCAGCGTTATAGCCTTGAAGCTAAATCATTACTATACGGTTTTAGTAGGTAATAAGGCTTGGTATAAGCAGGCTTTACCTCAGCTCGCAAGCAGCATCTTATTATCATGAATTAAACCCGGTAGAAAAACGCTTCGCAAGTTTCTACCGGGTTATGTGTGTTTGTATTTATGCAAGCAAACTTGTATTGAGTAAGCAATCTTGCATTGAGTAAACAATCTTGTATTGAGTAAGCAATCTTATATTGAGTAAGTAATCTTGCATTGAGTAAACATTCTTGTTTTGAGTAAACATTCTTGTTTGCTCACTTTGCTCGTATTTGCTAACGCGCAAATAAAAAAGCAAGGGGAATGCTGCCCGCAGCATTCCCCTTACTTTTCCCTTATTATTTTATGATACTCTGTTAATATTTAGTGATCCTCAGAACCTTGTCCGTAATATGCGCTTGCACCATGTTTTCTGAAATAATGCTTGTCCAGAAGGTATTGGGAAACACGGGGAACACGGGGATTCAAGGTCATGGTCTTATACGCCATCTCAGCTACCTTATCAAGAACTACAGTGTTATAAACTGATCCTGCCGGAGTCTTTCCCCAGGCAAAGGGTCCATGATTCTTCACCAGAATTCCCGGTATCGCCATGGGATCAATATCTCCTATTGTTTCAATAATGACATTACCGGTGTTCATTTCGTAAGCTTCGTTGATTTCCTTCTCCGTCAGCTCACGGGTACAGGGAATGTCACCATAGAAATAATCTGCATGAGTGGTTCCTAATGCAGGTACTGCCATGCCTGCCTGTGCAAAGGTTACCGCCCAGGTAGAATGTGTATGAACTACTCCGCCAATCTCTGGATAATTCTTATAAAGGACAAGATGTGTAGGCGTATCGGAGGAAGGCTTATAATGACCTTCTACAACATTACCCTCCAGATCCACTACTACCATATCCTCAGGTTTCATGGTATCATAATCAACTCCGCTTGGCTTAATTACTACCAGCTGCTTTTCTCTATCAATACCGCTTACATTTCCCCAGGTATAGATAACCATACCTTTCTCCTGAAGCTCCATATTAGCATCATATACTTCTTTTTTTAACTTTTCCAGCAATGAAATTCGCCTCCAAATCTTTCAATAATAAACTGGATTGCTTCAACCAGCACAAGCGAAGTAGTCCTTCATCAAAAAGATGACAGCATCCCATCGGATATACCCCCAAGTATGAACTATTTCCTTTATCTTACTGTTGTGATGCTTTAACGCTTTATCAATCCATAATCAATATAATCGAATCCGGATTTATTTGCAATACTCAATTTAATATATCCATAGTGAAATTCAGCTGAAATTCTCCCAAAATTCAGTAAATAATGATATTTTCTTATTATCCATATCATAAATTATATCCGTCATAACAACCTACCATTGTTATATCTCTATAGATTATGAAAGATTATTAACAGCTATAAGTTCTCCCAGTAGCGGAGGACTCTTTCCTTATTCATTCTATCGATATCCAGTACCTATATAATCTTACGGTCAAGCAAACTGTTAGAAAGCTTGATGCTCTCCTTTGTCTTCGTAAAATCTCTCTTTATGAAGCAGGAATTTGACTCGTTTTCCTTAGCCATATTTTTCACATCCAAGTTCTTTAATAAACTCTCAAGATGCTCCGATAATTCAGCCAGGCTATAAATATATCCCATCAGATTTTCCCGAATATAGGATATATCGTTATTAAGAAGTGCTGTTTCTAGTTGATATGTAACCTCCGAAAGCTCTGACGCACCAATATTGCCAAGCATTATTCTCAAGGTCTGTGTGATGATGCGCAATCCTTCATATTCCTGCGTGATATTCATGGTTTGAAGAAGCGGTAGTTTTGATTTAATGCTTTTTAGTATGGACATGAGTGCTTTTGCATAATTATCCATATTTCCAAGGAAATATCGATAACCTGTATTAAAGTCTATCTCAGGTATACAGCCAAATAATTCCCCTGATAATTCTCCTCTCATACTCAATCCCCCCATTACAGAGCCATTCATTCTAGTGAATACTATACATTGTAACAATATGTAAATACTATCATGATATAGTTGTTTTGTAAACATAAAATATATACGTTATAAGAATTTGCAGAACAAGCAGTATTTGCTGCTCTTATGCTGTGCTAATTCACTAAAAATTAATTATTCTATCGTTATGTTTATATATATCGGAGAAAACTAATATTTGGACTAGCATATTTATAAAAAATGTTGTATTATGTATCTACATTTTTAATAAAAGAACTTAAAACACCGATTTATCAGATTTATAGGAGGTTGTCAATTGGAAAAAGAAATGGTTATCGTACTTGACTTCGGTGGGCAGTATAATCAGCTGATTGCCAGAAGAGTCAGAGAATGTAATGTATATTGTGAGGTTCTTCCTTACAATACCAGCCTTGACCGTATAAAGGAAATAGCACCAAAAGGCATCATTTTCACAGGAGGACCTGCCAGCGTATATGCGCCTGATGCACCCAGCTGTGACCCGGGAATCTTCTCTTTAGGCATCCCTGTTCTCGGTATCTGCTACGGTTGCCAGCTGATGACTTCTCTCTTAGCAGGTAAAGTATCCAAAGCTCCACTCAGAGAATATGGACGTACTGAGGTTAATGTCAATACAGTATCTAAGTTATTCCATGAGATTTCTGCAAACACCATCTGCTGGATGAGTCATACCGACTATGTAGAGAAGCTGCCTGCCGGCTTTCAGGTAATCGCAAATTCTGATTCCTGCCCTATCGCAGCAGTAGAGGATGAAGAAAGAAATCTTTACGGAGTACAATTCCATCCTGAGGTTGTTCATACCCATGAAGGTACAAAGATGCTCCACAACTTCTTATATAAAGTATGTAACTGCTCCGGTGACTGGGTTATGTCTTCCTTCGCCGAAGAGATGATAGCTTCCTTAAAAAAGAAAATCGGTGATAAGAAAGTATTATGTGCGCTTTCCGGCGGTGTTGACTCTTCTGTTGCTGCTGTTATGATCAGTAAAGCGGTTGGAAAACAGCTCACCTGCATCTTTGTTGATCACGGCTTACTTCGTAAGAATGAAGGCGACGAGGTTGAGCAGATTTTCACCACACAGTTTGATGTTAATTTCATCCGTGTCAATGCACAACAGCGTTTTTATGATAAATTAGCCGGTGTATCCGAACCGGAAACAAAAAGAAAGATCATCGGTGAGGAATTCATCCGTGTATTCGAGGAAGAAGCTAAGAAGATAGGTACCGTAGACTTCCTTGTTCAGGGAACTATTTACCCGGACGTTATCGAAAGCGGTCTTGGCAAATCGGCCGTGATCAAGAGTCACCATAACGTAGGCGGTCTTCCGGATTATGTTGATTTCAAGGAAATCATCGAGCCTCTTCGCAACCTCTTCAAGGACGAGGTAAGAAAAGCCGGATTAGAACTTGGTATCCCGGAAAAGCTTGTCTACAGACAGCCCTTCCCCGGCCCTGGTCTCGCAATCCGTATCATCGGTGAGGTAACTCCTGATAAGATCAAGATCCTTCAGTATGCCGATTATATCTACCGCGAGGAAATCGCAAAAGCAGGCTTAGATCGTTCGATTGGGCAATATTTTGCGGTACTGACAAACTTAAGAAGTGTTGGTGTTATGGGTGACGAGAGAACCTATGACTATACGGTTGCATTAAGAGCCGTAACAACAACTGACTTCATGACTGCAGAGTTCGCAGAGCTTCCTTGGGATTTACTCGGTAAGATTTCTAACAGAATTGTTAATGAAGTTAAACATGTAAATAGAATTTGCTATGATATCACAGGTAAACCACCGGCTACGATTGAGTGGGAATAGTAACGACGAGTCTGGGAAACCTATTAAATAAGGTGTTCCCGGACTTTTCTTTTACTTCTGCTACTACTTTGCTACTAATCGCAACTATCCTTTCCCACCGATAGTTGCTAATTGTGGCTTGCAAATTGCCATAGAGCTCTCATTACACAAACACGGCACATATAAGTGCAGAAAGTTATGAGGACTTTTACATGAGCAATAAACACAAAAATCCAACCATTAGTTTCAGAGTATCTGATTACGAAAGAAAAGCTATCGAAGCACGTATTCTAGCCAGCGGTATGATGAAGAAAGATTACTTTGTTCGTTCTTGCATCTACAATCGCATCTGTGTTGTAGGTAAAAAAGATACCATATATCTATTAGTTGAAGTCATTCGGAAATTATACCTTCAGCTTTGTTCTATGCATACTGCATTTGCCAATGATACTGCAGAAACACTTCCAACTTCTGATGAAATATTTGAGCTCAAAACGGAATACGAACTGACACTTAAAGCAATCATAGATGTGCTTGATAGTTCCAAGTATCTGTGGGAAAGTGATACGTATAAATAATGATTTGATTTTCTAGTTGGTACAATTTTATCAGCTTTAAATAAACCTTTCAAAAGTCATAGTAGAGAAGCTAGGGAATAAAGGTATTACTGGCAGCAACTACACTATTTGTGAAGATTGTTTGGAGAGAATTCATATGTGCCATTTTTTCAGCTGTTCCTTATTTTCAAAAAGATAAAGAGCTGTTACTCCAAATTTATTATCAAAGAAGGGTTAAATTCAGAATTATATGCTTCAAAACATTTGTTATTTAACAATGTAGAAGTTGCGTTGCCTTACAAGAGAATCGCGTAAGTGAGTTAATAATTTTATCGAATATGTATGATAGAATCCTATTGGATAGGGTTTGTATTCAACCGTCATTAACCAGCGTGGAATGGAAGTGCAATCTATTGCATCAGTCTTGGTGCGCCTAATAGTCTGAGACTTCTAAACTTAGCAAGGTGAGCAGGGTTAAGTTCCATAAAGCTGTAGTGGGTTTTTCAAGGAATAACTTCAGGTTTAAAGCATAATGACCAGTAGATTAAAACCCTATTCTTGTTTCATCTTGATTATCCAGAGATTGAAGAACTGTTTTAAGTTCATCAAACCTATTATGCTTGTTATTGATGGTAAATGTAAATAATCTTGCTATATTTGAGCCATCTGTCCGGTCATAGTGAGCCACCCTTCCGGTTTTTTATGAGCCAACATATCGGTAATAAATGAGCCACTCACATACTTTTTCTTTATAATGAATCTATGCATCCATTTGATGCAAATTCATTATAAAGGAGGTCATTATTATGACTAAATATCGTGAGATTCTCAGACTTAATAGTCAGGATGAACATACTGATGCAGTGTTAGAAGGGATTTTATTCCCTAAGTCAGGTACAGGCATTCAGACCAAGCGTATACCCAACTTTGTTCACATCCGCAAAGAACTACTCCGCAATGGTGTCAGTAAAAAGCTCCTGTGGACGAAATATATGGAGGAGTGCCGACTTTATAATGAAGAACCTCTCATGTATTCTCAGTTCTGCTATTACATTCAACAGGATGAACAGAAACGCCGCGCTACCATGCATATCAACCGGAAGCCAGGAGAACAAGTGGAAGTTGATCGGGCCGGAGATCCAGCACATATCATTGATCTTGATACTGGCGAAATCATTAATGCCTACATATTCATTGGTGTTATGACTTATAGTCAGTTTACATATGCGGAAGCATTCATTAATGAGAAACAGCGAGCTTGGATTGCAGCACATGTTCATATGTATGAATACTTCGGTGGCGTTGCAAAAATACTGGTTCCCGATAACTACAAGACGACCGTTGTTCATAATTGTGGCTGGTATAATCAGCAATTAAACATCGTGTATCACGAAATGTCAGAGCACTATGGAACTGCCATTATTCCGGAACGGGTTCGTAAACCAAAAGATAAACCTAATGCAGAAGGAAGTGTCGGAAACATATCTACTTGGATCATAGCTGCACTTCGGAATGAACAGTTCTTTTCTCTAGCTGAACTAAATCGATCTATTAATGAAAAGCTGGACGAGTTCAATAAAAAGCTCTTTCAAAAGAAAGAAGGTAGCCGATTGGACCTCTTCCGCGACGAAGAACTGCCATTACTGGCTCCCCTACCTGCTACCTCTTACGAACTGGCGGAATGGAAACAAGCCACCGTTCAGTTCAATTATCACATATCTATCGAGGAATGCTATACTCAGTTCCATATGAATATATATAACGTAAAGTCGATGTAAGGGTAACAGATAAAACAATTGAAATCTTCTACAATCATAACCGCATCGCGTCCCATCGAAGGCTTCATGGTTTGAAGGGACAGTACGACACTACCGTTGAGCATATGCCTGAAGATCACCAGAAATATTTGGAGTGGAACGGTGATCGGTTCCGCAAATGGGCTGAGCGAATTGGAATCAATACGTACAAGGTAGTGGATGCAATTCTAACCTCCAAACGTGTGGAACAGCAAGCTTATAAAGGCTGCATGGGACTCTGAAACTGGCTTACAAATATTCAGTCAAACGATTAGAAGCTGCCTGCGAAAAGGCTCTGAGCTATACAGCGACACCAAGTTATTAGAGTACAAAAAATATACTCACAGCTGGTCAGGAAAAGCCTACATCAGAAGAACAACCATTAGAATCCACACAGAATAAGTACGGCATCACCAGAGGTGCCGGTTATTACAGGAGGTAATTACATATGACTAACCAAAGTACGATTAATAAATTAATTGAAATGCGCCTAACAACAATGGCTGATGCATTCCGTACCCAACTGAGTGATTCAAAGATGAAGGATGTTCCCTTTGAGGATCGTTTTGGTATGATGGTGGATATTGAATTTAGCAGTCGCAAAAGTAACCGTCTTAAAAGGTTAATCCGGAATGCTGAATTCGATCAGCCAGATGCACATATCTGTGATATCAATTACACTTCAGGACGCAAGTTAAACAAAGCCCTTATACAAAGGTAAGCAACCTGCGAATATATATCTGAACACCGGAACCTATTTATTGCCGGCGCAACAGGTAGGTAGTGGAAAGACTTACATGGCTTGTGCCTTTGGTATGGAAGGCTGCAAGCAGCATTTTAATACAAAATATGTCCGGCTTCCTGACCTTCTCATAGACCTAGAAATATCACGGCACGAAGAGACATATAAGAAAGTCATGGCAAAGTATGCAAATCCAGTTCTTCTTATCATTGATGAATGGCTCCTACTTAAGCCAAATGAGAAGGAACAAAAAGATATATTTGAACTTCTCCATAGGAGACGCAAGAAATCATCTACAGTATTCTGTTCTCAATACCAGAGCGATGGCTGGTATGAGCAGTTGGGTGGAGAAGCAATCCACTGTCCGATGCTATTCTAGACCGTATAGTTCATGATGCATACAGAATTAATATCTCACTCATTGATCCTACTAGAGATATCTCAATGTGTGAGAGATAAGGTTTTGATAAATCCAAGTGTGAGTAGACTTACATTTAATAAACGTTAACAGTGTGGCTCGGCTCATTCCGGAAAGGTGGCTCACCACACCGGAACAGCGGCTCTGCCGCACAAGAATATTCAAAATGGAGCAGTTACGACATGTCCTGCATCGCTAATGATACAGAAGTCATGTTTGTACTTGGGAATTTCGATTCTGAAAAAGTACATGATAGATACTTCCTAGAAAAATATTTTTGCACTGTTGTTTTCCACAAGTATTCCGGCTGCGTTTCACGTAAATGTAAACGTCTAATGAACTAATGGTTCTAGTCGTTTACTAACTTATTACCAGTGAAACCGAAAAACTGTGGTCTAAGTCACCTTAAAACTGTCATCTTCGATGTTATTTTATAGGAACAAATCCAAGTGCTTATTTATTAAACTATAACGGAGCAATAAAGATTACCCCAAGAAAAATAATTGGGAGAAAGAAAAAAATCCAACCACCCCACTAATAGGATAATTGGATTATACGTAATTCTATATATATGGAATAAAACTAGTATTTTATAATTGTAGATGACAATTAAAATATACCGAATCAATTTTGTTATATATTCTGAAATTGAATCCTCAATTATCTTTTCTACATAAATACTTAATCAACAAAAATACCTGTAAAAAAAGCAGAAGTATCTTCTTTCCCTGGTAAAATTTTAAATAAAACATGCCCAGATACACGATAGCGGAGATATGTACCGTTTCCACAATCTTCAAGACTTAAACTATGAAATACTTTTCCTGAACTTGCATCCTCGGCATTTATTAATAACGGCGCATTACCCCTATACCAGTCAAGGAAATATATTGATACAATTTGGTTATCATTTAATGTTTTAATTTCAATTTCGATCACATTATTAGGGACTCCGACAAAACTCGCTGAAATTCTATTTTTATCTAGCAATGATTGACAAGCTCGTTTATCAAAAGTATCATATTCGTTACAATACCTAAAATCATAACGAATTACCATCTCTATTTCTTTTGGGTGTGATTTACCAACACAGCAAATATCAAATCCTTTTTTGCCATACTTTGTAATCCAATCTCCTTTAGTCTCATTATCACTCCCTAACAATACAACTTGAGATTCACTAGAACTGAATTCATGGCTTATGCTCTTTTTTTCATCTATATCTATTATAAATTTTTCTAAAAGATACTCTTCGGTACTCTGTATATCTATTAATATATTAATACTACTTAGTAGTATATTCTTATCCTTTTTTTCATTATATTTTAATAGTTTATTTCTTAGAATCATAGTCTTTTTCAGTAAATCATCAAACAAAATAACATAATTGATTTCATTTTTAAAGTATTTTTCATACTGTAAATATTTTGCAAGCATTGTCATCATTTTCTTGTGATCATACAACACATGAAAGAGTTTGATATCTACATTATATTTATCATTATTATTATCAATAATATTATTAATATATTTATTTAAAATATGATAAATACTAAGTCCATAAATATAGTAATCATCTGTCATATAACAAAACAAAAGTTCATTATGTATAGTTGGATTCTTAGAATCCAGATATTCAGTAATATTCCTTCTTATTTTATGAATGTTTAAATCATAAACTCTTGTATTACTCGGCTTTAATTCCACTACCCCGTTTAACCAGTCTTCCTTAATTATAATGTTCAATGCTAAGTATCCATTTCTTAGTTCATCATTAGAAATCAATTCCTGCGAGTATTTACCCTTAAAAAAATCTGCTCCGTAAAAAACCTGCTTTTCTTTATCGTATCCATAAATCAAAATGTCATGATATATATGCTTTTTTCCATATTCCTGTCTGTAGTTTGATATATAGAATTTGTCTACCATAAAATATAAATATATATCTTGATCAATTTTATCAATAAAATAATCCAGTATATCAGAATAAGCTAGATCAATAAGAACTCTATCTTGAAGATCATAAATAATAAATGGACAATATTTCAATATTGTAATACTATCATATCCTATGTGAAAATCTAATTTCAAATCAGATATTTTGTTTATTTGAAGTGAAATATAGTTTTCAAAAAACCATCCTAATATAAGCTCATCATTTTGCAGAATTGAAAAAATATTTGCATGTCTGGGAAATGAAGTTATTAATGGATATTTTGTTGGAAGTACATGACTATTATTTTTACTCATAATTTTCCTTTCATCAAGTATAAATTACTTCTCCCTAGATGTATACAAAACCTGAATGTAAGTATACTCATGATACATTTTTCTTAATTTATTATTGGTATTTATAATAGAAAAACCAAGCTAGCAACCAAGATGATGAAAAATTATCCTATAAATAATTTGAATTAGCGTTTAGGCTGCTTCCCATCCTTGTATATGCTCTTGATATTATGCCTATGCCGTATAACCAAAAAGCCTTTCTGAGCTTAAAAATTCCTTCTGAAAAGTAATAAAAATGAAACAATGTCAATTACAAATAATTATTCTAATACATTAAAGACCAGCAGAAGGTAGAATTAATTAGGTCCTTAAATGATTATGTCTCATTAAAGATGTTGATTCAGAGCAGACAATATTTATCGAAAAAAATTAAGTTATCTCTTATATATTTGATGCCTTTATAGTATAAATTTGAAAACAAGCTCCTTCTCTATAGAAAATGGATTCCAATAGTTGAAATTCAGTTTGCTTTGAGAGATATCTTATATACTCTTCTGCTACATAATAGAGGATAAGTCGTATCTTACGCGGACTCGCCTGATAGGATCTAAGAATATTATTAATTGTTTTAATAAAATACTTTAAATGGAAAGGATTAAAAAAATAAAAATAGCAATAGGAATCTTTAATCAGAAAAGATTCTGCTGGACAATGAAAAAATGAAACTTCTTCATGTTGCTTTCTTTTCTTTTCAAAGTGCGACCTATTTTTTACAGCCTGATTATACATATCTACATTCACATCCACACCAATGGATTGTGTGCACCCAAAATGTGCAGCTAAAAAAACAGTTCTACCCATTCCACATCCAAAATCGACATATCCTTTCCCTTTCTCAAATGGATGTTTACGAAAATAGCTCACCAAATACCGATATGGTGTTGGTTCATAAATAGCCTGTCCTGGACGATTATTTAAATATAGTCTGCCACACGTTTGAATACCAAAAAGATGTTCATAGTAATTTTTAAGATAGTTTTCGTATATGTCACAACACTTCATATTTTTAAACATTAACATAATGTCAATCGCCTCCCTGACTTTACCACTTCTGATAGACACTCCGAACAAATGGTATTGTCTGACTATTTAAAATTATAAGAATGGCTAGATAAGTCTGAATTCTAAAAATCAAACGTATTATTCTAATATCTGGTGTCTTAGTTCGTATAACACATCTTATTTTTGATATCAAAATATCCAAATAATAGTTCCTCTATATTTTTATTGTTATTAGTGGTGTAGAATTCGATATTTTTGATCTCAAACATATCGGATATAAAAGACAACATTCTTTCTTCAATCTTTCTACCTAAAGCTCGGCAGGAAAGACTGAACAGAGTTAAAGTATCGTTTTCAACTTCTATAGTCCCCACAAGCCCTAGATCTGAAAAGCAATCAGAAGCAATAAGAGAATATAGTTTTACCGCAGGATTATGGCTTCTTTCTCGAATTTCGGTAATACTGTACCTCTTGCCATTGGTGCATTTGTTAGTCCGTTGAGTAATCTCAGAAATCCGACTGAATTCAATAGGATTTGCCTCATGAATATCTATTTTGACATTAAGGGCAGCTATATATTCATCATAACTATTATACTTAGATTTAAATCCCTCGCGTATTTGAGTAGTATGATATGTTTCATTTCGTTTTTCAATACGACTTAGATCGATATTGCTACTCAAATTGAAACAGGATAATTGTTCATATACCGTTTCAAACTTATATAAAATAGTCGATACTTCCGGTAACATGGCCTTTACTGCCTCAATTTCAATAGGTGAATCATCAATAAAAACCATGCTTTCAAGACTGATGTTTAACGTATTTGCGATCTTCTTGATGTTATTTATTTTATTATCCCAATTTACTTGAAAACAAGCTATATGTTTCTCTTTTAAAATCATTTCACTATGTTCTCGAAACATTGTCATCACATCGGACATATCATTTTTACTACAAATGGCAAGGATCACTCCGTGAAAATAAAGTGATAACACAAACCTTTGAAAGTCTTGATAAGCTCGTCCAAAAGCAGAGCTACCAAGTTTTATGTTTTTAATTCCATCTTCAGAGATGATTTCCCCCCACAGAACGTTATCACAGTCAAGTATAAGACATTTTTTTGTGATACCTTGTTCAATCAAAAAGCGTTTATATATTTCATCGACTGCAGTATTAACTAGTTTTTGAGAATAAGGTGCATTCCAACGATATTTTCCTTTCGAATCATAGGAATAGATAATACCAACTTCAGCAATCAATCTCTTTAGGTCTATAAAAGCTATACAATTATCGCTTACCATACTTTGTATATTTTCATTTATTCTATCAATAAGAGCGTTGCATAACGGAAGATTGCCTTCTACAAATGACATCTTTGTGTAATAATCCTCGAATAAAAACCATACTAATTTGGCTTTTGAGAGAGTCATCAAATCAATAAACAATCTTTCACATAACAGATATACATTATCAATAAGTTCTCGATCACTTTTAACCTTCTCATACAACATATTCCATACATCAGGGAATAGTGCTTCAAAATTTAACCAAACGATTATAATATCAGATTCGGTAAGGAGGTCCTTGTTTTCAGTTTCTATATGTTCGCCATATGAGATAGGAAATATTTCAACTTCTTTTCCGAAACGTGACTTTATAATCGTTAAAAGATGAGGTTCCAAAATAATGTTTGAAACAACCGCTATATTCAAATTTATCACTTCCCTTTTTCGACGTAATTAAAAAAGCATGAATTGAGCAGAAGATAAACATCTAAAATATAAATATAGATAAACCAACCACCTAAATAACATGATATCATCATAACGTTCAAGTATTCCTCAGTAATCAATGTGAAACATGTCCTGCCCTAAAAAGAACAAGCATGTATGATCTGCAAGGTTTTAAGCACCTCACCAAAGCACAGGATACTTTAATATGTACCTTTTTTCAATATATATTGAATATGGCATCAATTTACTGAAGTTTAGGAGCTAACAGATATAACACACTCTTTATTTTTTATTATCCTGTAATTTATATCCATGTTATCAGTTTTTTACTCATTATTAATTTTATACAAATTACAATTTATGTTTTCTCTACTCACTAAAAATATAACTAAACTTTAATTTGTTCATTTTTAGAATCCGATACTTCGAGTATAGATATAATTATATTTAGCATCTTTGTAATTGTGTTCATCTCGGTCATTAATAAATACTCATCGGGTATTTCTAAACCAAACGCTTCCTCAAGATCTACTATAATGCGAATAAAATCTATAGAGTCCATACCCAATCCGGATAACTCCATGTCCACCTGTTCAAGCATTATTTCATTGTTTTTATTATTTGCATTAACGATTTCGAGTATTTTACTTTGTATATTTTCCGTTTTATTCACCTAAAAACACCTTCCTATTAATTTCTATTTTTTCTTTATCCTTATCCGTCAAAAATTCCTTTATTAAGTCATATGTGCTCTCTGATTCCAAACGAGTCTTGAAATCACATTTCCATTTCCGTCGTTCAGATTCATTTAGTCCATAGCAGTTAAGCAACTCCTCACCCTCATGCGTCTGAAATGCAGTTACATACTTCTTAAGAAGATCATCGTCGAATAACATGCCTGTATAGTAAAGAATATAATAAACGTAGGGAATAATTTCATATTTCTCACTTATAGTATATAGCTTATCTAATGAAATAGCTTCGTAATTATTTTTTAGTAAATAATACACATCCTTAAACATATCAAACTTTATACTCTTCCGTGTAGAAAGTAAATATATGGAGTTCATATCCTTGAAATGGTGAAGTATTAGCTGAATCATTGCCTTCAATGGTGGCAATGATTTTACTTTTGCGCCGTAAATTTCCATTTCAATTGTATCGCTGAGAAACTCGTTCATGTCAACTCTTTTGCTAGTATACTCTCCCCAAAATATATCGAAGTTTAAGTCAATTTGAACATAGTGATTTTTAGTCTCCTTTATATAAGGTTCAATCTGATGTGATTGACTAAGATAAATAATCCTATTTTCTCTATTTATTGTTTTACTTGATTTCGAAAGTACTTCGAATCCATTATTAATTAAAACTTTCTCTATTATAGACAAGTTATTTCGTTCAATAAGGACATCTATGTCCTGAGATCTTCTCACACTTTTCTTATTATAACAAAGTAATGATAAAGCCTCCCCTTTTATAACAGCGTAAGGAGAGATTATCTGCGACAAAACTGGCCTAAGTTGCATATACTGCTCAATATTTAGTAAAGCGATATCTTTCTTAATGTGCTCCATCATATCATACACTCTTCTCTATACCATCGTTCTTGTGATATGTATAAACGTGTATACTCACCATTATTTTTAATAAGAGTTTCATGAGTTCCAATTTCACAGATTTTACCATCTCTCATAACTACGATTTTATCTGCCAGCTTACATAAACCGACCCGATGTGATATGATTATAGCAGTTTTTTCTTTAGCAATATCAATAAATTTTGTTAATATTTCTGTCTCAATTAAAGGATCTAGGGCACTTGTTGGTTCATCAAGTAGTATTAACTCACTTGATTTGAATAAGCTACGAGCGATAGCGAGCTTTTGCCATTGACCACCCGAAAGCTCTGTACCGCCAAATTCACGCCCTAATTGCTCTTCTAGATTACCAAATTCATCTATTATGGATTCCAATCCAGATAATTTTAGTGAATTTTTTATCTGTAAATCATCATTTATATGACTTAAATCTGAAATCGCAATGTTTTCTCTCAATGATAGTCTATAAGACACGAAGTTTTGAGGAACAACAGAAATATAGGTATAGAGAGAATTCTTGTCAATACTATCTAAAGATATGTTATCATAAAGTACTTTTCCATTACTTGGTGGATATAATCCAACTAACAACTTAGATAGAGTGGTTTTCCCGCTTCCATTTTCCCCTAATATCACTACTTTTTCACCTTTATTTATAGTTAAGGAAACATCTTTTAACGCATATTTATTGCTATTTGGATAAGTAAAACTAATGCCTTCAAGTGAAATTTTACTCTCTAACCCCTTTATTTTTTCCTGACCGTTTAAATCTTCGCTTAAATCTAGAAACTCAAAATACTCATTTGCGAAAGCTATTTTTTCAGGCATATTACCAAGGTCAATTAGAAAAGATTTAGCTGCCTCCTGCATTGCTTTAAATGCGGCAATACATGCTCCGAATACCCCAATTGAAATTTTACTATTCATAACAAGAAACAGTGACAACAGAATACTTGCCCCATACCCTACTATTTTTATAGTATCGCAGATCAACAATGATTTTCCATCTTTAACACTTTGTTGCCATAATTCTTCATTAACCTCATTCCTTGTTTCAATCCACTTTGAGGAAAGATATTCATCGAATCCAATAACTCGCATTTCCTTAACAGTTTGCTTATTATTGAATAATCCCCATAAATATCCAAGTCTTCGTTCTTTTTTAACTTGTGCTTTCTTTAGCTTATAAAATTCTTTTCCTCTAACCGTCCTAACTATAAAATATGGTATTACGCTTAAAAGTGAAATTGGAACAAACCATGTGTTATAGGTTGCTAGAACAGTAATACTAGATATAATACTAATACCGCTTGTAATAAATACTGCAGATGACATATAAATAACACTCAAATTTTCATCATTAATGCAAGCTCTAGCCCTATTTTGCAAGTTTAACACATCAGCATTTTCAAATAAAATCAATGGTAATCTAGCTGTCTTTTCTGATAATTTTAACTTATAGAAACTTGTGCAACGTTCAAAAATACCAGCATTTATGCTTATACTTGAAACAAACTGCAAAATATAAACAATAGCATATGCTGAAACAAATAATATCCCATAGAAAACCATTTTGCTTAATGTATCAACACCCTCTTTTAATGAATTAGCTGCTTCAAATAATTGTGCCAATATAAGTAAAGTAAAAGCAGGAAACAAACCTTGGGCTAGATAGTTTATTACTCCTAAAACTCCTGAAAGAGGTACTGCTTTTAGGGTTAGCTTATAAACTTTAGCAATTATCTGGATAGCATTATATTTATTGCGCATCACTTTATTCCTCACTTATAGATTCTATATTGTACCAGCTACTTTGAGATCTAAACATATATTCATATAATCCTTTTTGACTTATAAGTTCAGCATGTGTTCCCTTTTCCACGACCACACCGCCATCTATTACAAATATTTTATCAGCTAATTTTGCGCTGGCGAGGCGATGTGAGATCATTATACAACCTTTGTTTTTTAAGACCTCTGAAAAAGTCTGATACATCTCATTTTCTGCGGAAGGGTCCAACGATGATGTAGGTTCATCTAGGATTACAAATGAACTATCAGATAAGCAAGCTCTTGAAATTGCGATTCGTTGCCATTGCCCCCCTGACAAATCAATTCCATCTCCTTCTAACTTACCAAGGTTAGTATCTAAATTATTGGACAAGCTCACCAGTATTTCAGATGCTAAACCCTGATGCATAGCTTTTATTATTGATTCATCATTTTCAATTTTCGTTAGATCACCAAAGGCTATATTTTCTCTTAATGTCAATGAATAAGATGCAAAATCTTGAAATACTACGCTATATACTTTATTTAATTGTTCAGCTGATAGTTCACTAATATCAATACCATTTATTGTAATTCTTCCACTAGTTGGTTTGTATAATTTACAGAGAAGTTTAATTATTGTAGATTTTCCTGCTCCGTTTTCACCCACGAGAGATATTCTTTGATTGGGTAAAATTTCCATACTAAAACCTTTAAGTATCTCTTTATTAGTTTTTGGATATGTAAAATACACATTATCAAAAATTATATGTGGTTCAAATAATTCTACATTAGAATTTATGTTTTCTATTTCTGGCAAAGACAGAAACGTGTAGTAGTGTTTAATTAGTAAATGCTGCTGAGATAATGAAGAGAATGAACGTGATAAGGATTCGCTTAACCCTACTATAGTACCTGCCGAGCCAATCAATGCCACAAAAGCTCCTATGCTTATTGTAGAGTAATAAATTTTCCCAATAAGAGATATAACTACAAAACCAGCCCAAATTATAATTAAGAAAGTACTAACTGCAAAGTACTTCTGTGATCTAATTGTAGTTTTAACTCGTTCATCAAGAACTTTTTTATTAATTGCTCGCCATTTGGCTAGTATATAATCAATTGCACCAAATATCTTTAATTCATAAATAGAATCTTTTGTATCAAGTAAGCTGCCTAAATATCCAAGTCGTCTCTCTTGCTCAGATTGTGAATTGAACATAGTATTCATCATATCTATTGCTTTGAAATTAAGCCATAACAAAGGTATTAGTATCAAGAGAAATATTACCGAAAACCATATTGAAACCTGGACAAAAATTATTGCCGTTCCGAATATTGATATAAGTATAGCTATATTATTTAATGTGTTTAAAAAAATATTAAGTATTTTATCTTGTGGAGAATTACCCATACGACTTATAGTATCAGCAATATCTTTATCCTCAAAACAACAATAATCCAATTTACGAAATTTTTGTACAATTACTGTAGTTAGATTTTGATTAATTTTCCTTTGCAATGAAATATTTATTATACTATCAAACAGACCAGTACTTGCTAAAAATAAAACTGATAATATCAACACAAAAAATAATCCAAATACAGGCCATATACTGATTGAGCCATTCATATATCTCTCAATGTTGTCAATAAGCATCTGTGTAAAGTATATATTCATTGGCGTTAGTATTGCTGTTAGAAATCCTTGCATTATTTTTAGTATTGCAGGAATCTTAGCATACTTCAAAACAATATCTATTGAATTTAATGATTGCCGGAACAATTATTTTCCTCCTTGCCGATAAGCACTAAAGTAGTTATTACATGAATCACATATATCTTCTGTAAATAGGTTAGCTTTATTGTCTAATATATTATGAATACTATCATTAATAAGCATGGAACTTATCTTAATGTTTTGCCTTTCATTTAAAATATTAAGTAGATTATTCTTATAAATATTACCGAATATATTATTAAAGCCATATATACACGGCAATATATCTCCGTTTGGATGTATGACGTAATCCGTATTTGTAAATACACATTTTTGAGTGTACTTCAAATCAAAGCTATTTAGTTCCTCTTCTGGAATGCTTTTTGCACGTCCAAATCTCTTTACGACTTTATAATCAGAACCACCCATCGACACACTTTCAAATACACCCATGTTGTTGGCGATGTTTGCCAACATTTCCGGTATGATTTTATCCATCTGTTCAAAGTGGAAAATATCATTAGATGTAATATCAATTTCATTGGCTCCATTACGATAAAATAATGCCAAATATTTAATAGCTTCCTGCTCACTTTTCGCAAAGTTTCCGTTCGTCTGAACACATATTTTATCTGGATACCCATACTGCTTTTTCTTCTCACTTGCATATTTCAAACCGTATAGTAGTTTATCGAGTACTACTGTTGGCTCTCCGCCAGAAAACCACATGCGATTTACATTCTCGTAACTATTATCTATAGCAGTAGTTATCTGTTCAATCGTCATTTCCTCTTTTCTCGATGGACTGGCAGCTACAAAGCAATGTCTGCACGCTAAGTCGCATTTAAATGTTAAGCATAAACAGACGCTATTAATCACGAATATACCTCCGATGTTTCACAACATGTTTTAATTTTAGAGCAAATCTCTTTGATCTTATTTACATTGTTATTTGTTCGATTATATCTGACTGCTATTGTACTTTCAGATAATTCTTTAAGACATTTCATATATTGCTGTTTATGTGATACACTAAATTGTTTTGATACTGATAGCTCTATCAATTCTACAAACGCAGATTTAGCAGACATTTTTTCAAGTGATTCATCTGTAGATAAGGTTGGAAAAATAAGCATGAACGGAACTAGTTCAGAATTTCCAGAAATCCAATTATCTTCAACATTGAAAATAATTTTTCTAGTCACATCACAATACTTTGCACCAATCAAATTATTGTTAAAATTATCATTTATCATATTTACTGTGTTATGTAAGCAAGCAATAACATGCTCACCACTACTATGGATTAAGCGCTTCTCATCAACAAAAGCAATGTCATCAGCAAAGAATCTGAAACCGCTATGTAACAATGCTATTTCTAAAGTCGTTTTCCCTGAACCAGAATTCCCAAAAAGAAGAATCGCTTTATTCTGATAGGAAATCACAGATGCATGCAACGGAATAATCTCAAAATCAAGCATTATTAAATAAATAAATTGTAATAACGTATCAACAACTACTTCAAAACTATCAAATGGATATTTATCCGTATCGACATATAAAGCTTTAAGTACTTTCTCATTTCGATCATATTCAAAAACACCCAAATCTAGAATCTCCCTATAAAAAAATTCAGCACTAATATCGGGCTCTTG
>Ga0207800_1000193_pt1 | contig 21054 bp, 17 predicted proteins | sample LuqExpMetageno11_FD_187769 | JGI IMG/M metagenome (GOLD analysis project Ga0207800, IMG submission 187769) | Tropical forest soil microbial communities from Luquillo Experimental Forest, Puerto Rico - Sample 11 (SPAdes) | ecosystem: Environmental > Terrestrial > Soil > Tropical forest ... | reverse complement strand
GGTCGGATCATACGTTTGCGTTGAAGCTTGCGTAGGTGTCAATGCTTGTCCGATTGTTGCCGCAGTACCCTCAACAGCCAAGGTTCCATGTGTTGGCAAAGTAGAGATGGTGAAACTGGCAATTGTACCATCCGTATCCGTTGCTGTCAGAGCCGCAATCGCTGTTGCCACGGCGGTTGAAGGGATAGCGGTTGTAGTAGCATTGTTTGCCGTTGGGGGATTATTCCCTACGGGGATAGTAATTGTTGCAAAAGAAGATGTTGCTCCATTGTTATCCGTTGCACTAAAGGTAAATGTGTCATTACCGGTGAAGTTTCCGGTCGGATCATAAGTTAGCGTTGAAGCTTGTGTTGGTGTTAATGCTTGTCCGGCCGTTGCCGCCGTACCCTCAACAGTCAAAGTGCCATGTGTTGGCAAGGTCAGGATGGTAAAACTGACAATTGTCCCATCTGTATCAGTTGCCGTTAAAACTGCTATGGTTGTTGCACCGGCTGTTGAAGGAATGGTAGCTGTGGTCGAATCGATTGCTACCGGTGCCGTTGTTTGCGCAGCTGCATAAACTGACAATAATAAACAAATAACCAGTAGTATAAATTGTTTCATATTTATCTGTTTTGCGCGGTGACCAACAAAGTGCACTCGATAATTTCTTGGGGCATTTAGTGCTGTGGTATCTCCCAGTTGATTAGAAACAACAGATATTTATATATTGTTTACACTTAGAATTACTCAAGCTAAATAGCTGTAAAATTAAATATGATTTACTTGCTAAATAATTTAGAAATGTAATTTGACTCGGCTAGCTTTTAATTAACAATTTTATGCTGTTCAAATAAAAAGCTTTACCTTTGCGACTATAAAAATGAACGTTCTATGCTGTTAAAATCTGTCAATGCTAACTCCTCTTCAACGTTTGAGGTTAATTATAAAATGCTTGTCCTTGATTTAGATGACACGTTGCTCGACGATAATCACCGTATTTCTTCCCGTAATAAAGAACTGCTCGCTAAAGCGCAAAGCAAAGGTGTAAAAGTTGTTTTAGCTTCCGGCCGGCCAACGCAGGCGATGATGCAATATGCCCATGAATTGCAACTGGCTGAATTTGATTCATATCTCATATCGTTCAACGGTGCTGTAGTGACTTCGTTAAGAGACAATGAAATATTATTTCAGAAAAGCCTCACAACCGATGAAATACATAGTTTGTATGATTTTAGTGTTGCAAATAATGTTCATATTCTGACCTATTCCGATAAGGGAATAATTAGCGAAACACATTCCGAATACATTGATGTAGAAGTTAATCTTACTGATATTCCTCATCACAAAGTGCCTAGTTTTAAAATGGAAGTAACTGCTTCGGCGGTTAAATGCATTTTGCTGGAGGAACCCGATTATCTGAAAAAAGTCGAGACAAAATTAAAAGCTGAAAGAACTGATTTAAGTGTGTCGCGTTCTAAACCATTTTTTTTGGAGGTAATGCCAAAAGGAATTGACAAAGCCGCCAGTATTGATTTTCTGGCAAAGAAACTTGATATCGACCAGCGTGAAGTGATTGCTGTAGGCAATGCTGGTAATGATTTGACTATGGTAAAATATGCCGGATTAGGTGTTTGGGTAGACAATGTTAGCCCTGAATTGCGGCACGAGGCCGACTTTATTGTGGCTTCCAATAATGACGATGGAGTTGCCGAAGTGGTTGAACGTTTTATCTTGAATTAGAAATACTGATTTGATATTAAAAAAAAAGATCTTGTTCCGCGATGGAACAAGATCTTTTTTTATATTTGAAACAATGATCGTGAATCTCAAAAACGCTTAAACCCGATAATCTCGCGAATCTCACGGATGGTTTTAGCAGCGTTTTCCTGCGCTTTTTCTTTCCCCATGCGGGCTACCTTCGAAACATAGGCTTCGTCTGCAGAGATCGCTTTAATTCGCTCACGGAAAGGCTCTGTAAATAGAATCATATCTTGTGCCAATTGTTTCTTCATATCACCGTAGCGAATCTGACATGTATTGTATTGCTCATCGAAAAAGGCCAGAGTTTCCGGTGCTGAAACAACTCTCATCAATTGGAAGATATTTTGAATGGCATCCGGTTTGGCTTGATTAGGTTCTGTTGGTCCTGCATCAGTAACGGCTTTCATTACTTTTTTGCGGATTGCTTCAGGTTCATCTGCCAAATAAATAGCATTTCCTTCTCCTTCAGATTTTCCCATTTTTCCACTTCCGTTAAGTCCTGGTATTTTCACTAATTCGTTTCCGAAATTGAATGCCTGAGGTTCAGGAAAATAGTCCACATTGTACAAGCGGTTAAAGCGGTTGCCAAATGTGCGGGTCATTTCCAAATGCTGTTCCTGATCTTTCCCTACCGGAACTTTAGTGGCGCGATGTATCAAAATATCGGCGGCCATAAGGGTTGGGTAGGTCAAAAGCCCTGCATTGACATTTTCGGGTTGCTGTCGGATTTTATCTTTAAATGAAGTACATCGTTCTAACTCACCGATGTAGGCATTCATATTCAGAAAAAGGTATAATTCTGCAACTTCTGGTACATCGCTTTGAACATATAGTGTGGCTTTTTCAGGATCCAGTCCTGCCGCGAGATACTCTACCAAAATCTGACGAACGTTTCCGTATAAATCACCTGGTGTTGGGTGCGTAGTAAGTGAATGGTAATCAGCAATAAAAAAGTAACAATTATGTTCGTTTTGCATGCTGATAAAATTGCGCAACGCGCCAAAATAATTCCCTAAGTGAAGGTTTCCAGTCGGCCGTATGCCGCTAACAACTGTTTCCATAATAACTCCCAGTCCCTAAAGGAGGACTATCTAAATTTGCTTATCTGTTTAAAATATTTTTTCTCCCCTTTTCAGATTGATATTTTCATCTTCTCCTTTTTTATAGGTTAGGGATTTTCTCTTACTCTATCGGAATGGTTCTCTTAATTCGTTGATCTAGAGAAGTAAGCGTTTCTGTAGTTGCTACTCCTGGTATTTCCTGAATTCTTCCATTGAGCAACTCCATTAAATGCTCATCGTTTTTGGCATATAATTTTATGAGTATGGTGTATGAACCAAGCGTATACTGTGATTCTACAATCTCATGTATTTTTTCCAGTTCTTGAACCACTTCTTTATACATCGAACCACGTTCGAGAGTTATACCAATGTAGGCACACATTTGAAATCCAAGCATTTTAGGATTTACTGTGTAACCGGAGCCTGTGATAACGTCGATATCTATCAATCGTTGAACGCGTTGATGAATGGCAGCACGTGACACTCCACATTCTTCGGCAACATCTTTGAATGGCATACGTGCATTTTTTGTAATAATCTGCAAAATTTTTCGGTCTAATTGGTCTATCTTCTCCATGGTTGGTGATATTAAGTAATGTTTACTGTATTTGGTTACAATTTAAATATTAATCTATTCGAAGCTTTCTTTCATGCAAGTTCAAAGGTTGGAAATAGATCACTTGAACTTATCATATAGGCAGCAAAATTACATATAATAAATGGTAAGTAAAAGATTATACATGGAAATAACATAAAAAATAAGATAAAAGATAGAGTTTTACCTGATTTTTATGTCGTTTTGATATAAATGAAAAAAGCCGGAGTAATTTCACTCCGGCTTTTTTATAAACTAAAAAGAACTATCGTCTTTGTTGTTGCATTTGTTGCTGCATTTGTTGCATTTGCGCTGCAGTCATTTGAGGAGCTGGTGTATTTTTTTCGATTGAAATTAATTCAACTTCGAAAATCAACAATGAAAATGGTTTGATTGTACCGCGGTCAGCAGCACCATAAGCCAATTGTTGAGGAACATAAACTTTATATTTTGAACCTACGGGCATCAATTTTAAAACTTCAGTCCAACCTTTGATAACTTGGTTTACAGGGAATACAACAGGTTCTTTGCGATCAACAGAGCTATCAAAAACTTTTCCATCAATCAAAGTTCCGTGGTAATTCACTTTCACTTTGCTGGTATCAGTTGGAAGCGGACCATTTCCTTTTTTAATAACTTCATATTGCAAACCACTTGCAGTTGTAATTACTCCTGGTTTTTTTGCATTTTCGGCTAGGAATTTTTCACCTGCAGCTTTGTTTGCTCCGTATTGTTTTTCCATTTTCACGGCAACACGTGCATCCATGGTTTTTTTCAAATATGCTTGAGCATCAGCTGGAGTCATTTGACCTTTATAGCCTCTTAAACCATTTACCAAACCTTGTTTAATTAAATCAATATCAACAGTTAGCGTTGAATCGTTCATTAGACCTTTTTTCTTTTGTTCTTTCAACGAAGTTCCGATCTGAGTTCCCAATTGAGAAATTTCACCGGTTTCTTTGTCTACTTTACCTTTCATGCCTTCGTTTAAGCCTGCTAATAAAGCTTCGATCGATTTTTTTGCAGAGTCACCTTTGATGTAATAGTTCTTAATTCCATCGCCGTTAGCCAATCCAAAAGCATAATTCAAACTATCAAGTTGCGTTTTTAGAGTTGGCAATTTTGCTTTGTTGCTATTGCATGAAGAAAACGCAAATGCGGCTACTAAAGCTACCGCCATAAATATATTCAGTTTTTTCATTTTTCTGTTTATTATTAATTTTTTGAACTATTATTTAACTGGTTGTGGGGCTTGTTGTGGTGCTGCTTGTCCTTGAGGCATTTGTCCTTGTTGAGGCATTTGTTGTCCCATTTTTGCTTGTTGAATTTTCATCATGGTGTTTTGAATATAATCTTGAGCTTGTTTAGCTGTCATACCTTTATCAAAACTATTTAATCCATTTACCAATCCTTGTTTTACAAGAGCTAAATCAAATTTCATTGTCGAATCACCCATTAAGCCTTTAGCTTTTTGTTCTTTGAATGAATTTCCAATTTTAACACCCAGGTTATACATTTCACCTTTATTTCCACCTTTGTAAGCTTTGTCCAATGCTTTCATTAAAGCAATGATTGGCTTGCTTGATGAATCATTTTTCATGTAATAACCTTTAATACCTTCACCGTTAGCCAATCCAAGTGCATAATTTAAGCTGTCGTTTTGGGTTTTTAAAGTGGTAGTTTTAGCTTCGTATTTATTGCACGAAGAAAGCATGAAAATGGCAACCAAAGCTACCAACGATAAAATACTTTGTTTTTTCATTTGATTTTCAATTTTATAAATTTCTATTATATTGTTTCAACAGAATTATTTCTTAACCTTTTTAGTTGCTTTTACTGCTTTAACCTCTTTCGCTTCTACAACGGGTACAACTTCTTGAACAGGTTTGATTTTAAGTAATTCGACTTCGAAAATTAATGTTGCATAACCTGGGATTGCACCATTACCTGCACCTTTTTCGCCATAGCCCAACGTGTAAGGAATGAAGAATTTATATTTAGAACCAACAGACATTAATTGAACACCTTCTGTCCAACCCGGAATAACCTGATTAAGTGGGAATGTAATTGGTTCTCCACGGTCTACTGAACTGTCGAACTTTGTGCCGTCAACCAAAAATCCTTGGTAATGAACTGTAACTGAATCTGTAGCTTTGGGTTTCGGACCATCTTTTAAAGTCAATACTTTGAATTGTAACCCGCTTGCAGTCGTTTGAACGCCTTCTTTAGTTTTGTTTTCTACTAAAAATTTCTCACTGGCAGCTTTTTTTACTTCAGCATCTTTAGTCTGAGCTTTGGTAATATAATTACGGAAAAACGCTGTTGCTTCTTCTGATTTCATTAATGCAGAATCGCCTTTCATAGCTGTTGAAAAACCTTTGATTATTAAATCAATATTAGATTTTCCTCCGGGAATTGCTTTAATATTTTTTGAAAAATCTGAACCGACGTTCATTCCAAGCGCATAACTCATGGAGTCGACATCATTTACTAATACTTGAACCGGAGCTTGCACATTGGTTTTTTCCGGTTTTTTGCTTTTTGCATTAGCGGCTGTAAAAAACAAACCTGCTGCAGCAATAAATAAAATGGTTTTTTTCATTCTGTAATTTATGTTATTTTAAGATTATACTATATCCAATAATTCAACTTCAAAAACAAGTGCTGAATGTGGCGCAATAGCTTGTCCGGCTCCCTGAGCTCCATAGGCAAGTTCTGATGGAATAAAAAGTTTCCATTTTGAGCCTACAGGCATCAATTGCAATGCTTCAACCCAACCGCTGATCACTTGTGTTACGCCGAAAGTTGCTGGTTCTCCACGGCTTACAGAGCTGTCAAATACAGTTCCATCGATCAAAGTTCCGTGATAATGGACTTTTACAGAATCAGATGCGGCCGGAGTGGCTCCTTCACCTTTTGTTATAACTTCGTATTGCAATCCGCTAGCCAATGTTACTACTTCGGCGCGTTTAGCATTTGCTTCCAAAAAGGCTTTTCCTTCACCTTGCGCTTTTTCGCTCATTTTTGCTTGTAGATCCTGAAAGAATTCACCGATAACTGTTTGGGCTTCCTGATAGCTGATGTCAGGCGTTTTTTGCTCCATTACATCTTGAATTCCTTTAGCTAACTGAGCATAATCCAAAGCTGTAACTCCGCTTCCTAACAGGTTGTTACCTAAACTCAAGCCCAATGCATAACTTACTTTTTCCATTCTATATTTTGTTGTTATTAATTTATTTCAGAATGCAAATGATCACTAAAAAAGCCGAAAGGGTTTTTCTTTGTGTATCAAATCTTTTATTTTAATTGTTTTTTTAAGTGCAAATATGCATCTAAATATCTGAATATAAGCGTTAATAAGCGGGATTTAAATTGTCCTTTTTATTAGAAAAACGCTGCAAAGATAGCTGATTTGTTGGATAATAACACGTTAATATTTCAAAATTATCTAGATGAAACTACAATAGGTAGCTTCAAATGTTTTCTCGCACCGGTTTCTGGATTAAACATTTCAAAATAAAGGATATAAATTCCCACATTTGCAATCTTTCCTTTATCAGTTCGCCCATCCCAGGTTAAGGTTCCTTCAGTTGCCAGTAAAATATTGGATGCCAGTTGAAAAACCTTTGTTCCAACTTGATTTAAAATTGTGACATTAGCCATATAACCGTGTGTTTCTGTCTTGTAATGAATAAAACACACATCGTTTACTCCATCATTATCGGGCGAAAAAGCTTCCGGTTCTGTCCAAACGGTTTTTGGGCCACTTTCATTGTTTATGACATCCCGATATTGGGAATTTTTATAACCCGGTGTTCCAAAATTTACTTCTGAAGCTGCCGAATGCCAGGACTCTGGGTTTTGTGTGGGTAAAAGCGGGTTGATCTTTTCCAGGGCAACTCCCTTCGTGTTTTTTACCAATGCATGATGCCACTTTACATTGTAAGTCAATTCATCATAGATGGTGTCTTTTGCGGAGTTGGTCAATACTAACGTTGCACTTTCATTATTGAGGGCCGACCAACCTGTTGAGATAATTCTGCTTTCAACAGGACAGTTATGATAATTCCGAACCGAATCGGCATTCTCACATAATGCCAGATAAGTATGCGGCAACATCAAAGTCTTGGGTGGAATTTTATTTCCAGTGTTCAACGATCCATCTGTTTTTCTTGTTGTAAAAATTACATTTGAAATATCAAGCACTTTATCGGAAGTGTTATAAATCTCCAGATATTCCATAGAATTCAATGGATTGTCGAACATAACTTCATTGATTATCAGGTCGCCCGGAAGCTTTGACTCAATAATTCCAATGTTGCGGCTTGTATCGGGAAGCGCATTCCCAGCTAAATCGGTTAATCCGGATACTTGCAACGTATAAATTTTACCTTGTTCAAAATCGGAAGGAAAATTAAGCATAACAGAAGTTTTATCAACTGAGATATTTTCTGAAGCAGGGCTCCCGATCTCCTGATCGACACTGAATGCAGCATGCGAAAAATCCATTGCTTCCGAAAATCCAAGTTTCAGTTTATTTGGTTGCTCGATGCTGAAACTAGTCCAACTTGGTGCTATTTTATCTACCGCTTTTGTTCCGGTCACCACTATGTCGTCGAAGAAATAAGCAGAACCGGTGGAAGTTGTATTGGCATACAACAACCCGAAATAGTTGCTTGCTTTTATCAGGTTATTTTGAGTGGTTCCTTCCAATACCCAATTGGTTTCTGAGGCCAGTTTGCTGTACAACGCAAAGTTCCCGTCTGCGTCTCGGGTTACTTTTATCCGCAGTTCCACTGGATTGCTATCGGTTCGTTTGTCGGCACCATCAATTATTTTAGTTTTCTTTGTGCCTTCCTGTACGAACAAGGACACCTCATCGTTTGTTCCTCCTACTTGCACATAATATCCGTTGCATCCCGATGTAATATCATTTCTATCGGATGCCAGGTAAATAGCCGCGTAGTTGGAGGAAGAAGTGGAATAATTAATTTTCACCCAACATTCCCAGGTGGCATTTTCCATGGCTTCGGATGGGGTAAAAAGAAAAGAAACTGAAGTTGCTTTGGCTTGAGATTGTAGTTGAAGGGAATTATTGACAGTAAAGTTGGTTGTTGTTCCGGTCCAAATTGGGTTATTTATAAAGTTTCCATCCAAAAAACTTTCATTAACCTGGGCAAAGCAAAAAAACGGCACAAATAATATAAAAATGAGGCTTAAATTCTTCATAAAGTACGATAGTTCTATTTAAATGAATTACTTTTGCAATCAATTTCCTTCAATTCTAAATCTGCTAACAGACTATAAGATAGACTGCATTTGTTTTAAACAATGCAAATGTAAGGATAATTAACCATAAAAATAGAGATTTCAATAATTTTTATACAACAAACAATGAGAGTAGCAATTGTAGGTGCCAGTGGTGCCGTCGGCCAGGAATTTTTGCGTGTGTTAGCCGAACGCAATTTCCCATTGACAGAACTGAGCCTTTTTGGTTCGTCGCGCAGTGCGGGGAGTGTTTATGAGTTCAAAGGTGAAAAACTCACCGTCAAAGAGCTTAAACATGGCGACGACTTTAAACCGTTCGACTTAGTGTTTACATCGGCAGGAGCAAGCATCTCGAAAGAATTTGCAGAAGATATCACCAAATTTGGAGCAGTAATGATCGACAATTCGTCGGCTTTCCGTATGGATACAGATATTCCGTTGGTAGTGCCCGAAGTAAATGCCGCCGATGCCAAAGCACGTCCCCGTGGTATTATTGCCAATCCAAACTGTACCACCATTCAAATGGTTGTAGCTTTGAAAGCATTGGAGAACCTTTCGCATATTAAACGTGTTCACGTATCTACTTATCAGGCAGCTTCGGGTGCAGGAGCTGCAGCTATGGACGAGCTGGAATTGCAATACAAACAAGTATTGGCCAAAGAAGAAGTAACGGTAAGTAAATTTGCATACCAGTTGGCTTATAATCTTATTCCACAGGTTGACGTGTTTACTGATAACGGTTATACCAAAGAAGAAATGAAGATGTATCACGAGACCCGCAAGATCATGCATTCCGATGTGGAAGTAAGTGCCATGTGTGTGCGTGTTCCGGCATTGCGTGCTCATTCTGAAAGCGTATGGGTTGAGACTGAAAGACCGATCAGTGTTGAAGAGGCTCGTGCAGCATTTGATGTTGCGCCTGGAGTGGTAATGATTGACAATCCTGCAGAAAAGAAATACCCAATGCCATTGTTCCTTTCGGGTAAAGATCCTGTTCACGTGGGACGTTTGCGTAAAGATATTTCAAATCCGAACGGATTGACATTCTGGTGCGTGAGCGACCAAATCAAAAAGGGAGCTGCGCTTAACGCTGTTCAAATTGCAGAATATCTGATTGCTGAAGGCGACATAAAATAAGATTATCCTTCGCCAGAAGGACATCTTTTCAATAAAAAAACCCGGTTTCGAAATATTCGAAACCGGGTTTTTTTATTATCTATTCGGTGTGTTTGAATGATTCTCGCTACCCGAAGGTGCTGTAGATTTCTTAGCTGACTTTGTTTTCGAGGCTTTCAAATCTTTTGGATCAGGATTCCCGGGTTTGATCCGTTTTGTCTTCGGAAAGACACGGAACAATTCTTTTACATTCTTGGGCCTTTGGTCATCGATCCAGAAGAAGTTCTTTAGATACGTATCACTTCCCGATAATTCCGTCAGCGGATACATGGTTCCTGAACTGGCAGAGGTCAATACAACCCGCTGTATCTTTTTGTTTTTTAAATACATGGCAACAAAGCTACTTTGCGTTTTGTTGAGTCCGATCAACGTGGAGTCTTTCTCGTCCCGCGGATAATAAATGGTTTCAGCATTCCCGTTTACGTTTACTCTTTTTAGTTGCCCACTGTCCACGTAGGCAATTATCTCTTTGCCGGATAGCTGGTTGTAGTGAATGGAATCCTCTTTCTGAACGGCCACTGCCAACCGTTGGATATGAATCTTATTTACCTTTTTGTTTTTGGTAAAAGCCTGGATAAAATCTCCTGATAACTGATTGTTATCCGACCAGAGAACAGGTTCGCCAAACATGTTGGTAACCGAGTCGCGCGAAGAATAAGTTAGTGAATCGCATAATCCTTGTACATCGTGTCTAAACAGACGGACATGAAAGTATCCACGTGCTACATTATAAATCGAGTCTTTAGTCGTTAAAAGTGTGTCGGCATGCACATACATGGTATCTTTAGTCGACCAGTCAACCAGTAAAGCTGAATCAGTAGCCAAACCCTTTTTTGTTTTATCACTGTAATAGCAATAATTACCATACAGGCTTGATTTCTGAATCGTATCGTTCATTACAACCTTTGTGAACCCTTCGCCGTAATTCTCCTTTTTGTCATAGAAGATGGTGTCGGCAACGAGTGTTTTTCCATCTTTATGTCTCACTTTCGATCTGTTCAAAAGCATGGATCGCTCTGTGGCAGTGTTGTACCATCCCCGGTTACTGTAGATATTCGTTTCTTCGTTGTAAAGAATATGGGTAGGACCTACAATGTTAGCTATGCTGGTTCTGGTGTTGTATTTCAAAGTGTCTGAATCCAAAATAAAGTTCTTGTTTTTAAGATGAACCTTGTTCTTGAATATGGCATCCTTTGTTGAGGGAGAATATTCACCCCAAACCGAAGTGAGCATGTTTAACTGGTCGGTAATTTGTCCGCCGGTGTAATAATAGGCCAGATTCGCCGAACGGTCATAATTCAAACTGTCGGTAACCAGCACGGTTTTCCGGTTTTCCATTTTTACATTATGCCTTAGTTTGGCCAGTCTTGTATTCCCGTCATAATAAAGTACATCTCCAAATACAAAAAGCGTGTCACCCTGAACAATGCGAACATGTCCGTAAGCATTCAAGGAGTTGGCTTTTTCGAAAAAATAAGCACTATCGCAATACATTACTGCATTATCATGCCTGAACCGGACATTTCCTTTGAGCACTTGTACATCCGGATTGAAAACTTTATCGAACGACAGCGTTTCAGAGTTTTCAAGATAAACCATGGTTGCACCTCTTTTGCTAAGCGGGTTTACCGTTGCAACCAGTGGTGCTATCGGTTGATTTATTTTTTCTTGTTTTGGTTTTGCTTTCTTTCCATTCGTTTTTGGCTTTGCCGGCAACTGGCTCTGCATGATTTCATTGCGCAACTGCTTTGGGCGTATCTGAGCCTGGACTAAAGCTATAAACAAACACAGCACACCGAAAATAACGATGTGCTTGTGGTTTAGTTTGTGTCTGTAAAAAAAAGATTTCAATGAATTCTGAATTGACAAATTAGTTTTGGTGTATATATTCAGCGTTTATTTTTTAATCCATCCCGGATATTGGAACGTGCAATTCTGCCAGGCAGGATCAATGCTGATGTAAGTTTCTTTTTGCTTCTTGATAATCCATGCATTCAGCAATTCTTGTTTCTTTTTGCCTTCATAGAAGTTCTTAAGCATTTGATAATCATCGGTAAGATTTGCTTTGTGGACATCAATTTTCGATTTTAATTTCACTACAGCAACTACGTCTTTATTGGTTGCTTTGTCGATCATTGGGAATGGTTTTGATATTTCACCAACATTCATTCCGTAAGCAGCTTTTGCAACTTCGGGGGGAAGATCCTGATATTCAAATTTAGAGGTGCCTGTTTTATCGTTCAGCATTAAACCTGCATTCATAGCTGTGTTTTTGTCCATTGAGTAAGCCAATACACTTTGTTCGAAAGTTTGTTTGTTTGTCCGGATCAAGTTGGCAACTGAGTCAAGGTTATGGATAGCTTTTTCTTTTTCCACCAATGAAACACGTGGCTTCAGCAGGATGTGGCGGCAATTGATCCGGTCGCCGCGTTTTTCGATCAACTGAATGATATGATACCCGAATTCTGTTTGCACAATGCGCGACACTTTCTTTGTATCCAGCAGGTTGAATGCCACCGATGAAAACTCCGGAACTAATTGGCCGCGGCCCATGAATCCAAGTTCGCCTCCGCGTTTTGCACTCTCGGTATCTTCGGAATATAATCTCGCCAACACGGCAAAATCGGATGTTCCGTTATTGATACGTTCGGTAAAATCGCGAAGCCGCTCTTTTACCCGATTTGTTTCTTCGATAGGTACGGGTGGTTGATAACTTATTATTTGAAGTTCCACTTCGGCCGGAATGGTTGGAATACTATCGGCAGGCAGGTCTTTCATAAAACGGCGCACATCGGCTGGAGTAGAACTTACTTTTTCCACCAGTTTTTGCTGCATCTGTTGGATAATTTGCTGGTTACGCACCATTTCCCGCAATTCCTCCCGTATTTCAGAGGTGTTTTTTCGGAAATATTCTTCAACTTTTTCCTTCGACCCAATTTGGGAAACATAATAATTCAGTTGCTTTTCAACCTGATTCATTACCGATGACTCGCTTACAACAATACTATCGAGTGAAGCTTGGTGTAAAAAGAGTTTTTGAATAGCCATCTGCTCCGGAATAACACAATAAGGATCTCCCTGAATGGGTGTGTTATCGTACTGAGCCCGTAAGCGTTGTTCCTCAACTTCGGATTTTAAAATAGACTCGTCACCGATTACCCAAATTACTTCATCAACAATATTTTTTTGCGCCATCATTTTTAGTGGAGCAATACTTAAAAGCAGAAGAAGAGAAAGAATTATTTTTTTCATAAAGTTGTTATTGATGTTGAATGATAATTTAGAGTTTAATTGAAAAAAGTTATCCATCATAAAAAATTGCTTGCAAATTTACATATTATATCCGAGTGAAAAACGATAGGAATGCAAAAAAAACTTTAATTGGATTGATTTTGAAGTATTTTGTGTGTTCAGCTTCTAAAGTGCCGGCAAATTGGGATTATTTAAGATTTTGCTGTCGTAAAAAAACTCCGGATTTTCTGAAAAATCATCAGGTGGCATTGAATAAACTCTTACGAATTCGTGTCAGATATATTTTAGATAAAATAACTGAATGAAAAAACAAGAAAATAGATGAATTTTAATTGTTTTTTGTTTAACTTTGTAGCGTTTCAAATTATTGTCTGTAGCAAATTACCTTATTTTTACTAGGAATCCGAATCTTGTTTGACGCATTATGAACAAATATGCATTCTTGTTTGCCGAAACAACCCTGATTGTGGGGTGTACCGCGATGGCTCTTGTTTTCTTAATACTACCTTTGCCAGAGAGTAGGGGTTTGAAAAAATACCGGATTTCGCTCCGGTTTTTGGCGGGTGCTTATTTCACTATGGCTTTGATTCAGTTTCTGGTTGTTGCACTCAATTTGCCGCAGGTGAACATGATGGGTATTGATGATTTGATTGTTGCTACGATACAAGCTCCTCTTTTCACGTTTGCCCTTATTACACTGATTAATCCGAAATTAATTAGTTGGAAATATATCTCTCAAAGATTAATGCCCGTTTTGTTGTTAGTAGTTTTATATGCTTTAGCTTATATCCGGTGGAAAGATACTGATATTCGGACATATGCTGAGTTGAAACTATATGCCCTGCGTCCTACAGTCATCGTTCGGGAATTATTTCTGCTTTATTTTATTTTTGAATTGGGGTATTTAACCCGCTTGTTTTATAAACAAGTGCGATTGTACGAAAATGAAATAGATAATTATTTTGCCGATACATATAAATTGTACTTACCTGGTGTGCGTTATTCTTTTTATGCTGCTCTCACAGTGGGTGTTTGTACTTTGCTAAATTTCTTCTTGTTTTCGTCCCTTCAGGTTTTTCTGTTCACCATTGCTTATGCATTGTTTTTCTTACTTTTCGGGGTGTATTATATTCAATATCCACGTACGTTTATTCGTATCGAGCCAGCCATTTATCCGGAGCCGATTAATACAGAGAAAGGTATTAGAAATTTTAAACGATTATCATGGGCTGAACTGAAAGACCAGATTATGGCTGAGAAATATTATCTCAAAGCGGGAGTGACTATTGAAGAAATGGCTCAACACCTGAAAATTGGCAGGACCACACTGTCTTCGTTTATCAACTGCGAAGAGGAGATGAATTTTAATTTGTGGATTAATTCGCTCCGGGTAGAAGAAGCCAAAGCCTTGCTGGTGGAATACCCGACTTACAACCTTACCCAGATTGCCGAAATGATTGGCTATAGCGAATCATCCAACTTCAGCCGGCAGTTTAAACTTATTACCAACGAATCGCCTTCAGTGTGGCGGCAAACCTGTCAGTCATAACCTGGTATGAGGTAGCTGTGAAAGCCCTGTCTCGCGTCTTTACCCCTGAATTGTCAAAAAACAACTTCAGCTCTCCGTACACGGCTGGAATAACCTGTTTTCAGGTTTGATTAAAGCCAGAAAGCACCCTTTGAGCGTGTACTAGAATATCCACTCCGTCCTGTGCCAGTCAGACCAACTCTCTGGTTGGTAGCAGATACTTGTATACTCTGCTTGCTACCCGGATAAAAAGCTCCTTTAATTTTAAATTTGTCAAATCATACATGCATTTTGGATGAATTGATAAGAATAAACTCTATTTGCCTGACTAAATTTGCAATTATAAAATGGGAAAGGGGAGGTTTTTCCCAGAAAGCAACCAGCATAAGGAAAATGTTGCCTGACATCCTAGGAATTCCAACCGGCATAAGGAGGATGTTGATTGCTTTTGGAAGTAAAGCACCTGGCATGGGGTGGGATATGAAAGTAATTGGACAAATATATTCCAAGAGGTGCCAATTTCAATATAATAAAATTGTTATCAGTGATTTATAATCTTATCTTTATTATTTAAAACTTAAAAATGTATGAAAAAAAACACCGTAGTATTAGATTTTATCAGATTTACGATTCCCAACAAAATCGTGTTCGGGCGTACCGCCATTTCTAAAATGATGGCTATCCAGTTATTTATGAACCCGGACGTGATGTACCCTGCCTTGACTGAGATTGTGAATAAATTAGAAACACTTTATATGTCTTCGCGAAGTGGCGACCATCAACAGGTGGCTTTGATGCATCAGGCGGAAGTGGAATTTGATGAACTGTTCCGCAAGTTGGGGAACTATGTAGACCGGGTGGCCGATGGCGATGAGGCTGTTATTTTATCAGCTGGGTTTCATTTGGCCAAACAACCATCACCCTCCGAAAAATCCGAATTTTCGGTTGAGGCAGGCGATGTTCCCGGCACCATGGTATTGAAGCGGAAAGCCTTGGCCGGGGCTTCGGCCTACGTGTGGCAATATTATGTAGGGACGACTGCACCTGCCGAAGGCGACTGGTTGTTTGCCAGCTCCACTACACAGACTTCGTATGTGATGAAGGGGCTTACCCCAGCCACAAAAGTATGGTTCCGTGTGGCGGGAGTCACGAAAGATGGCCTGCAACCTTTCACAGATGCTATCATGAAGGTGGTTCCCTGATTATTGCTTCTAATGTCCGATTGATTCCTGCATCAATCGGACATTTGCTTTTTATACCCTATCGGGCAATGTATAAATGCCCTGCTTTTTTATTAATCACCGAATGTGCCGGCATCTGTTTGTCATATCGTTGAAATACGGAATAAGATAAACAGGATATTTATTCTTTAACTTATCAAATCATACGCAAGATTGTACGATCTGATAAGTTAAATGTAAGAATGAATCAGTTTCTTTGCAATCGGAAAAGTGAAAATAATACCCCAGGCTGTTTGAGGTATGAGAGTTTCTTTGACAACCTATATCCGAAGGATGTTGAAAAATATCCTGATCTTAAATCAGTTTATTGTTTAATTTACTATCATATTATTAATGGATAATACCCGACTTCTGCGAGAAATATTGAATCGCAACACCCAAACCCTATTAGAATGCAATGACAATGTAGCCTTGATGAAGCACGCTGTAGATGAGTTATACCGGATTTACAGCCAAATCACAGGGGTAAAAGCAGATCAATTCAATCTCTACAAGGATGTGATGCTTCCTACCGGTAAAGCTATTTCTACGGCTGCTGCCGCCCACTGTTTACTCGAAATGAAACGTACAGCCTTGTTTCTGCGGGGTATCAGCAAAGCGATCAAACAAAAATTATCGAAAACAACCGACCGCCCTATCCGGATACTGTATGCCGGTACCGGTCCTTATGGCACGCTGCTGATTCCTCTTTTGTCATTCTTCAAATCTACCGACCTGCAGGTTGATGTACTTGATATTAATCGCGATTCACTTATAGCTTTACTTGGCTTAATCGATATGTTGGCACTTGATGCTTACCTGGATGATGTTTATTGTACGGATGCTACCACATTTAAGGTTGAGAAACCGTACGATATTGTTATCTCAGAAACCATGCTTGCTTGTCTTAAAAGCGAGCCTCAAGTGGCTATTATGCAAAACCTGATACCCCAACTAAAGGAGTCTTGCATTTTCATTCCAGAAGAAATAACCATCGATGCTTGTCTTACCAATCCGAAAATGGAAATGGATAGGTTGCTGTATACTGAAACCGGACAGCCAGCTTTCGAGCGTCATTTGCTTGGAAACGTATTTACTGTAAGTAAGCAAAATCTGGACAGTGTCCTCTCATGTAAAATATTTCCGATTCCCCGGATAACAGCTTCTTTTCCTGTTTTAAAGCTTTTCACCAGCGTCCGGGTTTTTGCCGATGAGTTGCTGACCGAAAACGATTCAAGCATTACATTGCCAAAACAATATTACGATTTCAGGACACAAGAGGCTGATCAGGTTGAGTTCTGGTATGAGCAAGGAGAAAAACCGCAAATTCGCAGTCGTATGGTTGAATATAAACGGATAAGTAGAACTGTCGGAGTTGAATTTTAAAGAGAGCCCGTTGCAATGGCTCTTGTAATTATAGTTACTTAAACGATGAAAAAGGTCACAATTTTATCTATCGATGGAGGTGGGATCAGGGGAATTCTTCCCGGAGTGATTCTGGCTTATCTCGAAAAACAACTTCAGGAAAAAACCAACAATCCGGAGGCTCGTTTATGCGATTACTTTGATTTACTGGCTGGAACCAGTACCGGCGGAATCCTGACCTGCATGTATGTAGCACCCGGTGAAAACGGCAGGCCTAAGTTCACGGCACAGGAAGCTGTCGATTTGTATTTTAAGAACGGGGAAAAAATATTTTCAATACCTTTCGGACGTAGAATCGTAAATTGGTTTGGATTGTTCGAAGCGAAGTATCCGGCTAAGAATATTGAGAAAATATTATCCGGTTATTTGAAAGATACGAAACTGAGTGAAGCATTAAAGCCTTGTTTGATTACATCCTACGAAATATTTCAACGGAAAACAATCTTCTTTAATAAGATCGATACCCAAAAGAATGAAACACGCGATTTCAGGTTGCGGGATATTGCCCGGTCTACCTCGGCAGCCCCTACTTATTTCAGACCAGCTGAGATTCATTCCACCTACGGAAATCCACTTTATTTAATTGATGGCGGTATGTTTGCCAATAACCCGTCGATGTGTGCATATGCCGAAGCACGCACCACTAAATTTAGTAATATCCCCGAATGTAGTGGAAAAGCAGATTATCCCACGGCTACCGAAATGGTACTGGTTTCGATTGGAACCGGGTCTCAGGGCGATTCCTACTCTTACTGTAAGGCTAAACGTTGGGGCGTGGTCAGATGGTTAGTGCCACTGATTGATATCCTGATGTCCGGTAACTCCGAAACAGTACATTATGAACTCTGCCAGATGTTTGGAGCTGTAGATCCGGCCAATCTGGGCAATTACTTCCGGCTCGAACCCACAGTGGGCACTGCCAGCAGCGCCATGGACTTGGCTACACCCGAAAACATGCAGGCACTGGAAGAAGCCGGAAAAACTTTTGTGAGCAATAATGTGAATCAACTCAATCGGATTGTAGATCTGCTGATTGCAAATAAATAAAGAAATTACACCGGACGGATGTCAGGTATAATATAAATAAAACTTTTACTAACACTTTAATTTTTTAGAATTATGGATGAAGCTTATTTATCAGCAATTTTTCTTTGGGCAATTTCTTATGCACCGCAAGGTTATGCATTTTGTGATGGAACAGTAATGCAGGTAAACACAAATGCAGCTTTGGCTTCTCTTTTAGGACATGTTTATGGAGGGAATGGTTCCACAACTTTTGGACTTCCCGATCTAAGGGGACGAGTAGCTATTGGATCAGGTTTGGGACCTAATCTTACTAATCGTATTATAGGACAATTTGGTGGAACTGAAACAGTAATGTTGAACTCCAATCAGTTTCCTGCTCATACGCATAATCTTTATGCAACAACAACTGTGGGAACAACCAATGTACCTTCGGCAACAGTAGGTCTTGCATCTCCTCCGAATATTGTAATAACAACTAATAATAAGCCAGTAAATATCTATGCAGTACCAACTGCAAATACTATGACGACTCTTGCTCCCGGCACTGTTGGTGTTAATCCTGGTGGGGGACAAGCTCATGATAATATGATGCCTTATCTGACTTTAAGTTACATGATTTGTGTACAGGGACTATATCCGGTACGTCAATAATGAAACTCCTAAAATAACAATGAATAACTGCCGGTCGGATACATTTATCTGACCGGTACTATACTTTCTTAAAATAAAATGGAACCTATACGTATCGGCTTTTTATCTCCTTATTCGGGTGTTTATCCCTACTATGCGCAGCACCTGATAACAGCATGGTTTTTAGGAATGGGATTGGAACCTACCCGGCAGAATAAAATAGCATTCATACCGGCTTTTACTAAACAGGGAGGACCAAGCTCAGTAACCGAAGCTGTTCAGAAGTTGTTGTTTTTTGATAAAGTAGATATTTTGTCGGGATTAATAAGTTATAAATCAACTCCGGATCTAATCCCGATGATTGATATGCATCAGCGTATGGGTTTCTTCTTTGATATGGGTGAATATATTCCTAATTTTCCACATATCAGCCCCAACATGTTTTATGCATCCCATCAACTTTGGCAATCGGAATATGCGCTGGGTTACTGGGCACAGAAAAGCTATGGTGAGGGTGGTCTAATTGTTTCACCTTTGTACGAATCAGGTTATCACCTTAATAGTGTTTTCCAGAGAGGGGCAGCTTCAGCCGGGGCTACCTCTATCTCTTTTAAAGTTCTGCCTGCCGATTATCGTACTAACCCAGAGACTGGAATTGATGCTTTTCTGAAAGAAGCAGCTCTAATGTCGCCCGCTTATATACATGCCATTTTTACAGGCAAAGAAGGTACTGAGTTTTTGGAAAAATGGAAACAAAGTAGCTTGCATAACAGCATACCATTACTCATTACCGAAACAATGGCGTATGATGACATTCTGGAAGATATCACCAATTTGGATATGACGGTTTACTCGGCTAATACATGGAATCGAAAATCTGAAAACAAAATTAATCAGACATTTGTAACTAAGTTTGAATCACTAGCTAAGCAGCGTGCCAATATTTATGCCCTGATGGGCTATGAAGCCGGGCTTGCCTGGAAAGAGTTATTACCCCTTGCTGAGAAGCGCGATTGGTTGACCGTGAAAAATCGCCTTCAACAAACTGTTATTAATGGCCCGCGCGGCGAGAAAGGTTTTTATCCGGCATCCGGACTGGGCTTACCCGAGATAAGCATTGAACGGATAAAAATATCCGGTAATAAAATAAACAAATTAATAGTAGATCAACGAAAAGGTATTGTATTCAACCATGTTGAACTGGAAGAAATTCATACAACTTCGGTATCCGGTTGGCTAAATCCCTTTTTATGTGTTTAATTCTAAAATTGAATAATATGAAACAATTTTTACTCTTTAACCCATTACCTCGCATTAGAGGGCTATGCCAAAAAAGCAAAGGACTTGTCTTATCGTTGCTAATGTTGTTTGCTATTTTATTTTCGAGCGAAATAGCCAATGCACAATCGGGAACTGTTACGTTTTCTGCCGCAGATTTTGCTTCGCTTCCTGCAATATTACATGATGGCAATTATAGTTCTACTGATATTTCAGGTATACAACTCAATATCTTTGGTGCTACAAGCCCTACAAATGCAGCAAACAGAACGTCGTCTGGTACTCTTTTTCAGTATAATACAAGCACTACTATAAATGCTAATCCTAGTTACACGTATGGTGCTATTTTTTCACCTAACAATGACAATATCATTGTAATTGCCAGTAACGATGGAAGCGAATTTAGCTTTAAATCAATTTATGTTAGCGATGTTAATAGTGGTGTTAGTATAACCAGATTTGAAGGATTTAAAGATGGAACATCAACAGGATACGTAGATCTTGGCCCTACAACCAGCTCTACGTTTGATGATTTGTTTACATCGACAGATTTTCCGACAAGTAAATTTGGGAATATCGATGAAATACGGATAACAAATCAGTATGGGGGAAATATGGCTAATGGAGTTTGGATAGGTATAAATGCGATAACAATTGGAGCAGCAGTATTACCAGCACCAACAGTTACCGGAATATCATCAACAAGTGGGCCAACCACTGGTAACACATCAGTTAATATTACCGGTACAAACTTTACGGGGGCTTCAGCAGTAAAATTTGGTAGCACTAATGCTTCAAGCTTCACTGTAAACTCGGCTACTCAAATTACGGCTACTTCGCCTGCAGCTTCTG
>Ga0207800_1000192_pt1 | contig 21079 bp, 19 predicted proteins | sample LuqExpMetageno11_FD_187769 | JGI IMG/M metagenome (GOLD analysis project Ga0207800, IMG submission 187769) | Tropical forest soil microbial communities from Luquillo Experimental Forest, Puerto Rico - Sample 11 (SPAdes) | ecosystem: Environmental > Terrestrial > Soil > Tropical forest ... | reverse complement strand
AAACTATATATTAACAGGATTTCATCTTCTTTTCTATTGTTTTTCCCTTTTATTCCATCTGTTCCCCTACGGTAACTTTACGCTAACTTGTACCTTACTCAATTTGGGAATCGACTCAATTTTGAAATCACCTCGATTTGGGAATCAAGCGTGTTACTAATTCACATAACGGTTGACGTCGTCAAGCGTGATCCCCTGATGGAGAGCTATATTGAGCCCATTCGCAATAACCTTGGCAATTTTCCTGACGACTTCGTCGATCTCCTTCGGGGTGACTATCAGGTTGCCGACATAGGGTTCAAGTACTTCCTGTATCATGCCGTATTTTTCGTCCCTGTCAATGCTTTTCATCATATTATAGAATTCAGTACCCTTGGACGCCTGTTCTATCATATTGTCGAGCACGAGGTCTATCGTATCGTTTGCCATTGTCGCGGCGTCGACAACTGTCGGCACTCCGATAGCTATCACAGGTATCCCGAGCGTAGCCCTTGACAGCTCCATCCGCTTGTTTCCTACGCCTGATCCCGGCGAGATGCCGGTGTCGGCGATCTGAATGGTCGTATTCACGCGATCCATCCTTCGCGATGCCAGTGCGTCGATCGCAATCACATAATTGGGCTTGACGCGGTCGATGATCCCTCTTACGATCTCGCCTGTTTCAATCCCTGTGATGCCCAGCACTCCGGGAGCGACTGCACATACGGGCCGTACCCCTTCATCCACCTGGTCCGGCAGATACTCCAGCAGGTGCCTTGTCACCATCATACTCGAAACGACCTTCGGACCCAGCGCATCAGGAGTAACGTTCCAGTTTCCGAGGCCGACTACGAGCGTCATTGTTTTTTCGTTCAGCTCAAGTATCGACGAAAGCTCCTTCGCAAGAGCCTTACACGTGTTTTCATAGAGCTCCTGGTCATTATCGCGCAGGCCAGGTATCTCAAGCGTGATATAATTCCCCATCGGTTTGCCGATATTCTTTTCTGCGGCGGGCGTCGTGACGCGGACTCTGGTGATCTTTATCGCTTCGTCGCCCGCATCCTCGACCATGACGCCGGGTATATCCGCCTGTCCTCCGCCCTCCTTCAGGGATTGCTCCCTTAACAGTTCATGGGCTTCAAGCGTTAAATCTGTTCTGACATTTTTCAATCCGGACATTATAAAACCTCTCATTCCTAAAATTCCGAAGCTTGCCCAAATAATCGCCAAGCCAGTTCTTTTTACTAGTTTTCCACATAATAGCCCGAAAAATAAGTGAAATATTGTAATTGCATTGCTATTTGCCTTGCTTTTTAAAATTTTTCATGGTAGAATATCTGATGTTAATAATGACAAATAAGATCGCAGGAGGTGAAAGGTTTGCCAAATATAAAATCAGCTATTAAAAGAGTTGAAGTCATAAAGACGAAGACTATAAAGAATACGATAAAGAAGTCCGCCCTCAAGACTGCTATAAAGAAATGCGACGAAGTTATCACAGCGAAGGACGCATCGGCTTCATCCGTATTGAGTAACACTGCAAAGGCCATAGACAAGGCGGCAGCAAAGAACTTACTTCACAAAAACACCGCTGCGAGAAGAAAATCCAGGCTTGCAAAGGCTCTGAACACGGCAAACAAATAAAGCCGGGAACATATCAATAGATCGAACTCGGAAAATAAACAAAAAAAGCACGTGCATCGTATGGAATATTCCAGGTGGCCGGGCTTTTTGTTTTATGTGCGCCGGTTTTCACGGCAGCCCGGTTTTCAAGGTAGCCCGGTTATCACGACAATCCGGTTATCACGACAATCCGGTTATCATCAGTTCTATTGCAGCTTTATCAGCAAGCCTTCCCGTCTTGATGGCAAGATCGAGTTCGAGGCCTGTCGTGATCGCCTTCTCGAGTTTTTCCGCCGGGAAGCTTTTTGCCTGGCTTACGAGTTTGCTCGCAATAAAAGGCGGCACTTTGAAGTGAGACGCTATTTCTCCCTGTGTGGCCCCGTCCCTGACAAGCATTTTCACCTGCAGGAGCTGCCTGAATTGTCTGGCTATCATGTACATGACCTTCGGCATCGGCTCCTTCAGAGCCTCCATGTCATTGAGAAGCGCAAGCGCTTTTGCACATTGTCCTGCGGCGATGGCATCGGTCAGGTCGAACACCTTGCTTTTGACTGATTTTGTGCATACCCTGGCCACGTCCGCAGTGGTCAGCCGCACGCGATCTCCGGCGTATGCGCATAACTTTTTGATCTCATTGTACAGGTCGTCCATTCCTGTCTCGCCATACTCTACGACCATTGCTGCAACGGAAGGGTCCGCCTCATGTCCCAGCTCTCTAACCCTTTTGACAACCCATTCCGAAAGCTCATCCGGCTTTTTGAAATTAAATTCCACAATAAGTCCGTTTTGATTTATCAGATCCACATACTTTATCCTTTTATCAATCTCCGACTCAATAAAGACCAGGCAGGCATGCTCAGGCATATTGGAAAGCAAGTCTGAAAGCTCGTCGGTACTTCTGACTTTTTTACTTTCGCCGCCTTTTTTGTTTTCGTTGCCCTTTTTTCCTGCATCCTCGGACTTTTTGCCGCCCTTGAAAAGACCTGAATTCTTCACAATGACAAGCTTTCGTTCGGAGAAAACAGGCGCTGTCCCGCAATTATCCATAATTGCCGAAGGTGAGACCTTTCCTTCGAGCACGACCTTGTTCAGCAGCTTGAAATCATCCGTCAGGATAGTTTTTTCTATCTGCTCAGTATAATTTCTCTTGAGATATTCCTCCTGTCCGTAAAAAAGATACAGACATCCGATATCCTTCGCTTTTATAGACTTCCATAGAACTTTTTCATTACCGGCATATTGGTCTTTGCCCGCCGGCCGGTCTTTACCTGCCAATCGTTTTCAACCCGCTTTCTCTTCCACTGTCCTTTTTATTTTAATGGTCTTCCCGTCACTCTTCAATAATACCGCACCGCATTCGTCCGTCCTGAAACATTCCACTCCTCTTTCCTCCAGCAGCTCCAGCGTCTGCCCGGACGGATGTCCGAAATTGTTTTTACCGACGCTTATGATAGCTGCCTCCGGATCGACTGAGTCCAGGAAATTGGGACTTGTTGAGGAGGTAGAACCATGGTGCGCTATTTTGATTACGTCGGCACTCAGGTCCGGGACATTAACCAATCCGGCAGTATTTCGGTTTTCGGCACCATCGGCAGCTCTGCCGCCATCTTCCATACTACCCGCCTCACTGACCAATTCCGCCTCAACTTCCATCTCGGCATCCCCCGTAAATAAAACCGAGGTCTGCCCATAACACAATTTTAACACGAGAGATGTATTATTTAAAGCGTCTTTATCGACCTCACAGCTGCGTGCAGGGCTCAAGACCCGGAGTGTCGTCTTTTCATCAAGGCGTATGACGTCTCCCTTTGAGCATCTTGCTACAGGTATGCCCCTTGTTTCCGACAACCCGAGCAGTCCCGAGAAATCGCTGTCATCTGAAAGCGACGGTATTATGAGCCTTTTCACCTTCATCAGTTCCAATACATCCTTCAGGCCTTGGGTGTGGTCGGCATGCGGATGAGTCGCGATGACCGCGTCCAGGCTCATTACCCCGCTGTCGAGCAGGAACGGCACGACAGTCAGCTCACCCACCTTTGAAGCCACCGTCGGGTTGTTGCTTCCTCCACCGTCGATCAATACGGTCTTCCCCGTGTATGTCCTGATAAAAGCCGAATCCCCTTCTCCTACGTCAAGGAACACAACCTCCAGGCTTCCCGGTATAAAGCTGAAAGCCATAAACACGACTGCTGCGGCAGTTATCACGGCAGCAGCATGTTGAAATTTCATCCGTATACCTTTCAAAGGTTTATACCACAAAAGGAACCAGACACATATATAATACAGGATTGCCAGGAAAATCGGCGGCGTAACGGTCCTGACCGATGCAAACGGAACACTCGATGACCATTTCGTAATATACAGCAGTGCACTTAAAAAGACATTGTTCAGATAACCTATAAGACGTGACAGGACAATGCTGAATTGTCCCAGGACCGCCATCAGCGTGCCGAGTATCGTTATCAGCTCAAGCAGCGGGGCGGCAAGGATATTCGGGATGATTGAAATAATCGAAAGCTTGTTGAAATGGATCAGCATCAGCGGAAGGACTCCGAGCTGTGCCGCCACGGTAGCAGACAGCACTTCCGCGGCCTTTCCCGGGATGAACCTGCAGGCTATGAGTTTACTGATATTTTTATAAAGCATGACTATACCGAGCGTTGCGCCGTAAGATAGCTGAAAGCCTATATTGAACAGAATTCCGGGGTTTGCAATAAGCAGTATGATGCAGGAAACCGCAAGCGCGGCGTAGACGTCAGGTTCGCGGTAAAGTACCGCCGAAACGAGCAGCACGTCGGCCATAAGGACCGCCCGAAGCACCGACGGTTCGAAGCCCGTAACAAATACAAACATAACAAGGAAAGCAATTATAAGCATGTTTGCTATGTTCTTTCTCATATGCAGCAGCTTCAGTAGAAATGAAAGCGGAAGGATGAGAAAGGCTACATTTGCTCCCGAAACGGCCATTATGTGTGTCAGGCCGGCGTTGCTGAACGCCTCCTGTACTTCCTCGGAAAGGCCTTCACGGTACCCGATGAGCATACCGTTCAGCAGCCCTGCCTGCTGGTGCGGCAAGCTTCTTTGTATGACGTCGACAATGCGGTTCCGTACAGAAAGACCTGCCTGCACAAGGAAATTGACTTTTATCGCTTCTCCGGCTTCAATGGCATATGGATAAGCAAAAACCGACGCCCCGACTCCCTTCTGCGCAAGGTATCTTCTGTAATCGAAGCCTCCGGGATTTCTGACTCCCTTCGGCTGTGTCAGCACACCTTCAAATGTGATCCCGCGTCCGTAGTCAAAAAAGCCGGAATCCTTATCGGGCAGTGTTGACATTAGTATCTTCCCGCCGGTTTTTTCAAAGTCTTCGCCGTACCCTTTTCGAATGCCGGTCACGTTGACCGTATACGTCACTTTCCCGTTTTTCAATTCCGGTTCCGATGCGATAAAGCCGCTGACCTTCACTTCACTGCCGGTGAAGCCTGCAAATGCATTGAGCTGGTTATGGTCCGTCACGAGAAATTCCAGAGACCCAAGGAGAAAGAATGCCAGCATTGCCGCAGGTACAAAAACGCCATTCTCCAGCACTTTACGGAAGGCAAACAGCAGCACGAGTAGTAAAACAGACAGACTGAAAACCACCAGCAGCGAGTCCGACAAAAATGCCGTTAAAATGCCTGCTATCAGCATTATGCAAAAGGAAACGATGGGGCGTTTGTAAATAATACTCATTTTTAAGCCTTTTTTGTTTCATTATATAAAAAACAATCCCAATTGTAAATATTTTACAATTGGGATTTTAATATTTATTGACCCAAAAGGACCGTCCCTCTGTTTCACTTTCCTCTGTTTCGCTTTGTATGGTTACGACAGATAATCCTTTGCTTTCATATAGTTTTTGTTGTAGTAGCTGTCGTCGAGGCTGCTGATGGTGACTCTCCTGTTGAGGTACGACGATGCGTGGATGAACTTGTCGTTGCCGATATATATTCCTACATGATTTATACTGTTGTGTCCTCCGTTTGTATCGAAGAATACGAGATCGCCGGGCTGCAGCTCCTCGCGTTTCACAGCCGCACCACTCTGGCTCAGTTCGCTTGCGGTCCTGTCATGCGAAATACCGAACCTGTCAAGCACGTAGCCTACAAAGCCGGAGCAATCGAAGCCTTTGGTGGAGTAACCTCCCGATACATATCTGACACCCAGCAGTTTTTTTGCGTATTCTACGATCTGCTGCCTGACATCCAGGTTTTCATCCACGGAAGGATCGATCGCAGCCGCCGTTTCCGAGCCCTCGACAACACCCCTGGATACTTTTCCCTCATCGATTTTGATATAATCGCCGTTAACCCAGCCGTATCTTTCTTCGCCTATCGAGATGCGGTACCAGTTGCCTGTATGCTCATAAATATCAACTTTAGTGCCTTTATCGAGTTTAGTCAGTATTTCTGATGAAGTATTCGGTTTGCTTCTTACATTGACATTGTTTTCAGTAACAGCTCCGGCTGCGGTCTTTTCGTCACGCACAGTGAGATACTGATCATTTATCCAGCCTGAAGCGTCGTTGTAGCTCACTTTGTACCAGCCGCCCTCGCTTCCGAGGACCGAAACCTTTGTTCCCTTTTTCAGTTGGTCAAGAATTTTAGCTGAAGTATCCGGGCTTGACCTGAAGTTTACAGTATCACTCGTTATTATGCCCGTTTTTGCTGTTTCAGCAAACGCTGCGACTGACATTAACATGCAGACCAACAGTGCTGCTGATAGTGAAATGAACAACTTCTTGAATACCGGCATTTCGCCCTCCTATATATTGCTTCCGAAGTTAGCTGACGGGTGCGGATAATAGGACTACCCTACCGTTCACGATAGATACGTGAACGGATTAACCCCTTTCTTGGTTCCTCCGTACTCCTTTTCACAAGGAGACTCAGCTTATTTGCGGCAATTTGTACCGTTGTAACAACATTATAACCTATTTGAAAAATAATTGTCAAATAAATGCAAGAATTATTTGATGTGCATTATGTAAACCAGACTTTAAATAGAGCCATAATCGCCTGCTTACAGCTTCTTTTTCATGATTGCTATCCAATATGGCTTCTCATCGCCGAATAAAAGCTTATTTATCCTTTTGGTCCGGGTAAAACCGAGTTTACTCCAGAATCCGAAACCCGCGGTATTGTCTTCGACAACTGACAGGTATGCCAGTTCCGTACGGAACCTTTCCCTTGCGTACTTAAGAATGAGCCCGACCGACCTGGTTCCCAGACCTTGTCTCCTGTAATCCGGATGTATGACCAATTGTCTGATCCATAAGGTTTTTCCCATCAACGTCCCGGAGATGATACCAATCAATTTGTTCTGATCAGCAACAGCGCCGGATAAGAAAATGCCTGATACGAATTCGTTATCCTTACCGGCCGACCGTACAATGGCGTCTGCCGTATCCCCGTCGGTAACGATGAAATCGGCTCCGGTCGCATAGCGCATTTCGACGCTGCTGTTGTATAAAGCGGCTATCTCTACGTTGCGTATATCGCTCAGGGGTCCTGTCCTTATAAGGTTGTCTGCGGCCTCTATTTCGATCAGAGGATGCACCTCCCTGCTTCAGGTCTGTCCAAGGTATCCCATCAGAGCCTTGGCATTTTCTATGGCCTTACCCTTGGGATGATTATTGAATGATACAAGTGTTACGCCGGAATCATCCTCGATATCACGCAGTCTGTTCACCCAGTCCAGCAGCTCGCTGTCACTGTACAGGTAATCATACCGTTCGGAGCCCTCTCCGGCATACCATTTTCCCGCATTTCTCCCATGGAGCCTGAGATAGGCGATATTGGACGTTACGGCTGTGACGTTCCCGATCAGTCCCCTGATGCCGGGTTCATCCACACATACAAATCCTATGTTTTCCTTTTTAAGAAGATCGAATACTTCCGTGCCGATCCATTCATTGTTCCTGAATTCTACACAGAGCTCGTATTCCTGGAATTGCTGCTTCAGGCTTTTCAAGTAGTCCGCGTTCTCGATATTTCGGTGGAAGGAATAGGGAAACTGCGCGAGGAGGCATGACAGCTTGCCGTTCTGCACGATGGGCTGAAGGGCATATTTGAACTGCTCGGCCTCGGTCTTTCCCGATGTTCGTTCGTGAGTAAAGCCGCCGAACAGCTTTACAGCGAACCTGAAACCGGGCGGAGTCTTTCTGTCCATCCCTTCGAAAAGCTTCGTGCCGGGCATGTGATAATAGGTGGAGTTCACTTCTACGAAGTTAAAATTAAGCGCATAATATTCGAGCATGCAGACCGATTTCGTACCCTCAGGATAAAAAGGGCCTATCCAGTCCGCATACGAATATCCTGCCGTCCCAACCATGATCAAAGTTGTATCACCTCCTGACAACCTATATTATATTCCACAAAAGAGCTGTATTTCCTTCCGATATCATCTACATAAGACCTGATATATTTTTTCGGCGGTATGCTTTTTTCGGCGGTATGCTTTTCTAATTGATTAATACGCTGTGATTAGTTATACTATAGTTTGGAAATAAGGCTGATTTTGTTTTGTTTTCACAACTCTATTAAGTACAGGAGAGATATCATGGGACTAAAAGATTTACTTTCGGGCTTTACAGGAATCACGCTCCAAATGGTCATCATGTACATTGTTGGTCTGGTGCTGATATTCCTGGCTATCAAGAAGAATTATGAACCGATGCTGCTTCTGCCCATAGGCTTCGGTGCGATTCTTGTCAACTTACCTCAGGCTGTTATAAGGTATGCGACACCGATGGAACCTGATAACCTTGTGACCCAGTTTGTAAAGGACAACCCGTTCTTCAGGACAATGTTCGAAAACAACAATTACGTTTTCGACAGTACGGGACAAGCCTTCCACTACGAACCGGGAGTTCTTGACATATTGCTCCATTCAGGTATCCTGAACGAATTGTTCCCGATACTGATATTCATTGGCGTAGGCGCTATGGTCGATTTCACCCCTCTGTTCAAAAATCCTGTTATGATATTCTTCGGTGCTGCTGCACAGTTCGGCATTTTCGCAACCATGCTCTTTGCCATAGCCCTGGGCTTCGATCTCAAACCCGCGGCTGCAATCGGCATAATCGGAGCTGCTGATGGTCCGACCGCCATATACGTTGCAAGCAAATTCGCAAAGGAATATTTCGCGCCTATTTCAGTGGCGGCGTATTCGTACATGTCTCTGGTGCCGATTATACAGCCCCCCGTTATCAGAGCGCTTACGACAAAGAAAGAGCGCATGATCCGGATGGAATACAAGGAAGAAAAGGTTTCAAAAACCGTACTCATAATATTCCCGATAGCAGTAACAATAATCTCCGCCCTGGTAGCTCCGATCAGCGTACCGCTGGTAGGCTCGCTGATGTTCGGCAACCTCATCAGGGAATGCGGCGTTCTTGAAAGACTTTCGCAGGCTGCACAGAACGAACTGTCCAACCTCGTCACGCTGCTTCTTGGTATCACGATAGGTTCTACGATGCTTGCAAAGGACTTCCTGAACTGGCAGACTATCATGATCCTTGGAATGGGATTGATAGCTTTCGTTTTCGATACGGCAGGCGGCGTACTGTTTGCCAAATTGCTCAACCTGTTCCGCAGAGAAGGAAACAAATTCAATCCTATGATAGGCGCCGCCGGTATATCGGCGTTCCCGATGTCTGCGAGAGTTATACAGAGAATGGCCCAGAAGGAAGATCCGACGAATTTCGTCCTTATGCAGGCGGTCAGCGCAAATGTTTCCGGCCAGCTCGGCTCCATCGTAGCCGGCGGTCTCGTACTTGCAATTGTACCGCTGCTTGTACACTGATTCGGGCAGTTTGAACTGATGCCGACCGATGTTGATTAGGAGGTTAACGATATGCTTGAAAAATTGACTAACGGACTATGGGTCACACTTGGCGGAATGCTTGGAGTATTCATCGTACTCATACTGTTTTTCTTTATAATAAAACTGTTGATTAAAATATTCCCGTATAAGCCGGAAGAAAATAAAGAGTAGTAATCGATATGAAAAAGGCATTAATGGTCGTTTACTCATACCCGCCCGTAATAAACGCTGGTTCCGAAAGAGCTGTAAGCTTCATCAACCAGCTTCACAGCTGCGGTTGGGAGCCGCTTGTACTGACACATACGGTGCATACTCAGTCTGCGTCCGATAATGGCGGCCAGGTTCCGGAAGGTATAGACGTAATCAGATCAAGCTCATGGAATTCGAAGAATTTACCGAATTTCATACGAAATTCTGCAGATGTTCTATCGGCTTTGCTTGTGCCTGACAGGGAACGTCTCTGGGAGGTATTCAGCGTCAGAAAAGCCGCAAGACTGGCAAAACATGGGGGCGTGGACCTCGTTTATACGATTTCCCCGCCTTCCAGCGCTCATCTGATAGGACTGCGGCTGAAGAAAAAATTTCCCGGTATACCGTGGGTGGCTGATATCTGCAATACATTCCCGGACAGCCAGGTAACGCTGAAGGAACGCTATGAAAGAAAGCTTACCGGTAGGATATTGAATGAGGCCGATTGCATCATAACCGGAAGCAAAATGATCTACGACGAGTTGCAGGCGAAATGGCCCATGCAGATAACGGAAGAAACCGTTTCCTTCATACCCGACGGCAGTGTTCAGGAGCTTTCGGAACAGTTTGAGAAGGCCTGCAGAACGATTGCCGCCAGAAAAATAGGAAAAAATAGCGAATGATTCACGATATGCCGCAATAAAATGCGGCATATTGTCGATAGGAGGATATGATGAGGATAGTACATATAATAGGCGGCGGTGATACGGGAGGGGCGAAAACACATGTCCTGTATCTGCTCAAGGAGCTGTCCCGGCATATGGAAGTCAAGCTCATCAGCCTAAGGCCCGGCGTATTTGCCGATGACGCCCGTGCGATGGGTATCGACGTAACGGTAGTCAAATCGAGGAATATTTTTTCGGATATAAAGAAAGTAACAAAAATAATTGCGGACGGAGGCTTCGACGTAGTACATTCTCACGGCGCCAAAGCCAATATGTTCTCGCTCCTTGCCAGGCGCAGAGCCGCCCTGCCCACGGTAACGACAGTCCACAGCGATTATCGTCTGGACTACATGCACAGCCTGCCGAAAAGGCTGACGATAGGTTTTCTGAATTCGGTGGCACTTCGCTTCATAGACAATTATATTGCAGTTTCGTCCAACTTTAAAGAAATGCTTATAAATAGGAAATTCAACCCTGCAGATATATATGTGTTATACAACGGAATGGATTTTTCCACTCCCGCAGAAGGATACTCCAGAAAGAGCCTTATCGATAAATACAAACTCAGGATCGAAGACGATGAAGTTATCGTAGGTATCGCAGCAAGGCTCTATCCGGTAAAAAGCATAGAAACGATAGTGCGTGCCGCCCGACTTGTGAAGGACAGGAACACAAAGGTCAAATTCCTTATAGGAGGCGACGGTGAAGACCGCAGGATGCTGGAAGCACTGACAAGGGAGATGGGGCTCGAGGATACGGTATTCTTCCTTGGCTGGCTGGATGACCCCAAGGAGCTTATGAGCAGCATCGATATAAGCGTGCTCACCTCTATCAGCGAAAGCTTCCCCTATTCCATACTGGAAGGCGCACGTTTCAAAAAAGCAACGATATCTACGAGAGTGGGGGGTATTCCCGATCTCATAGAAAACGGGAAAAACGGCTATCTTTTTGAGCCCGGCGATGTTTCACGCTTCTCGGAACTCATACTCGAACTGGCATCGGATGAAAGCGAGCGCGCCAATATGGGCGAAAACCTGTATGACAAGGCTATGAGGGACTTTTCCGTAGAAAGCATGGCCAGAACCCAGAGCAGCATATACAGCAGCATACTCGAGAGAAGCGAAGCTGAAAAATCAGGCATGAAAATATACGACGCCATTATATCGGGGTATTACGGTTTCAGTAATATTGGTGATGAAGCGCTCCTGATGTCCATAATCAGCGATCTGAAAAAATTCAAACCGGATATACGCCTCCTGGTCCTCTCAAGGGTACCATACGGAACCTCGAAGGATTATAACGTGGATTCGATCAGCAGACTTAATATGCGGCGCATATTCCTGGCTATGAAGAAATCGAGGGCCTTCATATATGGCGGCGGAAACCTGCTGCAGGATACCACTCATACACGTTCGTTAATTTTTTACCTAAGCTGCGTCTGGCTCGCAAAGAAGTTAAATCTTAAGGTTATGTTTTATGCCAACGGTATAGGGCCACTTAAGAAAAGGCTCAGCAGGCTGCTGACAAAAAAGATAATGAACCAGGTAGATGTCATTACTTTACGTGAAAGGCTTTCTTTTGAAGAACTCAGACAGATGGATATAGCCAAGCCGAGGATCATGCTTACCGCTGACGCCGCGCTGACGGCCACTGATTTCAAGGACGGTTTTGATACCGGTGTAATGGATATCCTGGATTTGAAGAACGAAAAGCCGTTGCTGGGCATATCGCTGAGGAAATACCCGGGTCACGAGAAAATAGAGCATGAAAAATACGAGTCGGTCATCGCGCAGGCGATCGATCACATGGCCGGCAAATACAGCATACATCCCGTCTTCTTCCCTATGCAGCATCCCGAGGATATTCCGATCCTTGAAAACGTCGCGGCAAAAATGCACGGCAAAAGCACAATAGTCAGGGAGAAGCTGAACGTCTGCCAGACCTACGATCTTATATCGAGAATGGATATGTTGCTCGGCATGAGGCTGCATTCGCTTGTCTTCTCTGCTGTTGCAGCCGTTCCGATGGTTGGCCTTGTCTACGATCCCAAAATCCAGGGTTTCCTGGATTATATAGGGCAGCCTTCTGCCGGCGACGTCCGTTTCCTTGAATATGAAAATCTGATCAGGCTGTCCGAAGGAGTTTGGAACGACCGCGAGTCTATAAGCCGCCAGCTCAGGGAAACCATACCGGAACTGGAGGAGAAGGCTCGTGAAAATGCCAGGGTCGCCGTCGAGCTGATCAACTCCGCCCCGAGGTAGCAGTATTCGGATGCTGAGCTTAAACAGAGATTTGCCGATCATCCTATGAGAATATCCCGCCTCATCGTATTAGAGATTTTCACTGCTAAGTGTGCAAAATCTGGAGTAATGTTCAAAATACGGTGAGTATTTTGAGCATTTATTAGAAAATTGCACAGTTTTAGCCGCAAAATTGTTTTTTATTACCAAATATTTGCGCACTACTTGAAATTTTGCACACCTGACAGTATAATTCTTATATGAAAGAGTATTTAAGTTATATGTCGGCTGCTGCCTTTTGGAATATCCCATATATTGAAGCTGTGCTCGGCCCTGAAATCGCTGAAACGGACTCTGTCGATTTTACAGTTTCCGAACGCAGCACGAGATCTCATAAAAAAGGCCGAATAATCCACTTTTGCGAACTTGCTTTGCCTGCCGGTGCAGTGGTATCAAGAAACGGCAAAATGGTTGCTTCGCCGGAATTGCTGTTCCTCCAGCTTGATGCAAATTGAACATCCACCGACTTATATTGCTTGGCTTGCAGCTTTGTTCGCATCCGCCGGGCAACCCTTCCCAGGCAATCACGACAAAGCAAAAGCTAAAGACTTTTCTCGCGAAAACCTCTGGTCACCGTGGACACATCAAGGCCTTACGGGCGGTAAAATACATAGAAGACGGTTCCGCATCCGTCATGGAATCAATGGCCTATATGATTTTGACTCTGCCGCATGCCTTGGGAGGTTACGGACTTGATGGCGCCGTTTTCAACCATAAGATCAAGCTCAGAGATGAAGCCAGCAAACGTCTTGGACAGAAACGCTGCTTTACAGATTTGTATTATAAGTCGACAAAGCTGGCCGTCGAATACGAAAGCTTTGTTTTTCACAACAGTCCGTCAGAGCAAGGTAAAGATGTGATGCGATCTGCAATCCTTGCCAGACAGGGCGTTGAAGTAATGCGTTTGAGCACTATTCAACTGTACGATAAGGAAGCCTGCATGAATTTTGCTTTCAATCTCGCGTCCCGTCTTGGAAAACGCATACAAATCCGCACAAAGAAGTTCGGCGAGATGCATGTGCTCCTCCGGGCATTATTGCCATCGGGAAAATCTGTCGCCGAATCCGATGGCGAGGAACTACAGTAAGAAAACTCCATGTGCCAAGGACGGGGTCCTGCGTATGGAGTTTCGTTTACAGCATTACCATTTGGAAGTGTATACAGGGTTTCTTTTCTAAAGCCATCTTCTATTTTGCCCTTAACTGAAACTTCCTCCCATGTTTCTCTTAATGCAGTCTCCTCTTCGGTCTCTTCTCCTTCCAAGTGACCCTTTGGAAATCCGCAATATCCATCATCATATGCCTGAATTAATACATAATGAATAATTCCATTTACTTTTGAATATAAAACTGTTCCACAAGAAATTTCCATTGTTAACACCTCAAACAAATTAGCGAAGTTATGCCGAATCAGGTAGTTATTCAGATATTTAGTAACGGGTTGAAATGCAACAGCATTCAACCGCGCAGGAGCTATTTTTACCCAAACGGGTTGAAATACCTCGTTCCGTCGTAAAACGTGAATACGAGTACGGCGCAAGACAGCAAGACTGCCATTATGAGCGCTGCAGCGTCATTTCTCCCGAAGGGCCTGTCAGAATACCATGTGCGTTTCTTTTTCTTACCGAAATTGCGCAGTTCCATTGCATTGGATATCACCGTTATCCTGTCGAGGCTGGTAAAAATAAGCGGCATCAGGATGGAAAGCATATTTCCGAGCCTTGTCCAGGGCTTTGCCTTTCTTGACATGTCTATGCCCCTGGCCTGCTGCGCATGCGATATGTTGACGAAGTCCGTCTGTATATCCGGAATATAGCGCAGTGCCAGCGCAACTGCATAAGACACCTTGTAGGATACGTGAAGTCGGTTAAGCGACGCGGCAAATTCGCTCGGGTCGGTGGTCAGCACAAAAAGCAGCGCCACAGGAACCACAGTATAATATTTCATGATGACCGTCAATTCATAAAACAGCTGCTCCGCAGTAACGGTATAATGCTGTGAAAAGCTGAAAAGCAAATGTCTTGTGCCGTATATCCTGACGCCTTCCTCTGGTGAAAACAGGTAGATCGTGATAAAGTTCAGAAGCAAAAATGCGCTGATAAATGCCAGTACAAAGGACACTTCCCTGAAGGGTATCCTGGATACCCTGAAGATTATGATTCCAGTTAACAGCATGACAATTAGTGCACGCGCATCGAACGTTATCATGCCGGTAAAAGACCAGAGAAGGAAAATGACCAGCTTGGTAGCTCCGTTGAGCCTGTGCAGCGGAGAATCTTCTTTAATATATGACAGGAGCCTGCTCATATGCACCCTCCCCCCTTCTCAGCCTCGATAAACCTGTTTATGACTTTTTCGGGGGACAGTCCGAGTCTGACAGCCAGGTCATAAAGGGACGTCTTTTTAAGATTGGCTGCGGCGATCACCTTTTCATCTGAAAATATCGCGGCAGTCGTACTATCTGCGATCTTGAACCCGTCAGCCATAACTATGGCCCTGTCGGTATATTCAAGAGCCAGGTGCATATCGTGCGTGATCATCATAATCGTGATGCCGTTCTCCCTATTCAGCTTTTTAAGAAATTCCATTATCTCCGTATAATGCCTGTAATCCTGCCCTGCCGTTGGTTCGTCCAATATCAGCATTCTGGGTTCGAGCACCAGTATCGATGCAATTGTAACCCTCTTTTTCTGACCATAGCTTAGTGCGGCGACAGGCCAGTTCCTGAACGGATGCAGGCCGCAGATCCGGAGCGTTTTACCAACCCTCTCCTTTATCTCCTCCTCCGGCGTTTTCCTTGCTTTCAGGCCGAGCGCCACTTCATCGAATATCATCGTTTTGGAGATCATATGGTTCGGGTTCTGCATGGCAAAACCTATCCGGAGCGATCTTTCCCTGATTGTATCACCGGTTATGTCGGTACCTTCAAAGACAATACGGCCGCTGTCCGGCTTCTCCATTCCGCAGATCAGCTTTGACAGCGTTGATTTGCCTGCACCGTTCTTACCTACCACCGCAAGCATTTCTCCGCGTTTTACTTCGAGTGTGACGTCCTTGATTGCACGCATCCCTGTCTGGTACCTGAACTCAAGCCCCTTTACCTCAAGCAGCGTTCCGGCGTCACTGCGCGAATGCTCCTTATCTGCCTGAGTTGCCCACGCAAGAAGCTTCTCTTTATACGACTCAAGATGCAGTGTTTCTATATTCTGCAGGTTATCGGCAGCATCTATCGAACAGCCTGCTTTCCTCAAGGCGGAAATGAACAGCGGATCACGTATGCCGTATTCTTCGAGTATACCGCTGGCCAATAGCTCCGATGGCGGCATGTCTGCCGCTACATACCCCTCATCGAACAGGATGACACGATCGGCGCCCCTGTGCAGCGCATCTTCCATGCGGTGTTCTATTATTATTACAGTCTTGCCGCTTTGTTTCTGAAGCTCGTCTATCAGTTCTATCGCATATTTTCCCGTGGCGGGGTCAAGGTTAGCCAGAGGCTCGTCAAAAAGCAGTATATCCACATCGTCGACCATGACTCCGGCCAATGATACCCTTTGCTTCTGGCCTCCTGAAAGTTCATGGGGATTTGACGTCAGAAATTTATCCATGTCCACCATTGCAGCAGAAGATAATACGCGCTCCTTCATAATGCTGTTTTCAACGCATTCGTTCTCCAGGGAGAATGCGATATCCTCGCCGACAGTCAGGCCGATGAACTGGCTGTCCGAGTCCTGGAGAACCGTCCCGACATACTGGGATAGACCGAAAATACCCAATTTTGAAGCATCCTGACCCATTATCTCAAGACTTCCCGATATCTCGCCCTTGTATGAAAATGGGACAAGCCCGTTGATACAACTGCCGAACGTCGATTTTCCCGAACCCGAAGGACCTATGACGAGTATTTTTTCGCCCTGGTATATAGTCAGGCTGATATCGTGCAGTGTCGGCTCGACCTGGCTGTTATATCGGAATGAGAAGTTCTTGAAGCATACTGCCGCCTTTTTCATATGTGACCTCATAAAAAAGGAATGATCCGTCTACTGCCACAAACAGGGCAAGGATCATCCCTTTTGCTTCAGGGTGAGTTTTTACGCTTCCTTATTCAGGCTCGACGCTTTCTGGCGTGTTGCAGAATAGCCGAACAGCAGCGCGGTGCCGAGAACCAGCATCACTACCATATTTACACTGCCTGCTACCAGTCCCTGCGTATACACCTTGTTTGCAGGCTCACCGTAAATAAGTATGTCGAGCGTCGGTGCCAGTCCAAACCAGCAAATGGCGTTCGTCACGATCTGGACCACGTTGAAGATGACAGCCTGTTTTATGCCGAATTTGCCGTCTTCGACCCCGTATTTCTTAACAAAGAGTCCGATGAAGAAACCTGCAAGTGCCGAGCAGACTACCCAGCTCCACCAGGCCGAACCATACATGAAAATATCCTTCAGAGAATGTCCGATCAAGCCTATCAGAAGTCCGGCAACAGGTCCGAAAATTGCCGACATCATTGCCAGCAGGCCATATGAAGTATCCAGGTTGGTATTTGGTATCCCGGTCGGGATAGAACCAAACATGCCCAATACGATGAATATAGCGGCACCAATGCCGATTGCGACTACAGTTTTGACACTAAGCTTCCACATTTCACACTCCTCCTTTTCAGGTCTCGCCTGAAGTTAAAGTTTACATTATCAGTATATATCACACAAGCAATTAGTCAATATGGAATGGAAAGCAAATAAAGCTCCTGCGCCGGTTGATATGCAACACATTCAACAGGCGCAGGAGCTTTTATGGCTGCGATCTGTCTAAACTGTTATTCGTCTGCATAGATCAGGATCTTCTGCATTGTTTTTTCCCAGCACTTCTGGATCGCATTGAAATCCATATTCGGTATGTAATACGTCTCCATCTCGTCATGGAGCGCCTTGGCTTCATGGATCGTTTCAACGGCTTTATCCAGCAGGTTGTCGAACATGCCCTGGTTGTATTCGAGGACAACCCTGTTCCTGTCGGTGAACCTGCTGCCCAGAAAGTCCCTGAAGTCTGTTTTTCTGACTGTGCAGACATCCGAGGCATGATATTTTTCAGCAGTAGTGAATGCGGTCTTTATGCCGGGTATCATAAGATGTTCGAGTTTGTCGGGCTTGAATGCGCAATAATATGCTTCAACTGAAAAACCTCTCTCCTGCGCCGCGGATTTTACCTTTTCGAGTACTGTTTCGGTACCTGCGCCCGGAAAGCCTGTGAGCATATATACATTGTCCGTTGCCACGAGTTCGTCGATATAGTTTTTCAGACCGGCAGGCGTTATCGCGCTTGCGAAAAGGCAGCGTGCCCTGCCCGCTTTTTCGGCGGCCGGCACCCCTTCAAAAAGCAGATCGATGTATTGTTTGGCAGTCTTGTTCACCTTTGCTTCATCAACGGAAGCCGCGTATACAGCAGAGCTGTTTTCCCTTATACGTGCTGCTGCTCCGAGATAGCAGTATGCGCGTGAAAAAAGGCTCCCGACTTCCCTGCTGATCCGAATAACATTTTCTCTGCCTTTTTTCAAGCCTTCTTCATTCCAGTAATCTCCGAGATGTATGATCTCATCAACCACGCCGGGAAAAACAGGGTCGCATACATGAGGCGACGTTCCGTCTATCAGAGCCACGCCTATAGCGGGTATTACAACCCCGTCCAGACTGTTGTTATCACTCGAGCAGTGCATATGCTCGGTGTCATACCCAAAGTTCTGCATAGTCTCGCTGATCTTTTTCATGAAAGTACTTTTGCCGACGCCGGGCCCGCCCTTTAGTATAAAAACTCTTTTGGCGTTTTCCCTGTTTATTATGTAATTATAAAAGCTGAAAAAACCCACGGATGTGTTCCCGCCCGGGAACATGTTTCTTACCCTGCCCTTAAGCACCTTACCACCCCCCTTCTATGATATGTATGAGGGTGGTTAATGTTCCGTGAAAATGCTGAATGCTCAGGTGGCTGCGAGTGCAAGCACGACGATCACAGCTTTCTGTCTCATATTATCAGACCTTCCGTCACAAAATATCCATTGTACAGTCGGACATCTGCTGCGATTGCAAAACAGCATGGCAGATGATAAACTATTATCGTAAACCAAAACGGGAGGTCTTATAGATGGATCAGTTCTCACGGCTTACACCTCTGCTTCAAAGCTTGACTGAAAAAGGCCCCGCAGGCTGCGCCTGCTCCGTATATCACAAGGGTGAACTGAAATATCAGGAATGCTTCGGCTATGCGGACACAGAGTCAAAAACGCCGATAACTCCCGACACGCTTTACCGCATCTATTCAATGACAAAGGTAATAACCTGCACGGCAGCCCTTAAGCTTTATGAGAGAGGGCTCTTTCAGCTTAACGAGCAATTGGCGGAATACCTCCCTGAGTTCAGGGAGCCGATGGTTTACAGGTACACCTCAAACAATGCTCTTTACACTTCTCCGGCGGCATCGCCTGTCCTGATAAAGGATCTTTTCACAATGACCTCAGGCCTGACCTATGACGGAGAAGATACTGAGACTGCGCGGCAGATAAGCCGTAAACTCACCGAATGGAAAGCTGAAGGTTATAAATACAACGTACGCACCTTTGCAAAAATGCTCGCGTCCATACCTCTCTCCTTCGATCCGGGCACACACTGGCGTTACAGCCTTTCCCACGATGTGCTGGCTGCTCTTGTCGAAGTCGTGTCCGGCAAAAAGTTCGGGCAGTTCCTGAAGGAAGAGATTTTTGACCCGCTTGGGATGAGGGACACCTTCCATCGCCTGCCGGATGACAAAAAACATAGATTGTGCAGCTTTTACAGGCGTTCTGAAGACGGCAGCCTGACCAAAAGCGATGAAATGGACGAACATATTCACCCGGGAGATACCTTTGAAGGTGGCGGTTCGGGCCTTATTACATCGCTGGAAGATTATCAGCGTTTCATCCGGATGCTTAACGGGAACGGTGAATTGAACGGTATCAGGATCCTCGGCAGAAAGACAGTCGACCTGATGGCAACGAATCATCTGACTCCCGTTCAACAGGCGGATTACAACTGGCCGCATCATGCCGGCTATGGCTACGGCCTCGGCGTCAGGGTAATGACAGATCCCGCAAAAGGCGGCTGCAACGGAACTATCGGGGAATTCGGGTGGTCCGGCATGCTTGGAACCTGGATGCTGATCGATCGCAGTGAGGATCTGACAGCCGTCTACATGCAGCAAATGTTCCCGCATATGGAGGAATACTCCATACCCAGGATAAGAAACGTACTGTACGGTGCAGTATAATCTTAAGATAATACAAAATTTGGGGGTTCGAGGATGGCTGAAAACAAGAGGCGTTTTGGCGACAGATACGATGGCAGGCGCTTACGGTCACTGGATTCATTCTACAGGCTTATACCGTTCATTATGCGATACCGTTCCGATTCACAGTGTTTTTTCGAAGACAAGATCGAAATAAGCCATACTGAAGCTTACCTACGCAGAAGGAAAAGAACTTCGGATACGAACATAAGCATGCTCCACGTCCTTATTGCCGCAATGGTGCGTACGATCGCGCTGCGGCCTGCGCTGAACCGTTTCATTGCCGGGCAGAAAATTTATGCGCGCAATGAGATACTCGTATCTCTCGCGATAAAAAAGGAACTGAAGATCGACAGCCCCGAAACCACATTGAAACTGAAGTTCGAGCCTACGGACACGCTTGCCGTGATTGCTGAAAGGATAATGGAGCAGGTTACCGAGAACAAAGCGCTCAATATGAAAAATGATGCCGACAAAACTGCGAAATTATTAATGCTGTGCCCGGGGTGGCTTTTGAAGTTTGTCATATTCGTGCTCCGTACAATGGACTATTTCGGCGTAATGCCGCGTTTCATCAACAAGGTGAGCCCCTTTCACACAAGCTTCTTCATCACCGATCTGGGGTCGCTCGGAATACAGCCGGTACACCACCATCTTTACGATTTCGGCACTACATCGATCTTTATCGCCTTTGGCACGAAAATCAGGGAAAGAGTTATCGATGCGGTCAACAATATAGCGGACAGAAAGTTCATAACGATGAAAGTCGTAACAGATGAGCGTACGGTCGACGGACATTATTATGCTTCTGCATTCAAGCTTTACAGGAACCTGATACAGCATCCGGAATTGCTTGAAGTGCCGCCCGAAAACCTGCAGCCCGACGTCAAATAAAAATCGCTGCATATAAGCTTCGTTATTATGCTGCGCAGCAATTTTCGCTATACTCCATATGATCAGAAATGCAAGCCCGCATAATCGCTGACGGCCTGCCTTCCTGACCACTTGTTACATCAATGCTCTATCTTCTTTTCTATAAGCCAGCTCGTTCCCGCGAGTGTTGCCAGTAATACTGCGATATCAA
>Ga0207800_1000190_pt1 | contig 21146 bp, 10 predicted proteins | sample LuqExpMetageno11_FD_187769 | JGI IMG/M metagenome (GOLD analysis project Ga0207800, IMG submission 187769) | Tropical forest soil microbial communities from Luquillo Experimental Forest, Puerto Rico - Sample 11 (SPAdes) | ecosystem: Environmental > Terrestrial > Soil > Tropical forest ... | reverse complement strand
CCCGCCGCTTATGCAGCCCCCCGGGCAGCCCATCACCTCAATGAAGTGGTATGGCGACGTCCCGCCTGCCACTTCCCGCATCAGGTCGGCAGCCCCGCTAAGCCCGCTGGTAACGGCAATTTTCAGCGTTATACCGTCAAGGAACCTGTATGCCGGGAGCGGGCTTTCTATAACAATATCCGCCGTCTTGACCTTTTCGAGCCCAACTATCGGAGATACGTGCAGCTTGTCAAAAGGCAGCTCCCGGCCTGTTACAAGCTCGTATACCGTTCTGAGCGCCGCTTCCATGACCCCGCCCGTCGTTCCGAAAATATCCGCCGCCCCGGTGGACAAGCCGAGCGGGTTGTCGAATTGTGCATCAGGCAGGCTTTTGAAATCTATTCCGGATTCCTTTATCATATTTGCAAGTTCACGCGTCGTGAGCACAGCATCGACATTGGGCAGCCCGCCGTTTGTCATTTCCGGCCTCGTGATCTCGTATTTCTTTGCAGTGCAGGGCATTACAGAGACAACATAGATATTTTCCGGATCAATGCCAAGCCTCTCCGCATAATAGCTTTTTACCAGTGCGCCCAGCATCATGTGCGGAGACTTGCAGCTCGAAATATGATCAAGCTCATCAGGCCATGCATGTTCTACATACTTGATCCAACCCGGACTGCAGCTCGTGATCAAGGGAAGCGCTGAACCTTTGCCGGTAAGGGCTTCCGTTAACCTTACAAGCAGCTCATGTCCTTCCTCGATGATTGTCAGGTCGGCTGCGAAGTTTGTATCAAAAACATCGTCAAAGCCCATTTCCTTCAACGCTGCTGCAAGCTTTCCAGTGACCAGCGTACCGGGCTCATAGCCGAATTCCTCTCCTAAAGCGGCTCTGACTGCAGGAGCCGTCTGGATCACGACCCTTTTGTCCTTGTCAAAAAGGGCTTTCCAGACCGCGTCGGTGGAATCCTTCTCATACAGCGCACCTACGGGACAAACAGCTGTACATTGTCCGCAGAAGGCGCAGTTTACACTGTTCAGCGGAAGTCCGGCAGCAGGGCTTATAACAGTTTTAAAGCCTCTGTTCTGTGCATTGAGCACTCCAACCCCCTGTATTTCGTTGCATACGGTCACACATCTCCTGCACAGTATGCATTTGCTCATATCCCTGACGATTGATGGAGAATTGCCGTCTACCACCTTGGCGGATCTCCCGCCCTCAAACCGCACCTCGCCGGTCTCCATAAGCTCGCCGAGCTTCCTGAACTCACAGTTGCGGCTCCGGACACAGTTCAGGCAATCCTTCGGATGATCGGAGAGCATGAGTTCATAAAGTATCTTCCTTGCATTTCTGACCTTATTGGTATTCGTTCTGACGATCATACCCTCACTGACCTTGACCATGCAGGAAGCCTGGAGTGTCCTGGCCCCCTCGACCTCCACCACGCAGATCCTGCAGGAGCCTGCCCTGTGAACGCCCTCAAGATAGCACAGATGGGGAATCAGTATATTGTTCCTGGCCGCCGCCTCAAGGATCGTGTCGCTTTCCAGCGCAGTAACCTTCCTGTTGTTTATCGTCAAATTCACCATATCAGCACCTCCTGTCGCATCTTAAGCATCTCATGGCTTCAGCAATGGCATTCAGCTTGTGGAAGCCTACTGCTACCTCGTCAAAGCATTTGCTTCTTACATCCGGCGGCAGGAATTTCATGGGGAAGCGCTCATGCTCCACAAGCTCCTTTTCATCAGCCGGTTTCGGGATCTCGATATCTTCACCCGTGTTTAAATTGCCGCTGCCTCCGAGGTATTTGTCAATAGCCTTTGCTGCATTCTTGCCGTCAGCTATCGCCCTTATCACCGTATCTGATCCCCTTACGACATCGCCTCCCGCAAATACTCCCTTCATTTTTGTCATAAGAGTATTGCGGTCGGTAACAAAGGTGCCCCACTTTGTGACCTCGACTTCCTCCCTGTCAATGAATGGCAGGTCGGAGTACTGGCTGACGGCCGGTATCACCATATCCACCTTCAAGGAAAATTCAGTCCCGGGAATCGGCTGGGGTTTTCTTCTGCCGCCATCGTCGAACCTGCCCGGTTCCATCCTTATACACTCTATTTCCCTGACGCTGCCGTCTCCTGTAAACCTGAGCGGGGAGACAAGCGGAACGATCCTGATACCTTCTTCTTCGGCGTCCCTTATTTCTCTTCTGTCCGCAGGCATATCCTCGATACTGCGCCTGTACAGCAGGATCACTTCCTTCGCGCCCAGCCTCACCGCCGTACGCGCAGCGTCTATAGCGGTGTTGCCGCCTCCGATTACAGCGACCGTGCCGCTCGCTTTGACTTCCCTATCAAGATTTACGTCATGGAGAAAATCGAGTCCATGGTAGATGCCATTCATGTCCTCGCCCGATATGCCGATCCTGTTCGAGAACTGCGTTCCCGTTGCTATATACAAAGCGTCGCTGCCTGCCTTCAGTTCGTTGAAGCTGATATCCTTTCCGACTTCGGTGCTGAGATGTATCCTGACGCCGACCTGCTCGATCATTTTTATTTCATTCTGCAGAACGTCGAAAGGAAGCCTGTATTCGGGTATACCGAATGCAAGGACGCCACCCGCCACAGGCTGCGACTCGTAAACATCAACGTCATAACCGAGCCTGGCCAGATAATAACCGCATGTAAGCCCTGACGGTCCGGCGCCTATGATGCCCACTCTTTTTCCCTTTTTGGGGAAAACAAGATCCATATATGGTTCTTCGTTCCTAAGCACATAATCGGCGACATACCGTTTCAGATCGGCGATTGCCACAGGTTCGTCCAACTGGCCCCTTCTGCATTTGCTTTCGCACTCGTGCGTGCAGACTCTTCCGCATACTGCCGGGAACGGATTTTCCTTTTTTATCAGATTATATGCATCCCGCAGCCTTCCCGCCGCCACGAGCGCAACATAGCCCGGAACATTCACTCCCGCCGGGCAGGCATTCTGGCAGGGAGATATGAACATTTCGGAACAGACGCCGGCTCTGCAGTATTTGTACCTGATATGCTCTTCGAACTCCTCCCTGAAGTTCCCAATCATGCTGAGCACGGGATTGGGCGCGGTATTTCCGAGACCGCAGACAGCGGTCTCCCTGATCGTATAACATAGTTCTTCGAGTTTTTCGATATCCCCTTCTTCGCCCTGGCCCTTCGTGATCCTTTCCAGTATCTCGAGCATCCTTCTCGTTCCGAGCCTGCATGGCACACATTTCCCGCAGGATTCATCCTGTATGAAGTCCATGAAAAACCTTGCCATGTCTACCATACAGGTATCCTCGTCCATCGTGATCAAGCCGCCAGATCCCATTATCGCACCCAATTTCACGAGGGACTCGTAATCCATCGGGGTATTCAGATTTTCATTTGTCAGGCAGCCTCCTGACGGCCCACCGGTCTGGGCCGCTTTGAACTCCCTGTTCCTTCTGACTCCACCGCCGATGTCGAATATGATCTCTCCGAGAGTCGTGCCCATCGGGACTTCCACGATCCCGGTATTATTGATAGCTCCGGCCAGCGCAAAAACTTTGGTGCCTTTGCTTTTTCCCGTCCCGATACCCGAAAACCATTCGCTGCCTTTAAGGATAATGGGCGCCAGGTTTGCATAGGTTTCGACGTTGCTGATTATCGTAGGCTTCCCGAAAAGACCTTTTTCGAAGGGCAACGGCGGCTTCTGCCTGGGTTCGCCCCTTTCTCCTTCGATGGAGGCCATCAGGGCAGTTTCCTCACCGCACACGAATGCACCCGCGCCTATTCGTATCTCTATATCGAAGTCGAAGCCCTTGCCGAGGATGTCACAGCCGAGCAAGCCGGCTTCCCTGGCATTTCTGATAGCAAGGTCGAGCCTCTCGACAGCCAGCGGATATTCGGCACGCACATATACGTAGCCCTTCACTGCGCCGATCGCATATCCTCCGATCATCATCCCCTCGATTACGCTGTGCGGATCTCCCTCCAGAATGCTCCGGTCCATGAATGCGCCGGGATCACCTTCATCCGCATTGCAGATAAGGTATTTTACATTGCCGGGCGCCTTCATGCCTGATTCGAACTTTATCCCCGTTGGAAACCCTGCGCCTCCCCTTCCCCTGAGGCCGGACCTTTTGACCTCCTCTACCACATGTTCCCGCGAGTAGCTGTCAAGGACCTTTGAGACAGCCAAATAGCCATCGTGGGCAATGTATTCTTCGAGGGAAGAGTAGTCTATGCTCCCGCAATTGCGAAGCGCTATTTTGAGCTGCTTTTTGAAATAGTCTATATAGCTGATATCGGGTATATATTTGCCTGTTTTCCTGTCGTAATAGGTTTTTTCCAGCAGGACTGTCCCCTGCACAAGCTGCGCATCTATTATTGCCGGAATGTCCTGGGGAGTGAGCTTCGTATATAGTACGCTCCTGTCAGTATCCGATATGATCATTACCGGCCCGAGATCGCAAGTCCCTATACAGCCTGTTTCAATGACACGCACTTCCTCTGCCAGCCCCAGTTCTCCGAGGTATTTTACTAGCGTATCCCTCACAGCATGACAATTCGAGGAGATGCAACCTGCGCCGGAGCAAACGATTATCTGGTACTTTTTATCCTTCAGCTTGCTGTTGAAAGCTTCCCTGACAGATAAAAGATCATCGTGATTCCTGATTTTAATATTCTGCTGCATGGCTTCCTCCTCTATTTATACTGTTCAAGGATGTTCCGGAGCTTATCCGGATTCACCTGTTTGTAGACTTTATCGTTTATTGTTATGGCCGGGGCCAGTCCACAGGCGCCGATACACCTCATGACCTCCAGTGAGAACTTACCGTCACCGGTGGTCTCGCCTACTTCCACTTCCAATATCTCCCTGAGCTTTTCAATGATCTTTTTGCCGCCCCTGACGTAGCAGGCAGTTCCCAGGCAGACCCTGATCGTGTTTTGTCCTCTGGGCTTCGTTGAAAAGAACGAGTAAAAGGTAACTACGCCGCTCACCTCAGATAGGGGCTTGTTCAGTTTTTCCGCAATGAATTGCTGCAGTTCGAGCGGCAGGTATCCGTAGATGCCCTGTGCCATGTGCAGTATCTGGATAAGGCACCCTTCCCTGTCCTTGTATTCGTCGATAACATCAGCTATCCTTGCGTATTTTTCCTCGTTGGTTTCATTTCCGCAATTGCAGGTTGTTGCCGGAATGCTCATAAAGACCTCCTTCACATACCTAAAGGCAGATTGATTGTCATCCGATTATTCAGTAGTAATGTTCAAATGTGAGTTTTTTAACGATCCTTCGTACATTCGGTGCAGTGCTTACTTTGCCGCTCAAATGTAATCAAGCTGCGGAATACTGCCGAGGTATTTCCGGTGACTAGAGAAGTGATTCCATAGTGGTTTGTTAAAGCCAGGATGTTGATATTGTTAAATAATTAACCATATATTCATATAAATTATAACACGCGCTGTAAAATTTTACAATCCGAAAAAACCGGCGAGTTGTAAGTGGGACAAGGTCACTGTCCCCTTGTCCCACCCCGGCGAGAACTCGCGCATGCCGCGCGCATCAAAAAGAGCTGCAGTGCTTTTAATACTGCAGCTCCCATCTGAATTGTCCTAGCCCATTATCGCTTCTACCTTGTGGACCTTGCCGTCGCTGAATATGGGAAGTACGTTGCCTATAAACTCCTTGCCGTCTATCGTGAGCAGCTTGATGCCTTTTGAAACATGCTGCGGGTTCGTTATGCTGATCTCATAGGTCGCACCCCTGAAGTACCGCGTAACATTGAAACCATCCCAGGCTCTTGGTATGCAGGGATCGATCGCGAGTCCGTGATAGTCGGGCTTGATGCCGAGAATGAACTGCGAAATTGCTACGAAGTTCCATGCCGCCGTTCCGGTAAGCCAGGAATTCTTAGCCTCGCCGTGCCGTCCCGCATCCTTGCCTGCGATCATCTGCGAATACACATAAGGTTCCATCCTGTGGAGGTCGCTTATTTCCTCCCTGTATGCGGGAGCTATCTTCGAGTAGAGCTCGAACGCTTTGTCACCCCTGCCGAAAACTGCCTCGCCCGCCATGATCCATGGATTGTTGTGGCAGAAGATACCCGCATTTTCCTTGTATCCAGGCGGATAAGAGGATATTTCGCCGAGTTCCACATGATATTTCGTATATGCCGGGTTGACAAGCACCATGCCGTGTTTTGAATCGAGATATTTCCATGCGGAGTCGAGAGCTTTTTCAACAGCGCCGCTTTCGAGACCAATCTGAGCCATCGTGCAGAAGCCCTGTGTTTCAATGAATATCTTTCCCTCTTCGTTTTCCTTGCTACCGACCTTGTTTCCGAAATCGTCATAGGCACGCAGGAACCATTCCCCATCGAAACCGTGCTTCATTACAGTTTCCTTCATGGTTTGGATATGTCCCTTTGCAGCCTTTGCCTCGTCATAAAGACCGATGTTTTCACATATCTTTACATAATCATTGCCGATGAATACGAACATCCCCGCGATCAGAACCGATTCAGCGACCTTTCCGTCCTTGCTGGTCGTCGTCTGGTATGATTCGTCGGGCATCGTAGAGAAGCAGTTCAGGTTCAGGCAGTCGTTCCAGTCCGCCCTGCCTATGAGCGGCAGTCCGTGCGGTCCCAGGTTGTTGACGACATGGTAGAAGGATCTGCGCAGATGCTCGAAAAGATTCGCAGCCCTGGCAGGATCATTATCGAACGGGACCTGCTCCTCCAAAATATTGAAGTCGCCTGTTTCCCTGATATATGCCGCCGTGGACGCTATGAGCCACAGCGGGTCATCGTTGAAGTTTCCGCCGATTTCATTATTGCCCTTCTTCGTAAGCGGCTGATACTGATGATAAGCGCCTCCGTCTTCAAGCTGTGTTGCGGCGAGATCCAGTATCCTCTCCTTCGCTCTTTGCGGTATCTGGTGAACGAAGCCCAGTATATCCTGGTTGGAATCCCTGAAGCCCATGCCGCGGCCGATGCCGGATTCGAAATAGGATGCGCTTCTGGACATGTTGAAGGTAACCATGCACTGATACTGGTTCCATATGTTGACCATACGGTTCAGCTTTTCGTCACGGCTGTTTACATTGTATTTTGAAAGCAAGCTGTTCCAGTATTCCTTCAGTTCATCAAAAGCTTCCCCAACCTGTTTTACAGTTGAAAATCTTGCTATCATTTCCTTTGCGATTTTCTTGTTTATGATACCGGGAGCTTCCCACTTTTTGCTTTCCTCGTTTTCCACATACCCAAGTACGAAAACGATATCCTTCTGCTCTCCCGGTCCCAAGGTTATATCGAAGCTGTGCGACGCAATGGGCGACCAGCCGTCCGCCATGGAATCCGAGGATTTACCGGCTACGACCGCTTTCGGAGCGTCGAATCCGTTGTATTGGCCGATAAATGAATTCCGGTCCGTATCAAAGCCAGTTATATCGGTATTTGAAGAATAAAATGCGAAATGATTGCGTCTTTCCCTGTACTCTGTTTTATGATAAATAGTATTGCCTTCCAGTTCGATCTCGCCTGTATTGAAATTCCTCTGGAAATTAGTCATGTCGTCATAGGCATTCCAAAGACACCATTCGATGAATGAAAACAGAGTTATTTTTTTGACGGCTCCGCTTGTGTTTTTAATACTGACCTTGTGGACCTCTCCATTGAAATTCTGCGGCACGAACAAAAGCACTTCGGCTCCTATCCCTCCGCGTTCACCGTATATCCTGGTATAGCCGAGGCCATGACGGCATTCATACCTGTCCAGGGCCTTTTTGACCGGAGACCAGCCCGGAGACCAGAAATCTCCGTTGTTGTCACGTATATAAAAATATCTTCCGCCATTATCCACAGGAACGCTGTTGTATCTGTATCTCGTGATACGTCTCAGCCTCGCGTCCTTATAGAAGCAGTATCCTCCTGCTGTATTCGAAATGAGCGAAAAGAATTCCTGATTGCCTGAATAGTTTATCCACGGGCTTGGAGTTTCAGGGGTGGTTATCACATACTCCTTGTTTGCGTCATCAAAATACCCGTATTTCATAAATACCTCCCGCAATTTAAAATAGTAACATCAGCGATTGTATAACACTGCCGAAGATATGCCAAGGCCGGGGCTGATCCAGCCCGGTCGTAATCAAACTGCATAAAGCATCGTTAGTCCATTACCTATATGTTACAATGCATGGAAGATGAGGTTAATAGAATGAATTGCTTTATGGTGTACATACTTGCTATTTTTCTCGGAATTCGGTAGGAGTAACGCCGACATACTTCTTGAATAATTTGGAGAAGTAATGCGCATCGGGGATACCGACCTGCTCTGCGACTTCATATGTCTTGTATCGGACATCCCTGAGCATTTCCTTCGCTTTTTCGATACGGATCTCATTCAGATAGTCAACAAAGTTCTTACCCATTTCCTTCTTGAACATCCTGCTTATATAGTACGTGCTTACAAAGGTATGCTCCGCTACTTCATTGAGCGTGATCTGTTCGTTGTAGTGCTGCTGCAGGTACTCCACCGCCTTGCGGAGAATGAGCTTGATGCTCTTGTTATTGTAGTTGTTGACCTTGGTAGTGATGCTCCTGGCGGATTCGTCAAGCAGTGTGTTCAATTCGTCGGCATTGGAGCATTTTTCTATAAGGCCGTAGAGACCGCTCAATTCACTGTACTCGAGCTTTTTATCGCCGTCTCCGGACATGAGCGACATCCTGATGTTATTTATGGACGATATCAGGTTCCAGTAAAAATTCTTGATAAAATCCCTGTTGGTAGGATCAACGCTCTTGATATAGCTGTAGATATCCTGAAGCCTGTCCTTGACGGACTGCTCGTTTCCGGACCTGATACCTTCGATCAGCGCCTTCTGCAGCTTTTCGAGCATGGAATGGTCATCGTATTTGAAAAAGGTATTGATATCGTTGTGGAAGATTATCGAGTTGCTGCCCATGTAAAATTTGTGTTCGAGCGCTTCCCTGCATTCGCCGAATTTCTGCGGCAGCTGTGTCATTTTCGTCCCTTCCGAGCTCACTGCGATAGTCACGGTAAAACCGAAACAATTGCAGATGATGTCCTGAAGGTATGAGCATTTTTTATCGATTATCACAGTCACATTTTCGGAGTCATCCTTCTGCGTCAGTATAAATGCTATACCCATATTGTTCAGCGTCACATTGATTACGTCGAACGTGTCCGCAAAGACCTCGTTGAATGTATTTATTATCCCGAACTGGTACAAATGCCTGTCATATTGGCTTATATCACTGGCATCGCTGTCCTCCGAATCATTCTGGACGATAAGCATGTGGAATTCCTTCGATTTTACATTGAAAAGCTCGAGCTTCTGAAGTATATCTTCCTCATTGGTGTTAATCTCATATATGACGTCGTACAGGAATTTTTCACGAAGGACCGATATGTTCTGCATGAACAGCATGCTCAGCTTCTCGATTTCTTCGGATCGCTCCTTTTTGAATTTCAGCTCTTTTACGGCTCTTGTGATGACGTAAGTCAGTTCCTCTATCTTGGAAGGCTTGAGCAGGAAGTCAAAAGCCCCAATTTTGAGAGCTTCGTGAACATAGTCAAAATCACGGTGTCCCGTCAGTATGATGATCTTGCTGTCCGGCACAGAGTCCTTGATCTCACGGAGCATAGTGAGACCATCGGTTTCAGGCATCTTGATGTCGGTAATGATGATATCCGGCAAAAGCTTCCTGATCAGATCGATGCCTTCAAGACCGTCGGCTGCTTCGCCGCAGACTTCACACCCAAAGTTTTTCCAGTTGATTATATTCCTTAGTCCTTTGCGGATGATAGGTTCGTCATCAATTATCAGAACTTTGAACATAGAAGCCCTCCCCGCCCTCAGTGCTTATATTGAAAGGTATGATGACCACAGCTTTGGTATATTTACCCGCTTCACTTTCAATTTTCAAACCGTAGCTTTCACCGTAAAAAAGCTTAATTCTTCTGTTTACATTTTCGATGCCAATACTTTTGCTTTTTTTATCGCTAAGACTCTTGAAATAGGTGTCGTTATCCATCGAAAGCCTCGCGTTCAATTGTTCGAGATCCTCCCGTTCCATGCCCGCGCCGTTATCGATGACCTCTATTGAAACGCAGTCCTCAAGTTTTTCAGCGTTCAAAGTAATGACTCCCTTACTTCTTATCCGTTCTATGCCGTGATATACCGCATTTTCTATCAGCGGCTGGATAAGCAGGCGAGGTATCTTGATACTGTTTACTTCAGGCTGTATATTTTTTACTAATTCAATCCTATCGCCGAATCTCCTCTTTTGCAATGAAATATATTTGTCTGCGTAGGTAAATTCCTCTTTTATCGTTATAAGTCTGTCATCTCTGCCAATGCTGCCCTCCATCAGATCGGACAGGTCGGAGACCGTGCTGCTTATTTCGGGCACGTTATTGAGCTGTGCCAGCCAGTTGATAGCCTCGAGCGTATTGAACAGGAAGTGGGGATTGATCTGGGACTGCAGCGCCTTCAGCTCCGCTTCCTTTCTGGTGAGCTGCTCCCTGTACACCCAGTTTACCAGATGGTTTATTTCGCTGGACATTTCATTGAAAGCCTTATTTAGGAAGCCCAGCTCGTCCCCTCTGTCGTCCTTGATATGGACGTTGCTCTCGCCGGACTGCACCTTTTTCATTCCCTTTACCAGCCGGTTGATTGGCTTGACTATATCAAATGAGATAAATATCGTCAATACCGTAAGCACCAATATTACTATGGCGCACAGCATGATTATGTTTCGCCTCAGCATGTTGGCGTCCTTGTAAAGCTCACCCAGCGTTGCATATGCAACGACCTTCCAGCCTGTATTTTTCAACGTTATATAGGATACGAACAGGCCTGATTGCTCATCGATCAGTTCACCTGATTCGCCGTTTATCTTGTCGGAGAGTATGCCCGAATAGACCGAGAGGTCGTCATTGACCTTGCTGGCTATGAGATCCATGTCCGGAGACAGTATCATTATATTCTGAAGATTGCCTGTAAGCCCCTGATAAACCTCGTCGATCAGTTCCGTTTTTACCTTGATTACTAGCAGGCCCAATTCGCCGAAATTGTCCCTGTCGTTTATCTGTCTGACAAGATAAATAGCCTTGGCCTTTTTATTCTCTGAAACGACATGAATATACGGCTTCCCCTTCATCTGCCTCGCCTTCACGAGCATGTCGCTGTAGGGGATATCCGCGCTTGAGCCGGCTTCCCTTGTGTTATCGTCCTGGTAATATTCCTTGCTGTCATTTGAAAAAATGCATATTGAACGTATTTCCGGCCTTGATATGACTACCATTTTAAGATAACTGTTTATCGTATTTTCGTACTCATATTGCTGGATAGGATCGTCGGAATCCGTGCTGTTTTTGATAGCTGTGTATATTTTATCCTCATAAAGCAGATCCTGCGATATGTTCGTAAGGTTGTCGGTATAGTCGTCCAGCCTGAGCTGGATCATATTCAGGATGTCACGTGAATAGTTGGTGGAATTTTCATTGATTATACTTTCGGAATTTTTATAACTCAAATACCCGATCAAAAAAAGCGGGATCAGTATTTGGACAAAAAGCGTAGATATCAATTTGTTCCTTATGGAAAGGTTTTTATAAATTTTAAGTAATACTGAGGGAGAATGTTTCATCAGATTGACCCCCGCAATCCATTTATACATATTATCAAACCGGCGTGCCCCCATTGGATCAGCCCGGTATTATACCCTGGCTTATAGCGTTGGACCACATCTCTTCTGCAGTGATTTTGCCTGAGAGGAAATACGGGAACTGTTTTGCGATATCCTCCTCCCAGGAAGCCCTGTCGACAAAGTGATCCAAGGGCCCGACAAGATACGGTGAACGCTCGATCAGCCGGTTTCCCTTGATGGCAAGCTCCCTGTATTTTATATTGAAGCTGTCGATATCGACATTGCTGATCATACCTGTTTCGGTAGCGAATATTGCAGCAGTCTCGGGTGATGTCAGGAATTTAAGGAGCCTTACGGAAGCGTCCAGTTTGGTTTCATCGTCACCGGCCACAGCGCTCATGTGGAAGGTACCTCCCCCAAGTCCGTAGACCATTGAGCCCTTACGGCTTTCATAGCCCTCAGGGTACGGGAATGGTATTATATCGACGCTCGTATCGTTCGGATCGAACTCGCCTATGAACCACGAGCCCTGCACGATCATAGCCGCCTTTTTCTCTTTGAAAAGCACATTTCTCTGGTTATTGGTCATTGTAAAGCAGTCTTCGGGAAATGCGTGCATGTCGTATAATTCCTTGATCAACTGCAATGCAGCTATATGGCACGGCTTTATGGCGCCGTTTTCGAACGGTTTTTCGGTTCCGTCCTTCCCGCCCATAACAGCGATCAGGTTCTGATATAGATAAGTGCCCTCGGCATACGTATTGAAAGCGATCGGTGTTATATTTCTATCATTGAATAACTGTACCGCAGTCTTGAGTTCATCAAAGCTCTTGGGAACAGGTACGTTATACCTGGTGAAAAGATCCTTGTTGATGAACATGCATTCAAATATGACTTCGAACGGAAGTCCGTAGATCCGTCCGTCCTGCGTAGTATAACCCCACATGTCCGGGTTGAAGCTATTCTTCCATTCATGGTCTTTGGACAGCTGTCCGGTAAGATCATAGACCTTGCCTGCGTTTATGAGCTTATTGATATCCGATCCCGGCCAAAGGCCGAATACTTCGGGATCGTTTCCGGAAGCGAAGTCCGTTTTGATTTTCGGCAGGAAATCTTCTCCGAAAAGAGATTCATTGACTATAGTAATATCCGGGTTGTTTTTTTCAAATTGGTTCAGGACGGTTTTAAGAGTTTCCGCCTTACTGTCGACTCCTCCCCAGCTGCTTATAAACCGCAGCGTCGTTTTTACAGTTTCGCCGGTCTGCTTTTTATTTGCAGGCGTCTGCTTTTTTTCGGGCGCCTGTGTACAGGCGCCCGTCAGGAACACTATTGCCATTGAGAGAAGTAAAGCCTGAAAGCTCTTGTTTCTTCTCACCCTATACAACTCCTTACATCCTGAATAGTACCGCTCCTTCGCCAACATCCGCCACCAGGCTGCTGCCCGGCTTTATACTGCCCATAAAGAATTTTTCAGTCAATTCGTCTTCCACATATTTCTGGATAGTTCTTCTAAGCGGTCTTGCACCGTATTTCGGATCATATCCCTTATCCAGTACAAAATCCGTCAAAGCCTCCGTGAAGCTGAGCGAGATACCCTTCTGCAGTGCTTCCGCCCTTACCTCTTCAAGCATCAGGCCGACTATCTTCTTCAGTTCGTCCCTGCTCAGTTCGGTAAATATGATTATTTCGTCCAGCCGGTTGAGGAATTCGGGACGGAAGGTCTCCTTCATCACATCCCGGACCCTGCTTTCCAGCGCTTTAAAACCGTCGTTATTGAAGCCTATACCATTAGCCTTCAGCGTAGTACCGGCATTCGACGTCATAACGATGATGGTGTTCTCAAAATTCACGACCCGTCCATGGCTGTCCGTAAGCCTACCGTCTTCAAGTATCTGAAGCAGCATATTGAATACGTCCGGATGCGCTTTTTCGATCTCATCCATGAGTATGATCGAAAAAGGCTTTCTCCTCACCTTTTCGGTCAACTGTCCCCCGTCGTCATAACCTACATATCCCGGAGGCGATCCTATCAGCTTGGATACGGTATGCTTCTCCATATATTCGGACATATCGAGCCTTATCAGCGAATCCTCGGTTTCGAACAGCTCCACTGCCAACGCTCTTACCAGCTCTGTCTTACCAACGCCGGTAGGTCCGACAAATACGAACGAAGCCGGTTTCTTTTTCTTCCTGAAGCCTGCCCTGTTCCTCCTGATTGCTTTGGCTATGCTGGTGACAGCTTCATTCTGGCCGATAACCCTCTTATGGAGCCTTTCCTCCAGGTTCATCAGTTTATCCGCCTCGACTTCGGTAAGCCTCTGTACAGGTATCTTGGTCCAGCTTTCAATGACATAAGCTATATCATCTACTGTAAGAACATCTTCCTTGTTATGCTCCTCAAACTCCCTGATCTTCTGCAGGAGCTTGCATTCATTCACTTTCAGGTCTGCTGCCTTCTGGTAGTCTTCAATGGAGTCGGCTGAGACGGCGCTCTCTTTCTCTTCCTGCACCTTTTTGAGCTCGTCCCTGAGCGCTTCCAGCTCTACCAGACCGGTATTCTTCAGGTTTACTCTCGAACCGGCCTCATCGATAACGTCGATCGCCTTGTCCGGCAGGAACCTGTCCGATATATACCTCTCTGAAAGCCTGGCGGCAGCCTCTATGACTTCATCGGCTATCTTAACCCTATGATATTTTTCGTAATAATCCCTGACGCCCTTAAGAATATCTATAGTCTCCTCTACAGAGGGTTCTTCCACGAGTACCGGCTGGAACCTTCTTTCGAGCGCCGTATCCTTTTCTATATGTTTGCGGTATTCGTTGAGTGTCGTCGCTCCGATTACCTGTATATCCCCTCTTGAAAGGGCAGGCTTGAGAATATTGGCGGCGTTCATCGCCCCCTCCGCTTCACCGGCACCCATTATATTGTGCAGCTCGTCAATTACGAGGATGACGTTGCCCAAAGCTTTTGCCTCCTCGATTATTCCCTTCATGCGGCTTTCGAACTGGCCCCTGAACTGGGTACCGGCTACGATCCCCGTCATATCGAGCAGGTAGATCTCCGCATTGAACAGCTTGGCAGGGACCTGGCGCTTTGTTATCCTGACTGCAAGCCCTTCGGCGATGGCAGTCTTACCTACGCCCGGCTCACCGATAAGCACCGGATTGTTCTTGGTCCTTCTGTTCAATATCTGTACGACCCTGTCTATCTCGCGCTGTCTTCCGATGACCCTGTCTATTTTATCCTCTTTGGCCATGTCGGTAAGATTTGTACCGTACATGTCCAGGTATTTTTTCTTTTTCAGGCTTTTCTTTTCCTGCGTCTTGACACGGGTGCCGTTTTTGTTGTCCTTATCATCCGAAGGTTCCTTTATTTCACCGTTTTCACCCGTTTCCTCGTTTTTGGGGAATACACGGTTCAGAAAATTGAATATCGGACTGGCCTTATTCCCGTTTGGGGGTTCGATCCCTGCAAGTCCGCTGTTTCCCTGATCCATGTCGATATTGTCAAACAGGCTGCTCATCTGTTTATTTATATTATCGATATCCTCGTCGGACATACCCGTCTGTTCTATCAACTGGTTGACAGGCTGTATACCCTGCTTTTTCGCGCATGATAAGCAAAGACCTTCCTGTATCTGCTTTCCTTCAACGACTTTAGTAATAAATACCACTGCATAATTTTCCTTGCATACTGAGCACATCATCACAGTTATCAACTCCTTTCGCTCCTGCTGCCGTCTGTGCCGTTCAAACCTTAAGAGGCCTTACGCCTCATATATCAATCTATTATACGTTTCTTTCCTATCCTATGACTGCTGCAAGCTGCTGATTAAATAAGTATAACACAATCCGGCAACCAAGGTCTACTTGTAAGATGCACCTTTTTGTATCTGTCGCAAAGCAAATTTTGTAACCGATTGAACCGCTGCGGAATATATTTATACTATCAATAAATAAATAATTAAACATTATGTACATTGACATGAGGAGGTGTTTTGAATGGCAGATAGAGGAGGTTTCCTCGGCGACTTCTTTAACGATGATTGCGCCATTTTGTTCTTTATACTTGTATTCCTGTTTTTGTTCATAGGACCGCGCCGTTTCTTCTTTGCGGATCCCAAGTAAGTAGAGCGGACATTCCGGATAAGTCTATGATCCATGTGAGTCAGGGATGTATCCTTGACTCACTTGATTTTTCCGCGGGTGAACTTAACTTAAAGCGAGTGAACTTAACTTAAAAAGGAAGCCGGAGTACCGTTCTCCTGCTTCCTTTGTTTTTAAAGTTTACATATTTCATGCCTGTCTTCTTTCGAGTTCAGGTTCTGATCCACTTTTCGGCTTTTTTGCAGGCTTGCTCTTAAGCATCTTTTTAAGGAACTGCCCGGTATAGGATTCGGATACTGCTGCCACATCTTCCGGGGTTCCGCTCGCTACTACTGCTCCGCCCTTGCCTCCGCCTTCCGGTCCCAGGTCGATCACATAATCGGCCGTTTTTATCACGTCCAGATTGTGCTCGATGACAACCACCGAATTACCGGCGTCAACAAGGCGGTGCAGTATATCTACAAGCCTGTGGACGTCTGCTATATGCAGTCCCGTCGTCGGCTCGTCCAATATATAAAGCGTCCTTCCCGTAGCCCTCTTGGACAGCTCTGTAGCAAGCTTGATACGTTGTGCTTCGCCGCCGGACAGTGTCGTCGACGGCTGTCCGACCTTGATATATCCCAGGCCTACGTCATACAAGGTTTCCAGCTTCCTCTGTATGCGCGGGATGTTTTTGAAAAACTCAAGGGCATCCTCTACTGTCATATCAAGCACTTCAGATATATTCTTCCCCTTGTATTTCACATCAAGAGTTTCCCGGTTATAGCGCTTTCCCTTGCATACCTCGCATGGTACGTATACGTCAGGCAAAAAGTGCATCTCAATTTTGATGATGCCATCTCCGCCGCAAGCCTCACAACGCCCGCCCTTGACATTGAAGCTGAACCTTCCCGCTTTGTAGCCTCTCATCTTGGCTTCGGTAGTGCCTGCGTACACCTCGCGTATCAGATCGAATACACCCGTATAGGTAGCAGGGTTCGAACGAGGCGTCCTCCCGATAGGGGACTGGTCGATATCGATCACCTTGTCTAGGTGCTCGATGCCCAGAATGGCGTCGTGTTCGCCGGCTCTCGTCCTGGCCCCGTTCAGCTCGGACGCGAGTTTCTTGTAGAGTATCTCGTTTATCAGAGAGCTCTTGCCTGAGCCCGAAACACCTGTAACAGCCGTAAAAACGCCCAGCGGTACGCTCACATTGATATTTTTGAGATTGTTTTCACGCGCACCGGCGATCTTTATCCATTTACCGTTTGGCTTGCGCCTTTTTTCAGGTATCTCTATCCTCTTTTTACCGCTCAGGTAAAGACCTGTCTGTGAATTCTCATTTTCCTTTATATCGTCTATCGTTCCCTCAGCCACCACATATCCGCCGTGGATGCCCGGACCGGGCCCCATATCTATGATATGGTCGGCCGCATACATGGTATCCTCGTCATGCTCTACAACGATGAGCGTATTCCCAAGATCCCTGAGCCTTGCGAGCGTCTTCAGAAGCCTGTCGTTATCGCGCTGATGAAGCCCGATGCTTGGCTCGTCCAGTATATAAAGAACGCCCATAAGCCCTGAACCGATCTGGGTCGCGAGCCTTATACGCTGCGCTTCTCCTCCTGAAAGTGTACCGGAGGACCTGGACAATGTAAGATAATCAAGGCCTACATCGACAAGAAATCCTACCCTTGCATTGATCTCTTTCAGTATCTGGTGCGATATCATGACATCTCTTTCAGAAAGTCTGAGGCTTGTAAAGAAGTCCTTTATTTCATTTATGGGAAGGCAGGTAAGCTCGTGTACGTTCCTGTCTCCCACAGTTACCGCGAGGGTCTCCTTCTTGAGCCTCGCTCCATGGCAGTCGGGGCACGGATTGCTGCTCATGAATTCCTCATAATACTGCTTCATGCCGTCAGACTGCGTTTCCTTGTAGCGGCGTTCCATGCTGTTGATAACGCCTTCGAAAGCAGCTGTGAACGTACCGCTGCCATACTCCTTTTCATATGCTATCTTGATCTTTTCGCCCTTTGTTCCGTATAAAATCATATCGACTATATTCTCCGGCAATTTGTTGACGGGAGTCGATGTCTTGAAACCGTAATGCCTGGCAAGCGCATTCAAGTACATCCTTGAATAGCTGTCGCCATTCTCGAAATTCCAGCCTCCGACCTTGATCGCGCCTTCCTCCAGCGATTTACTGCGATCCGGTATGACAAGCTCAGTGTCCATTTTCATGAGCGTGCCGAGGCCGCTGCACGTCGGGCACGCGCCATAGGGGTTGTTGAAGGAAAACATTCTGGGAGTAAGCTCTTCTATGCTTATCCCGCAATCGCTGCAGGCAAAATTCTGGCTGAACAGCAATTCCTTTCCGCCAATAACGTCGACTATCAATATGCCGCCGCTCAGATGCAGCGAGGTCTCTATGGAGTCGGCCAGCCGCTTCATTATCTCGGGCTTCACTACCAGCCTGTCTACTACTATTTCAATAGTATGCTTCCTGTTTTTATCCAGATTGATTTCTTCATTGATATCGCGTACTTCGCTGTCGACACGGATCCTGACATAACCGTTTTTCCTCGCGTCTTCGATCAACTTGTGGTATTCGCCCTTCCTGCCCCTTACTACCGGAGCCAGCAGCTGGATCTTCGTCCCCTCGTCGAGCGCCATGACAGAATCGACCATCTGGTCCACAGTCTGCTGCGATATCTCCTTGCCGCAAACCGGGCAGTGCGGTATGCCTATACGGGCGTAAAGCAGCCTCAGGTAATCGTAGATTTCCGTTACGGTCCCGACTGTAGACCTTGGATTCCTGCTCGTAGTTTTCTGATCTATCGATATTGCAGGCGACAACCCGCTTATATAGTCAACTTCGGGCTTTTCCATCTGTCCGAGGAATTGTCTCGCATATGCAGAAAGCGACTCGACATAACGACGCTGGCCTTCCGCATATATAGTGTCAAAAGCCAGCGAAGATTTGCCCGAGCCGCTCAGTCCTGTGATCACGACAAATTTGTCTCTTGGTATCTCAACGTCGATATTTTTGAGATTGTGCTCTCTTGCTCCCTTTATGAAGATACTGTTCCTGTTCATTTGATAACACCTGTCCTGCGTATAAATTGAATACACATATTATACACAACGACAAATCAAAATGCAAACACTTGTTCGATTATTTTTTCAAATTCAGTGTGGAATGCTACAGATCAGTGCAGATGCCTCTTTATCAGGCCTCCCAATACTTTTATCCCCTCCGCGATCCTTTCCTCCGACATGTTTGAAAAGTTCAGTCTCATGGTATTTTTGCCCCCGCCGTTCGGAAAGAAGGAATCTCCGGGCACAAAGGCCACGTTGCTGTCAAGGCTCTCTGCCAGAAGCTCCCTCGTGTCTATATCGCCCCTGAGTTCGACCCATGTGAACAGTCCGCCTTCAGGATGAGTACATTGTGTGCCTTCCGGGAATTCGGAAAGTATCGCCTCATGCATGGCGTCGCGTCTGCTTTTATATACCTGCCTGATCCTGTCGATATCCTTGTCGAGGTCGAACATTTCCATATATGTGGAGATATTGCGCTGAGTGATATTGGAGGAATGAAGGTCTGCGCCCTGCTTTACCAGTATATATTTCTCCAGGATCCTTTCGTCGGCAGCCACCCAACCGATCCTCATCCCCGGACAGAATACCTTTGAAAAAGTGCCCAGATATATGACGAAACCCTCTGTATCGAGAGATTTGAGGAAAGGCATCGTTTTTCCGTCAAAACGGAGCTCACTGTACGGAGCGTCCTCCAGTACCGGGATATTGCGCCCCTTAAGCAGTTCCATGAACTTTTCCCTGCGTCCGGCAGACCAGGTCCGTCCGCTTGGGTTCTGAAAATCAGGTACGGTGTAGACCAGCTTTATATTTCTTTCCGTATCAAGTATGCGTTCAAGCTGTTCAGGCAGCATGCCGTCGTCATCCGTAGGCACCTCCAGCATTTTGGGTCCGTATGCGTTGAAAGCGTTAATCGCGCCGAGGTATGTCGGACTTTCACAGAGTATCGTATCCCCTTCGTTTATGAATATTTTGCCCGTAAAGTCAAGGCCCTGCTGGGAGCCGCAGGTCACAAGGATATTGTTTTCCGAAAGGCCCGTACCGAATCTGCGGTTCATTCTTTCGGCGATCTTGCAGCGCAGCGGCGTATAGCCCTCCGTAGCCGCATATTGCAGAGCGTCCGCGCCGGATGCTTCGAGTACCCTGGCCGTAACCTCCTTGAGCCTTTCCACAGGAAAAAGCTCCGGAGCCGGCAGGCCCCCTGCAAATGAGATCATTCCGGGTTTGTCCGTCAACTTAAGCAATTCTCTTATGTCGGAAGCTTTCACATTGTCCATTCGTTTAGCCAATTCAAACATAATAATACCTCACCTCATATTTAACCGGTTTACAGACTGGATTCATCTAGATTATAGGTCCGAGCTCATTAATGACGCCCCTGCCGTATTTCTTCTGCTCCCTGCTTATATCCATGTATGCCGCAGCAAGCCTTTTCACGCCTTCGCTAATCAGTGCGGGATCGGGGTATGTAAAATTGAGTCTTATGTAATTGCCTGAAGGGCTGCCTGGGAAGAATGCATTTCCCGGTACGAACGAAACGCCCTTTTCAATTGAATTTGCCAGCAGCCTCGTCTGAAGCATTCTTTCGGGAAGCCTGCACCACAGGTACAGACCGCCTTCAGGCCTGTTCCAGCTCATCCCTTCAAGGTTCGCGCCGTCCAGTTCCGAAATCATAAGATCCCTGCGGCTTCTGTTTTCCCGGTTTGCCTTTTCAAGGTGTTCCTTCAGCAGCCCCTCGCGCAGGAAGCGGTCGATTATTAGCTGGGGAAGGCTGCTCGTATGCAGATCGGCCACCTGCTTCAGCATGGTCAGGCGGTACAATACCTGCGGCGGCGCCGTTATCCAGCCTACCCTGAACCCGGGGAAGAGTAGTTTGGAAAAAGTGCTGAGATACAGTACATTCCCGTAACCGTCCAATGCTTTCAGCGCCGGCAGGGCATTGCCTTCATAACGCAGCATGCCGTAAGGGTCATCCTCCAGTATTATCAGCTGGTTCCTCCATGCTACGGATAACAGCTGTTTCCGTCTTTCCAGGCTCATTACTGCACCCGACGGATTCTGAAAATCAGGTATCGTATATATCAGTTTGGGCTTGAACCTTTTGACGAGCATATCCAGCAAATCAGTGCGCATGCCGTCCTTATCAGTCGGGATCCCTATGACCCGCGCCCCCGCGGCTTTAAATATATGGACCGCACTGAAAAATGTGGGTTCTTCCGCCAACACGACATCGCCGGCTTCGATAAATGCCCTTGCCACAAGATCGAGGCCCTGCTGTGAACCTGTCAGTATCATGGTATCCGCTGCATT
>Ga0207800_1000189_pt1 | contig 21152 bp, 21 predicted proteins | sample LuqExpMetageno11_FD_187769 | JGI IMG/M metagenome (GOLD analysis project Ga0207800, IMG submission 187769) | Tropical forest soil microbial communities from Luquillo Experimental Forest, Puerto Rico - Sample 11 (SPAdes) | ecosystem: Environmental > Terrestrial > Soil > Tropical forest ... | reverse complement strand
TCCTGCAAAACTCGCTTCTACCCTGCCTCCGGTTTTGTACATTGCAGCCTGTGTAAGTAACATTATTTGTTTAGGATTACCAATAACCACAACAACATCAGGAGTGAACGTGGATTTTTCCAGGGGAGAATACAGGATAGCCTCTGTTGAGTTAGGGGGAAGCTTGGGAACCCTTTCAAGAGTGCGCCTTGCAGCACCCTGGGTGCTGAACTGTTTGAGTTTATTAAAATAAAATTCCCCACTTGCGACTTTTGGAGGCATTTCGCCAAGGCCCATTGCGCCAGCGCCGCCTTTGCACATCTGGTCTTCGCCAAGAGTATAGAACTCCTCGCCAGTTCGCCTTACTCTATCAACAAGCTGGCAGTGTCTCATAGTCTCATCTACTTTCTTAATCCCTTCAGGAACTTCCCCTCTTTTAGGAATTAATTTTACTGCAACAGGGGAAGTCTTGAGTTTGAGACAATCTACAAGTTCCTGTCCATACTTATTTATCTCTTTAATATCCATGTTCTCAACTCGGGTTTTGAAACTTTTATTAGTTCTGAAATAATAGTATTATTTTTAATATTTTTGAGATCTGTTTTGTCAAGTTTTCTATAAATTATACATAACTAGATCCAATATAAGCATTCTCGAGTTCATTTGTCTGCAGGCAATTTTTCACAGTACTACCATTTATGCACCGTTTTTTGGCAGTGTAGCAAAAATTTTTGTTAAATCGTTTGATATTGAAGAAAGTCTTCTGCTCTAGAACCAAGGATTTTGTTTGACCAATTTCCATTGTTGACCACTTGAATTTTGCTTTGGGATAAGGATAATGGGCGAATTGGTTTTGTCGGAAGAAGTAGTAACATACAAATTAGTGTCTTTTAGCCTTATCAGGTATGTTTCGTCGGGCTGCTTAATAAATTCCCAATATTGAAGGCTATCTTTTTTCAATGGCTGTTGGCATAAAGTAACACCCGATTCAGGCTTGGACGAAGGTTGAAGTGTTTTCGATGTATACAGGTTTTTTAGCTGATAAGTTTCTCCTTCTACATTGATAAATTGCCAGGTCATACATTTCCAATTGACATGGTTGTAAAGCACTATTTTTCTTCATCTATACTACCGTCTTCTTTTACAGCAAGACGCATGCACCCAAATTCAAGTATAGAAAGTTCGTCTCCATTCTTTGGTATTTTTCTGTATAACATTTCCCATTCACCTTTTTCTTCAAATTATTTTTATTATATCGGGATGATTCTAATTGCTAGTTTGAGATGAGTCAATCCATTGAGTAAAAGTTTATTTTTTCAGAAAAAGTGTCTCTTATTTTAGCAATTAGAATCTATAATTTCTTTTATAGTCACATTTTCATTTAAAAATCTAGAATTAGAGTTTTTTTCTTTTTTAAGAGTAATAGCTTTCTGCGGACATAGATTTATACAAGCAAGACAAAATTCACAAGTATCTCCATAAATAGGTTTACTATTTTTAAGCTCTTTGTCTATTGAAATATTATTTCGTGGACACACTTTGGTACATGTCCCGCAACTATTACATTTATTATTGGTAGAGAAATTTTTTGGTGAATTTAAATTAGGAATTAGCTTTATTAGATGTTGTAATCCGTTGGTAAAAAAGGAATCTAATGCTGAACCTTTATGAATATGTTTCTTACTTTCCGAAACATCCATTATTAAAATGTTCAAATTTTCTTCTATGTATTTTGGCTTTTTTTTCTGTTCTTCAATATCAAAGATTGGTAAGTAGTTGTCAACCATAAGTAAGCTGTTTGCATAGTGTATGGTTATATTATTCTTTTTTGCATATTCTGTGAACCAACCGACACCGTTTGCAACTTTATTACCATATGTTAAAATTGCAAAGATATAAGGACTTTTAAATGTCACCTTCTCAATAAATTCACGAACAATATCTGGAGTAGCTAATGCATAACAAGGGAATATGATACCAATTTTTTCATCTTTATAAAATAATTCATTACTTTTCAGCACCTTTGGTATGGAATATAGTTCTCCTCCAAATCTTTTAGCAACATATAAACTGTTCCCAGTACCCGTAAAATAAAAAATTTTCATAATTCACTTCCTTAATAATCATGCTTTAGTTTTCAATTTGATATTTTACAAACTATCGAAATGTTCTATTCTAAAATTTAATATGATAATTCATAACACATTTTATTGGAATAATTTGCTGACTTCTTCGGCTAACTCTGGATTTGCTCTACAAAGTAAATATTTGCCTCTTTTTTCAGTAGTTATTAGCCCAGCATTTGCTAATTCTTTAATGTGATGAGAGATAGTAGGTGCACCAATATTTAGTGAATGTATAATATCAGAAATAAAACATTCTTCGTTCTTATAACCAACATCAGAACCATTTACTATTTTTAAATATAACTCTAATCTATTTTGGTTAGATAGAGCTTTAAATATTTTTGCCATTTTTTGAGTATCCATAAATATATCATATCTCATCATTTTCATATTTCGATATATATCGAATTATCACTCTCCTATAACTATATTTTGGTTCTATCTCAAAAAATTATACGGGGGATTTACTGAAAAATATAAATTTAGGATTAATCTTACGCCAGAAAACTTCTTAAAATGAAAGCTTCTGAAGGGAAGATTATTTTTAAAGTTACATTCTCTTCACAATATTATTTTATAAGGTACTCAATATACGAACATTCTCCCTCAAATGCGAATGTGTTAATGTTTTGTTCGTATAGATATTTTTCATGGATAATGGACTTGTAACCTCTTATTGAACTTTTGGTACACTACCAGAATATCAGAATCAATATCTCACTTATATGATCCAGATTTTTGCAACGGAACCATTTTCTTTCTATTTAATTGAATCCTTATTATAAATTTTTGCAACAGAATCCCTTTATAACTAACTTTCTTTTTGCAATACTATATAGTCCATGTGCCAAAAATCAGAAAAATCCTAAATTTCAAGCTAATTTTATTCACTCAACGAAAATTTTCAATATCAACTGACTAAAGCTATGTGAATTAGTATAAACTCATTTCAAAAATATGAATACAAAAAAACCATATATATGCGAAAATTAAATACCAGAAAACACATTTCATTTTTGGGTACAAATTTTTTCCTATCGATAACTATATTCAATGCAAAAAAACTATGAGAATTCAACGCAAAAAAACTATGAGAATTCAACGCAAAAAAACTATGAGAATTCAACGCAAAAAAAACTATGAGAATTCAACGCAAAAAAACTATGAGAAATTTATAAAAATTCTATATGCCGTTTTGACTTAAATCATATATTTAATCAAAAAAATATATGGTTGTGTGGGACTTCTTCTTGGCGCATTCGTCCTGAAATATAATGTCCACAGAAATATTTATTTATGTCCTTTTATATATTTTTTGAGCATATCTTTTTTTCCTTGCATTTGCGAATAATTTTGTCTCTTGAACTTAATCTTTGATTTTTAAGGATGCAGACATCTGTGTGCAGGTAAAACGTAAATTGAGGTTTTCACGGATTGACTAGTCGTAAAGTTCTTATACGATTCTACTTGTATTGATTAGTCCATAGCAAATATGCTAATTAAAGTACTCCTGTTAATATACTTAATATATAATCAGAGCAATTAAGCAACTGAAAGATATGCTTTTGCCCTGGCAAGATCACCATTAGGAGCATCAGGATTACAGTAATTCACAATCAGAAAGTACAGCATAATCATAAGGACAATATTGATTAATAAGGACGAAATAGATTACGACTTTAATACATGATGAGGTTTTAATATGAGATGGCAAGGTAGCTCTAGAAGAAAAGTGACCGGTGGGAAAGTTATTGCTGCCCGCGGGAAGCGCAAGTTTGAAATGGGTCGCGAATCTGCGGAAACCCGTATAAGTGAAATAAAGAGGAAAAATGTCCACACAATGGGAGGCAACAGGAAGGTAAGACTTCTCCAGTGCAATGTTGCAAATGTAACCAATCCTAAAGACGGAAAGACCGTTTCTGCTCCCATTGAGACAGTTCTCGACAATACTGCAAACAAACACTACATCAGACGTAATATCCTGACAAAAGGCTCAGTCATAAGGACTCCCATGGGAACTGCGAGAGTTACAAGCAGACCAGGGCAAGACGGAGTTGTAAACGCTGTATTAATTGAATAACCTCATATACAAATTACCTAAGATGGGTATACAATTATACCCTTCATACGGAGATTTTTGATAAATTCCTTTACTTTTGTGCCGGTGACTAATATGGATGAACGAATTCGACATGTACTGGAAATCCTTGAAAATGACGCCCGAGCAAGTCCAGAGGAAATCGCATCCCTTACAGATATGTCTGCACAGGAGGTTTCCCAGACAATCGCAAAACTTGAAGATACGGGAGTTATCCGGCACTACAAGACCATAGTTGATTGGGATCTAGTTGGGGAAAATTACGTTTATGCCGTGATTGAACTGAAGGTTACTCTCGAGCGTAATCAGGGCTATCAGGCAATTGCAGAAAGAATCTATAAGTTCCCGGAAGTTAGGTCAGTCAGGCTCTTATCTGGGAATTATGACATTTCCCTTACTGTCCGGGGGAAATCGATGAAGGATGTGGCCTTTTTCGTGGCAGAGAAGATTGCAACCCTTGATCAGGTACAAAGTACATCAACCCACTTCGTACTGAAAACCTATAAAGAAGATGGGGTTATCCTCCATGAACCTGAATCAATTAAAAGGCTACCGGTATCTTTTTAATCTGAACTGGTTCAGAGCCTGATTTTCGATTCGATTTTATATTTCACTTTACCTATGTAATTTTTTACAGGGGTGTTTTGCTTGAGACCTCAATGTGATCCTTCTAAGTTTGTTGCCAATGCTGTGAAAAATATTCCACCTTCAGGAATACGCCGTTTTTTTGATCTGGTTTCCGGACTTGAGGATATAGTCTCCCTTGGTGTAGGAGAGCCTGACTTTATTACTCCATGGCACATCCGTGAGATGTGTATTCATTCTCTGGAAAAAGGGCAAACCTCATACACTTCAAATTACGGGCTTCCGGAGCTCAGAGACGAACTTACCAGAACTTATTACAGGCGTTACGGTCTAGACTATGATCCTTCATCCGAGATACTCATCACAACAGGTGTGAGTGAAGCTCTGGACATAGCAGTAAGGACAGTAGTCAACCCTGGCGATGAGGTTATTATCGTCCAGCCCTCCTATGTAGCATATGTACCTTCTGTTGTTCTTGCAGGAGGCACGCCGGTTATCGTTTCCACCCATAGGGACGATGAATTTAGTCTCACTGCAGAAGCCCTCAAACCTGCAATTACGAACAAGACGAAGGCAATAATTCTCAACTTCCCTAACAATCCTACAGGAGCGATCATGACACAGGAAGATCTCGAGGATATTGCCGATCTTGTTGTGGACAATGATTTGTTTGTTATCTCGGACGAAGTTTACGAGTGCCTGACTTATGGAGGCAAGCATGTCCCATTCTCTTCCCTTGAAGGTATGAAAGAACGTACTGTCATGCTCAACGGATTCTCCAAAGCTTACGCAATGACAGGATTAAGGCTCGGTTTTGCTATGGGTTCTCCTGAGATCATCCATTCAATGATGATGATACACCAGTACTGCATGTTGTGTGCTCCCATAACTGCTCAGATCGGAGCAATTGAAGCACTCCGCAATGGAAAAGAGGAAATGGAGCGGATGGTTAGAGAATATGACCGTCGCAGGCACTTTATTGTCAGGGGCTTCAACAAGATAGGGCTTGAATGTGGCAATCCTAAAGGGGCATTTTACTCCTTCCCTTATATAGGGAATACCGGGCTCTCTTCCTCGGAGTTTGCAGAGCGCCTTCTGGATGAAAAGAAAGTCGTTACAATTCCCGGAGGCGTTTTTGGAGATGCAGGTGAGGGTTTCCTGCGCTGTGCTTATGCAGCATCCATAGATGATATTAGAAAAGCATTAGATAGAATGGGTGACTTTGTGGACGGGTTAAAGCAGTAAATTCCACAAAGTCTCTCCATATCTTTTTTAAATTTTCATTAAATCCTATTTTTATTCTATTTTTTAGTCATCTGTTTCTCATACTGGGCCCTTTCCCAAAGTTAGTTAATTATATATATAATTTCCAGGCTCAATTAGCTTGACGTTTATGAAACCCATTATTCCTGAAGATGAGCGTTCCAAAGAACCTCTTGATACTGATAGGGTAATTTATCATCCTGACATGATAAGGGCTAATGAATGGATCCTGGACGAGTATGAGGCTCCTCATAGGGAACTCTGTATTTTCGTTCCCTGCGCCAAAAGAAAACCTTATCATGAAAGTCCCTCTCATAAAAAGTTCGATCGAGTAATCTTTGGGATTGCAAAGCCTGAGGATGTACATATAGTAACGTTTGGAACCTGTGGGATTACGCCGAGGGAACTTGATACCCAGTACCCTTTCATGCATTACAGCTTTATGATGGGCAAATGTAATGTGACAAAAATCAAACGAGATTTCATAAAAATGGAAAGTGAAAGGCTTGCAGCTTATCTTGAGAAAACAAGGAATAATTATAAACACAGAATAGCTTACTGTATCGGAGATTTTCGGACTGCGATGGAAAAAGCTGTGGAAATGGTTGATATAGAGGTCGTTATCGTACCCAAGGAATCTACAATCCAGAATATGCTCCAGCCTGAGAAATCTTTCATTTACAACAGCCTTTCAGCCAGAGAATATTTGCAGGATCTTTCCGATGCGATTACTGACGCTTTTAGGCTTCCTAAGAAAAAAGTAGGTCTTAAAGAAGGTCTCTCGGTTGATGATTCAGATTGGTATGTTCTGTAATACTAATAAACCGAAAAGTAGGAAAATTTAGTTATAAAAACTATAGGAGACAGTTACGTAAGTTATTCATTTTCAATGCTGCCGTTTTCTCCTACAGAAAGCATAAGTTCTCCATAAAGCAGCTTTTCCAGTGTTTCAGCTACATACTTCCTTTGCTGATATTTCTGGATATCTTCATGCATTCTGAGATCCGAATCAACCTGAACTCGTACGAGAGCGAAATGAAACGCTTTTTCATTCTTTATCGGCGTAGTGTAGAAAGTTTCCAGCATGTAAGGGAGTTTGAGGGGATCTTCTATAACTTCACTTAAAAACAGCATCTCTTCAGGAATATCCTGGCAGTGTAAGGATATATCTTTTTTTCCGGTAATAAGTTGCAAATTTCTTTCCGAATACTTTTTCTCACAAATAACAATTTCGCCAATTATACTTCCCACCTCTTGTTCAAAATTAAATATCTAAATCCCCTTATAAGCATTCACTAAATAAACTTCAGGTATTTTTCTTACGAAATTGACTTTTATATTGACATACTGTTAGAGGGAATAAACAGGCTTTAGGCCAGCATTCCCTTTACAATAATATCAATAGCCTCGTCTTCTTCAAGGCCTCTAGCCATAAGAGTTTCAACTTCTTTTTTGTCCACACAACCGATTGCAGCTTCGTGGGTTACCTTAGCAAGAGGATTATCAACACGTATAATTGGGATAGCTTCGGCTTTTGCATCCCCCTGAATAACCTCCAAACAATCCACGTGTCCTCTGGCTTTTGGAGCATGGCCTTCAGTAATTCCCCTGAACTCCGACTCTGCATTTTCGGTAATGGCTAATCGACTTTTGATCACACTTCTGGCGTTTTCCCCATTAAGTGCTACTTTCTCAAGGATTTTTATTTTGTCATCCTTTTTTCCATAAACCTTAGTGACCATTTCACATATAGAGTTTTTTTCGGCATCCACATCATAATCGAACTCAAGAGCTCCTACCCTTCCAGAAACCAGAGAGAAATTATTGTAATAACTGCCGCCTTCCTCTATCTTTACCTTGGCTCTCGGAATAACCTGAGCTCCTCCATAGGGTCCGTGGAAGTGAGTTTCTGTGTACTTTAATGAGGCATTTTTCCCTACATGCATTTGAGCTTCCATACTATGAATAATCTTTACAGCATTAGGGAATGTACAGTGAGCGACGAGTTCAACAGCCGAGTCTTCTTCAGCTACAAAATTCATCTTTATTTCTTGGAGTCCATCCTTAGGAATAAGCCCGAAGCAAAGATGGACAGGAAGTGGAATTTTGCACCCTTTCTTAATGGTCAGTTTAACGTCCACTCCATTTTTGGTCCCTTGAGTTTCAAGCACAATTCCCTCTACCCCATTCGCATTAAGCACTTTATTTCCGCTTATCACAAGGCTTGCAAGCTCATGGTCATGCAGGACTGCAGCATCTCCCCCCGCTACCGAATAGGCTGCATCCATATCTTTTATTTCACTGGAAAGCGTATTAAGAGTTATCTGACTCATTTTCAGGCCGCCTTTGGTGGAGATACTCTGCTGTCGCATGGTATGCACCTGTTTTTGAAAAACTCACTGATTTCTAGGGGATCTCCACTCCTGAGAATCACCCCTTCGCACATAAGGGATGCTTTATCGGAAGCGGCTGCAATTTCCTTCCTGTGAGTTATTACAAGTACTGAAGCACCGTTTTCCTTAAAAGTCTGGATCAGATTTACGATTTCCTTTAAGGAAACAACATCAATTCCTGAATCGGGTTCGTCGAGAATTGCAAGCTTTGGCTTCATTGTGATTATAGAAGCGAGTTCTATGCGTTTTCTTTCGCCTCCACTTAGTGCCTCTCCAACTTCCCTGTCCAGGTATTTTTCAGGTTTAAGGTCGACTTTCCTCAGGGCCTCTTTCAGCTCTTCTTCGGTAACGCCTCCATTGCCTTTTGCCCCGATTGCCAAGTAATCTCTGACCTTCAGCCCTTCAAAGCGTGCAGGCTCCTGCCAGGCAAGGGTAATACCTTTTTTTGCGCGTTCGGTAATTGAAAGCTTTGTAATGTCTTCCCCATTAAAGATGAGGCTGCCTTCATCCTGTTCATAACCTTGGAGTCCCATCAGGGTGTAGGCAAGTGTACTTTTTCCGGCACCGTTTGCACCGATGATGCTGTGAATTTCCTGGTCGCCTATCTCAAGATTGACTCCTCGCAGGATTTTCTTCCCATCGCGGCTTAACACCAGGTTTTTTAAAGATAGAATCTACGACACCTCTAGTAAGTTTTTATTTTTAGCCCTGTAGCAGATCCTTGCAGTGCTGCAGGTCCTTTGCGGTATTTACATTTATTGCTAGTTTGGGATTATCAAGGATCAGATTAAAGTCTTCCTGTTCGTTTCGAATCTGAGAACTGTCCAGAATATTAACTCCGGCAGGCACTATCAGCTTCCCATCCTTGTTAAAAACTGTATCAGGCCTGATTCCGGTTCCTTTGCAAACATTGATCGGGACATATACTGACAGCGCTGGCTTTCCTTCTTCCTTATACTTCTCTATTACCGAATCAATAAGCTCAGGATTTATCAGGGGAAGGTCTGACATAATAATCATTACAGGGCCAGCTGTTTCTGCGGTTTCTACTGCGTAGATCATGTCTCCTACGTAATTTCCCCCAAAGGTCCTGATTACGCGGACTTCTCCTTTGTAACGTTCCTGGATCATGATTTCGGTCTTGGGGGTTACAGGTGAGACCGCTACAAAAACCCTATCTATATTCTTTGAGGTCCTAAGGGTATCTATCACGTAGGCTATAAGCGGTTTTCCAAGCAACTCCACACATGGCTTTTCTCCCATTCCAAGCCTTTGTCCAAATCCCCCGGCCATTACAATAGCGTCCATTCTAAACCTCCCATGTATCCGTTCGATGAAAGTTTCAGGATAACTGCGAGAATAATCAGAGCAGTTATTCTACCAATTTCGTTAGCAGTACCAATTCCGTCGCCGTTTAAACCCCCAAAATGGGCATAGCTTCGGTTAAGAATTATCAGGGCCGAGGCGCAGGCTCCCAAATAAGAAAGCAATCCTATCCATCCAAAAGGAAGAGTACAGACTATAGCTCCAAATATAAACCCTATCATGAAGTTTTTTGTGGTTGCTCCTTTTATAGTCATGGCCCCAAGACCAGGGTAAGCCTGATTTTCCTGTGGAGGTATGGGCTTTCCAAAGGCAGCAATAGTTAACATGGATTGCTTTGCACTAACCTCTGCAATAAACATTGATGCAAACATTAAAACTGGAAGGTTAAGCCCGAAAACAGCGAGACCTCCTTCTTGGACTGACCTTATAGAACCGTAAAGGGTAAGCAGCAGTAGCATGCAGAAAGCTACTCCTCCAGTTCCCAGGGTTGTGTCTTTGAGAGCCTTGATCTTTTTCTCAAGTGATCCGTGGGCCATAAACCCATCCCCGATGTCAGTGACCCCATCGAGGTGGTTAAAGCCTGTGATATAGTATATGAACCCCATAACAAGGGCTGCAAGAACAGGCCCGGGAAATATTATTTGCCCCATGTATGCAATAGCCCCTATAAGGATTCCGAGAACAGCTCCTACAATGGGATAAAAGTATATTTTCTTCATGAGTTCGTCGATCCCTTCCATGCTGATTCCCACAGGGATCGTGGATAGGAAACCAAAACCCGATTTAAAGGCAAGCAAGTATGAGTTCATTGAATATCGCCTGTTTTTCAGTCTTTTCCTTCAAATTCTGCCATACCTCTTGAATACATATTAGAGGATACACCTCCTATAAGGCCCCCAATAACGTCATCCATAAAAGGCCCGAGTTTTGAAAGGATTCCGGGTTTCTGTTTGTCAAACCTAACAAACTCAAAAGCGCCCTTGGAGCCGCTGACATAGGTTGCAATACTTGTGCCAAGTACCTCGTCCGCAATTATAAAAGTAAGGTCCTTTTCATAGGAACTTTTGCTGAGGTTCGGAAGGGTTCCTGCTCTACCTTCTCGCTCCAGCAGGATCCCAGAATATATCAGAAGGCAGAGATTTGGATCAGAAAGCGCATACTTAAGTTCCCTTTTAAACAAAGCGTCTGCTTTCTCTCTTGTCTCAAGACCGGGATGCGGGACATACATTTCCAGAGCCGTATCTGTAAGATCCTGGATACTGATTCCTTCTTCAGCAAGGACATCGAGGATGTCGACTGTAGCTTTTTCCTCTATTTTCTCAGGCTGCCCTTTTTTCAGGTCTCTTTCCTCAATATCGGATAATTTCATATGATCACTTCGGGGTTGTTAAAATGATTCTATTAATTTTCGAAAATCTGTAACGTTATAAGCTGACTTTTTTCAGAGTCCATGTTTCCGCATAACTTCAGATTATCTCGGGAATCTGGCTCTAGAAGGCAAAGAAAGGGTCATGGATGCAGGTGTATCCCTGCTAATTGAATCACTGCCGCAAAGGCAACAAGTGAAAAGCCTGAAGCAATTGCTATTAATTGGGATACCCTTTTTATATCTTTTACTTCGGTTGAGGGATATGATGCTCCTAGTATGTAATTATCGGGCTTGTCGAGTTTAACTCCAAGCGCTCCTGCGGTTGCCGCCATTGGATAACCGGAATTGGGCGATGGAGTCTTCATTCCGTCTTCTAGGGCACTCTTTATACTGTTTAAGGGGCTATTTTTTCCCTGCTTTTTCGGGAGTAGAGACACCGTAAAAGCTGCCGCAAGAATAAATATAACTGATATTCGGGCAGGGATCCAGTTTAATACGTCATCGGATTTCGCTGAGAAGTATCCAAGTTCCCTATACGGTTCGGTTTTGTACCCGACCATCGAATCCAGTGTACTTATGGCTTTAAATGCATATGCAGCCACAAGCCCGAATTCTCCGAAAAGGGCATAATAGAAAATAGGACTCAGAACACCGTCAACGTAGTTTTCGGATACAGATTCAATAACTGCAGAAGACATCTGGGTTTTTGTCAATTTAGAAGTGTTCCGGCTTACGTATATTGGGAGCAATTCTCTAACTTTGTCAAGTCTGTTTGCTTCAAGATGCCCATAAATCTCCCTTGCAGGGCTAAGCAGACAGTTAATAGCAAAGGTGGCTTTCAGGAAATAAGCTTCAAGAAGGAGTGCGAGCACCTCTGGAATTCCAGGAAGGACTGCAATATAAAGCACAGCATAAGCCAGCAAAGCTGCAAAAAAGACGCAGCATAGGGCCATTGCAACTCCATAGGCTTTCCTGTGGGTTTGAGGAGCCGCATTTTTTAAAACACTGATTAATTTTCCTATCCATACGACAGGGTGTACGGCAGCAGGCGGCTCTCCAAAAACTATGTCTATGCCTGCCGCAAGCAGAAGTACCACAGCAAGGTGCCCGCTGTCCGGCACAATCATAGGATAGGCTCCATTACTTTCTTCCAGGCTATTTTCACAAGCTCGTCCGTATCTCCTTCCTGCATAAGGCAGTCAAGGATTTTCTGGGCGGTTTCCTTCTTGTGAATTAGATGACAGTCAACGCAACTCCATACTTTTCCGCCTCTTGAGCTCTGGATCCATTTCCCTCCTGTTTGCTCGTTTTCACAGGGGTAGAATGGACAGAAACAGAAAGTGCAGTTCTGGCCTTCAAAATGACAGGGATAGTACTCACAGGTTTTTCTGCCTCCAATTCCTTCTTCAGAAGCTTTCTCAATCACATGCTGGAGTTCATTTTTTGCCTGCTCTTTACCCCATTGGGTAATTACATCTCCTATTGCAGCAATCAGCTTGTCGTTTTCTTCTGCGGTTCGAACTGCAACTCTTATGTAATCTTTTCCAAGGCCGTGGATGGAAGAACAGTCTCTTATAAGAACTCCACGTGCTGCCAGGCGTGTACTTAGTTCCGTTGAATCCAGCATGAATTTGCTGACATTGACAACTATAAAGTTTACATTCACTTCCCCGGCTTTAAATCCCCTTATCCTGTCGAGTTTGGCTTTAAGCTTCCCGCCTTCTTCCCTGATCATAACCCTTGCTTCTTTCAGGTAAGGGTTTTCTATCCCGCCTTCAATGTTAAGAAGCCTTGTCCCTACAGTATTTGCTACAGTTCCGAGGTTCCAGGAAAGCCTGGCAGTATCTAGGATTTCAGTTACTTCAGGGGAAGCTATCCCGAAGCCCATCCTGATTCCCGGGATTGCAAAGTCCTTTGTAAGGGAACGCATGACAAAAACATAATTATTGTTTGCTGCAAGGTCTGCAACGCTCTGTGAAGGGTCAGAAAGTTCAATAAAAGCTTCGTCCACGAAAAGAAGGGTTTTGTGCTGCATGCAGCGTTCTGCAAGAATCTTGATTTCTTCTCTGGTACGGAGTTTTCCTGTTGGGTTATTAGGGTTGCAAATAAACAGGATTTTTGCTTTTTCCAGAAGTTCGTCAGGAAGTGTTTCTACTTCGTCCTGGCTGGGGTACTGGAGTTCTGCTCCCATAATCCGGCACTGCATTTCGTATTCTCCGAAAGTGGGCCAGGGCAGAAGGACAGTATCTCCTTTTTCAATAACACATTCTACTACAAGCCTGATAATTTCTGTTGAACCATTACCTGGAATTATATTCTCCGGGGCTACTCCAAGCCCTACGAATTTTGCAGCAGCCTTTCGAAACTCAGAATACCTGTTGTCAGGATATTCGGTAAGTTTCTTAAAACTAGTTTTAAGAATCTCATCAAAGTTCAATCCGCTTTCCGGATACTCAAAAGGGTTTCCCAGAGGATTAAAGTTTGCACTGAAGTCAAGAATTTCGCTTTCAGGAATCCCATAAGTTTCAGATGTTTGCTGAATTAACCCTCCATGCCTGCAGGGTTTCAGGTCAAGCAGATGCTTCCTTAAAGGTACACTTCTTTGCTCTGACACGTTGATCTCAAATATTTAGTGTAAATCATGTATATTAATCTGCTTATTATATTATACAGTGCAAACTTGCCTTTATTTGCCTTACGATTGTTTGATTGCGAAAACTTCTCCTTTCGGAATCCAGTCTACTTTATTTTACAAAATAAATATATTAATTCAGTTTTTAATCTGCAATTTTTTGCTGGCTTCATATAGCATCGAAAAAGTAAAATAGCTTGCTTTTAACTACTACAATCCAGAAGCGCTAAAAAGCTCCAAATTATGCCTTAAAATAATTGTTTTAGATTTGACATTATCAGGTGCATTTAAGAATGACAGTTAATAAACCAAGAGGGACCCGGGACTTTTTACCTGCCGATACTGCCAGGAGAAGATACGTGGAAAGTGTTATGCGAGATGTTGCCCGCAAATGGGGCTACAGTGAAATCATTACGCCCACGTTTGAACATCTGGATCTTTTCACCCTGAAGTCGGGGGAAGGAATCGTAGGGGAACTCTACAACTTTACGGACAAAGGCGGCAGGGAAATGACCCTCAGGCCTGAGCTTACGGCTCCTGTCATGCGCCTGTATGTGAATGAACTCCAATCCTTCCCGAAGCCTTTAAAGCTATTTTACTTTGAAAACTGTTTCCGCTATGAGCGCCCCCAGAAAGGCCGTTTCAGAGAATTCTGGCAGTTCGGGGTTGAACTTATAGGAAGCGGAAAGTCTGATTCTGATGCTGAGGTTATTGCTCTTGCCGATGCTATGTTAAAAGCTGTAGGAGTGAAGGGCGACATGAAGCTCGGAAATCTTGCAGTCATACGTACGCTTTTGAGCGGGCTTGAATCCGAAATCGTGAGCAAGGTCATGCGGCTTGTGGATAAAAAAGAATATGCAGGTCTTGAAGCCCTTCTTGAAGAAATAGGAGCTGAAGAGCAGCTTAAGTCCGATCTTTTCCACTTGATCAAACTGGAAGGCAAGCATATCCTCCCCGAGGTAATAAAAATCGTAGGGAATATCCCTGAGCTTGTAAGCTTTGAAAAGACCCTCAAGCTTCTAGATGCATACGGAGTCGATTACTCTCTTGATTTCGGAATTGCCCGCGGGCTTGACTACTACACGGGCATGGTTTTTGAAGTCTATGCCGAAGGCCTTGGCGCCCAGAAACAGGTTTGCGGAGGTGGCTCTTATCAGCTTATACAACTTTTTGGTGGCGGGGACGTGCCCTCAACTGGCTTTGGGATAGGTTTTGACCGGATTATGGAAATTTGTCCTCTTATCCAACCTGCTCCTAAAACCCTTATGCTGATCTCGAAACCCGATGTTCATCTGAAAGTAATAGGCTTTGCAAATGAATTAAGAAAATATGTGCCAGTCCATGTAGATCTTATGGAGCGCAATTTCAAAGCCCAACTATCATATGCAAATACAATCAATGCCGACTACGTGGTTATAGTCGGAGAAAAAGAACTCGAAGCCGAAAAACTGACTCTGAGAGATATGGTTTCAGGAGAACAAGAACTTCTGACGTTGGAAGAGATTATTGAGAAGGTTTCACGTAAATAGAATTTGAAATCTTTCTCTTTTACATTTCTATTGTTTTTTATTTTTTAAAACTGATTCTTAGGTATTTGAATGAATTGATAAAATTGCAAGTACAAGAGAATCTGTCTCTATTTTTTCTTTCTTGATTCCTACTCTCCTTTTACAATTGTCTTTATAAATGAACTTACAAAATATATAATTTTGGAAATTATATCCTAAAAACACACTGAATAACTTGATACTTCAAGGTATGCATGTTACGATATTAAAGTATATTATAAGAAAAATATTCAAGTCAAATATGAAACATCAATCTCTCTATAAATATTATTATGTTTTTATATTCTTAATCTCTCTTATAAAGTTTTATTTTCTAGTTTTTTTATCCACTCATTTATAAAATTCAATCTGTTAAAAAGTATTTTATATGGGGACGACCATACTCATTTTCTAACTCAATCACCTGAAAAAATCCTGAAGTTATCTACTGCGCAGCAATTCGTAGGAGAACGGTGAGAGAGTTAACAAAACTCCCACTGAATGTCAAAAATTCTTCAGACCTCTGTATAAATGTTTGCTCTTTTATGAAATGGTTCAATTTTTACAACTATTTCAGGATCTTGAAGAGCAATAAAAGACGTTGAAGATATTGAATATTTCCCGGGAGTTACGTTCGATTACAGACTTACAAAACTAAGAATAAAAACTGGAATGAAAAACAGACAAAAATGCAGTAAATAATCTAGAAACTAAAAAATTTACCTGCTAAAACCGTGGTGGGATAATGACAAAAGATGACGAAAATGTAGTAATTTTGTATCTTGAAGATTGGCAAAAAAGGCTGATTCATGATTTCCTTGGAGTGCATTGTGATCACTGGCATGTGCCAGTAGAGGTCGCAAGGAAGGTAATGTATGGAGCACCTTCAGGGGATCCGATTTTAAAATATGGTGCCCCTAGTGGAATTCCAGTAGAATCTAAAAGAATGTATCTCACAGGCTGGCAAATGAGACAACTAAGAGATGAAGTGGGAGTAACCTGTGATTTCATAGAACTTACTAAAGATCTTAATGTAAGATATGGTGTAAAACATACATAAAAATTAACGAAAATAAGTCAAAATACTTATGAGGAATAATATCCTCTAATTTTTATATTTTTTAATATGTTGGTGACGTATATTGAGAATTCAAACTCATTTCTACAATCTTTGGATAGAGTTGCTACATTATGTGGGGCAATAAAGATGAATTCAAGTAAATATAGACCTGAAGTCTGTGTGTGGGAGCTTACACTAAAATGCAATATGAAATGCAAACACTGTGGCTCTATGGCAGGTAAAGCCAGAGAAAACGAACTCACAGTTGATGAATGTCTTGATGTAGCTGAACAACTGGTAAATCTCGGGTGCAAGAAGGTAACTTTTATTGGAGGAGAAGTTTTTCTGTACAGAGGATGGGAAACAATAGCCAGAAAGTTATCTGACAATGGTCTTGATGTGAATATTATTACTAATGGGTTTCTGCTGGGAGACGAACAAATTGCCCAAATAAAATATGCTAAATTAACAAATGTGGGAATTTCCCTGGATGGAATGGAAGACAATCATAATAATATGAGAAATGTAAGTAATTCATTTGAAAAAGTAATGAAATCCTTCGAGATACTTAACAAGGAAGGAATCCCTCTTGCTGTTGTAACTAGTCTTGTTGATAGCAATTTTGATGATTTATGGCCAATGTATGATTTATTGGTTGAGCAAGGCGTAAAGATATGGCAGATTCAAATTGTCACTCCAATGGGGAACATGGCCGGTGAAAAGGATGTTCTTCTTGAACCTGCAAAAGTGCCTCTTATTACCAGGTTTATTAGAGAAAAGCGTAACGAACAAAAGATTAGGATATATGCAGGCGATGACATCGGATATTTCGATGAAAATGAGTTGTATTTAAGAAACAGGCCGGGAGTTATCTGTGCATGGTCAGGATGCCAGGCGGGCTTGAGAGCTGTTGGAATTGATAGTGTAGGCAATATTAAGGGTTGCGAATCCCTTTATTCTGATGAATTTATTGAAGGTAATTTACGTGAAGAATCCTTATCTGAAATATGGTGTAAAGAAGGTAATTTTGCTTATAATAGGAATTTTGATGTTAGTATGTTGACAGGTAGTTGTAAAGATTGCGACAAGGGAGCCATTTGCAGAGGCGGATGCAGAGGTGCTTGCTATTTTACAACTGATTCTAAATTTGAAAACCCTTACTGTTGTTATCCTGGAAAATCAATGTTTATGTTTTCGGCTAAGTGAGTAATCGTGATAAAAACTTATTTTAGTCGAATTTCCCATTAGCTTGCTGTGGGGGGGGTGAAAAATGCCCCCGAAAATCATTGACGATTAATTTATCAATTACATTTTTTTTGTTTGTTAACTTCTGCTCGAATCAAATCTTATTAGGGCTATTGTTAACTTTGAACTCGTTTTATTACTTAATTTGCATTTTTTATTTCGTGATCAGTTCTTTTACTTATTTGAACTCGACAATAACTTTTCTCGATATTAACTGAAATTAGATCTTTTATGAAACTTATAATACTCTAAATTTTGGGACTTCTATAAAACTGATTTTTCAAGAAACAATATCCCACATTGTGCAAGGATTTGCTTACTGGATCTTGAACCAAAACTGTTTAATATATATGAAAGCAATCTCCATTTGAAGTCTTCATTTAGTGGTATAGGAGAAGGCTCCGCAAAAATTCATCGTAGGCAGTATTCGTCCTCAGTAGCAGATTTTATAATCTTTTGAAGAAATAAAATAGAATTTCTACGAAACAGGGTGTATTTTTAAGGGGAAGCTAACTTTGGTGGTATTTATAGAAATAAAGCGTTTCCAAAGCTCTATTTCAACATATTTTAAGGCCTAAAATTTTCCCTAAAAGTTAAAGAAAATACAAAAACTATGTTAGTGGAGGAATAGGCTTGAATAAACAATATTTGTCAGGTTTTGCTGCAATTCTTATTGCGCTTATAATTGCCCCAGGCATTGCAGGAGCAGAACCTAAGATTGGTTCCAGTTCCCAATGTGCATATGAGAATGTTACGGCTTGTCAAGCTAAGAACATACTCGAAGAAGAGGACGTGTTCCTTCTGGACGTTCGTACTCCGGCAGAATTTAACTATTCTCACATTGAAGGAGCGAAATTAATACCTTTAAAAAATGTGCCGACACATGATCCTGTTAATTTGCCAGACGACCAGCTATTGCCCAATCGGATGAATGAACTGCCAAAAGACAAAAACACAAAAATAGTTGTTTATTGCTATACTGGGAAACGGGGTGGAATTGCAAGTCAAATGATAGCAGACGCCGGTTACGATAATGTATATAATATTCAAGGCGGTCTCACAGCATGGGTAAATGCGGGATATCCGGTTGTAATTGATCCTGCAAAGTGGTCAGCTAATTATCCTCATAATCCATGAGGAAATAAAATAGGCATATTTCGGTTTTTTGAACATTTAATCTATTCATATTTTAATTTTTATTTTTATTATATTTTCTACCACTATATGTATCAATATCCTTAAATGTAAGTAAGCAATTACTTACTTACATGGACGATACAGAACAAAGAATCTTAGATGCGGCTTTGAGAGTATTCGCAAGTGAAGGATACACAGGTGCAACTACTCGAAAAATCGCAGAAGAGGCAAATGTTGCCGAAGTGACTTTGTTCCGAAAATTTAAGTCAAAAGAAAATCTGTTGAAAGAAGTATTAATTAATAACCGACCTTTTTTTTCATCGCCCGAAGACTTATATAATTTATTTCAGCAAGAGAAAGATGTAGACCTTGAGACTGAATTGCGTATCTTAGGGAAAAATATTGCAAAAGCTATGAAAGATAAAAAAAAGGATAGTAAACGTCGAATGTTTATGTGCATGTTGTTTGATGAAGGGAGAAGACGACCTGAAGTATCTGAAGCTCTATCATCTTTTATTCAAATGAACATCGAGCCTTTAAGTGATTATTTTGAGCTACAAATTCAAAACGGGAAAATGCGTAATATCAATCCTAGATCAGCAGCAATAAGTTTTGTAAGTTTTTTTGTCTACACAACTTTTCTTAGAGAAGTATTTGGTGACAGTTTTTTAGGTGATAATGATGAGGAAATTGAACGGTTTATTGACATATTTTCTAAAGGTATCCTGAAGTTTGAAGAAAAATGAAAAACAGGTGAGTAAATGGAGCCAATTATTGAGGTCAAAAACCTTGTTAAAGTTTTTCATTCAAGAGGGAGAACAATAACTGCAGTAAACGATGTCAGCTTCGATGTATTTAATGGAGAAATTTTTGGTATGATTGGACCTAACGGAGCTGGCAAATCCACTACATTTTCCATGCTGACCACTTTATTAAAACCTTCTAGTGGTAGTATAAAAGTTGCGAGCTTCGATGTTCAAAAACAAGACGATAAAATAAGACCACTCATAGGCATAGTCCCGCAGAAGCTCAGTCTTTACCCACTCCTTACAGCCAGGGAAAACCTGGAATTTATGGGTAGTCTTTATAACTTGCCAAAAAATGTTCTGGAGGAAAAAATCGATTACTATCTGAAGCTTGTAGGACTTGAAGCCAGTGCTGACCGCTATACGGGAGGCTTTTCTGGCGGTATGAAGCAACGCTTATCAGTAATCGCTGCGGTACTGCATGACCCTCAAATTTTATTCTGGGACGAACCTTCAACCGGTCTTGATCCTCAGACTAGAAATGTTATCTGGAAACTTGGTAAAAGATTCAATGAAGAGGGAAGGACGCTAGTTTTTACAACTCACTACATGGAGGAGGCAGATAATCTCTGTAACAGGGTTGCTGTAATGGATTCAGGCAAAATGGTAGCTCTTGATGATCCAGAACGTTTAAAGGAAATTACCGGAAGTACAAATCTTGAAGAAGTATTTGTACATTTTACAGGAGAACAGGTACGTGATTAAATGTCAATAAAAACTGAGCTAATGGATTCATTAATAGTAGCGAAAAAAGAATTCAAAGTACTTTTTAGAAAAAAGTGGCTTGTAATTCCTTTGTTTTTATTCCCTATAATCATGATAGTCTTCTTTGGCTACGGAATGGGTGGAACTGTCAAAAACTCTCCCATTCTCATAGTCAATGATGACACAGGCAGAGCCTCAAGTTCCTTGGTTCAGGAAATAGGAAGCTATACTCCCAAATACGATGGAAATCCAATGTTTTCGGTGACCTATACAAGGGACATGTCACAATCGGAGGCTGAGAGTAAAATAAACGATGGAATATACAAAGGCGTTCTGCTTATTCCGAATAACTATAGTGATAGCATAGCCAAAAATGAGAGTACTAGTTTGACGCTTCTGACCGATTCTTCAGATACAACCACGAGTCAAACAATAATAAACTTTATGAGGCAATTGCTGTCAAAAACCGGATCGGTTATCCTAAACGTTCCCAATATTTACGGTAACCTTGAATATTTAGATTTCCTCACACCAGGAGTTATAGCTCTTACAGTGTTTATGGGTTCTGTAGCAACTACAGGTTCTGCAATTGCCGGAGAAAAAGAAGATGGTACACTCATTCGTATGCTGATGACCCCAATCAGTAAGAGATCTGTAATTCTAGGGAAAACGATCTATCAGCTGATCTTGCAGCTAGCAAGAGCTGTTGTTCTGATATTTGCAGCGTTTTTCCTTGTGGGATTCCATATGAACGGTAGCTGGCTTCTTGTCTCTCTTGTGCTTGTTATTTTCACTCTTGGTGGCGTAGGGATGGGAATAGTTATGTCTTCAAGAGTCGAAGATATGGAATCTTTCTTTCAATTAAACATGTTAATTACTAT
>Ga0207800_1000188_pt1 | contig 21228 bp, 16 predicted proteins | sample LuqExpMetageno11_FD_187769 | JGI IMG/M metagenome (GOLD analysis project Ga0207800, IMG submission 187769) | Tropical forest soil microbial communities from Luquillo Experimental Forest, Puerto Rico - Sample 11 (SPAdes) | ecosystem: Environmental > Terrestrial > Soil > Tropical forest ... | reverse complement strand
AAAAACAGATGGCAAACCAAAAATACAACATACTTTACGGCAGACTCAGCCAGGAGGACGAGCTCAAGGGCGACTCCAACAGCATTCAGAACCAGCGGATGCTCCTTGAAAAATATGCCTTAGAAAACGGCTTCGCCAACGTGAAATTCCTGTATGATGACGGTTATTCAGGCACCAACTTCAACCGCCCGGCATGGAACGATGTGATGAAGCTGATCGAAAACGGCGAGGTCGAGACACTAATTGTGAAAGACCTTTCAAGGCTGGGACGCGAATATCTGCAGGTCGGATATTACACAGAAATCTACTTCCCACAGCGTGGCGTCCGCTTTATCGCGGTCAACGACGGCGTCGACTCCCTCTATTCGGAAACCAACGATTTTACTCCGATGCGCAATTATTTCAATGAGCTCTACGCCAAGGACTCCAGTAAAAAGGTACGCATTGTGAAACGGGCACAGGCTGAACGCGGCGAACTCCTCGGCGGCAGGCCACCCTATGGTTACAAAAGGGATGAAAACGTTCGCAAGGGGATCGTGCCCGACGAGGAAGCAGCGGAAGTCGTAAAACGTATCTTCTGCCTCTGCGCCGAGGGAAAAGGCCCGAACCAGATCGCGAGGCTGCTGACCAGAGAGCAGGTACTTACACCCACCAATTACTACTACCGCAAGACCGGAGCCTCCCATGCGTCGCTGGACACCACCAGACCCTACAGCTGGAGCGGCAGCACGGTTACCGGAATCCTCGACAACAAGAGCTACCTCGGACACATGGCTGGGCTGCGCTCAACGACGCTTTCCTACAAGAACAAGAAGCTCATCCGCCACCCCGAATCGGAGCAGATTCTGGTCGAGAACACCCACGAGCCGCTGATCACACAGGAGTTATGGGATATCGTGCAGGATGTTCGCCAGCATAAGAAACGGACGCCGAAACAGATGGATGAGCCGAATATGTTCTCAGGGCTGGTATACTGCGACGACTGCGGAAAAACATTGGTGCTCCACCGGGCACACACAATGAAGGAGACACAGAATAACTTCATGTGCTACACCTACAAAAAGAAAGGCAAGGAGTTCTGCTCGGCTCACTATATCCGGGAGCAGGATTTGATGCGGATCATCCTTGATGACTTGCGCAGGGTAACACACTTCGCGAGACAGAAGGAAAGGTTGTTTGCTGAGTACATCAACCGGAAGAACAGCGTGGAGCTTCGCCGGGAGATCAATACTGTTCAGAAAGAGCTGGACGCCATGCGGCGCAGGAATGCCGAGCTGACAGCACTCTTCAAGCGGCTTTATGAGGACAACGTGCTGGGGCGCGTCACCAACGAGCAGTTCCGTATCCTCTCCGGCGACTACAACGCCGAGCAGAAGGAACTCTCAGTAGCCATCCCCGAGAAAGAATCCCGGCTGGAGAAGCTCAAGGATTCTGCCGCCAACGTTGAAGCGTTTATTGAGAAAGCCAAGCGATATACGGAAATCAGCGAGTTAACGCCGGAAATCCTAAGATTGTTCATCAGCCGGATTGAGGTCGGCGAACGCGGCGAGAAATACTCCCGCACCGCCGAGCAGAGCATCCGGATCGTCTACCGCGACGTGGGTGTGATGGACAGCGTGGAGCCGATAGCTGAAAATGCAGGCCAAGAACAAGAAAACATTGCGTAAAACGCATGAGGCGAACGACTTTTCGCCGTCCGCCTCATACATACAGACTTAGTTCACAAAATGTCCCTATGAACGTTAATAGAAAGGTTACGGGGTTTTTTGTTGCCCTGGGTCAGGCACCTTGATTTCAAATAGGCACCTTGATTTTGAGACATCTTGATTTTTCGCTCATGAATAAACTTCGGAGGCGGAATATGAACAGATCAAGGAATCAAAACAACGCAGGAAAATGTCTAATGGATTGAGGAAGAGGCTGTTATTCGCAAAATCCTAACTCATCTTAACTTGTGGCTACCTCAATATCACGATCCACCGGATTATCACGATAACTGCCATAAATCAGCTGCTCTTAATGCTGATTCCCCCTCCCTCATTGAAAATGAGGATTTTGAGGACACACAATTACAATTGAATATGTTTTCAAACAGAAGCTACGAGTGGTGGGAAGCCGGAAACAGGCTGAATACCGGTTCTGGCACTCATAAGGATGCCAGCTCCGAAACTGCTGGTATTGTAGTCAAAATACCTCCTAATAATTTCGATAGTACTTATGAAGACAGCAAGCACCGGCTTCCATGCGAAGAATACCAACATCCGTTTGAAGATGATTTTTCCCAGGAGGTATTTTACGAAGATTGAGCAGAAATATCAAGTTTCAAATACCAAAAAATTGAGTCTTTATTTTAAACATGCTTACAATCATTGTTACCATTCTTTAGTTTATTCTAATCGCTGTATTTTCAAGCTCATCAGTTCAGTAATACAATATATTCATTGGAAAACCTGGCCACTATACCGATTTTATCCAATAACACACTTGTCTGCAGTGTAAATCTTTTGTTATAATAAAACCAAGTTCCTATACAATCTATACAATAAAACCAAGTTCCTACAATAAGACCAAGTTCCTACAATAAGACCAAGTTCCTATACAATATACAATAATAAAACCAAGTTCCTATACAATAAAAAAGTGAGAAACGGAGGGATGTTTGATGGTCAATTCATCATAAAACCGCAAAATCTTCAACCAAAAAAACATTTTTATCGGTAAGTTGTAAAAAGTTCCGAAATCTAAAAAAATGGGCGACTCTAAAACGAGATTTTAGAGGTTGCCTTACGAAAAGGAGCAACTAAGATGAAAGGTAAAAAACTCTTAATCAACGTTTCCCGCCTCCTCGCAGTCATCATGCTGTTCTCCGTATTCGCGTTTGCCTCCGTCCCGGCCGCCGCGGCCGAAGGCGAACGGACACTTGTCTGGAATGGCGACGCCGACAAAGATGTAGCCCTGAAAGTCGAAGGTGCTGCAAACATAACTCGCGTCAACGCTTCCGGAGCCAAGATTACATCTAACGCCCATAGCAATGACTTCCCCGGCATCTATTTCATTTTTGATGCAAAACAGAAGGACAAAGGCTTTTTGAAAGTCGATGCCGAAGTATTTAAGAAATTTGTGAGCTTCACAGTAACCACAAAAGAAGGCAATGCCTACACGGATTACTTGATTGCTCCCGTATTCGGTCAGAAAAAAACCAGCGACGATTGCTATATGTTCTTCCTTGATAACGTAGCGTCCGCCAAAAATATCAACATGGTTTTCATCGATGACGCAATTCTGATTCCTCTCGAGAGTGTCCCGTATCCCGCAATTATGGTTGAACTGAACGACCTCATTGGAAAGGCCGAAGCTTTAAAAGCCGGCAACAAGGAATTCCCGCTCCAGGTTAGCTATACTGACGACGGATCCGATGTGAACAAAGCTTTCCCCTGGGTGTACGCCAACGAACTCGAAGGTCTTGATAACGCGCTTGAGTTTGCGCGCAATGCAGTCATTATCTGGGCCGGCGAAGCCAAAGCCAGCCTTGAAGACGCAATTGTGAATTTCAAAGGAAAAATCAAAGCGGACGGTTCAGATCCCTATTTCCGTCTTGATCCGGGTCCTGGTAAAATACCTGTGAAAATAACCGCGCCCACCAATGTCTGGACCGCAAGAACCCCGCTTGACTACCGTGTCCCCGCCAACTTTGCTGGTGGCACATTCAAAATGATTCCGTATCCTTTTGCAGATTCCGCAGGCAAAGCTGATGTGCTCCAGATCAATTACGCCCATAACGGAACAAGCGTGTTCGGCGGAATCTCCATTCAATCTCCGTTGTCCCCGACTGTAAATGTCCCCGCAGGCTCAACTATTGAGTTTGATGTGTACTATCCCAAGAGCGCACAGGGCAAATACATGAGGTGGAGAATCAGAAATACCAACTCTAACCTCGATAGCTACCTCAGGGATTACCAGTACAACAACCTTAACCCCGACTGGGTTGGCAGCTACAACGGTGAAACCTGGTTGAAGGCTCACCACAGCATTACCGCCTCAACAGGCGATTCCTCGAACTTCATTCTTGAGCTCCATGGCGAGACAAGCCGCCCCGCGGAAACCGGCATGCTTCTTGTCGCCAACATTAAAATAACCGCACCCGATCCCAACGGCATTGCGCTTCCCAACGTAGTCAACAAGGAAAGCCAGAGTGTCGTAGCGCCTTTAAAGAGTGTTTACAACAGGGAAAATCACCTGTTCATGGTCGGCGCGATCGGAACCGGAGCAGTAACCGGAACCAGAGCCAATCACTATGAAATCTTTGTCGACGGAAACAATCTCAAGGCCGATGGAACGCATCCCCGCGGCCCGAACTGGCTGACAAGCGTTGATGGCGCACCCCTGAGCGGCGCAACCACCCCCCCCGGCGCAGCTGAATACAGTTTCCCGACCAACTCTTATCAAGCGATCAGGGATTCCGGAATTCCCGGACAGTACAAGGCTCACGGCCATGTTTTGGCATGGTACAACCAGGCCCCTGCATGGATGACACAGATTATTCCCGCGAACCTTCCCTCCGGATATAACGGCACAACCAATTTCTACGGATTGGGCAACGGCGTTACAACCACGGTTAAGGTAGACAAAGAAATGGCCAGAAGAGTGCAGTTTAACCACACAATGTATGTGATGCGGCACTTCCTGACCACAGATACGAAGTATGGCTCAAGCGAATCCCGCGGAATAATCCCCTTCAATTCATGGGACGTACTCAACGAAGAGGTCCACGAAAGCCGCCACAGCGAAAACATCCCCAAGGATCCGAACAGCTGGAGAACGAGCCTCAAACACACCAACTGGCTTGCGGCAATGTCGGATGATCAAATTGGCGGCGACCTCAAAGATCATTACATTTACTTGCTCTTCAAATACGCGCACATCGCGGCCCCCAACGCCCGGATGGCGGCGGCTTACAAAGCCAACTACGCTGACCTTCCCGAGTACATGAAGCTCGACGGACACGACACCGACGGCAGCATTGACGCCTATATCGTTGACAATCCTCCAAAACTGACCTACAACGATTACGGCCTTGCTACCCACAGCAAAGCGAGGACTGTATACAACATGGTGCTCGAACTGAACACCGCATGGCTCTCCGATCCGCTGTATGACGGAAGACCCCTTATCGAAGACATCGGTATCCAGGGACACGATTCGATTGGAAAGACCCTTGCAAGCGATAACCAATATGCCATGGCCCTCTATGCCTCTCTCGTTGACCGGGGCCTTCTTTCCGGTATTTCCTACTCAGAATTTGACCTTAAGGTGCCGACCGACGCCCCCGGCGGCGGCGCGACTGCTCCCGCAGTACTCAATGTCAGACAGTCTGACGCCCTTGGTTATGAGTACGCGCTGATGTACAAACTGTTCACCAAGTTCGCCCCGTACATCGATCACATCATCAGCTGGGGCGTATCCGGTTCAGGATGGCAGGGAAGCTATGTACTGTTTGACAGTCAGAGCAATGCCAATGCCGGCTACTACGGCGCCATGAAACCGGACAGATACGTTCTTGGACATTCATACCTGGATGATTATTTTAAAGGCGAATACGAGAAACTCCAGGACGGCTATAAAATTGACCTTGGCGATCTTGGAATCTATACACGCTGATTGTAAGCAGTCGCCAAGCGCAACGCCATGAACGCAAAAAAAACACGAAGCGATGTTCAGCACCAACTAAAGCGTTTTATCCCCACGTTATAATTTCAACTTGCTAAAACCCAAGCACCGCTGCTGTCTCAGGCTCCGGGGGATTACCCTCCTCCGGAGCCGAGACGGGCGGCCCAAAAAGGCCCCATAAGGCTAATAGTGGGCAGTTGCAAGAGCGGTTTTATGTTCTGAATAGTTATATAATCGAAACTTGACGTAATCTCTTCTAAACTATCATATTGTTTTGAGAGAAATCTGAATAAAGTGGAGACAAACCTATGGAGAAAAAGCAATTGAGGAATTTATTGATACCGGAATAAAACTTAAAGAGGAATATCAGCAAATCATTAGAGATTTAGCGACTGGTGGTAAACTTACAGAAAACGCAATAAAAAAGGTATTTGCAAAGCTGAAACAAACAACGGGAATAAAAAGAGTTAACTGCCATTTAGGCAGGCATACCTTTGCAACGAACTATTTGAAAGATGGCAGGCATAATTCCAAGGAACTGCAGCTTGCACTTGCACATGAATCAGATACGATGTCAAAAGAGTATGTTCACCTGGCACAAAAAATAACATTAATTGTATTTCTTATTCCAGCGTCGGTGGAGGTCAATATATGAAAAGAATGTTCGCAGGCGGGTTGCTTTTTATCAGCGGATTTATCGGAGTATTTGCGCTTGTAATCCTATCGGTTTTCAAACCTTGGAATTACAATGGCATAGACGGTTTCAGCGGATTTTTACTGGGAACCGGTACAAGTTGGTTTTTTACCTTGTTTTGTCTCATGGCTGTTCTCGGGCTTGTCATCTGCTTAATTGAAGCATACCGAAAAAGTTAAAATGATATCCGCATTTCCCGTGACAGACACGTGGAAACATCAAGTCGTGCAGCAATTTCGGATGAACCCCATGCGTGCCTGGTTCAGGAAAATTCACATTCGGGAAGATTTACCAAGAGCCCTGCTCAGGAATCTCAAACTGGTCATGCTGATTTCTACCCATAACCAGCTGTATAGAAATGCAAAAACATAAATTGCCGCTGCCTCTGCTATATCGAACTCCTTCGACGCAAAAGGCCCCAATACGGGGAATTTAAAAATATTAAGCAATATCATTATGCCGGTTGCCAGAGATAATGCTGCAAATGCCACGACAGAGGCTCTCTTTCTTAATAGAATAAATGCGAATCCGATTCCGAGCCCGAGCAGCCCCGTCGTAAAAGGAAATACGATAAATTCGGAAGGCTGCAGTATCAATAGCAGGCACAAGGTCACTGCATATGCCCATGATGCCTGTATAAACGGACAGGATTGCCGCCATAGCAACAGGCAGCGTAACAATTGCACTGATTACAAATCCCGGGCCTCCGAGTGCACCGGCGGACTGCATGATTGCTGCAACAGCGGAAAACATTGCTGCAATAACGATCCTTTTGATTTTGGATCCGGAAGTACTGATGTTTGACTTTATTGACCTCATATCGACTGAGACAGGTTTGCCCCAATACTTGATGAGTCTCTGTATGCTCATCCATGTGACCCCCGGACAGATATAATTATAAATATGAGCGACTGCCGCCATGCGTGTCGGAAATATTCATCCGTGGCCATTTGCAAATAATTGTATGCACATACATAATTTACTTAAACTTGAAGATATCGAGGAGATCAAATGACAAAATCAGAAATAATACGAATGTTAAGTGACTATGATCCGGCTGACGGAAATGAAATTGTTTTCAAGAAACAGATAATGGAATTCGTAACGAACAGCGATATTTTCCTAGGCACTCGGAATAAAGCCGGACACGTTACGGGATCGGCATGGATCGTCAATTATGACAGGAGCAAGGTAATATTGACTCATCACAGGTCTATTAATAAATGGCTTCAACTCGGCGGCCATACCGAAGAGGGCGAGAATGTAAAAGATACGGCAATCAGGGAAGCAACGGAAGAATCGGGGTTGACTTCGTTAAAATTCCTGAGTGGTAAGATATTTGATATCGATGTTCACAGAATCCCTGCAAAAAACGATAAACCCGAGCATTACCATTACGATATAAGGTTCATATTTGAAGCTGATGATAAGGAAGAAATAGAAATCAGTCATGAGTCGATAGATGTGAAATGGGTAGAACTGAATGATATTGAACGGTTCAATAATGGAGAATCAGTAATGCGCATGAAGCAAAAGATGAAGGGGTATTAATGCGTCAGGATGCCTTAGTAATGGGAGAATTTCATGAGAATCTTCAACAGGCCTTTTTCAGAAAACAAAAATGATTTTGAAAAAATGTGGGATTTTGTGGTGAACGATTACACCGATAAAACCGACCAATTCATTTGGACCATCGGCAGGCTGGGTGACTGGAAATATGGATTGTTCAACGAAAATAAGCTGTTTCCCAGCTTTATGAGAAAAAACGCCCAGCTTTGGTTGAATAACTTTGACGAATTGGTTGGTTTTGTGATATCCGAAGATTGTAACAGCGGCTTTACCGTTTTTGCGAAAAGGGGCTGCGAATTCCTTTACCCTGAAATGATCAGAAATCCGGATCTGAAGGGGAAGGCATACCTATATTGCAATGTCTGGAGAAACTTAAACGAGGTCAGCAGTTTTGACATGCTGAAGTATGAGTACAACAGGGAAAGCCCATGCTTTAACCCTAAGTTCGACCTGTCGCTGGTGGATGAAAATGGGCGGCACGTATCGAGCTGTGTGGCGTTTATAGATCATAAGAACAATTATGCGGAAATCGAGAAGGTCTGTACCCACAACGAGAACAGGAACAGGGGTTTTGCAGAGACTATTATTAGGGAGTGTTTCAGGCGTCTGTACAAGGACGGAATACAGTATGCCTATATCACAGGTTACAGCAATGCTGCCCGGAATCTGTATGGGAAGCTTGGAGCAGTCAAAAGCAGGAACTGGTTCAGTTATACTTTAATGGCTAGATAAGGAGGTATGTGATGAACAGATTGTCTTTCATACGCCCGACTAACCACTATGATGAACAGGTCTATCCAATAGACGAGCAGATCTGCGGCTTGATCAGACAGCGTAAGGATATCTCGGAACAGGTTTGGAGATAATTTTTGATGAGAAGAAAGAGGAATAGCCATGAAAATCGAGTATGAACTTAACAAACAGGATTATATAGATTTAAACATATATCATGCAAAAAATTCTAAAGTAACGAAAAAAGCATTACTTATTCAGAGATTCCTGGTACCGGTTATCTACCTTATAATACCATTTGTTCTCGCACCGGTAACCGATATTCCATTATGGTACTGGTTTACAGCCTTCGCTGTTGTGGCGGTTCTCTGGATAGCTTTTTATCCCAGATATTCAATGAGGTTTGCGGTCAGAAGGATTTCAAAGCTCGTTGATGAAGGCAATAATAAGGATATTTTCGGAAAGCATTCCATCACCGTGGATGAAAATGGGATTGTCGGGGAGACCGTGCACGGAGAAAGCAAAATCAGCTGGAACGGCATTGAAAGGATAGTTTCAGAGAAGGAGCATTTCTTTATATATATTAACTCCGTAAGCGCATTTGTAATTCCGAAGCGATATTTTGAAAGCGAAAAAGCCATGGATGAGTTCTTTCAATATGTCAGCGGGATGCTGGAAAACAAATAGGTCTTTGATACGTGAATTGTTGATGAACCCCTTAGCCCTGTAATCGGATGATTGCAGGGCTTTAATATATTTCGTGCGTTCATCGGAACTGGGTCACATTTACCGGGATACATTTGAGTTATAGCAAGGGCAATTTTACCCATATATTCTAACTTATGATATAATGGAGAAGTGCTAGCGATGTACATATAATTAACTCTAAAGGGGACGAGCAGTATGAAAAAATTGAGGTTCCGGCTGATAGTATTGGACGCGGGAAAATGAGCAAATCGCTATACAAAATGTACCCGCCTTCAGAGCCATGCGGCTGCAGTATTTGTCTGGGCTATTGCCGCCGCCCCGGGTGGTGGACCGTTGAGGAGACTGCAAGAACAATGAAAGCCGGCTATGCAGGCCGCATGATGCTCGAAATATCGCCCGAGTTGACATTCGGCGTGCTTTCTCCTGCTTTCAGGGGGTGCGAAGGCGGGTTCGCTTTAAATATCCATGCAGACAAAGGCTGTAATTTCCTTTCAAACAACCTGTGCGAGCTGCACGGTACCGGGTTGATGCCTCTGGAATGCCGGTTCTGTCATCATGAACGGGTTGGCTTGGGGCAGAAATGCCACCTTGCAATTGAAAAAGACTGGGACACGGACGCCGGACAGGCACAGGTCGCAAAATGGGCAAAACAATTTGGCTTGTGGACTATTTACGGATATTATATAAAAGGAGGCTGTAAATCATGAAAAATTTCTTTTTAGCAAAAAAACCAATTCATCCTCTTATAAAGATACTGCTATTCCTTGCTATCATGGCAGTTCTTTACGTATTGATCATACTTCCGGTTGACTTTATTCTGCAGCTTCTTGATCCCGCTTCAGGCAAGAATAAAATAATTGACCTTGTAACCTTCACAATTAACTATTCCGATATGGCAGTGGTCGCGATCCTGGGCGCATATATCTCATTAAGGTTGTTTGATAATAAAAGACTGAGAGATATAGGCCTGGGATTAAAAAAGGAAGCCATTAAGGAATTATTCACCGGACTCTTTATCGGGATCATCCTGACAGGGCTAATTTTTATCATAGAATTAGCTTTCGGGTGGATAAGGATAACAGGTTATGCGGGCGAATTGGCTGGTTCATACAATTTTTTGTTTTTGTACAAGTCGATAATAATGTACATCGGTGTAGCATTAATGGAGGAGATATTTACAAGAGGTTATATAATGCACCAGCTTGATGCGTTCAAAGGGAAGAAGGCGGCAATTGCAATATCTTCGGTATTGTTCGGGTTGTTGCACCTCCCCAGCGCCATAGGTACCTGGGCTGTATTTGTGGCGCCTTTCACTCTGTCATTGATCGGAGTGCTCTTTGGCCTGCTGTTTTATCAAAAGATGTCGTTGTGGATACCGATAGGGTTTCATTTCTCCTGGAATTTTTTCGAGTACGAGTTTTTTTCTCTAACCGGTTATGGAAGATCCAGATCCGTATTTTTTGTAACAGAATTGACCGGCCCCCAATTCTGGGTAGGCCTGCCGAAATCCGGTTTTGGTCCGGAAGTCGGGGCTTTGGGCGTATTGACCATAGCTTCATGTATATTGGCAATCCTGGTTTATAATAGGTTGAAGCGCCCAAAGTCCGAAAAAATCTGCCGGGTGAATGAATCGATTTGAATAACCGACCTGTGTTGATCCGATATAAGCGAGCTGGCAGAAGGCTATGCTTTTTTACTTGATACCGGCGGCTATTTTTATATTTGCCTGGTGTTCCGGATCGATCTGCCCGTCGACATGCCTGGTGCTGTTCAGAAAATGTATGTCGAAAACGCCGTCGATACCGTTCCCTTTGACCCAGTCTAGGTTGTCTCCGGGGCCATAATCGCCGCTTCTCCAGGTAGTGTAGCTGCCTCCGGGAGCTGCGTCATTACCGGCGTGCGGCATACTCGCGCAGCTTGCGGCAATTTTTCTGCCGTTGATCTTAATGATGACGGGCCTTCTTTCCCAGCTCAACGTGCCGCCCCAAATATCCTTCATCTTCTTGGTATCTTGCGGCGTCAGCGTTTCACAATCGGCATGGTTGCTGCCTGTAGTGCGCTTTGCAAAAAATGATTTGCCGGTATAGAAATCCACGACTTCAAAAACGCTGTTCATGGGAACCACATACTGAGCCTCCGTCCACCAGTCCAGATATTCTCCGTATTGATCGCCAGGCGTCGGTTTTATCGGAATATTGTGGACGGGTATCTTGACTACCTGGCCGATTGTAAGCCATGTCGAGGCGGTAAAGTTGTTTGCCGACATAAAATCTGTCATCGGGATATTGTAGTTGTTGGCAATGCTCCAAACCGTATCGCCGGCTTTGACAGTATAGTCTTTATAGGTGATATAGGGTTTTGAAGTCGAGGTTGGTGCAGACGTAGTCGATGCGCCCGAGGCCTGCGGAATTATAACTTTATCGCCTATATTCAGCCATGATTTGTCTGTCGCATTATTTACCTGCAGAAGTTTTGCAAAACTCACGCCGAATTTTTGACTGATGGTCCAGTACGTATCTCCGGATACTACTGTATAGGTGGCTGTCTGGTCCGGCAGTGGGACCGTGAGGATATTGCCAGGATAGAGTATCGTGGCGGACGTTGCATTGTTTGCCTTCATAAGGGTGGCTGTTGAAATTCCATACTTTTGGGCGATAAGCCAGAAGGTATCTCCTGATTGTACTTTGTAACTCACATTCTGTGCAGCCGCATAACCTACGCTTCCCATAACTATCCCAAGCGTAAGGATACCGGATAAGACAAGTTTCTTATATTCCATAATAAACTTTCCTCCTTTATAGTGCGGGACATTGTACTGGATTTGAGTTGTCCTTTTAGTTTACATAATGTATTCGAAATTGTATAGAGAGAATCCTGGAGAATCTTATATGTAAATTGTGGTAGTGTTCCAGAGCTAAATAATGAATTGACAGATATATCCTCTATAACATAAAATTAGTTACGCAAAGGATCATCCATAATTATTTTTATATGGTGGTGGGCAACGTGCGCAAATTAAATGGTTTACTGAGAAAAGTCAGGCTCATAAACATCAGCATACGTTCCAAGCTGCTATTGATCTATCTGCTTTGTGTACTGGTTCCTACCATAGTATTTTCATATGCCTTTTACGAATCTTCCATCAGAAGTACAAAAAACGAAAAACTAAATACTTACAAACAAGCTGTAAACAGGATATGCAACGATATCGAATCAAACGCGCTCAATGCGCTTGAACTATCCAACATCATATATCCTGATGAAATGATGTATGAACACATCAACAGGACATATTACAGTAAAAAATCATGCTTCGAGGATTATAACAATTATCTCAGGAACGCCTGGAGCGGGATCCTGACCTCCAATACAAGGATTGCGCTTTTTACAGTTTATACGGAAAATGACACCCTGCTCAATGGAAATCATCTCAATCGGCTTGATGAATCGGCAAAGAACAGCGACTGGTATAAAAAGTATGTTGAAGCTGAACAAAAGAATATTTTCATATCGCATGTCGACAAGCTTACAACAAACACGGCCGAACTGACGACGATCTCATATTTCAGAAAGCTTGACTATTTAAAGAGCAGATACAAGCATCTCCTCAAGGTTACCTTCCAGCCCGACCTGCTCATAAGGATACTGAGGTCTGAACCACTGCCCGGTAAGCTTTATGTAGTTGACAATAACGACCTTATAGTCGAACGGACGGATACAAGGGTGTTTGCTGAAGGCGACCGTGAATTTCCGCCGTTTAGTTCGATCAGACCGGATCCGGAGCAGATCGTACTGACTTCACCTCTGAAGTATATGAACGGCTGGAGGGTCGTTTGCCTGCTTGACAAGGATTTTATGCGGGAGGAATACCGTATAAACTGGGCGCAGATGTCCGTACTGGTATTTTCGATAACGATATTTGCAAGTATCGTGATCTACGCTATTTCATCGTCGCTGTACAAAAGGATCGCAATGCTCGTAGAGCACATGGGAAAGGTATCAAAGGAAGAGTATATACTGATTCCCGAGGATGCGAAAGGGAATGATGAGATAGGGCTGCTGATAACCTCGATGAACAGAATGATCACGAAGATCAGCACTCTTATAGAAGACGTATATAAGGCCCAGCTAAGGCAAACACAGCTCGAGCTTCTGCAGAAGCAGTCGGAGCTGAATGCGCTCCAGTGCCAGGTAAATCCTCATTTCATGTTTAACGTTTTTGAAACGATCCGTATTAAATCATATCTAAGAAATGAATTTGAAACTGCGCGCATTATCAAATACATGTCCAAGATATTCAGAAAATTGCTGCTTTGGAACAACGACCTTATTGAGCTCCAGGAGGAGATCGGCTTTATAAAGGAATATATGGAAATACAGCAATACCGCTACGAGGAGGAACTCGATTTTGAAATAACGGTGGACCATGATCTTATGCAGCTTAAAATACCGAAGATGACTCTGCAAACCTTTGTCGACAACGCATGCGAGCATGGTTTTTCAGAATCACAGTACCTTAAGAAGGTCATAGTCTCTGCTCATAGAGTGAACGAGAGCCTTATAGAAATCAAAATATATGACAATGGCAAGGGGATGACCCCGGAGCAGATAGAGAATATAAATGATATAGAATGTAAGGGCATCGGCATCAGAAATGTGATCGGGCGACTAAATCTATATTATGGCGGCGGTTATAAATTCTTTATAAACAGTAATCCGGGAGAATTTACAGAAATCGTCCTGACTCTTGATATGGACGTATTGAGAAGGAGCGATTATGTATAGGGTAATCATTGTTGATGATGAGAAGCAGATCGTTGACGGACTTTGCAGGATGATAAAATGGTCGGAACTGGGCTTTGAAGTTTGTGCTACCGCAAGAAACGGAATGGAAGCAATACCTCTGATCAAGTCATATAAGGCAGACCTTGTCATGACTGACGTAAGAATGCCTGTAATGGATGGCCTTAAAATGGTGGAGAACGTCCGGAAAAACATATCTGAAGAGACTGAGTTTATCATACTTAGCGGGTTCAGTGAATTCCAGTATGCACAGAAGGCGCTGCAGTACAATGTTAAAAGCTATATACTAAAGCCTATCGACGAAGCTGAATTATATGGAATACTTATCGATATTAAAAATCTGCTTGACGAAAAAGAGATAAGGAAGAGTCTGAAGATTAAAAATTACCTCATAGATCACATTTCGGGAGAAGAGTCGAACAATTCTGATCCAAACCTGGAAAACGAGGCTGCATACGGCTTGCGTTACATTGCTGTGGAGCATCATGCGGATATCGGTTCGTTGATATCATGCCAGGATGGACAAAAAAACTGCGATCTCAGCAAATACATTGCCGAGAAGATCGGACAGCCGAATATGCGCTTCGTACTGCGGTATGACCGGAGCAAATGCCATATGATAGCAGGGGATAGCCTTCTGAGAAGTTTTGAATATAATGTGAAGCATCTTGCAGCGTCGTTAAATGAATTTTTATCAAAATATAAATCCATGCAGGCGGATATCCTTATCGGTGAGAAGGTATCAGGCTTCAAGGACCTTTATCATTCCGTACAATCGATCTCCATGTGCAGGAACAAGCTTTTTTATGCAAAAGGCCCATCCATCATTACGTATGATGATATAAGAGAGGAGAAATTCTGCAAGATATATGAGGATAACGGCTCTGTCATTAAAATAATATCGGCGTTCAGAAAGAATGACATGGATCAGCTCGTAAAGTCCGTAAACCTTTTAGTCGAGCATATCGCAAGTCTGCAGGTCGTTTCCGAGATAGCCATGATACATCTTGACAGCGTAATGGCATCGATAATGCAGATTCTTTCCGAGAGAACCGAAGACATGGGTGACGTGTTCGAAATGTATTACAATTATAAAAAAATGCAGGATAAAGCAGGTGCTTTTATGCTTGGAGAGCTTGTTAAGGAGTTTTGCCTGTACTGTAACAGATTTTCATTGAACCATTATAAAAATGAACATGCGGAAATTGTGGCAAAGGTCACAAGATATGTGGACGACAACTTTATGGAATCCCTGAAGATCGCAGACATTGCCGAGCATTTCTTTGTCAATCCGGCCTATCTCGGACAGCAGTTTTTAAAGAAAAAGGGTTGCACGCTTAATCATTATCTTAATCTGGTTCGAATGGAGAAAGCAAAGGAGCTTCTTGTCAATTCCAGCCACAGGATATATGAAATAGCGACCGAAACAGGCTATGACGACCCCAATTATTTTTCAAGCAAGTTCTATGAATATACAGGCCAGACACCATCAGAATTCCGGAATAAAGGCCGAAAATAATCCAAATCCGCATCCTCCTTCTATGTTTATAATGCACCTATAAAAATCAAAGAAATTTCTATATTTTTTATAGGGAGAGGCTTATATTCCATAAATTATAATAGTTGTATAAATGAACTATTAAAAGGGGGTAAAACAATGAAATTGTCAAAAGTACTGATCCTTTTGCTCGTGGTTACAATGATGCTCTCAACGATGATCACCGGCTGCGGATCACAGACCACCCAGACAGAAAATACAACTACTGCGTCCGCTGACAAAAGTGCTGTCGGCACGACCGCTGCAGCAGATGAAACCAAGGCTCCGGAGCCGATTACTTTCACAATGTTCTGCGGAGACCCGCTCCAGGCGCCTTCAGACGACAACCCTGTAGTTAAAAAGATAAGAGAACTTACAGGCGTAACTATCCAATTCGAATTCCTCGTAGGCGACCTCGCACAGAAAATGGGCGTTATTATAGCTTCCGGTGAATACCCGGATCTGATGCAGCCCAGCCAGTCACGTGCAACCGCTATGGAAGCCGGCATATTTATCCCTCTGGATGATTACGTTACCAGCGATAAATATCCGAACATCAAGAAACACTATGCGCCTTATCTTGATAAAATGAGGGCCGCAAGCGGCGGTAAAAACCAGATACTGCTCATGGATAACTGGGGACGCTATTATGGAGACTGGAGGCCGACTTACCTGAACGGACCTGGATTCTGGCTCCAGAAGGATGTTCTTGCGGATGCAGGCTATCCGAACCCCAAGACTCTTGATGAATACTTCGGACTTATTGAAAATTATGTAAAGAAATATCCTAAAATCGATGGACAGCCCACTCTCGGTTTCGAAATACTGTCCTACGACTGGCGTTCCTTCTGTCTGAAGAATCCTGCACAGCATCTGATCGGCCATGCGAATGACGGCGACGTTGTTGTCGATCAGAAGACCTATACGGCTGAGCTGTACCAGGATAAGGACTATGCAAAGACATATTACAAGAAGCTGAACGACGAATACCACAAAGGTATCATTTCGGCTGAAACCTTCACACAGAACTATGACCAGTACCTGGCCAAGATCGCGACAGGCCGTGTAGTCGGAATGTTCGATCAGTACTGGAACTTCCAGGACGGCGAAAAACCGCTGAAACAGGAAGAAAAATGGAACAGGACCTATGTAGCGACGGATATCACTTATCCGGGTTACAAGGGCTGGTACCTTGAAGCACCGACATTCTCAGGCGGAAACGGCATGGGTATCACCACAGCCTGCAAGAATCCGGAGAGAGCAATGCAGTATATAGACTTCATGCTGAGTGAAGATATGCAGAAGCTCCTGCAGTGGGGTATCGAAGGGGTCAACTATCAGAAAGACGACAAGGGCGTATTCTCCAGAACCGAAGAGCAGCGCACACAGTCCCGTGATCAGGCATGGGTCGTCAATAATATGGCAGACCAGCTTGGTCAGCAGTTCCCGAAGCTGCAGGGTATTTTCAGCGACGGCAACTGGTGCAGCCCTGGCGAGCAGCCCGGTGAAGTTCTTGCTCAGCAGAGCAAGTACGACCAGGAGTTCCTCGGACATTACGGCTTCAAGCTCCCGACCGAGTTCCTGAGCCCGCCGCCGGCGCCGAATCCTCCAGACTATTACCCTGTATGGGCTTATACAATGCCGGACGGATCTGACGCCAAGAACGCGTTCAATAAGATCACAGAGCTCGAGAACACTTACCTGCCGCGTATCATAACCGAGGATGCGAGCAAGTTTGACGCAGCCTGGGATGCTTATGTGAAGAAGATCCAGGCTTCTGGTTACCAGGCCTACCTTGACTTCGTAAATGCCGAGATCAAGAAGAGAATGGGCATGTAACAGGTAAATGCAGCATTTGTGTGGATACATGGGCTTTGGGCCCATGTATCCACATTTAATAAACAGGCGTCAATATCTAAGTATTGGGGGCAGGAAAATGCGGACAACAGATGTTGCAGTAAGGAAGCCTGAAACCAACAGGCCGGTAAACAGCCCTTTATTAAGGACGATCATAAAACAAAAGGCGCTTATCTTCATGTCCATCCCTATCATAGTATATGTGTTCATATTCAGCTACAGACCGCTGAAGGGGCTGGTAATGGCCTTCGAGAATTACAGACCGGGGAAAAAGGTCCAGGAATGGGTCGGATGGAAAAACTTCGGAATACTGTTTAAAGACGAGAGATTTTTAAGAGTTATCAGAAATACGATATGTATGAGTTCGCTCAACCTTATATTCAGTTTCCTTTTTGCGATTTTGCTTGCCATACTTTTGAATGAGTTAAGTAACAGGCATTATAAGAAATTAGTACAATCGGTATCATATTTACCTCATTTTCTATCATGGATCATTGTAACAGGGCTTGTTGCCAACTTTCTTTCATCAGATAACGGTGTTATCAATAATGCACTGATACAGCTGGGTATTATTAAAGACCCTGTTCAGTGGTTGGCAGAGCCAAGGCTGTTCTGGTGGATCGTTGCATTTTCGCATGTTTGGAAAGAGACGGGCTGGAACTCAATAATTTATCTTGCGACCATAACCGGCATTTCGCCGGAGCTGTATGAAGCAGCCTATATAGATGGAGCGAACCGTTTTCAGAGAATAAAGTACATCACGTTACCTGGAATAAAATCAACGGTTGTGATACTGCTGATAATGAACCTCGGCTGGATACTGAACGCCGGATTTGAAGTGCAGTTCCTGCTGGGTAACGGTATTGTATCAGACGTATCGGAAACGATAGATATATTTGTACTTAAAAATGGCATATCCATGGGCAATTTCTCACTTGCAACCGCGGCAGGTATGTTCCAGACAGTAGTCAGTATATTCATGCTGACCAGCGCCAATTATGTCGCAAAAAGACTCGGGGAAGAAAGACTGGTATAAGGAGGGGATGAACAATGACTAACCATTATCTGAAGAGATCGATACCGGACAGAGCATTCGATGTTTTTAACATTTTCATTATGCTATTGCTGATGATAGTCATGCTCTTTCCGTTCTGGAATACCATAGTCGTTTCGTTCAATGACGCGATCGACAGTATTAAGGGCAGTGTATCCTGGTGGCCCAGGAAATTCACGTTCTATAACTATGCAAATCTGTTCCGCACAAATAAACTGATCAACGCTTTCTGGATATCCGTTTCAAGAACGGTACTTGCCACAGTACTCAACGTGTTTTTTTCGTCGCTAACCGCATATATACTGAGCCGCAAGGATTTCATACTCAGAAAATTAATGACGGTATTTCTTGTTGCCACCATGTATATAAGTCCCGGCTTGATCCCTACATACTTCAATTACAAGGATCTGGGACTTATCAATAATTATTTGGTTTACATATGGCCCGCAGCACTCGGTGTATTCAACGTAATAGTAATCAGAACATTCATGAACGGCCTGCCCGAGAGTCTGGCGGAATCCGCAAAAATTGACGGAGCAGGTGAATTCAGAATTTTCCTGCAGATCATTATGCCGTTATGCAAACCGGTACTTGCAACTGTTGCGCTGTGGGTCGCGGTCGGCGCCTGGAATTCATGGTTCGATACCTATATTTTTGCATCATCCAAGCAATGGCTGAGTACCTTGCAGTATGAAATGATGAAACTGTTGTCTTCGTCAATCATACAAAGCGCCCAGGCGAATCCGAACGCCGCTGCAACCACCCGCGCCAATACCGTGACGCCTATGTCGATCAGGGCCGCTATAACGGTAGTTGCATCATTGCCGATTATATTCGTATACCCATTCCTGCAGAAATACTTTGTAACCGGTTTACAGCTCGGAGGTGTCAAAGGTTAAGACCGACTGCAGCAATTTATGACTTAATTACGGCAATATACGAGTTGCGTATCTGCATTTAGAGATGTTACAATGTTCATTAAATGAAAACGAAAAATTCGTCACCAAACAACATTTTAAAGTCATTAGGGATCCTTAAAGGGAACACCCGTACTTCAGTGCTCTGCGAGCCGCTATGGGGGCTCCCTTTTGTACTGTTCAATTTTTATCTGAGCCTTTATATGAAAGGGCTTGGAGTGACGGACAAACAGATCGGTTACATAATATCGATAGGTTATATCGCCGGCACCGTTTTTTCACTTGTCAGCGGACTTATTACCGACAGGCTGGGAAGGAAAAGGACTACCTTCATATTTGACTTTATCAGCTGGCCATTTACGGTTTTGATCTACCTGATATCCAATAGCTTCGTCATGTTTGCAATTGCCACAGTGCTCAATAATATGGGTAAGATCGTGGGCGTTTCATGGAACCTCATGGTCGTCGAGGATGCAGATAACGAACAGAGGATAGCCGCGTTCAATCTGCTGAACATAATCAATATCGCAACCGGGGTGATAATACCGCTTGCAGGCCTGCTTGTCGGGGCGTATGGCGTCGTGACTGCCGAGCGCGTGTTTCTCGCGTATGGCGTAATCAGTATGTCGACGATGGTACTCTTAAGAAATCATTTTTATAAGGAGACCAGGATCGGACAGCAGATACTTGATGAACGGAAGAAAAATCCGGTGCCCTTCAACCTTAGAAGTTTGATACCGATCAAGGCTGCAAGGGTATTTAAAGGGAATCCCAGAGCAATTATTGCCGCGCTGGTTTATATCCTGTTTTTCATATATGTTCCTCTCGGTACGTTCAACAGCCTGTACTTCGCACCCTTTATGACCGAAGCCCTGAAGCTCGGCAAGTCTTCCATATCGATACTGGGCGGCGTTTATTCGGGCGTCATGTTTTTCATATTTGTATTTATAATACCGGCGATTTCCGAAAGAAACAATACGAGAAACATGCAGATAGGCCTGCTGATACAGGCCGCATCGCTGTTCATGCTTATACTTATCCCTGCCGGGAGCCTTCTTACCGTCATATTGTGCATCGGCACATATGCGGCCGGGTTTGGTATTTTCAGGCCGTTCCTGGATACAATGCTTGCCGGGGTGACCGAAGGGAATGAAAGGGCAGGCATATATTCGCTGATCAATACGGTGACATGTATTATAACCGCTTTGCTAGGATTCGTTTCAGGCAGCATTTATGTCTTCAACCCGAGGTTTCTATACCTCATATCCATAGCGATCCTGCTGGCGAGCGTTGTTTTGCTCGGAGTATACGGCAGATTGACACATACGGAAAACAAGGCGGCGGACCATACAGTGGACAATGCCGTAGATTTAGGCGTTCAATAATATCCATATCAGGCAACATAATTTAATATTTTTTCACTTGACTTTTTTGCCTTGCGCCAGTAGAATATACTTTGTCGGCTTTAGCCGAAGTAATGCGGCCCATTGGTCAAGTGGTTAAGACACCGCCCTTTCACGGCGATAACAGGGGTTCGAGTCCCCTATGGGTCACCAGGAACATTAGTCCGTAAGGGACGAAAGCCCCTTCATACTTTATACGGCCCGGTAGTTCAGTTGGTTAGAACGCTAGCCTGTCACGCTAGAGGTCAGGGGTTCGAGCCCCCTTCGGGTCGCCATAAGATAAAAAG
>Ga0207800_1000187_pt1 | contig 21246 bp, 22 predicted proteins | sample LuqExpMetageno11_FD_187769 | JGI IMG/M metagenome (GOLD analysis project Ga0207800, IMG submission 187769) | Tropical forest soil microbial communities from Luquillo Experimental Forest, Puerto Rico - Sample 11 (SPAdes) | ecosystem: Environmental > Terrestrial > Soil > Tropical forest ... | reverse complement strand
TCGGTCAAAAATGTCATTGCGCTTTGCGCAGGTATCTCGGATGGACTCGGATACGGCGACAATACCAAAGCGGCTTTGATGACAAGGGGTATCACGGAGATATCCAGGCTCGGGCGTGCTATGGGCGCTAAAATGCAGACTTTCTCAGGCCTTGCGGGTATCGGGGACCTTATCGTTACCTGCACCAGCATGCATAGCCGCAACAGGCGCGCAGGCATACTGATCGGCCAGGGCAAATCGGTTCAGCAGGCGCTCGATGAAGTCAAGATGATCGTTGAGGGTTATTATACGACGGAGCCTGTCTATAAGCTCTCAAAGAAATTGGGCGTGAACATGCCCATTACCGAAGAAGCATTCGAAATATTGTTCAACGGGAAGAATCCCGAGCTTGCAGTCAATGACCTGATGGGCAGGGACAAGACGCACGAGCTCGAACGGGAAGTACTCGAAGAGCTCTGGTAAGACAACCGACCGGCGTGGAGATGGCTCTCCCGCCGGTTTTATCGCATGTCAATAATTCTTGGTCTCTTTTTATCTTAGTAATTATTTTAAGAAAGATTTTCCAGATTTCTTCAAATCTTCAAGGCATTTCACATCAGCATTGGTACAATAAAAAAATAAAATGGTCACTTTCCATTTGAGGAGTAGTCTTAATGTTAACATAATCTCTCGGTTTGACATAACATAGAATATAATAAGTAATTTTAGAGGATTCGCCATGTATGCAAACTACAATTATTCACGTGATACTGTGCCGCCGCTGATGGAATCGTCTCCTCCACCGTACGCACAGCAATGGCAGCAAATGCCCGATACAACAAGATTTAATACAGCATATGCGATAATCATGCCCGGACCGGATTATCCGGCCATACGCGGGCTTGTGACATTTGCCGACATACCCGGCGGCGTAATGGTCTGCGCAGATGTAGCCGGCTTGCCGCCATACAAGCCTGCGTCCGGAGATAAGTCTCCCATCGGACCTTTCGGCTTCCATATACATGAGAAAGGACCCTGTGAAATCGGAAACCCTGAAAAACCGTTTGATAATACCGGAATGCATTGGAATCCTACAAATCAGCCTCACGGCAACCATGCAGGAGATTTCCCGGTATTGGTGGCCGATAACGGCAGGTCGAGGATGAGCTTTATCCTGAGTCGTTTCACTGTTGACCAAATACTTGGCAGGTCTGTGATGATACACGAGAATCCCGACGATTACCGCACGCAGCCTGCCGGCAATTCCGGAAAACGGATCGCCTGCGGCAGCATCAAACCCTGGAACTCATTCCAACAGTATACGTAAAGGCAAGGAACATACTCCTTGCCTTTATCATTGTTCTGCGATGGTCAGCGCTTTACTTTCCCTCCGTTTTCTGGCGGCATTCTTCCTTTTTCGGCTTATAATAATCATAGTTGCCTGAATAGCTTGTAAGCTTGCTGTTTTCTACAGCTACGACCCTGCTGCATACCTTGTTTATAAAGTATCTGTCATGGGATATGAACAGCAGCGTGCCATGGAAATCTTCCAGCGCTTCCTCCAGGGCCTCGATTGATTCAATGTCCAGATGGTTGGTGGGTTCATCGAGTATCAGTGTGTTGGTTTCATCGTACAGCAGCATGCTCAGTTTAAGTCTTACTCTTTCTCCTCCGGACAACTGCTTAACCTTCCTGAAAGGGGCTTTCCCGAAAAACATGAATCTGGATAGGTATTCCCGGGCTTTTCCCTCCAGGATATACCTGTCTTCGCGGAAGCAGTCGATAACCATAGCCTCTCCATCTTTAAAAGTTATGATCTGGGGGAGGTATGCGACCTTGGCATTGGCGCCTAATGCCACAGTGCCGGCATCTGCAGCTGATTCTCCTATGAGGATCTTTATAAAAGTTGTTTTACCGCTGCCGTTCGGACCGATCAAGGCTATCCTTTCACCTACTGCAATGTACAGGTCTGCATTTCCAAAGATGATCCTATCACCAAAGCTTTTTGACAGCCTGCAAACCTTTATGATGTCATTTCCGGATCTCTCAGCCGCCTTGAAATTTATCCTGATGCTCTGCTTTTTGAATTCAGGCTTGCTTATCCTGTCCATTCTGTCCAGCTTTCTCTGAAGACTGACAGCCCTTCTGAAGAATTTGTTGTTATCCACCTGCAGCGCCCAATTCCTCAGATCCTTTATCGTCTTTTCCATGGAGTTGATTTTTTTGCACTGTTCCTTGTAATTTCCATATTGCAGCAGCAGGTTTTCCTCTTTTTGCCTGACATAATCAGAGTAATTGCCCTCGTATGTCTCACACTGCTTATTCTCCACTTCTATGATTTTTGTAGTTACGTTGTCAAGAAAATACCTGTCGTGGGAAACAACGACGACGATGCCCCTGTAGCTCCTGAGATGGTTCTCGAGCCATTCCGCCGAATCCATATCCAGGTGGTTCGTGGGCTCATCCAGCAGCAGGATATCGGGGTTTTCCAGAAGGATCTTTCCCAGCATTACGGACGTTTTTTCACCACCGCTTAATATGCCGAATTCTTTCTGCAGGAATGTATCGTCAAACTTCAAGCCTGTGCACACTCTATTGAGTTTTTCGTCCTTTTCATACCCGCCTTTTGCATCATAACTCTGCTGCAGTCGGCTATACTTCTTCAATACGGCGTCAAGAGGCTCCCCATGCAGATGTCCCATGGTTTCTTCAAGAGCCTTGAGCCCATCTTCCATAAGTGTAAGCTCCTGAAATGCGAGCTTCAGGATGTCTATAACCCTGAGGCCGGCAGAGAAGGCAGGCAATTGATCTAGGTAGGCGATGGTGGTTCCGGCGGGGTACGTTATCCGGCTCTTGCCTTCGCATATTTTCCGGTAATCGATATCCATCGGTTCGATTCCGGCCAGCAGCTTCAAAATAGTGCTTTTTCCGCTTCCGTTCACACCTGCCATACCGACCTTGTCGCCTTCATAAACTTTAAAGCCTGCATCATATAGAACCAGATTATCACCAAAATATTTTCGAATATTGTACATTGTCAATTCAAGCATCAAAATCCCTCATTCCGTAACGTATTGTCCTGTGTTATGCCACTTTCGCAAATAAAAAAGGCTGCAGGAAGATTGATTCTTCTTACAGCCTGAACTATCGATACCTGACAGTTTATAAACATGGACAGTAGCTTCCCAAGTCCATTTTTAAACCGTCAACAGCCTGATATGTTTCAGTAAAGTCAGTAACCTTCCCAATTGTTGTTCCTTTCAAGAGTACGAAAAACAAGCCTGCCTGAAAAACAAGGCAAGTTTAAACTCCTATGGAACAGTTTGATTCAGTTGAGTGAATCAGCAATTGGTCGGCGTCATACCTTGATATCGCTCCTTTATGAAACATATCGAACCTGGCTTAATTATAAATGTAATTCAGCCTGTTGCATCAGGAGAATTTAATTATAATAAAAAATTCACCCGTTCCAATGCTGTGAGGTTTGGGAATGAAAACTGAGGATTGAGTAATTGCAGCCATATCCAAGTTCCTAAGATTAGGATATAATAGATAAAGATTAATAATATCTGAGGTGAAGCATGCTTAAAAAAACATTTTTGCTTTTGAAAAAGAATCCTTTGCTGATAATATTGCCAGTGCTGGCTGTAGCGCTGATGTTGCTTTCGGAGCTGCCGCTGATGCCGGATATAAACAGGATAATGGGATTATCCAGGAGTATGTACAATTTGCAAAATCCGCCCCAGATGCAATTGAAGGATGCATTCGATATTATGAGCGCTGCTTTGGTGATGCTGATATTTGCGTTGGTATACTGCGTATTGGCGGTAATCTTCGTTTCAGGCTACGGAAATATGCTTGCAGCAGCTGTCAATGAAGGAAAGGCTACCATGAAGATATTCCTGTATGGCATCAGAAAATTTACCGGAAAGGTAGTATTGTCATTCCTGTTAATGATAGCAATCCTGATAGGAGTCAGTATAGTGATTTCTCTCTTTACGACGCCGATGCTTTTGACAAGCATCGGAAGAAGCGGATTCGACCCGGGAAGCATTATGAACACCCAGAAAACAATGCAGATAGTAGCACAAATTATCATGCTGTTCCTGTATCCGTTTATTATAATGTGGTTCCCGGCAATTTTCATCGAAAGGGAAGAAGGCGTAACAGCGTGCCTCCGGCATGGATGGAGAGCCGGCGTCAGAAACTATCTGCCGTTGGTCGCTGTAGTATTGTTTATTCTGCTGCCGACTCTTTGTATATTTATTTTCACCGATATCTATTCAATGTTTGAAACACAGCGCTATTTGCTTATGTATGTGTACCAGGCTATTGCCCTGCCGGTCATATCGGCCTACCTGTTCGTCAGATACGGAGAAATGAAGGCTCAGGCAAGAAACCGGTCCATCAGCGTATAGCCTTTATCAATGAATATACCCGTCCTCTGTGCCTGGAATTCATCATATCCGGCAATTCCTGAGGGCTTGTGCGAGCCTTTTCTGTATATGATGTACGGAACGGGCTCCGCGGTATGCGTCCTTAGAGGAAGCGGCGTCGGATGGTCCGGGAGCACCATTATGCTGTAATCATCATATTCTTTCATGCCCTCCAGCAGCACTCCCACGATATCGCTGTCGATCAGCTCTATGGAACGCACCTTGTTTTCGACTTCAAATCTATGGCCGCATTCGTCGGGCGCTTCCACGTGCACGTAAACGAAATCCTTGCCGTTCCTGAGTTCCTTCAGGGCCGCCTCGGCCTTGCCTCTGAAGTTGGTATTGATGTTGCCTGTAGCGCCTTCTACATCTATGGAGTCGAGTCCTGCGCATATGCCGATACCCTTTATCAGGTCAACGGCGGAGACAACTGAGCCTTTTAGACCGTATTTATCGATGAACTTCGGGATGGCAGGCCTTTTCCCTTCGCCCCAGAGCCATATTGAATTGGCAGGGCGCAGACCGCGTGCTATCCTGGCTTTATTGACGGGATGATCCTTCAGTATCTCATAGCTCTTCTTCTGCATTTCGAGCATCATTTCGCTGTTGTCCCCGGTGGGAAGGTAGGAGGAGATATTTTTTTCCAGTATGTCGTGGGGAGGCGTCATCTTCCTGCTGCCACGGCCGTTGTGCCAAACCATGCAGTGCCTGTAGCTTATTCCAGGATAAAAAGTGATTTCATCGTTTGAAAAATATTTATTTATTTCCTTTATCAATTCGGAGGATTCGGCTGTTGAAATCTCGTCGGAGCTGTAATCGATCATGGTTGCCGACTCATAATCGCCTTCGACGGCCAGATTGACAAGATTGCAACGGAATGCGAGGTCTGTGTCGGACAGTTCGACCCCCATGCTGACTGCTTCGAGGGGCGATCTGCCGGTATAGAATCTATTCGGGTCATAGCCCATGACTGAAAGATTTGCTGCATCGCTTCCCGGGGGTATTCCTTCCGGTATCGTCCTGACCATACCGGTTTCACCGTTGGCCGCAAGATAATCTATGTTCATTTTTTTAGCACATTGCAGGGGAGTCCTGTTTCCCAGCTGGGGCATTCGGTAGTCCGCCATTCCGTCGCCCAGAACCACTATGTATTTCATATGCTGTCAAATCTCCATTCTGTTTTCAAATAGTCCGCCACTAATTATACGATTGCACTGCAAAAAGCCACTTTTCAGCCTTTCATGCCTATGGTTGACTCGTTGCAGCAAAATCATTATATCAAACTTTCAAATTCGTGGAAAGAATATTTACTGTTCCTGTAAATTGTCCGCGCATAATTCTTCCTGTATAATATAAACATATTATAGTCCGGTAATAAGTGTGGTATACAAATGCACCGGATATATTATGCGGTATTCACGTAAGAAAGGTTCCAGGTGGCAGGCATGAACAGAAAGGCGCTGGCTATTCTTGTTATTCTGACAGTATTACTGCTCGCAGTGTTATTCGTATATTATGACCACAAGCTCATAGACAATATCGTACAGACAGCGCAGGACCAGCAAACTCCGTTGACTTCCGATTCAGGCGGTGGTACTGCCGTTGCTGGTGGGACTGCTGCCGCCAATGACACTGCTGCCACGGAATCATCGGCAATTTCTCAGACAGGAACCGGTACAAATACAGCCGGCCAGCCGCAAGAGCCCGAGCCGCTGCTGAACAATGAGGCGGTCGGCGTCAGATATGACTCGCCCGAATATGATCTGAAACTGAACCTGTGCGAGAGCCAGGACAAGAAAACCTTCATCCGCATGCAATACTATCTGGACGGGTCAGGCAGGATAAATGAACTTGATGAGGAAAGCCTGCCGGAGCTTATGGGGTTATTTGAAAAAAGGTCGGGAAATGCCGGTTCGGAAGGCGGGTATAAAATATCGCAAGCCTTGCTCAACCCTGTTTATGCTCAACTTTACATACTGATAAACGATGTGCCGCCGGGTGAATATATGCAGTCCTCTTTTTACATGATCGATCTTCGGGATTTGTCGATAAAGAAGTTATTTTACTATCCCGGCAGGTATGGGGAAATGCAGTTCAACAAGGATTGCAGCCTGCTTACATACAGCTTCGGGGATCCTCCGATATTGAGCGTCCACCAGGAAGACAACCTGGTCGAGGTTTTTGACTGTAAAAACGCGGAATACGTGGTAAAGGGAAACCTGTTTATGACGAAACAGCACATTATTGGGACAAACAGCAGCAACGAAGTATTATACGACTTCTGGTTCGAAGGCTGGGACTCCCTGAAGGTGCTCAAGCTTAAAATGGGTTTGCGTCCTCTGAAAGCTCCGGATACCGAACCGGTATTTAAAGAGGTGCTGTACGATATTTCAAGAAACCTGCTGCTTGATATGAACGGCGGCGAATTGAAACCGGAGGTTCCGGACAATTCAGCGGCCTCCTCCATATCTACCGAAGAATCCGGCGATGGTTCGGGAGGCAATACCGAAAAAGGCAACAAGGCAGGCAGCAGTGCATCTGCGGGCCAGACCGGTTCAGACGCCGCCATTAAAGCAACGGATTCAGAACCTCTCAAGGAGTTGAAAAATTTCTATATATATCTTAATTCCAATGACACATATAAAAAGGCCATGGATATGCTGGGCGATGGTTTCACCCTCAGGCTGGGCATGCTCGAACAGTTTGGAGTTACGGAGATAAATAAAAACGATATTTCCTCCGAATATAATGACGATAACATAAACCTATACAGCGAATTGTTAAAGTCGGCAAATTTTGATACAATTGCAAAGGAAAGTACAAAGGGCAGCCTTAGTACGATAACCTACTATCAGGTCATGAATATCGGAGAAGGCTCGCACAGCAGGCAGTACTTGTCTGCGCAGCTGAGGCTGGCAGACGGCAAGTGGAAAATCACATCAATAGAGGACGGAGTCAAATAATGCAGCATGCATTTTCAAGATTTGAAATGCTGGTAGGAGAGGAAGCAATACAAAAGCTTAAACAATCTAGGGTAGCCGTATTCGGCGTCGGGGGCGTCGGAAGCTTTGTCGTTGAGGGCCTTGCAAGGAGCGGCGTCGGCAGGTTCATGCTGGTGGACGACGACCTGGTGTGCCTGACAAATCTGAACCGGCAGATACACGCGACCAGAAAAACGATAGGCAAGCCGAAGGTCGAAGTAATGAAGGATAGGATACTGGAAATCAATCCCGAGGCAGAGGTTGATACACATAAGCTTTTTTATCTGCCTGAGACGGCAGGACAGCTGCTTGACGGGCAGATAGACTATATAGTGGACGCCATAGATACCGTGACAGCCAAAATAGACTTGGTGATGAAGGCGAAGGAGAAAGGCATTCCGATTATCTCAAGCATGGGAACTGGGAACAAATTCGATCCTACAAAGCTCATGATAACCGATATAAGCAAGACCTCGATCGACCCGCTCGCAAGGGTCATGCGCAAGGAATTGAGGGTCAGGGGCGTCATATCGCTCAAGGTGCTGTTTTCCAGCGAAGAACCTTCCAAAACTCTGATAACGGAGAGGACAAGCTGTAAGGAAAACTGCGTCTGTCCAGCCGGAACTGACAGGAAATGCACGGACAGGCGGAATATACCGGGAAGTACTCCCTTTGTACCGCCGGCTGCGGGCCTTATTATCGCAAGTGAAGTCGTCAGGGAGCTTATAGGACGATAAAGGATGTTTAGCGTCCTTAGGGCGCGGATTTCAGCTAAAACATCCAATGACAGCCGATCCTGCAGCATTGTCCGGAATGATGCTAAAACAAGCATGGAGGGAAATATGTTCGAACATAGAATAACGATATTTACCGGCCATTTCGGCAGCGGTAAAACCGAGGTGTCGGTAAATTATGCTTTTCAACTGGCCATGTCAGGCAGGAAGACAGTGATCGTCGATCTTGACATCGTGAACCCGTTTTTCAGGACAGCGGATGCGAAGAAGCCGCTGGAAGATAAGGGCATCAAGGTCATAACTCCCGTTTATGCCAATACCAATGTGGATGTTCCGTCGCTGCCGGGTGAAATCAACAGCGTCTTCGAGGACAGGAGCTATCATGTCGTGCTCGATGTTGGCGGGGACGACCTGGGAGCGCGAGTGCTCTCCAGGTATAATGAAGAAATATCGGCAGAAGACCATATCCACTATTTTGTCGTAAATACCAGACGTCCCATGACCAGGACGCCTGATGAAATAGAGCAGATGGTCAATGAAATACAGAACAGCGCCAGGCTTAAAGTTGACAGCTTCGTCAACAACGCGAACCTGCTCGGCGCAAGCTCGCCTGATATCATAGCGGAGGCTTCCGGGATCATGGGAGAGGTTTCCGGAAGGCTGGGCATACCTGTCGGTATCATCAGCGGAATGGAAGAGGTATTGAGGAATTATGCAGGCGATCCTGATATCGACAGACTATACCTGGATAAATACATCAGGCTGCCGTGGGATCTTTGAAACAGATGGACGGTTCTGCCTCTGTTTCTGCTTGCATTTGTATGCAATGAGATTTATAATTATTGAAAGCTTTTACATGGGAATCGTTAAAATATAACTTCCGATAGTCTTTTACGGGGAACTCCGCTAACCGCTCCATTCCCCGTAAAAGAATCGGAATTAATATTTTAGCCGATCCGTGGCGTACAGAAGCTTAGAATTGTGAGGTGCTTTATGGCAAAGGTTACATTCAACGAAGAGCGTTGCAAGGGCTGCAAGCTTTGCTTGTCCGTATGTCCTAAAAATATTGTCATTATAGATGAAGAAAAGTTCAACCTGAAAGGTTTTCACCCGGCAGGAGTAAAAGAAATGGAAAAATGCATCGGGTGCGCTTTCTGTGCAACGATATGTCCTGACTGCGTAATAGAAGTCGAGAAGTGATAGAAGGATGTTTAGCGCCCTAAAGGCGCGGATTTCATTTAAAACATTCATGGAGGATGTTTAGCGCCCTAAAGGTGCGGATTTCATTTAAAACATTCATGGAGGGATCATATAATGGGAGAAAAAATTCTTATGAAGGGAAACGAGGTCATTGCTGAGGCTGCCTTAAGGGCGGGCTGCAGGTATTATTTCGGATATCCCATAACGCCTCAGACTGAAGTGGCACACTATTTTGCAAAAAAAATGCCTCAGTACGGAGGCGCTTTTATACAGGCTGAAAGTGAAATCGCCGCGATGAATATGGTCTACGGTGCGGCAAGTGCCGGCGCGAGGAGCATGACTTCATCCTCAAGTCCCGGAATCAGCCTGAAGCAGGAGGCTATTTCTTATGCAGCGTGCGCAGAGCTTCCCGCAGTTGTTGTCAACATAGTCAGGGCAGGCCCGGGACTGGGCGGCATCCTGGCGGCGCAGGGCGACTATTTCCAGGCTACGAAGGGCGGCGGCCATGGCGATTACAGGATGGTAGTGCTCGCGCCGAGCAGCGTTCAGGAATTGTATGAGCTTACTGTTGAAGCGTTCAATATAGCGGATAAATACAGGACCCTCTGCATGATCATGGGTGACGGCATGCTTGGCCAGATGATGGAGGGCGTCGAGTTCAAGGACAGGGAAGAGATATATCACTCCGACAAGGACTGGGCCGTAACAGGAACCGGGATGAAGAGAGAGCACAACATGATCACGTCCATCTATATCGATCCTGAAGTGCTTGAAAATCATAATCTGAAGCTCCAGGCAAAGTACAGGAAAATTGCCGAAAACGAGACGCGCGTCGAGACCTATAACTGCGACGGCGCGGATATCATCGTAACGGCTTACGGTACTGTAGCCAGAATAATAAAGAACGTAATAAAGACGGCTGCGAAGGAAGGCATAAAAGTCGGACTCATAAGGCCGATCACGCTCTGGCCTTTCCCGACGGCGGCATTTGAAAAGTATGCGGAAGTACCGAAAGCTTTCCTGTCGGTCGAACTCAGTGCAGGCCAGATGGTCGAAGATGTAAGGCTGGCGGTCAATGGTAAGAGGCCGGTACACTTCCACGGCAGGATGGGCGGTATGATACCGACCCAGAAGGAGATCCTTGACAAGATCAAGGAAATTTTGAACAATGTCAGTGTAGAGCGGTAATCTCACACTGGCATTGTTCAAACGCCACACGAAAGCGGGGTGCGCAGGCATAGCCTGCGTGAGCATATGACGGATTCATTCCGGTATATGCGTTAAGCTAAATTTGAAGTAAAGGGGAATGACGATGGCTATAATATTTCAAAGACCTCACGCCTTGAGAGAGACGCAGCTGCATTACTGCCCGGGTTGCACGCACGGTATCGCACACCGGCTCGTTGCAGAGGTCATAGATGAATTGGGTGTAGAAGGCAGTACGATAGGCGTTTCTCCTGTCGGCTGCGCTTATAATAACTATCTGTATTTCAACTGCGATATGGTCCAGGCGGCGCACGGAAGGGCTCCGGCTGTTGCGACCGGCATCAAGCGCGTGCATCAGGACAGCATGGTCTTCACATACCAGGGAGACGGCGACCTGGCTTCCATTGGAACGGCTGAGATCGTACACGCTGCAAACAGGGGAGAGAAAATCACCGTTATATTCATAAACAACGCTATCTACGGCATGACATCAGGCCAGATGGCGCCGACCACGCTTATCGGCCAGGTGACCACCACATCGCCGTTCGGCAGAAAACCGGAGATCGAAGGCTTCCCCCTCAATATGAGCGAAATGCTCGCGACATTGAAGGGCGCCGTATATGTCGAACGTGTTTCGCTGCATGACATAAAAAATATTAAAAACGCCAAAAAAGCCATATTGAAGGCTTTCAAGGTACAGCAGGCCGGACTTGGCTTCTCGATCGTGGAAGTGCTTTCAAGCTGTCCGACCAACTGGGGCCTCGAGCCTGTGCAGTCGCTTAAGTGGATCGAGGATAAAATGATTCCCCAGTATCCTCTCGGTAACTTTAAAGGAAAGGATTTGGAGGTGTAAGGCGATGGCACAGATCGATATCATTTTTTCGGGTTTCGGAGGCCAGGGTATACAGGCCGCAGGCAAGCTGATAGCATATGCAGGCATGCTCGAGGATAAATTCGTATCATTTCTGCCGTCTTACGGGCCTGAGATGAGAGGCGGTACTTCCAACTGCCATGTCATAGTATCCGACGAGCCGGTCGGGTCGCCGATCCTGAACAGCGCGACTGCTTTGATGGCTATGAACAGGCCGTCGCTTGACAAGTTTGAAAACTATGTAGTGCCCGGAGGAGTCATCCTTCTTGACAGCTCTCTTGTCAACAGAATACCGGAACGCAAGGACGTCAAGGTTTTTTCGATACCTGCGACACAGATCGCCTCAGATATGGGTAACCTTGCCTACGCGAACATCATCATGCTGGGCAAGCTGCTTGAGGAGACAGGCGTTGTTTCTTCTGAGTATTTCGAGAAGGGGCTCAAAAAGGTACTGCCGGAAAAAAAGCATTACCTGATCCCCGAGGAAATGAAAGCTCTTGCACTTGGAATGAAATATTGAAATATCGTATACTGGACCATTGAAAAGCTGCATTGAGTGCAGCTTTTTTTGGAATAAGCCTTTTCAAAATTATTACATGGAGGTGCAGATATGCGATACAAAAAATTCGGCAATACCGGAGCCGAGGTTTCAGTGCTGGGATTCGGATGCATGCGTTTTCCGATGATCAGAAAAGATTCAAAGGAATACGTTGATGAAGACCGGACCATACCTATGCTTCGCCGTGCATACGAGCTCGGAGTCAACTATTTCGACACCGCCTATTTCTACTGCGGCGGACAGAGCGAGATAGTTCTGGGAAAGGCGCTCAAAGGTATCAGGGATAAGGTCTATGTTTCGACAAAAAGCCCGGGGCACTTGGTCAGAAAGCCCGGGGATTACAGAAGGATACTTGAGGAACAGCTCAGAAAGCTCGATATTGACTTTATAGATTTTTATCATTTCCATGGGATAGGCTATAACAATTTTTATCAGACCGATAATGCCTCGGGATGGCTGAAGGATGCAAAGCAGGCGAAGGAAGAGGGACTTATCAGGCATATTTCATTTTCATTCCATGACGAGCCGGGTGCAATGCTGAAGCTGGTTGATACAGGGCTGTTTGAAAACGTTCTGTGCCAGTATAACGCGATAGACAAGAGCAATGCCGAAGGTATCGTGCATGCAAAGTCCAAGGGCCTTGGAGTCGCAGTGATGGGCCCGCTCGGCGGCGGAAGGGTGTCGGGCATGCCCGCGGAAGTTGCCGATAAGCTTGGTATACAGGTAAGGAGCAGTGCTGAACTCGCACTGAGGTTTGTACTTGCCAACCCCGATATAGATATCGCACTTTCAGGAATGGGATCCATGCAGATGGTCGAAGAAAACGCCGCGACCGCCTCAAACTCCGAACCGCTGAGCAAGCGCGAGCTTGATGCGATCAACGCCATGATGGAGGAGAACGAGAAGCTGGCGAAGCTTTATTGCACCGGGTGTTCCTATTGCATGCCATGCCCGTCCGGCGTTAACATTCCGCATATTTTCAAAACCATGAATTATTACCGCATATACAACACTGTAGAATATGCGAGAAATGAATACACCAATATAGGGTGCGAATGGATCCCTGGCAAGGATGCCACTGCCTGCACTGAATGCGGCGCCTGCGAGAAGAAGTGCCCTCAAAAGCTGAAGATCCGTGAGCAGCTGAAAGAAAGCCATGCTGCCCTTTCGTTAAAATAGGGACAGAAAAAACTGAATTCTGCAATTCAACGTATAGCACTGACAGCCTGCGTGTTTGAATAATAGGAAATGTCTTCTGACGTAAAACCCTTGAATTCATGCTCATGCAGGCTGTTGCTTTCCAATACGCCTTCCATCCTGTGAACATGTCCGTTTTCCGTTTTGATCGGCATGCCTGTTATGCCGTAGAAGTAGTGGGTATGGTTTCTGTATGATGAAACTCCATAAAATATATGAAAATGAAAATTACCGACTCCAAGCATATTGCCGGCATACCCCAAAAGCCTGTGGTTATGGCCTTCACTGATCTGGCAGTCGAATTTGTATCTGTGCAGGTGAAATTTCATACTATCCTCCGCATCCTGTCCTAATATTATGTTATGCATTGCACACAAGTTTATTAGTTGTATATTTTGTAAATAAGCTGCGAGAATTATATTTTTGTTGTTTTGAAGCAAATTGTGGTAATAATACAATTATTCAATAAAATGATTCGATTTATGGAGGGTTGTCATGAAAAGTCTAAAAGGTACAAAAACGCTGGAAAACCTGATGAAGGCATTTGCCGGTGAATCCCAGGCGCGTAACAGATACACGTTCTATGCTTCGATCGCGGGCAAAGAAGGCTATAAGCAGATCGAGGCGATATTCCTTGAAACTGCAGACAATGAAAAGGAACATGCCAAAAGATTTTTCAAACTGGTCCTTTCCGGCATGGAAGGCGAAATCCCGGCCGATATACAAATCACTGCAACATATCCCGCCGCAATGGGTACAACACTTGAAAACCTCGATTACGCAGCGCATGGCGAAAATGAGGAGTGGACGGTCCTATATCCCGAATTTGCAAGGATTGCGGAAGAGGAAGGCTTTAAAGAGGTTGCCGCGGCGTTCAAAACTATCGCAACTGTTGAAAAGCATCATGAAGAGCGGTACAGAAAGCTCTACAATAATGTTAAGGATCTGAAGGTCTTCAAAAAGGACGGCGTGACTTACTGGGTATGCAGGAACTGCGGTTACATACATGTCGGTGAAAGCGCTCCCGAGATCTGTCCGGCTTGTCTGCATCCACAGGCTTATTTCGAAATTCTCTGTGATAACTATTGATACAGTCTCAATTTACATAAGCTTTTTCAGCTGCTCACACATATAGGCTGCATGCATAGATTGGCATGCAGCCTATATTAATGAATCGGGCTCGATCATTATTTTCAGCCCGTAAGCGCAAAGCCCCTGCATGGTGACATAATTACTTAATTATGCTATTATATTTTTTAACAGGTAAATGCAGGTTGCCGAGTATTCTATTTATTTAGGGAGTCCAGATGAGACCGGGTCGAATTGCCCTGATCCTGACAATATTATTGCTATTGGCTGCAGCAGCCTATATGGTGGTCCGTATTACCGGCGCTTATGATAGCAGGCCTGTCATGCAGGACGCGGCGGGGAATGCTTATCCGGGTACGATTGAGTCTGCGTCGCAGCCAGCGGAAACCTCACGTCAGACGATAGGCGCTGCAGGCCAGGCAACAGCCATCACAAGCCAGGCGGTCGGAATAACCGGCCAGGCGCTCCGGACCTCACCCCAGGCTATTTCGGGAAACACCGAAGGACCCGGACTCAGGCTGATGGCGGTAGGAGACATAATGCTGGGCAGAGGCGTGGGAATGCGTCTCAGGAAGTCAGGCGATTACGGGATCGCTTTCAGTAAAGTATCCGGTTACCTCAAGCAGGGCGACGTTGTTTTCGCCAATCTTGAATCGCCTATAACAGCAAGTACGCACAGCCTCGACCCTAAAAGGAAGATCGTCCTGAAGGGCGCACCTGAATCGGTTTCTGCCTTGACGGGAGCCGGCATAAGCATAGTTAGCCTTGCGAACAACCATATGATGGATTACTATGAGGAAGGGCTTTTTGATACTATCGATATTCTCGATAAAAACAATATTCTGCATACGGGAAGCGGAAGAAACATAGATGATGCCAGAAAGCCGGCCATCCTTGAGAAGAACGGTATAAAGATCGGTTTCCTCGCATATTCCGATATGGCCGAGCTTGTATTTGCAGGCGAACCTTATCTTAAATACAGCGCCGAAAAGGATAAATCAGGGGTTTCACCGAGAAAATACGAGACTATAAAGGAAGATGTGGAAAAACTCAGGGGTCAGGTGGATATATTGGCCGTATCGCTGCATTGGGGAGTGGAGGAGAGCTTTACCATCCCGCCGGAACAGGTGGAATTCGCCCATAAACTCATTGATGACGGCGTTGATGTCATTTTGGGACACCATCCCCATCAATTCCAGGGTATTGAAATGTATAAGGGCAAGCCAATAATATACAGTATGGGCAATTTCCTGTTCGATCAGAACGACCCCGAAAATATGGAATCATTTATCATGGACATCAGGTATAAAGGAAATAAGCTTGAATCGTGTACTGCACTTCCAGTAAGGATACTGGACAAGTCATACGTTGAGATACAGACCGGTGCTGCGGCATCGAACATACTCGAGAGAGAAACCGAACTATGCAGTAAGCTTGGCACAGTCCCTGAAACAGTAAATGACACACTGGTATTCAAATAGCAGATTTGGTCGAAGAACGAAGGAGATATGGCATGAAAGCAGTCAAATGCATGTTTTGCGGCAATATCACATCAATACATAGCATTAATGCCCAGAAAAAGATAAAGGGCAAGATCGTCACATTATCGAACTCACCCGTATATTATTGCGACCACTGCAAGGAGACCTTTACCTCCAAGGAGGTGCAGGATGTTTTCAGATATATACAGGACAGAGGACTTGAGGAAAAAAATATCCTGTTCAATTACGACGACATGGCGAAAAAGATAAATTAATCATGCATCCTTTGCAGCCTTGGCAGAGCAGACCTTGAAATTATTGCGACTATCAGGAACAGGACGATATCTTTGACCATATACGGAAGATTACCGTAGATAATGAGCAATAAACCAGCTTGCTGATTGCCGAGGTAGACTCTCATTATCAGCAGCATGTAGAGAATACCTACGGTGTAGATCGCTAAAAGCCCTGCCAGCAAAGCTTTGACATTGTTTGAAAACGAAGGCTTGCCAAGCTTCTTTGAAACCGTCCCAATAACATAGGCGCCGGCTATAAACCCCAGTATAAATCCGAAGCTTGGTTTGAAGATGTAGGGAAGCCCGCCTCCTCCGGCAAAGACAGGGACTCCGGTAAGACCAAGCAGCATATACACGGTCATGGATAACGCACCAAGCCTGGGTCCGAGGATCATACCTGCAAATGCGCAGATAAAAGGCTGAAGTGTGACCGGCAGGAACGGAAAGGGTATCCGGATAAAGGCGCCTGCGATCATAAGCGCTGTAAACAGCGCTGTAGTGATAATATCTTTTACAGTAAGTTTCATAACGACCGTCCTTTATTTATTGATATTCAAAGGATAAAACATTCCGAATCGATTGTCAACCTATAAACAAAGGATGGTTGACAATCAAAAAAGCTTAAAATCACACTTTACTCTTGAAATTTTTCTTGCAATAGGTTATATTATTTTAGGTTGAATTGCAGAAAACGGGGTCAGATGTATGGAAATGGAAAATTTACAAAAGCTTAAGAAAAGATTGGATACCTTACTTAACGAACTTCCGATCGATTCTCCGGAAATTTTTACTTTGAGTTGTGAAATAGATAATCTTATTGTAGAATATTACGAGAAGGAATTATACAACTGAACCACGTGGGGCTGTAACTCAGAGGGAGAGTGTCACATTCGCATTGTGAAAGCCGTGGGTTCGAATCCCATCAGCTCCACCACAATAATGTCGAAAGAAGTCGATTGCTGTAAGGCAATTGGCTTCTTCAATTTATTATACTATAATAATTAAGAATTCAGCAAAATAATAAATCGCTATAATATTGCCAGTCCTTGAGCGCCCATCTGTGGTAGCTTTGTGTTTTTATATACCTGAAATAGAGCCAAATGTCCATTTCTGTCAATTTTAAATGCACTTATTGATCCTTCATTGCCATTTAAGACATAGAAGTTTTGACCCGATCTATCAATTACGCTATCTATTGGAGCCCCAGTTCTTTGCGGAGTGCTTGGAATGCTTTCAACGACTGAAAGACTTCCATCATCATTAATTCGATAATCTGTTATTGTGCCGCTGCCAGCGTTTGATGTATATGCGTGTTTTCCTTGTGGTAGGGCTGAAACCCAACAGGTTGCCATTTGATTATTTAAAACTGATCCGCTGGCAACAGTGAGAACTCCGTTAGCTGCTACAGTGTAAGAGGACAGAGCATTGGGACCTGCTTCACTAACAAGCAGAAGATTATTATCGAGAAAAGCTGAGCCAAAAGGTACTTTGCCAACAGAAAAGTATGCTCTTAGACCTATTAAAGTGCCATTACTTTGCACTCCAAAAATGCTGAGAACATTGGTTGCCTTTTCGCTGACAGCGAGTTTTTGTCCTGAATTGCTGATAACAACACAGCCTGGCCCGGCATTCGCTGAGCTCAGGGGCATTGCCCCGCCGCTTATCTGGCTTAGATGGCCATCTGTGCTTACCTGAAAGCCGGTTACATTGGAAGGGTGAGTGGTATCACCGGAATTTGTCACATAAAGAAAATTGTCAATTGAGGCAAGACTGTTTGGATGAAGTCCGCCGGAAGAGACTACGTCAGCGAGCATAAGCTTATTTTGTTGCACAAAAAAACTGCTGATATTACTGCTGCCTGCATTCACTGCGAAGAGAAAACGACGATCGCGTGATAGGATAAGCGACCCTTGAGACCCTAAAGGATCTACAGTTTGTTCGCCTGTGCCATTACCACCTGTCATATAGACTTCTGCGTCGAATAGCATGCCTGCCATATCGCTCTTTATAGCGACAATGCTGTTGTTTATCGCGTTTGTCATGGTAAATATCATTCCATCTCCACCTTCGTTATAAAAATACATAGGATAATCCTCCATAAATCATACTTACTAAAATGATTAACTATATTATGATATGCAATTGTGTATAACCGTGCCCTTCATACATTCAAAAAAATAAATTTCATTATACTAAACGTGACTTTAAAAGCTAATATTAGGTGACATTATGCCTGTTGTATTACTAATTTATAGTTAACAAAAAAGCGCTGGCATCTATATTCACCTAACTTCTCAGAGGAACAGACAAATTTCGACAAGAAGTTTGTCTGTTCCTTTTTGTTTTCAAATAAGCTATAATTTCAGTAAATTACTTTTATACAACAAGCGAGTAAACAGGAATTTGCAGGTCAGATAAAGCACAATGTAATTTATCTTAGATGAAATAAAACCTATTATAGAGTTGATAAAATTTCGATTGAAGAGGTGAATTAATATGGATTTAAGATTGGCTAAGAAGAGTGATTTGCCGCAACTTAAAACGATGTATGAAAAAATAATCGACAATATGAATAAAAACAACATACAGATTTGGGATGAAATTTATCCCTGCGAGTTTTTTCAAGATGATATTGAAAATAAAAGTCTTTATATATTAACTGAGGATAATGACATAGTAGCCGCATTCGCTTTATGCGAATCAAATGACGGCGAAGATCATTTGAAATGGAAAAATGTCAAAGAAAAGGCATTATATATAGATCGTTTTGGGGTTAATGTGAATTATTTAAGACAAGGAATAGGCGGGATAATGCTCAAAAATGTCATGGAACTTGCAAAACAGAAGGATGCTAAATATTTGAGATTATTTGTTGTAGATATAAATAAACCAGCAATAGATTTATATTTAAAAAATGGATTTAAGCGTGTTGATGGAATCTACGAAGAAAGAATTGATGATTTTGTATTGCGTGAATATGGATTTGAAATAGAAATATAGAACAATTATAATTCGTGATATTTATAAATTCCAATTTGTCTATAAGATAATGAGTAGTTTAGCTGGCGTCTTTTTTTACCTAACTTCTCATAATTTGTCTGAAAACCCTTGATATTCTGTGAATGGAAGCATAAACTTGCCGCTTTGGCAAGCTTATGCTTCCATTTTTCTTTGGCAAACTTATGCTTCCTATTCTAGCATAGGTGAAATATACAAAAGACCGGTACATGGAGTTTCCAATATTGTATGATTGTTTAGCTACGATGGAGAAATTTACCGTGGCTAATTTCTTTTTTCAAGATCCTTACGAATTGTGCTGCAGAGAAATGTTATGTTATAAATATTACATTGACACACATAGTAATATGTGATACGATAGTGCTATGGAGGTGGTTCCATGGCGGACGATGTTATAAGCAGTGACCTGATCCGTGGGCATATCGACACGATTATCCTGCGGGTACTTTTGGATCGTGACAATTATGGATATGAAATTATCAAAGCAATCAGCGAAAAAAGCGGCCGAGAGTATGAACTCAAGGAACCGTCCCTATATACGAGCCTAAAACGGCTGGAGGCGGGAAAGTTGATCACGTCCTACTGGGGGGATGAGAGTCAGGGTGGTCGGAGAAAATACTATAAAATTACTGAGTTCGGGAAACAGACCTATCGCCGGTCTTTGGCACAGTGGAAAACTGCGCGTGTGTTGATAGATAGGTTACTCGATGGGGGTGAAGAGAAATGAGTGAACTAAGCAGGTATGTCGATGAATTGTTTTCAGGACATAAAAAGAGTCGTCAAACTGAGGAACTGAAGGCTGAGATATTGGGAAATCTTGAAGCGAAAAAGGCAGATCTGGTTTCTTCCGGGCTTAATGAATCAGAAGCAGTTCAAAAAGCCAAAGAGAGCATAACCAGCATCGATTTTCTGATCGATGGAAACAAACAGGTCTATTATAATCAGATGAAGCTCGAATTTGTGCAATGGAGTCTCATAATCATTATGATAGGGTGGATTCTTACCATCCCCTTAATAATGTTTCATATGGGTCTGCCTGCCAACTGGATCATGTTTCTTGCCGTAGTGGCTGTGGGATTATACTATCTTGTTCTGCATCAAAGACAAGCACATAACGAAATATTTATGGCCGAAACAAGATTTATAAATATTATTCAATACAAAAAAAGAAAAAGGTTTGTTTGGATTCTTTGGTCCATGTTTGCGGTTATCAGTCTGCTTGCTACGACTGCGCTTTACTTTGGAAGCAATATATGGTTTTCAAGGAAAATCAGCATTAACGGACCCTATGCGCTCGCGGTATTGCTCATTGCATATTTTGTGCCGATGCTTACGGTTATTATCCCGATTATCACAAGTATACCAGCAAGACTGGTCTCTAAATACGAGGTAGGTGAAAGCAATGAAAAATAGGAACAGGATTATTATTTGCTTGCTCGTTTTAGGAATTGTTGTTTTTGCAGCCATACAGTTTATTGTGATTCCCCATAACAATGCTGAGCGAAATAAATATCTTGCCGCCCAGCAGGAACCGTCTACACATGATCTAAGCAGTATTCTCAAATATAAAAACAAGTATATGGGGAACGCTTCAAATGATGCAAACCTTTTTTATCATCTTCCATTGAGCAATGTCGGAATGAACTTTGAATTGTTTTCAGATAACTTAGAACTTGAAGTAAATTACAAAGATATGGTTTGGAACATCGGAGAAGAAAAGGTGAAAAGCTCGCTCCTTTATAATTCAACGGCTGCTTTTGCACTGATAGACAACCTAAAAGTTATCGATTACAATTTCTCCGGAGCATCTTACCAGGTAAAAAGAGCAGATATTGAATCGTTGTATTCAGATTTCAGTAATATACTGAAAAAAGAAAATTGGCAAAACCACGTACAGAGTAAGATGAATGACCGTCAATATATAGAAGATGCTTTCCAAAGAGTTATTAAAACGAAATAATCCAATTTATCTTTTTAGAGAAACCTCTTACCTTTTTTCTGCTTTATTCTGATATCTTTGAGATTATACTTGCCACGGCGAGTCACCGGCAAAAGATGAACCCTTTTCTTTTTTGAGAAGAGTTGCTTTGGAGGCTGCATTTTTGCCGGTATCTATATTCACCTAACTTGCCACAATTTGTCTGAAAACCCTTGCACAGCAAGGGTTTTCAGCATTTCTGTACAAAATCTTTAAAATGT
>Ga0207800_1000186_pt1 | contig 21309 bp, 21 predicted proteins | sample LuqExpMetageno11_FD_187769 | JGI IMG/M metagenome (GOLD analysis project Ga0207800, IMG submission 187769) | Tropical forest soil microbial communities from Luquillo Experimental Forest, Puerto Rico - Sample 11 (SPAdes) | ecosystem: Environmental > Terrestrial > Soil > Tropical forest ... | reverse complement strand
CTGTGTTCTCCGCGGGTACGCCAAATTGCCACGTTCGTCTTCGCTTTGAGCCCTGCGCCGAAGTCAAGTAACCCAATATCTTGGAGTACTTCTTCAACGATGGCGCCGTTGACTAACTCAATCCTGTCTTTTGGCGACTGCTGCAGCCGCTCCAGCACCGGAAAGACTTTGGTGAGCGTCGTGAATTTAAATACGTCATCGCTCCCGCCGACGTGCGAGCGCGGGAACTGCACATTGTGGGAAAAGAGCATTCGGATCCCACCAAGTCGTTCCTTCAGTGGCAGCGCCTGGCACTTAAACTTCACCCGATAATCACCGAGGATCTGGGGTCGTACATCGGTCTCCGCCGTCTCCTGGATATCCGGATGCCTGAACTTGAAAACGATCTCCGGCTCCCCCGAAGGAAAACCATCCGTATAAGGAATGCGTCGGCGCAGGATGAACGCGTGGTTGTATAGCCGGAAGTCCTTGGTATCCACGAATAGAACTTCCCGGATCTTGAGTGGTGCGTCCTGAAAATACTTGGTGGAAAAATTAACTCCGCACTGATCAGCAGGCGCCTGAAGCACCTTGCCGAATTTGAACAGGCTTTGCCGCGACGTGAAACTGTTGGGTTTCAGGATCAGCTTGCATGCCAAGTATTGCGGCTCGTGCAGTGGCATGCCGTCGGCATATGTGCCCTGCTTCAAGTACGGGACTCGACCCGCCCACTCGAGCTTCAATACATTTTTCGGCGCAGACGTCTTACTTGTGGTCGTTCTTACGTCCATGGATCTTGCCTCTAAGATAAAGCGTTGCCAGCTGTATTGCGCGGTTGTCGCAGTGAGGAGACTTTATCAAATCAATACGAGTTGCAAAATGTTTGTACTATTTATGTTCGTCTCCCCCTGGGGCACAAAATTACGTAGTCTTGGTCAGATGCCCAAAAATGCACGATTCGAGCGTGGTCGCATCAGTCGTGTGCACGCCCGCTGGGGTGTGCTTACCTCACTGGCGAATTTCTATGCGCGCGCTGCGCGTAAGACGGTGGGGGCCGTCACGATACTGTTTCCAGGATCACAAGGCTTAGGCGACCGTGGCCTTTGCGAGCGCCTCCTGCTTCACCATTCCGGGCGTGAACAGCCCCGTCAGGACCGGACCAAGAAGTGAGGTAACCACCAACAGCACCAGCACCGTGTTGAATATCTCATCGGGCAGCAAGCGCTGCCCGGCGGCATTGAGAGTGTTGTAGCCGACCAACGTGGCGGCGAGCGTGGCGGCAACCTGCGGTAGCGTCAGCGACCACATCGTCAGGCTCGCCTGACGCGCGTAGCCAAAGGCACGACCGGCGATCGCCGCTGCGATTCCCTTTCCCAAGATCAGAGAAACAACCATGCCCGCAACCAGCCAGAACTTGTTGAAGATGGTCTGCCCTACCGCGACGGGAACAATCAGAAAGCCGATGACAATAAAGAAGATTGGAATGAAAAAAGCCCTGCCGAAGAACTCCAGTTTTTCCTTCGCCGGCTGGTCACTGACAGCGGCATTGACCGCCACTCCGGCCAAGAACGCGCCGACGATGTCCGGCAGGTTGATGAGATCCGCGAGCTCGCCAGAGACCGCCATTATGCCAAGCATCGTGACAAAATAGCCCGCCTGGTTATCCCGCAGCTTGTTCAGAAGCCAGGCACCGGCGCGGCTTACTCCTATCAGGATCAGCGGCACGAAAATGGCGACCTCAACGATCTGCACCGTAAGGCCCGATGGCGAAAAGCCGGTCGTGTACATAGAAACGCAGATCCCGAAGACGATCAGCGACAATGTGTCCGATACCATGGTGGCCCCGATCGTGACGACGACCGGCTCCAACCCGAGGGCGCCATAGCGCGTGAGGATCGGCATAGCGAGCAACGTGTGCGATGCGAGCAGCGAGCCGATGACGATGGCCGGAATGATCCCATAGCCGAACGCTAGAGCATACGCGGTGCCGAGCACCTGCGGCACCATGGTGGTGATAAGGCCGAAAATAACGCTGCGGGTCTGTGTCTTCCGAAAAAGGCTCATATCGATCTCAAGCCCGACGCCAAACATCAGCAACAGCCTTCCAAGATCGCCGAAGAACTGCACGATCGGGTGGTTCATCGGGGCGACGGCAAGAACATACGGCCCTAGAATGATGCCGCAGACTAGCAGGCCTACGAGTTCTGGAAGTCTGGCGCGGCGTGTAAGCGTCGGTGCGAACGCGATGATCGCCATGACAATCGCGAACTTTGCCAGGTTCGGCAGAGCCAGGGCGTGAGACCTGAAGGCATCAAGCCATTCCATCGTCATTTGCTCCACGAGCAACATGGGTCCGCGTGGCCGGCCCTGCATGCCGTCTCGCGCTTAGAGGACGCGAGTGGCGCAGAGCTTACCAGATTGGGATGCCACGGTAAGTATCGTCAGCCCAGCTTCCCAATTCAATAGCAAGCACGCGAGTGAGCATGTCGACCCCAGCCTTGGCAGCGCAGTTCAGATTTATGAATGCGCGTCCTGCCTAGCGAGCCGCTTACGCCTGCGGCAGCTGTTTAAAAAAATCCCAAACGCACAGCGATCGCCGCAAGCCACACCAGCCCGGCGAGCAATAGTAGGCAGAACACGGCAGCAGAACCCGCATCCTTGATTATGCCGATTTCGATATGGTGCTCGGGGGTGACGTGATCGGAGAGCTTTTCAATCGCCGTATTTAACAACTCGATGGCGAGCAAAATGAGAAGCACGCCGATCATAGCTATGTACCAAGCCGGGCTGGGTGCGACAAAAAAGCCCAGCAGCACGGCCAAAGCCAGGACGATCACCTCCTGGCGCACCGCGGCTTCATGCGCGATGGTGTAGCGCAGTCCTTGCAGCGAATGGATGGTGGCGTTAACGAGCCGCTTCACGGCACCGCCACAGCGTCGGTCGGCCGCAGCACCTTCGCGTTTTGCGGGCCGTCTAGCGGACCAGCCAGGGGAATTGGGGGTTGCGAGTTCAAATCTTGCCGCTCCTCCATCGGTACCTCATGTATTTCCGCTGATTGCGTTCAGAAAAAAACGCCAAAGGAGGCCGCGCATAAGAATATCAAATTGCGGCCTCCCTTCCACCCGTCCTAGAAAGACCGGTGCGGTAACCGATCTCATAGTGTCCGGTGATCAGAAGGAGAACGAGAGGTGTACTTCTCTTCGGAATCGACACCGAGGGCTTTCTATCATGGGATTCGAGGGCGAGGTGTACCGGTTCCTTGTTCGGCGGTGGAGCCGACGGAGCCAGCAGCTTTGCAGCCGGACAGGGGACTGCACAAGACGGCGCGTCAAACGCCCCGCGGGATAGGACTACTCGGGCCCGGCATGGTCGCCGTCTGGTGGATGCCTACCGACCAAGTCGGTACAGCCGATTGCCATCGGTGGTTAGCAATTCTCGACCGGGACGAGCGCGAGCGGGCTGACCGTTTTCGTTTCGAGTGGGACCGGCGAGATTTCATTGCCGCGCATGCTCTGTTGCGCCACATGCTGGCTTTTCATTTGGGCCGGCCGGCGGCGGCATGGCAATTTGCTGCCAACGGATTTGGCAAGCCAGCCATTGCCGAGGGCTTGCGCGTGCCAGACATCGACTTCAACCTGTCGCACGCGCGCGACCTTGTCGCTGCCGCGGTCGCATTGCATGCCGCCGTCGGCATTGACGTAGAGAAGATCGATCCCGCCAAAGCGGACTTCGCTGTCGCGCAAAGGTATTTTGCGCCTGCCGAGATCGAAATCTTGCGGCGGACGCCGTCAACGGAACAAGCGGTCTGCTTTTTTCGCCTGTGGACGCTTAAGGAAGCCTACCTCAAGGCGACCGGCGCCGGTTTTGGCACGTCACTCGACTCGTTTGCTTTCACACTGTCGCCGATCCGCATCAATTTCATGACCCGCTTGGAGGATGATCCGCGGCGCTGGCACTTCGAGATGCTGTCTACGACTAGTGCGCATGTGCTGTCGGTCGCAGTTGCGAGCCACAGCGACCATACGGTTCATGTGGCATCGCGCGCCGTTGCCGCGCAAAACTTGTAACCAAACGTCACATCGAAACTGCCATGATTATTCGTGACCCTGAAAAGAATTTCGAAGAGCTGTGGCAGACCTTTCACAACAGATATCCATTTTTTAAGCTGAGGAATGTGGACTGGAAAAAGCAATATGACACCTACAGGCCGAAAGTCACAAATCAGACTAGCGATGATGAGCTCTTCGAGATCTTCTGCCAGATGCTCGACCCGTTAGATGACGGGCATGTCAGTTTGACAGTCAAAGCAACCGGGCATCAGAAGAAACGATACTTCAGTCCAGAGAAAAAGCCCAGATTCTGGCAGGAATTCACGAAAGAACAGATCAAAGAGCTTTTCAAAACGACTGAGAAGACTCTTGTCGCCAACGGTTTTGGACCGCCTGCAGAGACCGAAGCCTGGATACTGCACTATTGCAGGTCGCAGGCATTCGGTTACTTCCGGCTCCTCGAGCTCGAAGGCGTCAATAAGCAAAAATTGACCGCCGCTCTGGACACGATTGCCCGTGACTTCAGGGACTTTGACGGATTTATCATCGATATCCGTGACTGCCCCGGCGGACATGACAGCACCGCCATCACAATCATCAATCGGTTTTGCGACCGCAAGCGCGTAGCCTTTCATAGGAAGACGAAGACTGGCCCAGGCGAAGATGACTTCACACCTCTAAAGACCTGGCACATCGAACCGCAAGGTGATGCCCAATTCACCGGGCCGATCGCGCTTTTGACCTGCGATTCCGTTTTCAGCGGCGGCGAGGTTTTTGCGCTGGCGATAAGGCAGCTACCTCATGTCACAATCATAGGCGATCGTACTAACGGCATATTCTCATATGTTCTTGACAAAAAGCTGCCCAATGGCTGGCTGTACGGCTTGTCCTACCAAGTGTACTTTTCAGCTGAGATGGTATGCTACGAAGGCACAGGCATACCACCCGACATCAAGCTATTAAACGAGAAGGCCGATATTGAGAACGGTGCCGATCCGTTGATTACACGTGCACTTGAAGTGCTGAAGTCTAAAATTAATGCCCCGTAGGCGCTGACTCATCTGGCATCATCACTGCGACTTGCCCTGCGCGGGCAATCCCTCACACCCGTGGTGGTCGAGCGAGACTCTGGGGTCCTGCGGCAGGACCAATCTTGGGTCAGGGGGCAAGATCGGGCATCAATTTTATAATGATCTCAGAGCCGGCAAGCTGAATGGCGTAAATTTCCAGGGTGTACCGGCCAATGAAGCGCAGGACCCCGGCCACGGCTTTCGGCGGTTGGATGCGGCTCGCTGTGCGATGGAACCGACACAAGCTAAGGGACAAAACTCCGATGCCAAGGATGACGATGGCGAGAGGGATTTGAGGAAACGAGTATTCCTCTTGTTCCTGCCAGACGTAAACGACCGCGGCAAGAAAACAGGCTAGTAAACGCATGAGGCGTACATTCTCCGTCATCTCATGCGCAGAGCGTGTCAGGTTTTGGGCTGTGTCGGGCACGGCGATCGCTGATCTGCCATCGACGTACATGCGTTGGAATAAGCCAAACAGCGCCCACAGCCATCCCTCCGCGCCATAATCAACAATCTCGCCCGCGAACGGGAGCGCCGCGAAAAGTGCACAGACCAGGAGGGCGAACGCTGCCCAGCCATGCTGTTGCACAATTATTTGCATATAGGGACGTGCAAGGCGGATGAGTGCAAAGTTCAAAAGAATGTTCGATGCCACCCAGTTCCAGTCAGTGTTCGAGCTGTCGAGCAAAGTCAGGATGACGCCCAGCCAGATCCAGGAGAACGGCACGGTCCGGCTCTGCGCGTAGCCGATCAGGAAGAAAAACGTCGGAGCCGCGAAGCGACCGAAAACGCTCCACCAGGTGGAGTCTTCAACGAAGAAATAGCCGAAGTGACCGACCGCGACCAGAATGATTGCGACGGTCTTAAGCCAGTCGGTGTTGTCAACCGCATGAAAGGCGTGCGGACCCTGGGAAAGTATGCTCGTCGAACGCGTGGTGTCGCGCATTTATACTACCCAACTCGTGCGCCGGCGGCGAACAGCCCACTGAGCCAGCCGGTTCGCGTCATCTTAGATGTGCGTCTCTGCGTCGATCAGGTACCCTTTCAGCGCAGCTCAGGATGTTCGCCGCTGCTGGCGCCGCAGAGTGTTTCGGAGGGAGGAGTGTTGAAACGTTGACAGGCCCCGCGGGACTCCCCTCGTAGGTGGCTGTGGGCAGTTTCATCTCTTTAAGGACCATGGACAGCGGCGAGAGTGTTGTGTTCCGCTCAATGACCGCGCCGCCCATCACAGTGGCACCGAAGCCGACGGTGCAGCCGTCCTGGATGTGGGTTGGCTTCACGTTTAGTATCATATTCTCGAAAGTGTGAAACTGCAGGACGCCGTCGATATAACAATCCTTGCCGAAGTTCACTGCGTTCCAGTCGCAGCATCCCATTGGCTGGTTCACGATCGTTCGGCGGCCGATCTGACATCCCATCCACCGCAGGATAGGATTGGAGAGGATGGTCCCGGCGGCAAATCCAAGAGGCCCCCTGCACCAGAAAAAAAAGCAGTCCTGTGCAAAGAAATAGGCAAAGTGCCGCCAGGACCAGAAGGGCGTCGTGTGATCGACTCCCCATTTCCCGACAATGGACTTCTTGATCGCGATGCAGAGCAGGACCAAGGTGACTGCCGTAATCATCAAAGCAATGACCGCCGCGGCAATTGATTGTGCACCTAATCGCAACAGAGAGATGAATAGAATCGTGAAGATAAGCCCTTCTGTGATTTGCATTGTGCCGATGCTGAAGAAGTCAAACAGGAGGACCCGGGTTAAGAAAAGGCGGAAGTTCGGCAGGAAGTGGGCTTCATTATCTGCCTCAAATGACGCGCTCGCAAATTTCACGGGTGGGTTTCCCGCCACCGTGATTGGCTCGCCAAACCGCGACCGCATCTGTCGTCGGAACTGTATTTCACTAGCCGGCGTGGAGACGCCCAAGAGAAAGTTAGACGGAAACTGTCCGTACTCCGCCACGCAGTTGTTGCCGGTGAAGAAATTCCGAGGCATGTCGAGCTGACGCAGTTTGATGTGTTCTGCCCCGTAATCGAGCATGTTCGTCAAACATCTATTCGACCAGAACACCTGGGAATCGGCGGTAGCAAGCTCGGGGACAAGGTTTACCATGACGTCACACTCCGAGGCGCCCAACCTCGGGAAACGCATGCCAGCGAGCGCGCGAAGGTACTGCCCAGTGATCGTCCAGGTCCATTGTCCCTGGATGCGGTTCATTACACCCATTCGGTACATAAGGAGGGCGCCCTTGAGCCCGCGCGAGGGGTAGAGCCCTGGCGAAGCGACCGTGCAGCGGATGAAGAGGCAACCCAGCAACGAGGTCACGACGACACTGGCCCAGGTGGTGAAGAAGGCATAAAGGGTCAGGCGCCAGAAGATCTCGGATAACGGCGTGACACTGAAATATGCGTCGGAAAGATCAGCTTCTCCAGCGGGCATGAGGCCGCGGGCAAACCACAAGATTACGGTGATAGGGAGCAGATTGAGGCAGAAGAATATGAAGATCTGCATAAGAATGTTGAGCGTCTCCAGCGGCCAGGTCGGATGTGCGTAATGGCAGAACTTCGCCGTACGCTTAAGCTCGGTGCACCGGCCGTTGAAGCACGCGGGCGCGCCTTCCCATATCTCTTGCGAACCCACGTCGCTGAGGATGGGTGTGAACGGAGTGATCCAGGTTCCGCGGCCGACCGTCACATTGTTGGCAATGGCGGCCCGCATCCCGATCTTGCAACCGCTTTCGAGGTGAACGGGGCCGACGCACAGATATTGTCCCGACCACCTGGTCGTATGGATGTAGGCCGCTGTCTGAATGGCGACATCGTCCTCGATGAAAATCAAGTCCAGGGGCCCAGATAGATTGGCATCGTGCGCGCATTGAAGGTTGTCGCCCACGGTCGCGCCGAGCTGCCGCAACGCAAATGCCATGAGCGGCGCACTGCGATACATGAATCGCAGTGGAAGGAGCACGATGCTCTCCAGCAGTCCGATGCACCAGATTCGCAAATGCATCTTGCTCCACTTGGGGTACACGCCCGGCGTCACATTGTTCCTGTAGATGTCACCACCCATAAAGAACTTGATCAACATGACCCAGAGCAGCGTAGCAAAGGGAATGAAGAGGCCCAGCAAGTAGATGCAAACGTCGACGATGATGAACCCTGAGAGACTGGCGGTCGTGAAGAATGTCCCGACCTCGACGTACGCCAATGCGATAATGAAGCCCACCAACCCCGGCGAATACAAGAGGATCGCGAAGAGAACCTGCAGCGTGGTGAAGTATCCTATGGAGAGCACCTTTGCCGCGGCCTCGTCGCGCCCGACCCCGCTTTCGTCGGATTTCAAAGGCACGGTAGGGGGAGACTCTGACGCCTGCTGCAGGATTCGGGGGCGGCTGGCCACCTTTCTTGCAGTGTTGCAGTCAGTGACCAGCGCCCGGACTGGCACTGCCCACCCTGCAGCTTGCAGTTTCTGCGCTAGGCGCGCGATGATGATCGAGTGTCCACCGTGCTCCGTGAATACATCGTCTAATCCCAACGATATCCCGAACACGGCCCCGCAGATCGCCAGCACTTCTTCACACTCAGGGGTCATGCCTGATTCAGCGTTAGGCGGTGTGACGTCGGTGTCCCTACGGACGTTCTCCGCCTCCGGCTCGTCGTTTCTCAGTAGATGAGATAACTTGGGCAAACACTTACGGTCGATCTTCCCCGAAACTGGATTCATCACGAATTTTTCGACAAGGAAGATTTTTGTCGGGATCGAAGGCGGAGGAAGTTGTTTGGCGAGGGTCTCCGTTACTTGGGCAGCCCACTCAGCCGGCGCTGGAGCGACCACCGAGATCTCCTCTTGGCAGAGGTTCGGCGCGGCGACGAAGGCAACGAGCGCCTCATTTTGATAGTCCAAAACGGCGGCCTCGATCTCCCTGAACTGAGTCTGGAGGATGTCTTCAACGGCCTGTGCCTCGACACGGTGCCCGCGCACCTTGAGCTGCGCGTCGATTCGGCCGAGGAAGTGCACGCGCTGCGTCTGAATGTCGATCTTGCATCTGTCCCCGGTACGGTAGAGCCGACCGAACTGGGGGTGCGTGATGAACTTCTGCGCGGTCTGCTCCGGCAAGTTGCGGTACCCGCGCGCAACTTGCACCCCACCAATGCAGAGCTCTCCAATCTCCCCGTGGGGCAGTGGTCGGAGTTGGCCGACCTCGAGGATGACGTAGGTGACATTGGGGAACGGCGAGCCGATAGTGATGGGCTCCTCCGGCCGCAAACTCTGGCGGCTCGTGTCGGTGCTCGTCTCTGTGGGGCCGTAAGTGTTGATGATCTGCCGTCTGCCTCGGGTCCAGGGCGCCACGAGCGCACTGGGGAAGGCTTCACCCGCCGGAACGATATAGCGGCACAGTGGATAGGGGAGATCCACCTCGGGGGTCGGTGTGAGCGTGGTCAGCAGCACGGGAGGACAAAAGAGCACCGTGACCTCGGCTTCGCGCAGGACGGGGATGAGGTCCGGACCGGACCGGATCTGGTCCTTGGTCAGCATCACCACGGCGCAGCCCGATACCCAGGCGCTGTACATCTCGGAGATGCTGCCGTCGTAGCCCAGCGACGAAGTCAGCGAGGTCGCGTCGATGCCCGCAAGAAGATCAAAGTAATCGGCGTAGCTCAGGGCCAGGTTCACGTAACCTGCGTGCGTGCACTCCACGCCCTTCGGCATCCCGGTGGTTCCACTCGTGTAAAAGATGGCCGCAAGACGCTGCGCCGGATCATCCAGCCAAGCCGGCTGTTCTCTTCGAGGCATCTTCCTCGTTTTTTCCGGCAACGTCAGGACGTCGAGCGTCGGCAGATCGCGAAACTTTTCTTGCCCTCGCGTGAGAATGACCACCGGCTGTGCGTCCTTGAGCATGTGGGTGATCAGGGCGTCGGGCAAGGTGGTGTCGAGGAACATCACAGTTCCGCCGGCCTTGAGAATACCGAGGTGACAGGCGACGATCTGCCAGTTGTCCTGCGACATGGCTACCGCCACGACCTGGTCCGGGCCTGTGAGGAAGGGGGAAAGGGCCGCTGCGACGTTTTCCGCTCGCGCGTCGAGCTCAGCGAAGGTAAGGGACTCTCCGGTATGGGGAATCTGTAGGGCCGTGAGTTGCGGAAACCTCTCGGCAGAGCGGCTGAAGACCTCGGTGAGCCACTTGACCCCTTTTTGATGCGGAGCATTCACGAGGGGGTGGTCGCCAAAGACATCCGTGAGGCTGTACGGGCAAGTGTCGGCCTGCGGCACCTTCTCCGCCGCCCAAAGGTACCTCCTCCACGCCACAATCGTTAGCGCAAAGAAAATCGCGAAGGTGACTATTACAAAATTTGTTACCAACACTTTTCCTTACATGCTCGCGAAGCCTAGATCCCTGAGGTATTGAATACCATTGGTGTTCTTGATTCCGATGGTCAAATTAGTCCGCTGGGTGAGCACGGCGAAATCACTGTGTTTAATCGAAGTATCTCTGCAGCGTCCCTGCTCGACGAATGTCTAAGGTAATGCAATGGGGCCCACCGCCCATCATTTTGGAGTGACGAAATTTCAGCGGGATTACATTAAGGCCCTCCTTCTCCAAAAGCTTTATGAGACCTGTCTGATCACGATCGACCACAACCAAATTCGGATTAATGCTAAATGCATTCATGTCGATCCAATCGCTACCAATGCACTTGGATAGATAGTCGGCATCGTATCTGTCCGTGTTCTCCATTGGTGGGCTATAAATGACTTTCCACTGTTTCAAAATTTTTGGCAGCGTGTCATCGTTAAGACGAGCAGGATTACACAGGACCAGGCCGGGACGTAAGGCCACAAGGGTCGAATCAACATGGCTGCCGTAATAAACATCTTTGAGGAAATGAACTCGAAATTTGTCGCCCAAAATCGTCTGTAACCATTGTCCTCCCAACTCGTTACCCGTGGCGCTGACTAGATAGATAAGGTCCTGGCCAAATCGCAGGACGTTTGCGGCATCGAACGCTGGTTCATCGTTGCGTGGCGTCGGCTTCTCCATGTCCACGCCCTCGAAGAGCGAGTCCAAAAGCATGGGTTTGGGGGCGCTGTACCACTTTGCGCCTGACTTCATATAGTCCATTAGCAATGTGCGATAGCTAAACGTTTCCTGGGCGCGGCTGCGGATGACATTGGGCGTTTCGATGATGTGGTCGCCGATGACCATCATAATGTCGCGGGGACAGTAATTGTAATACCCCTGACATTGCCAATGGATCGTAGAAAATTTCGCGTCGTGCGGCCACGTCTGTGGGCGCCTCACGGTGATGCCCAAATCTTCCAAGACTTGGACGAACTTGTTCAAATCTTCTTCCGTCTCATCAATAATCTTTTGTGGAAAATGGCCGTAGGGAATTTCGGCTAATGGACGTCCGGGAAATTCTGCCAGTTGAGTGCTTAGGTCTGGTGTGGGAAATCGCGCTTGCAGCGGATTGCCTACAATAACTTCTTCTAGTGGATCCCACTCATTGCAACTCCACACCCTCGACATATTTAACGTACCCCCTCTGTAACGCGCCTCTCGCTTTTCGGGTGATCATGGCCTGCCCTAACAACCCAAATCACCATCGAATAGAATTGCTAAAGAAGTCAGGGAGCGCAATTGCCGCGTGGGACGCTATTGCTTCCTTCAAAACGAAATTGCCTACTGCAAGATCAAGAACGCCGAGCCCAAATGGCGAAAATATGCGAGTCCTATCATCTAGCTTGACCTTCTTGTTCAGAACATCCACCAACGTACCAGAGACAAAGTCCCTATTTCCCGTCGCCATTTCTGTCAGATGGACCGATGTCTTTGCCTTCAGGCAATGATCTACATCATCTACAATGTTTTGCGAAGCGAGAATCACATTCACGCATATATCGCGCAGCGACAAATGCAGGACAGTTGGGGCGTGTGCAAATAGCTTTTCATCGGCAAGATAGGGCTCCAGCGTTGTTGTGGTGAAGAGGATCAGAGACGCGTCGCATATGGCGTCATCCAATCGGGCTTCAATATCTGCCTTCAGGTTGTGCTGCTCGCGAAGCCATTTGCTAAAGTGTTCCGCCTCCCTGCGATCCACATCGTACAAACTGATCTTGCGGAACTTCCAGTTTCGAAACAAAAGCCACTCGACTGTTGTACGGGCGATTATCCCAGTTCCGATTACGCTAAGGGTTCCTGCAAGGGGATTGGGGGAAATATGTTCTGCCGCCAACGCCGCAGAAGCGGCAGTGCGCGTAGCGCTGATGAGAGATGCCTCTAGGCAAGCGAGGGGATAACCTGTCGCGGCATCGTTGACAATGAGGACAGCCGACGCTCGGGCCAAGTTGCTGACCCTGTTTTCCGGGAAACTCGATATCCATTTAATGCCGCTTCTTTGAACCGCACCGCCGAGATGCGCTGGCAACGCGATGATGCGAGCGCCGGGATTTTTGGGATATCGGAGGAAGTAGCTATCCGGATTTATAGAATCGCCGGAGGCGTGAAGACGATATGCTGCCTCTACAGCATTGAAGACTTGCTTCCGATGGTCGTCAATTACACTCTTAACTGTCGGTCCGGGAACAACGTAGAATGTTGGTGCGACTGCCACGATTTATTCTCCTTAGCTGACCGCCTGCTCGATTGGATTAACGTCCGGCGAACAGTTCGGTAGGTAAAGCAGTTTAGCGCAAGAAGCTTCGATGATCCTGGAGCACCTCGACACCCATATGGCCAGAGAGGTTGTTAAAAATGACAGTATCGCCGCGCTTAAGTGATAGCGCCAGACATTGTTCCAGATGGGCAAGGAAGGCGGCCCGGGTCATCGGCCCGTCAACCACCAAAGGAGTCAGCTTGTCACGAAGAAGCCCGGCCACCAAGGTGATCGTATTCCAATCGCTCTGCGGCTGCCGCGGATTCAACCTACCCGAACTAGGCTCTTAGTTCGCAATAATATCTTACCTTCGTTCGCAATAAACTCCTCCACCCAGGCTGGGTTATAAACGGTGTCTAAGTACTTTTCGCCGAGATCCGGGGAAATTGCGACTATTGTGTCTCCGGGCATAAACTCTGAAGCTAGCTGGCGCACGCCGGCCAGGACCGTTCCGGTGCTTCCCCCGACAAGCAAGTGATAATCTCGAACGAAAGAAAGACAGGTTTCAACGGTCGTTTCTTCGTTTATTGCTATGACTTTATCGGGATTGGCAACGTCCGCGAGCTTCGGCCTCACGCTCGCGCCAATGCCAGGAATGTTTCGTTTCCTCGGCGCGCCTCCGAACGTGACCGAGCCTACCGGCTCGACGGCTATAACCTTTATCCTCGGGAATACATGATGAAGTCGCTCTGAGATCCCGCCAAGGGTCCCAGTTGTGCCAGTTCCAACAAAAACCCAATCGACTTTATTGAACTCGCGCGCGATCTCATTTGCGGTCTGCTCGGCATGAACATTTTTGTTGGCTTTGTTGGCATATTGATTGAGCCAGATCGCGTTCGGGTCCGATTGCAGTATTTGAGCTATTTTCTTTAATCGACTTCCGAGGAATCCTCCGGCGGCGTCGCGATCTCTAACCACGATAACCTTTGCCCCATAGATTTCCATACCTCGTTTGGTAGCGCGAGTAGAGTTTGGATCTGTCACGCAAATAAATTCGTAGCCTTTGATGGCACACACCAAACTTAGTGCCAGTCCAAGATTCCCTGATGACGATTCAACTATTACGGTTTTGTTTGGCCGGGCAATGCCTTGCTGTTCCAAGTCCTCGATAAGCCCTATCGCAGTCTTTATCTTGATGGAGCCGGTTATGTTGAATCCTTCCAACTTTAGGAACACGTCGTGGCTTCCAGTAAAGCTGGGAAGACGATAAAACAAATCGCGAAAAATCAAATCTAAGGGTGACTCGACAATCATCACGCTACATCCTTCAACAGAAGGACTACCTGTTTCCTTGGACCACTTAGCTTAAGCCCTCCGCACGTTACACGGAGTAGCACGTCAGTTTTGTCTCCATCAAGTCATGTAAGGACGCTGGTCCCAACGCTGGTTAACGCAACGGCGGTGGTTGCACTCGTTTCATCGTAGTCTCCCTTTGGTTCTCCCTCGGCAGAAAAAAGGTTGTCGCCCTTGCCGCAGCGCAGCGTTGATTTAGGTCAAATCACCCAAGCGAGCCTGAGGATCTGGCCAGTCGACATGATATCATTCCGAAAATCGTTGCCAAATGGGGAAAAACGTCGCACCCACTCCGGTGCTCCGATGGAGCCGAGGGTGCGCATTCGACGATGCTCACCCTTGAACAGGATTAGTGGGTCGTCCAGATTCCGTGTTCAGGCCTCGTTCAGATTCCGTGTGGCAGACCTCGTCCAGATTCCGTGTTCAGGCCTCGTTCAGATTCCGTGTTCAGGCCTCGCCCAGATTCCGTGTGCAGACCTCGTCCAGGTTCCGTGTTCAGCCCGTTGAATTGCTTCACAAGAAGAAGAAGGTGAGCGCAAGGACTAGATAAACGGCAAGGAGCTGCGTGCCCTTGAGCCAGTCGGATCGTCCGTCGCCTGCTACCTGTCCTGTGATCAGCACCGCCAAAAGTATCGTGACGACGAGGCCAGCGCGGAAGGCCAGATTCATCGGGGCGGGACCGAGGAAGTAGCTCACAAGTACCAGGACCGGCGCCACAAAGAGCGCTATTTGCACACTCGAGCCGATCGCAATCGAGAGTGAGAGATCCATTCGGTCCTTCAACGCTACGGTAATCGCCGTTGCGTGCTCGGCCGCGTTTCCAACGATCGCAACCACAAAGACGCCGACGAAGACGTCGCTGAGACCGAGTTCGTGTGCCGTCGGTTCGATCGCGGCCACCATAATCTCGCTCATCCAAGCAATTCCCGCCGTGGCCCCGGCAAGCACAAACGCGGCCAAACCCAAGGATGATGCCTGTGCTTTCCCTTCCTCCGCCTCGTAGGAGCCCGCGAAGAGTGTGCGATGGGTGACCAGCTGGAACGCAAGATTAAGCGAATAGACGAGAAGGAGAACGACGGAGATCAAGACGCTAAGTCGGCCAAGCCCCTCTGCTGTCGCACCCGGTGCAACCTGAAAGGCAGCGGGAAGGATCAACGCGATTGCCGCGAGCGTCAGCATCGTAGCCTGAGAACGTGCTCCGGCCGAATTGAAGTGTTGTTCGGGATGACGCAATCCTCCACCCAACATGGCGGCGCCAAGTACCAGCAGGATATTGCCGATAATGCTACCGGCAATTGACGCTTTCACCACATCGTGGAGCCCGCTACGCAATGCGACCAACGCAATGATAAGCTCGGCCGCATTACCGAAAGTCGCATTAAGAAGGCCTCCAACTCCTTCGCCCAGACGCTCAGCAAGCTGTTCTGTGGCCCTGCCCATCCACCATGCGAGGGGCAGAATGGCAAGGGAGGAGGTTACAAAAATGAGGAGATATCGCTCAGGAGCGAGAATTTCCACGCCAACAGCAACCGGAACAAAGAGGAGAAACCAGTACATCGCCAATGAATCAGCCCTAATTTCTAGGTGGGCGTTGGTCGTCCTAAGCCGCAAGCGTGGGGCGCCGAAATCGCGGTACTTGCTGAACCTTGGTGATTACGATGTCAACGCGTGCCTCGCCGATGAAGTTGGCGGATTGCGGGACCAATGGAGCTCCGACCCCGATCTGGTGCGCGAATAATCGGCTTCATGACCAGCATTTTACGGAATTGGAGGTTGAGGGGCTGACTGGCGCCGCTCCGTGGCGACCGCAATCCAGAGCGAACGGGCCAGCGCCTGTCCGGTGTTATGAATAGAGCTTGGCCCCTCCTTGGTTTACGGCGCAGCGGCGGATTACCGGCGATGGTCCAAGGCCTCAAAAAGCGACCTTGAGGCATCGCGGCGCATTGCTCTCGCGTTACTGGTTTGACCGAATATGGAAAATAGCCTCGGATCGATTTGGGCGCGGCTCTGCTACGAATCCATATACATCGTGGCCTTCGAACAGCTCACGCGTCCCCTCATGACCCACGCGCGCCGTCATATGCTTCTGTTTCTGACTGGTGCGCTCCTTTTTGTGGGTAACATTGCTCGGTTTGACTGTGGTAACGACAGGCTGCTTGTTCGAGGTGACCGCACGGATTTGCGCGGATGGCATTTGTCGAATAGGTGACTCTAGCGCCATTAGGCTGACGATGAAGAGGCTAATCACAGCCGAAACTCCGACCGTGTAGGCGAGGAAGCAGGCAAAGCCACGCATGATTACAATCACGCTCGACCGGCAAGGTTCGGTCCAGTCGCTCAGTTTGGGGGCTAACTACACTATTTCAAGTTTCCATCACGCTCAAAGCTTTGTGATATCTCAAATGCAGATTTCGCCAAGGGACAAATTATCGATCAACTTGATAAGACTCTTTTGCGGTAGATGTTGAGGCGCGAGGACGGAGCCCTTCAGCGCGGGGCTCGACTAGCTCAGGTGCGCTTGAATTCCGATAACCACGATAACAATCGCGGCGATCAAGCCGACGATGACAATCCCCTCTTTTCGGCCCCCTCTTTTCGGCTCTTGGCCCACTCGACCCGTACAAGCGTACAAAAGATAAATCTATTGGCCTAAGGGGCAAACCAAGGCTCCCTAAAGGTCAATTGCTGACTCGCCCTAATTGCTAGACGCTATTGGCAAGAGGAGGTGGGCATGATCAGCGAACTAGCAAGCGATCGCTTATTTGGTTTGGCTCTCACCGCAGTTTTCGTGACCGTTCTGATCTTGAACGCGTTGTCCTATTGAACTGCACTTGGCCGTCAGCTGCACGCAGAAAAAAGAACCTGTTATGTTGGTCAAGACACTCACGTTGAAGTCGCTACCCTATATTGTGGGCATTGCCGGTTCAATTGTGGCTGCGCACAACATCGCTCCATCGGCGGGAACAACGTCAGGTCATCAGTCGGGTATAAACACGGAAAGCGCGATAATTTATCGTCAGGCCGTCGATCGAGCGCTCAAAAGCGACAGGTTGCCAATCAGGCAAGCTGAGCCAAACTCTATCAACAATGAATCCGTACACAGCACTCCAAATCAAAAAATCAAAACTTATTGTAAGCCGCCAATCGACGGGCCTGACCGGTTAATCGCAAGCGTTATCACATAGACAGCGCGTGATTGCCGGGTGCGCCTCGCCGTTCCTCCGGGGACGCGCTGCTGGCTCACTCACGTGTCGGTGGTTTCGATTCCGGTTACTTTTTCTTCTGATTGGTCTGCTGCGCAAGCGCGGTGATCTCGTGCACGATTTCCGCCTCCACCCTCGCACTTTTGTCGATGCTGATATGCCAAATGGTGAGATCGTCCGCCAAATTGAAATTTAGGATTTTGCCGTGGAAACCTTGATCCGCAGCAATGGCCTGACCCCACCCGGGGGATTGGTAATAGTTGATCGCCTTCACAACGTTGGCAGGGATCGGATTTTGGTTGTACGGGGAAAGCGTCACCAGGAGGTCGACGGTGACATTGTGTGACTCGAGCGAGCGCGCGATGTCGATCACGTTGTTCGCCCCTTGCGAGTGGCCCACCAGGACTAGAGGGCCAGTTTGACCGGCAGATCGTTGACGCAAGATCTCGGCGATTTCGTTCGACCAACTCAAATGCCCGGCGACCTCGGCCTCGATGCCTTGTGCTCTGAGTTGATTAGCGATGCTGTCAAGCCCCGTCGAAAATACACCGAACCACCCGCGCAGTAGAATCACATGAGGACCCGCCGCGAAGGCGCCGTCGCACCATAATAGGACCATTGCGACGACAGTCCCGACAAGCCGCGCGCCAGCCCTTACCGCTAAACTGCGACGCTTTTCGCGTGCATAAAGCGCTCTATGCTTCCCTTCGCCCGGCTCTTCCAGGCCGACTCGTGCCACCATCACGGCCATTGCTCCTAACACGTCGATTGCCTGCGGTCGTCTTCTTTTGCATCATCACGACGCGTCGAGCCGTGCTACCAGAGTCGCCGCACCAATGGAACCTCTATGCCGCTCCTCGCACTCCTAACTGCAGCCGTTGTCATAAGTATTTTCATTATACCCCTGCTTCTAGGACGGCGCGAACGTTCCCCTCGTGCGCAAGACCGCTTCGTTTCATCCGGTCACGTTCTTCCGAAGGTGATACAGAATTCTTCTATCGCGTATGCGATCGGATTGGCAACATTCGGGCCTTTCTTCGCGTGGGGTGCGAGCGGCGATTTCTGGCCGGCGCTAGTCCACGCGGCCTTCTTCGGAATGGGTTTGGTACTCATATACGCATTGCGCCGGCCGGTACTGAAATTTCTGGCCGATGCCTTAAGTCACGACCGCTCCGTCACCGTGCATGAATTCATTGCCCAGCGGCACGGCAATGACCCGCGCATCCGGAGCGTTGCGGCGGTCCTGACCGTGTTCGCTCTGTGCGGCCTCGCGATCTGCGAGACACTGGGGCTGGCGGCGGTTCTCAAGCCGCTGCTTTTGGGCAGCGCAGGCCTCACTGATCTGTTCATAGCCGCGGTTTTGGTGATCGTGATATCGTCGACGATTTCGTCCGAGCACGCCGGGATCATGCATGCAGCCCAGCTCCTATTAGGTGCATTATATTTCGGACTATTCGGATCGATGCCGTTCTTATTGTATTTGCAAATGTCGGATGTCGGGGCAATGCCAGCGCGGGGCACGTTTGCCATGGCACTTATCACCGTTGTTTGCGCCATAATGTATTTCTATCGGCGTGTGCGATACGTGGATAGCAACTCGCTTCGATATCGTGTGTCAAATTTCGCCGCCGCCCAACGCGACCGCGATCCCCTACGGTTTCGGCTGCTGAGTCGATTTCAGAAGATACTCAATGCGCTGATTGCAACTTTCACCGTGTTTTCGATTATCGTTGCCGCAATTGCCTTGTATGTCTGGGGATTCCCGACGATCGCCCACGACAGTACCGCCGCGTTGAAGGCCCACACTCATGCATCCGTCACTATGTTTATTTCTCTCATTCTGCTGCCGTTCTTTCATCCGATCGTCGACATCGTCAACTGGCAGCGGCTTGCGGCGTTCGAAAAAGACCGGGATTGGAATTACTTCTGGGATGGACAGTGGACGGCAGCGTTCAAGAGTTTTTGCGCGACCTATGGCGTCGAGGTTCCCTTGGTCAGACTGTTGATCTGTCTGTTTGGTGCCGTTGCCGGTTTGACGTTGGCTACGCCGGCCTCGGGGGGCGTCGTGCAGGCCTTCATCGCGCAATTGGTGGCGCAGGAAAATTTCATGGCGACCACAGTCTTGTCATTTCTGCTGTTCGGCCTGTTCGCGATGGCGGTTGCGACGATGAGCTCGTTGTTCTCTGCGAGCCTGTGCGCTATTCGTTACGATATAGTGCCGATGTTCTGGTCCAAATCGACGTCCGCGCAGACGCGCCCAACGCAAGAAGCACAGGCTCTACGGTGGACTATGATCGCGGGGGCTGGGATGGGGCTCGCAGTCCTCGCGGCATTCTATATCGCCGACGCTGATCTTAAGATCACTTTTGCAAGCGCCAAGTTTCTGGTCCTAGTGTTCGGGTTCAGCTCCCTGCAGCTCTCTTTCGTGCCCCTCGTATTGGGACCGCTCATCGTCGGATCTGACGGATCCGGAATTGTGAGCCCTGGATGGGCCCTTGCCATCATGGGCGTCAGTGCCGCGATTGCGATCGGCACCACTGCCCCCTACCTTGCAACCGGATATGATCCATTTTTGTGGGTCGCGGTGCCCGGTTGTCTCGGATCGGGCGCATTGCTTTATCTGATTGCACGATTTTTCTGCGGCAGGCCGTAGTGGCCGAGTAAACGCGCAGCTCGACCGGTAGCCTCGTGACGTTCGTGTACGGGCCCAAGCGAGGGCGACGTGTCGGAGTGGCGGATCGTAGTAACGTGCCGGCCAACCGCGTTAGTTGGAAAAAGCATCAATGCTGGCCGCCGTATCGATCATCGGCTGTTGGCTCACCGCGATGAATCCCCCGCCTGGCCTATCGAGATCCAGAATCAGGAATATGACGCCGGAAACAAGTACTGCCATGATGAAGACTGGCACCTGAGTGCGCCGAAGGTCGAGCCCGTTCGCGTATCCTGCGAACCCACTACCCACAATGGCGATGCCAAAAAGCGCCAGCAATACAATGTTCGGCACTCGATTGCGAAGCGCGGCTAGGCGCTTTCCTTGGTTGTCGATCATGTCATTTAACGTTTGGATAAAAAGTCCGGTTGGCACCATTCCGTTATTCTTAGCGGCTAACGTAGCTGCTTGCTGCCAAAGTGACTCTTGAAGCGCATTTGACTGACTTATCGCAGTCATTAGTTCCGTCCGAGATACCGGTCGCTGCGTAATTTCAAGGCGAATTTTTACGTATTGCTTGAGCAACTGAAGTACTTCCTTTCTTTCCGGTTCGGGCAACAGGCGCGCACGTAATGCAGTCGTGCCTATCGCATTAGCTTCATTCAGCACCGCATCCCGCCGAGCCTCAAAGCGCGAGAGTGCCATGGCGAAGGTAAAGCCGAGCATCAACGCCAACAGCCCGAACACAGCGCTCTCCAGAGTGGAGACGTTACTACTACCTCGATCTTCGGTTCGTCCGCCAAGCCAACGCCCGATCTCACTTGCTCCCAGCACGACCGCCAGGCCAACCAAAAAGATCGTCAGCAACGAATAGTTATCGAGGTCAAACATGACGAACCTCATTCTTAGCAGCGGAAGCAGTCACGTTATCAGTCCAGCGGAGGCTAACAACACACTAGTAGCGTCGCTATCCCTCGAAATTAAAACTAGTTGTTCGAAGATCTTGCTCATGTCCGTAGTAAGGTCATGCACGGTTCTGCCTCTTCTCGGACAGCTTTAGTTGAATTGCTTTGAGCGCGAGACGGCAATGAGATCCCAATCACATAGGTGTTCGTGCTTTATTCTGAAGGCGCGCCAGGGCGAGGACGATGCTACGCGGATTAGGCCGTGCCTTTCTCTATGACTGGCAATTCCCCTATAATGGGCCCGCGACGAGGTTCGCGGCCTAGCAACACCGGATAGCAGTCGTGTCTACTGATCATACTGAACCCAATCCTACTGAACGGCCGACCCACACGAGCACTTACCAGAAAGGGATTGGGATCCTTATTTGGTTGGCATTTGCAGTGGCTGGCATGGCTGCTCTTTATGCGTGCAGTTTTTTGGCTGGTGACTAAAGCGGCACGAGTTCATA
>Ga0207800_1000183_pt1 | contig 21940 bp, 20 predicted proteins | sample LuqExpMetageno11_FD_187769 | JGI IMG/M metagenome (GOLD analysis project Ga0207800, IMG submission 187769) | Tropical forest soil microbial communities from Luquillo Experimental Forest, Puerto Rico - Sample 11 (SPAdes) | ecosystem: Environmental > Terrestrial > Soil > Tropical forest ... | reverse complement strand
CATTGGAAATTTTAAAGCTGTTTTCATGACTTTGAGCTTGGTTGATTATTCAAAATACAAGGCCCAAGAAGCAAATTTCAAGTTTTGGGATGAGCTCATTAAGATACTTAGTTGGGCAAGAGAGCTAAATTATGGGCAAGAAATATTGTTTTTCAATTTGGCGGGGAGGACTAATTTATAGATAAAAAGTATTATTTAGCTCGCTCAGGAGAACGAATTTAAAATCTATATGCTTTCACATTTGTGCAGTTATCGTGCCTTGAATAGGTCTTTTATATGCCACTATGGTCATGGAATTTTAAACTGATCATAATAGGTTTTACGTAGAAACTGTATAATTCACACAATTTTTATAATTCCAGATTGGGGTGAGTAGAGGTCTCCTGTTTCCAAGAGGTTTTTGAGGATCGCTTCGAATTTTTCTTGAGTTATTCCTCTTTCGAGAGCTTTCTGTTTGAGTTCATTTTTTTCTATTTTTCCGCCTGTGGCTTTCAGAATCTCAAGAATAAGCATTTTCGGATCTTTTTTAGAGGAAAGGTTGCTAGAAGGACTTTTTTGTGGCAGTTTAAATACTTTTACCTGGTTTTCGGTTTCGAGGCATATATTTTCAGATTCTTTGGAGGGAGAAGCCCGCGAAAAAGTTTCATTGCCCTTTCCAGAAATTTCAGCTTGCAGGCGAGTTCGAAAAAGCACCGAGTCTTCGAGACTTTCTGAGAAGTAGAATATCCTTAGTTTTCTAGTTTGCAGTAGAGCTCCACAGTGCTGGCATTTCAGAGTTTCTTTTCCTATTTCTATGATCTGGGCGTGTTGTCGGCATTTAGGGCACACAATTACTGCATAGCGGAAACTTTTACGCTTTTCTCCAAACTCCAGTTCAACTCACCTTCCGTATCTTCTTTGCCTTCTTTGGAAATCCCTTATCACTCTAAGAAGGTCAACCTTTCGCATGTCTTTCCAGTTGACATCTGTAAAATACAATTCCGAGTAGACTGACTGCCAGACAAGGAAGTCCGAAAGATTCTGTCCTCCCGAGCGAATCATAATATCAGGCTCGTGCTTGACAAGGAGATGGGATTCAAGCATTTTTTCGTCCACGTCCTCAGGCCTAACAGTTCCTGCCTTAACTTCACCAAGTATGGTCATTACAGCCTTAGTAATTTCTTTTCTTCCTCCAAAGCCCAGCGATACATATACGAAAAAATCCTTTCCAGGAATAGTGATATTTTCTTCTCCATCAACGCCGTGAATTCTATAACCTGTACCGACAGGAAGATCAGAAAAGCTCTTTTCCAGCCTTGATCTGAGCATTGATGCAATTTCGGCTTTCAAAGACGGATCTGTTTTCAGGATGTCCACATATATACTCACAAGTTCTACTCTGAATCTTCTAAAAATGCTAAGAGCGGATAAAAGCTTCTCCATTCCTTTTGGGTCAAAGAGATCGGTTTCCTTGACTATAATTGCCACATGCTTAGGAGTACTTAAAGAGGTCCTGGTTATTTGCCAAGCCAAAAATCTCTCATAGAACGGATATGCAAAAGAAAATAAATCCATCTGAAAAATATCCTCCCTGACAAGCTAAAACAATCCACTATTTCATCTTTTCCGTCACTCTATTTTAGTCTCAGGCTTTTTTCAAAATAAGGCTTTTTCAGACTAATTCACTTCGCAGTAGATACTATCTTAATTACATCCTCATTCTTCAATTCATGTTTTTCCCCAAGCCTAAGCCTTGTCCTTGCATCTACCGCATACAAGAATCGATCCCCTATATCAGTATGAATCTGATAAGCAAGATCATGGCAAGTGGAACCTCTTTTCATAAGGTAGGCATCAGGAAGTATATTCCCATTTTTATCGGACCATTTTCCTTCATCTTCTACTGGATATACAACAATAAGGTCTAGAAGCTCGAAGACAGTTCTGTTTATGCATTCCTGGACGCCTGTACTGCCAAGCCTCTGAATCACTTTTAGAATGGCTTCAAGTCCTTTTTTCTGAGCGTTTGTTAGGTCTCCCCCAAGAACTTCAAACGTCCGATCTCCAGGGCTATACTTAATAAGTTGGTTTTTCGCTGCAGACTTAAGTGCCAGTTCGGCTGCTGCACTTGTAGGCACTACTATTCTATCAAGATCTTTAAGCCTATCCAGGTTTTCTCTTGGAGCTATATCAGCTTTATTTGCGGAGATAAGCAGAGGCTTGCTGATCTCTCTCATTGCATCACAAAGCCGGACCATGTCTTCTTCACTCCACTTTACATGGTCCAGCCTTGCAAGTCCTGTTTCTATTAAAGCTGCGTTTACATGGGATTCTCTTATTCCTGCTCCAGCAAGCTGTTCCGCAATTACAATTTCGAGCTTGAGCCCCTCTGCCTGAATTTTTCTTGCGAGCTTGGTCCAGTTTCTTTCCAGAATACCATAGAGCCACATCGTAATTTCTCTATTCAGGAAGGTTACATCTTCAAGAGGATCGTGATCTCCTATATCTACAGGATTGCCTTCGGCGTCGGTCCCGCCTGAGGCATCTACTACATGAATAATTGCCTGAGCCTGCCTGAGTTCATCCAAAAAAGTGTTTCCTAGTCCTCTTCCTTTACATGCATCAGGAACAAGTCCAGCAACATCAATTATGTCAATAGGGACAAGTCTGACGCCGTCTACACACTTTCCACATCTCCTTTCTTTCTCTCTGCAGGGGCATTCGACCCGCACATAAGTAACTCCGTGATTAGCATTAATAGTTGTAAAAGGATAATTTGCAATTTCAACGTCTGCAAGTGTAGCAGCTTTGAAAAAAGTGGATTTTCCCGCATTGGGTTTTCCTGCAAGTCCTATGGTCATCGACATAAATTATAAAAACGAACTTGTTGCATTTAATCTTTATTGATAGTGATGTCGGAGAAGTAGGATTTTCTTCTTCAGCTTTCAAGAGATGTCCAATTTGCAAATTTGAGCTTGATTCTGCTCTTGAGGAATAAAGTTTATATCCTTGAATGTGCTTATCAATGTTGCTCGCTTGTGTCCCGATAGGGTAGTGGATATCCTTGAGGCCTGCGGAGCCTTAGACCTGAGTTCAAGTCTCAGTCGGGACGTAAATTTTTATTTTTATACTGTACTATAGTCGATTTCTGTTTTACTCTTTTTGATCTTTTATTTTCCTTCAGTTCACAAAGAAAAAACTTGAAGCTGAAGATATATTGACCTGCTTTAACTAATATAGTATATGAATCTATTTTATAAATTATTGGAGCATGTTTTTTTTATTGGTAAAGCAGGAAAGACGAATTGAAAATAAAGTAGAAAACATATTCTATATGCCTTTTAGAAAAGTTTATTCAAAAATTCGTGAAATTAATTCTTAAACCAGTTTTATTTGATGAACTGGCTGATGTTTTTAGAATCTAAAATAAAAATTTCTTTACAACCTGGTGATAGGTCTTGCTATGCTTTTATAGTGATCAAAGAGTTCTCTTCCCCATCTAAGTGCACTTTCATCAAAACTTACAAGGTTATGATTGTAATAAATTCCACTGTTACAGAAGAGAGAGAGTGACATGAACTTTTCCGTTACTATGCTTGAGGCAATTTTCATATTGTTATTATTGCAGACGTAAAGTTTGGTATATTTCAAGTTCAGGAAATGTTCAAGTTCTTTCTTGTAATCATTGAGCATTCTATCATAAACGTATTCTGTGAACACCAAGGTTATATCTGTGCCTTTTGCTGCAAGATCTATGCATAGGGATGGATATATAGGCAGGAAAAAGGAAGATGAAATCCTAACCTTTTCTGATTCTGAAAGTTGCTTTACAACTTCTTTCGGGTATTCAAATACATGGTTTCGATCAGGTTTTACTTCCATATAATCTCCAAGCTTCCCGATTTCATCCAGGAACTCAGAAGGAATTGATGTCATATCCTGGTTTATCCAATAATCGTGATTTTTATCAAAAACGTTGAACGTTTCCAGAATTGCCTTCATCTTCGGAACCAAGATTTCTCCGATACTGGAAAGTTTGTAGAGCCTGTCACTCTCAACAACAAGATCCTGCTTCATCAGTATCTTTATCTGGGTCATTATCGGACTCGAACGGACATCAAGTGTATTTTTGATTTCTTCGATGTTCTTGGGTCCATCCAGAAGTAGTAAAAGTAGATTTTTCCTTTTTTCTGAAAGAAAGAGAACATCCAGTAACGATGACTCCATCTGATCCCTCTCTTAAGTCTCACTTGTTATATCTAACATTCTAATATCTCTATACCAGAAGGCTCTGCACTTCCTGTACCTTTATCTATTGCCATTAAAGTTTTTTGATAAGATAAAGGTCTTTGGGGGTCTATACTTAGGAATATAAAAGAATACCATTTTTATGCAATAAATTACTACAAAATATATAATTTTATTTTTTATTACTTTTATGGCCCCTTAAACTTTATCTTACAATTGTTCTGGAGTTTCTCTTTTCAAGTTTACAAGGACTATAAGTACCTTTGGAAGTGACTGAGATTTTTTTACATCTATATTCTTTTTATATCTTATTTACTTGTTTGGAAAGCTTTTTGAAATAGTCAAACAGTTCCTGACACCATAAAAGGGCACTAGGCTCAGAACTCATAACAAATTGCTGGTCAAATTTCCCTTTTTTATCAAAAAGTCCCAGTAGCATTGTCTTATCGGTAACAGTAACCTCAGTAAGTTTTATTCCTTCTTTGGATACATACAGGCTTACATTGTCCATGTCCATTAATTCATTTACCATAATTGAGTGCTCATTTGAAAGATGATCCCATAAACATTGGTTAAAGTTCAGGGAAAGTTCGGCATCTTTTCTACCTAGCTCAAGATAAAGAGGAAGATAGGCGGGGTTGAAATAAGAAGCAAAAGTTGAAACTTGCTTTGCATTGCTCATACTGTCAATAATTATTTGAGAAGGCTCATATATATGGTTCAGGTCGGGTTCTATAAAGGTACAATTTCCTAATTCGGATATTCGCTCCAGCAGATAGCGTGGAATTGCATTTAGATCGTGGCTTGTCCAGTAAGAATTATTTTCTTCCACCACTTCAAGGGCACTTATCAGGGGCTTTATTTTCTTGATTATAAACTCTCCCATAACTGTGAGTTTATACATCTTATCTTCCTGGACAATAAGATCATTATCTATCAGTTTCTTTATCTGGGGAAGGATCGAGGTAGATGTAACATCAAGTGCATTCCTGATCTCATCAATATTTTTGGAGCCACTATCCAGCAATATAAGAAGGTTTTTTCTTTTATCGGAGCGGAATACGAGATCAATAAGTGAAGAATCCATATTCTCTTACTTCCTGTTATTTATCATCTTACAGTTGCCGCCGACCCTTCTTTCTGGCAGGCTGGTTCCTTGGCTGTTTATTTTCGAATTGAGCATTTGTATGGTTTCTTAAATAGCTTTTTCTAACGAATAGACTACCCTTCAGTTAAATCGAAACACCAGGAGTGCAGATTCCTACAAAAGTCATTTTTGTCTCCATAGGCGTATGTTTCCAGCCACGAGGAGAAAGGTACTCTACACCTGTATTTATTCTTATTGAGCTCTCTGGAAGTCCAAAATCTTTCATTGAATCCAATATGAATTCTTCGCCAGTTTTACGGGAATATTCTACTGCCGCTCTATATTGCTCAAATTTTTTTCTCCCTTTAGGAGTAAATACCAAAAAGTTCTGATTTGGATTTTCCATCGAAGCTGGTCTTATAATTATCTCAATTCTTTTAATTCCTTTTCCTACAAGGGCTCCAACTGCATTTCCTACCCTGGCCTGCTCAGGAACTATAATCTCTGCATCAATGAGATCCTTAAGCTCTTCATAATAAGCCTTTACAGGGCCTCCGAGCAGGACTATAGGGATATTCAATTTATACTGGGCAGGAACTTCTTCATCCAGAATTTTATTTATTCCTTCTTTTCCCCTACCTTCCATGATAAAGGACATAAGGCTATAAGCCATATTTCTTGCAACCTGTTGTTTTATTTTTTTGCAAAAGGCATGAACTCCCATTTGAGTAAAACGAGAAAGCTTTTTGGCTCCTATCTGAGCAGCTTCGACATCCCATTCGGTATATTCTCCAAGCACATGCAGGGCATCGGTTGGTGTGAAGCCTATGGCCTGAATCGCACGCTGTTGAATCAGTGAATCAAGGACTGATGGAGAGGGGAATCGCTTCATTTTATTTAATATCTCGTATATAGAAAGAGGTTCGTCCTTTATATATTCGAGTAATTTTCTCTCGTTTTCTGTGGAATTAACAGGATTTGCTCCAGTACTGACAAAGAATTTAGTGGGCTGAATATGCTCATTAAGCATGGTTCTCAAGGGCACGGGGTTTTTCTCCAGTTTTTCCTTGAAGTTGGGGTACTTTACAGCAGCAAAGCAAAGAGGCATAACTCTTCTCGGACCTATCCTAACGCATTTCTTAAACCACACATGGCTGTCTCCCCCATTTGCCGAACTCTCCATTCTTATTGATTTTACGCGGGTTTGCCAACCTCCTATAACTGCCCCTTTCTCACAAAGTTCAGGTCTTCCCTTTTTTATTATGGAGACGTCCGTACTCGTCCCTCCAACATCGATTACAGCGCACGTATCTAGTCCTGAAAGATGAGAAGCTCCCATAATACTTGCTGCAGGGCCTGAAAATACTGTTTCGATGGGACGCAGTTTTGCACCTTTTATATCTATAACCGAGCCGTCACACTTCAGCATTAAGATTTTCGCATCAAGTTTTCTTTCCTTTATTTCGGTCACGATGGAATGAATAAATTGATAGGTTATTGGAATCAACTGGGCGTTTAAGACGGCTGTAGCCGCTCTTTCGTACGCTCCCAGTTCCTGAGATAATTCATATCCGCAAACCACAGGATGCCCTGTCAATTTAGTAATTATTTGTTTAATTTTAAGCTCATGCTCAGGATTTCTTGTGCTGAAATATGAAGATACCGCAAATGCAGAAACTTTCTTTTTGAGGCTTACTGCAAACTGTTCTACGGCAGTAAGGTCTAGAGGCTGCAGCTCATCTCCATTGCTGTCGTGTCCTCCTTTCACAGTAATACAGTAATCTGCTGGAAGTTTCTTTGGGATGGTGTAGTCTCCTACCAAAATAAGGCCAACAGGATATCCTGTCTTCTCAAGAATAGTATTCGTCGACAGAGTTGTGGAAACAGACACCAATTTTATCTTATTAACATACTCTGGATCCAGTTTGTCAATAGCATTTCGAATTCCAACCATAAGGTCTGGATAGGTAGTAATTGCCTTGCTGGCATCAAGAATTCGGCTGTCCGAATCTCTTAAAATTACGGCATCGGTGTAGGTTCCACCTGCATCAATACCCAGACTATATTGCATGTCAAAACAGCCCCATTTTTACTTTATGTTATTTAATTCAGGTCCTTTTTCAACTATATCAATCTTTTTATTAAAGATCTTAATTTATTTCTTAAGATATACATCCTTTTATAATCTCTAACTATTCATATCTAGATTTCTTTTTATTTTATCAAGCTGTAGTAGTAGTTTTCGGGATCCCTATACCTACAAAAACAAGTTTTGTTTCCATGGGCACGTCAGTCCAGCCGCTTGGTGCTAGGTAGCTCCTGCTAACATCTATTTTTATCTTCTCTTTTTGAAGTCCTGCGCTCACCATGTAATCCATAACAAGCTGTCTTCCAAGTATTTCTGCATATTCAACGGCTTTACTGTATACTTCAAATTTCTTTCTTTCAGATTGAGAAAAGACAATGAACTCATTTTTCGTCTCATATTGCAAGATGTCTTCTGGAGTACATCTCTCGTGAGCTTCATAATCTATATTTTCAGCCTTACCTTCATTTGACTTAGGGGTTACTTTTGTTTTTATGAGAATCTCTACCCTTTTAATTCCTTTTCCAACAAGGGCTCCGACCGCGTTACCCACATCGGCGTATTCGGGAACTATGAAATCGGCATTAATCAGTTTCTTCAAGTCCTCAACATATGCCTTTACAGGTCCTCCAAGAAGTACCACAGGAATTTCAACTCTGAAGCGAGTATAATTCCTTCCAAGAAGAACTCTATTTATTTCGTTTCTCGGCATTCCCTCTATAAGATAGGCAATAAGGTCTTCGGCAATGTTGCGCGCAACCCTGCGTTTTGCTTCCGCACTGAAAGCATCCGGGCTCTGTTTCACTATTCTCCCAAGCATGGAGGCCCCTATTGTTGAAGCTTCCACATCCCATTCAGTATATTCTCCAAGCACATGAAGAGCGTCAGTAGGGGTAAAGCCAATTGCTTGGATCAATCTTTTCTGGATTAGTGAATCCAGAATTGACGGAGAAGGACGCTTTTTTAGGGCTATGAGCAGATCCCCGAAGGAAACAGGCTCTCTTCCGATGTGCCTGTATATTTCCCGTTCTCCTGGCCTCAATTCGATAGGCCTGAAATCGGTTCTGATATAAAATTTCGTTACCTGAATACTCTCGCAGAGATATCCTTTTGCAACCCTGTTCTGCTTCAATTTTTCCTTGAAACCGGAATATATGACAGAAGCCCTGCAAAGTGGAATTACCCGACGAGGGCCGATATAAATTCGGTCGCCTTTTACCCAGACATGGCTGTCTCCACCGGTTGCAGAAGTCTCCATACGGATAGCTTTTACGCGGGTTTGCCAGCCTCCAACAATGGCACCTGAACTGCTGAGTTGCGGAATACTGTCCACCATCATAGCTACATCAGTGCTCGTGCCGCCAACATCGATCATAGCACAGGTATTGAGCTTGCTCAGGTGAGATGCACCCACAAGACTTGCAGCAGGCCCTGAGAATATAGTCTCAATTGGTTTTTCTAGGGCTTCTTCTATTCCCACTACTGACCCGTCGCATTTCAGCATCAGTATGTTCGCGTGTATATCCCTGATTTCAAACTCTTTAACTATTGCCTGGATAAACTTGTGAGTAATAGGAATTAGCTGAGCGTTGAGAAACGCAGTTATAGCTCTCTCATAGGCTCCAAGATCTTGGGAGAGTTCATGCCCGCAAACCACTGGGTGCCCTGTAAGTTCCTTTACGGCTTTTTTGACAGCAAGCTCGTGTTCAGGGTTGCGATTGCTGAAGTATGAAGAAACCGCAAAAGCCGAAACCTTATCTTTCACCTTGAGGGCAAATTCTTTTACGGAATCAATGTCAAGGGTTTTTAATTCTTCACCATCATTGTTATGCCCGCCAGAAACTGCCACCCAGTAATCCGTAGGAAGTTGCTCAGGAATTATATAATCGCCTACCATTATTAGCCCTACAGGAAAGCCGGTGTTTTCCAGAATGGTATTTGTAGACAGCGTTGTAGATACGGATACAAGCTTAATATCTTTAAGATACGCAGGGTTCAATGCATCAATAGCGTTTTTCATTCCAGGTAGTGGATCGGGGTAGGTGGTCAACGCTTTACCTGATTCGATCACAGATCCATCTGAATCACTGACGATAACAGCATCAGTGTAAGTTCCCCCTGCATCGATTCCAAGACTGAAGTTCATTTTCAACCTCTTTTGCGAGTTAAGCTTAACTTCCCAGAATTTCCAGACTATTCTTAAATTAGGATAATAAATATTTCTTTAGCAGCCACTAAAATTCAGACTTCTTTAATCCAGTCAGTTTTAACTTGTTATTATAAATTATGAAAACCTGTTGAATATCCTATTAAACATTATTTACAGTTGAACCAATAGTTGCAAGGATTAAAAGCAATATATTGGCTTTCTTCTTAATTTTCGATTCTTCATGCCAATTTTTAATGCACTTATCATCATATTATTATTTTATTTTTTCTATATTTTTTATCTCTTTAGTGTGAAGTTACTTGTTTCCATCGTTCTTCTTCCAAGGATCCGACTTTGCTTTTAAAAATTTGGTTATTTTTAGAGCTGGGCTCGATTTTTATGAGTATATACGTCTCTTCTGAAAAAGCTGTTTTAAGCCTCTCTTCTACTAGATTTGCGATCTCTGCGGCTTCGTAGATACTCAAGGAGCTATTAACACAGATACAGACGTTGATTGCTATTCCTTTTCCGATCCTTCTGGTTTTAAGTTCTCTGGAACCTGTTACGTTTTCAGTCTTATTAATTATCGTCCTTATTTTCAGGTTATTTTCGTCATCAAGGGAAGCTTCTATCAGCTCGTTTACGGTTCTATAGAGAAGCTTACCTGAAGTCCAAAGAAGATAGAGACTTAAAAGAAACGCAGCAAAGGATTCGGTTATATCAAAACCCTTTCCAGGTATGAATGTGTACCCTATGCCAAGGATTACAAAACCGGATATTAATATATCTTTTGTGGGAATTTGAGCCTTTGAGAAAGTCTCTTTAGCCTGTAGTTCAAAATTCCCAGTTAGAATAACTATAACATTTCTTAATACAAAAGCCGTAATTGCTGCATAGAATGCAATGAGTTTAGGGATATCCGGCTCTTTGCCCTGCAAAAACATGAGTAATTCCCCAAAACTCAGGGAAATCACACGAAAACTTGCAAAAAGAAGAATAAAAGCCCCTGCTCCCATGCAGAGGGTTGTAATTTTTCCGTGTCCGTAATTGTGACTTTTATCTCCAGGCTTGCTTGCAATAGAAAAATCCAGGAGTGTTATATCTTCATTAATAAATTCAGAAAAGGAACGAACTGAATCGGCAAGAAGCAAAGTACTATTTCCCAGTATTCCGGCGAGCAGTTTAAAAAGCGCAAGTGTCAAACTCAAAGCAAGCCTTGTATAAGGAATATTTTGGGTTTCGCCAAACTCTTTACCCACTTGCATTCGAAGCTCACCGTTCTAATTTTTCCAATTTTCCTTCCTAAAGCGGCACTTTTATGCAGGCCAATGAAAACAAAAAAACTATATTACTCCTAAAAATTGAACAGGCCCTCGGGTGCCTGTATTTCTAACGCTGTTACGACAAGAATTTAACCACTCATGAAATAATATTTGGGAGGATTAGAAGGCACAGATTTTAAATCCGTGCTTCCCTGAATACTTATTTTTGACTGTTTTTTGTTTTTATAATGTTATTGTTTTCTTGAAGATCTGAGGTTGGTGTAGGTCTTTTCCTCAAGCACTCGAGGGTTTTTTTGTTAAGTCTGATTGCTTTACTATTAAAGTGGGATTACTGTTTTTCCATGGATTTCATTCATTACCATGCCCAGAGCTGTATAAAGAGCTCCAAGACCCATTACGAGTCCTACATAGCCAGCCACTACAAGCAACCCTGTGCTTCCGGTTGCGTTTACAACAGCCAGCAATATGAATAATAAGAATAAAGTAACAAATACAAACTGAAGGGCACGGACTCCAATTTTCATAGTAGCGATCAGCATAACAAAAGTGTAAACGCCCCAGATAAAGAGATACGCGGCCATAGCAGTTCCGGACGAAGCCTCAGCCCAACCGATTGCAGGCATAACAAGCAATCCAGCCAGCGAGAACCAGAAAAGGCCGAAAGCTGAGAATGCAGTTCCTGCAAAAATATCTCCTTTTTTCCAGGACATAATTCCTGCAAACACTTGGGCGAATCCACCCAGAAATATTGCCATGGAGACAATCATTGATTCTACAGGGTATACCCCTATATAACTCAGACTCAACAGGACCGCTGCAAGGCCAAGGCCGGTAAAACCAAGGGGGGCAGCATTTGCAGTCTTGTCAATTATTTCGGTAGGATTTCCCACGTTTTCGCTCATGGTTTCACCTGAAGCCATTTTTATAAAAATAAAAAAGAAGTTTCGGGCTTAGAGCCCGTAGTTTTCTGGTTTGAAAACTGCAACTTCCTGTTTGAACTTGGTCAGGTTGTCGCTCATGAACTTGTCAGCATCGTCGGTGAGGGCTTCAAGGTCGGCCTTAACCTTTGCAAGAGCATTGGTTTCGAACCTTGTAAGTCTAAGTTTGCCAGATTTGGCACCTTCTTCGACAATGTTGCAACATTCGATTGCAGCGTTCTTTGCACGGAGATAGTTGTTTTCTCCGTCCTTGACGATTGCCTGTCCTACCTTGTAGGCATTATCGTAAGCAAGCACATAGCCCTGTGGGTCTCTGTATTTGTCAGAAAGTACAAGAATATCCCTGAGCTCCTTTGCTTTTCCGGTCTTAAGGGCAACGTTCATCATCGAACAGTCATATGCAAGGGTCTCTGACCAGCACTGGACAGTTGTACCACCGAATTCACCATGGTACTCAACAGACTCATTGGACCAGAGGTCACAGCATTCCATAATCAGGTTACCCATGACGTCAGAGTGAGCACAAGTAGAGGTCTTACCTTCTGTGGTCATTGGCATACCGGTGATGGGTTTGATGATTACGTTTTCATATCCACAGTCCTTTCCAGGGCCTACTGCACCTGATTCGTATGCACAGAGAGATCTTGCTGCAGAGATTGCCCTTGCAACGATTGCAGTTGTGTGGGCAAGGTTCTTGTCAAGTAAACCGCCTGCAATGAACATTGCAGTGTTTGCCTGGGCACAGTCAGTGTCACCTGCGGAAACAGTGCCGGTCTTCTTTGCAATGTCTGAAATGTCGGACCAGATCATTTCCATGTCCATGCTACCGAGAACACCGATACCGAAGAGCATGCCTGCAGTGTCGTTTCTCAGAATGGAGTAGTCGAAGACTTCCTTACCACCCATGCTCTCTACTGAAAGCAGGTCTGCACCATTTTTAGCAACTTCTTCAAAGGCTTCCATAAAGACGCTGTATTTGTCTCCTCTGAGTTGGAGGAAGTTACGGTCTTCACGGATATCACCAATGGTGTGGCGGAGTGCACACTTTATGCCGTATTCGTCATGGTACTCTTCCATGATAGTCTTCTGAGCATGTGCAACAGCACCTCCCCAGTCGGGGTTGTTGGACATCTGCTGGACGTGTTCAGTTTCAAGCACAACAGAGGGAGCTCCGATTTGAACCATCCTTGCCATAATGTCAGTGGTGATCCTTTCATATTCTTTTATGAGCTTTTCTTTGGATGCTCCGGCTCCAGGTCTTGGGGCATAGTTAACCTCAGGGGATGTGTATCCTGCACCGATTTCGAGGCCAAGGCCTGCCTTTACTGGGAATTTTGCTTGTCCGAAAACCAGTTCATCTGCGCTAGCATAAGCCATTGAAGTGTATTTTTTTACCATTTTTGCTCCCTCCTCAGTGTTTGTGGAACTTCTCCCTTAATGCTGTGATATCTGTAGTACCTGCAATGATTGCGTCAGCAATCTTGGGGGCATCTGCAGCTTCTTCACCATAGACTCCAAGTTCATACTGGGATACGAAGTCCTGGTTTACAGCACCGCCACCACATGCGAATGGGATCTTTATGCCCTTTTCAAGGAGCTTGTCATTAACTTCCTTGAATGCATACATGGTGGTTGTCATAAGAGCAGTACCTGTGAGCAACATCGGCTTCTCTTTTTCAACTGCAGTGATTACTTCGTTTACAGGAACATCTCTTCCGAGATCAATAACTTCATAGCCGTTTGCTCTGAGAAGAGCGGTAACAATGTTCTTTCCAATATCGTGAACGTCACCTTCTGCAACATGGACAACAACTTTACCCTTTGGCTCGGGGATTTCGGTTGTCTTGGTCTTGCAGAATTCGATGCCTGCTAGCATTGCATCAGCTGACATCATAACATTCGGGAGGAAAATAATACCATCATCGTAAAGCTTGGTTACAACTCCCATCCCTACCATTAAGGCATCGTCGATAAGAGCGATTGGCTTCTTGCCTGCATCGATTGCGACTTCGAGTGCATCAACTACGTCGTCTTCTTCACCCTCATAGATTGCTTTTGCAATCGGGTAGATGAGTTCATCCTTGGGGTAAAGCTCTTCTGCGGCTTCGTCGGGGGTCATTGCCTTTTCGAGGGCAACGTTGTAACGTACTAATATGCCGTCAATATCTTCTAGTTTTAAATCCAACATATTTTAACCTCCATTTAGCAAAAAGGTCTCGGATTGCTCAGATCGTTGACCCTGCAAGTTACATCTCCCTGAAGTTTTTAAGCTGTTTTTTGCTGGACACTTCTTGAATACAATGTCAATGAATTCGAAAACCTCCAGTCGAATTCCTTCCATTGGGGGATTGGATAACCTCGTGGTGATGTACTGGTCATTCAGTAGACTGAAATTAATCCTTTCTTACGTTTTTTAAGCTCCCTCCAAAGAGCTTTTGAGTTGCCAGGTCGGAAAATTTCTCATTTTCACTTTAATGGCTCTCAAGGATCTTTTATTCCAGCCAATTTTGATAGGTGTACTCCCTTTAGTATTCCGGGATGCACTTGCAGATCACAGTTGGATTTAATTGCATATACCTTCACCTATGCTAATTTTTGAATTGCTATAATTTTATAATTCTCCTTCCAATTTTCTCTGCAAATGATATTATAAAAGAGGATTCTTTTTTTGTCCCGATTGATCTAAACAATGGGATCAAAATTTCTAGGGCAATTATTTTCGTCCCAGAGATTTTTGGTTGCAGAGTATGAAGACATGGAGGTTTCTATTTTAAGCGACGGAGATTATCAAGTGAATTTGTTTTTTATTGGAGATTTGAAGCAGGCAAAATAAGGTGATCAAAATACATTTTTGAAAACGCACAAGTGAAGTTAATATTCTCTTCAATTTTCCCACAAATTCTCTAATTTTTCGGTTTATGTGAAAAATATTTGAAAGCTTCTATAACTCCGATCTTTTAATTATTCTGAAGTTTATTTAAATCTCATTTATTTGCAATTTCGTTACTTTTTTAAATAGAGGCGAATTATTTATCTGGCCACTTATTCTGATTCTATCTTCAATTTTTATTAATGTAGACTTCTTTAGAAATGCCTGAGGTTCTATTGCTAACCCATAACCATTTTTCTCTGAATGGCTGAAAGAGTATCTTACTTCTCTATCTAAGGGGGTCATCTTTCGGGCAAGGGCCGATGATCATTTTATAATATATAAGGTTTTTGTGTGTCACGTCACAACTATCCGGAACCGGAAATTTCCTTCCTCTCAAAGTCATTCCAATTAAGAGACTATTATTTTCTAGATATGCCCTAACGGATATTTTTTATTTTTAACGGAAAACATCCTTTCTTTCAGTTGTCTGTTTACTGTTACATCCACAACTTCAATGAGCTCATCTCTGTTCCGGAAAAGCTATTCCCGTCTGTTCTATTATAATAGTGTCTAGATTCCAGATTAAATATAATGCTAGCGTTTTCTCAGTAAAAATAGACATCGAAATAATTTATTCTATATTAAAGGCCTTTAGCTCCTTTTTTAACATTAAATTCGTATTGTGGAAGAGCCTTATCCCAAAACCTGTTCTATTCTAAATCATCAGGAGTTCTCAGGATTATTTTCCATGACCAGATATTCTATTGACTTTTCCAAATACGAGATTCAAAAATCAAATTTTGAGTTTCGGGATAGGCTCGAAAATAAAATCAGTGCCATAATTAAAGACTAATATAAGCTGACAAAAATAACGATTTTATCTAATTCTGTTACTTATCTAAACCTTAATAATATTTATTCATTTGATTAAAAAAGTTTATATTGTATATTCCATTGAGAATCTCTAGATATGTCATTTCTAAACTAAACATTATTTACACGCTGGGTTAATTGCCCTGATGATAAAGTGTACAATTTCAACTCAGTAGTTATAAAGTAAATAATAAAGTTTGTCAAAAAAAAGCATATAAGATTACGTGTTTGAACTGAAATAATTTCAAATAAAAACAGGAATTGTGACTGGACTCCTTAATAAATAATTATGAAATCCAAATCACATAAAGTCTGGATAAACTGTCTTTACCATTAAAATGATCCCAAAAACCATCATTAAAAGAGAAATCTTCCAGGCTGCCTGTAACAGACGAGCCTGGTTTTTGGGTTCACCTAACTTATATAAAACTCTTTCAACCAGATTTGGTCGATCATCACACGCTGCCATATTCAAATCAAGTTAATTATTTCATTCTCGCCTTGACTTTCTTCAGCCGGGAAGTAGTCTCCCTTTCCATCTCCTCAAGGGTAAAACGAATATACTTCATGGTTGCGATGAGTTCAGGAATGACCTTGAATTCGAGAGCGTTAACACGCCTCTTGGTCTTCTCAATTTCGTCAAGGAGCCTTTTCATTGTTGTTTCCAGCTCTGCGGCAGTAATGATCTTTTCTACCAGGGCCTCATAGGCATCAGCAGTCTCATCGATGTATGAGTTTGTCCCAATAATACCGTAACCCCTCTCAGTGAGGGATTTGCGGACTCCAGTAGAGTTGATCTTAGGCACCACGACACCCATGATATTGTGTCCTGAAAGCTGGATTTCAGGGGATTCCTTTGCTGTAAAAGCAGTTGATCTAACTGTAACCATTCCATTCACAGCAGAGGCAAGATTGATTTTTTCTGCAGCGTTTAGATAGGCAGCGTCCAGTTCGCTTCTGACGTTCCTTGCCTCGTTAAGGATCTTAAAGAACTCAAGAATAAGACCGTCTCTTTTCATCTTAAGGAGCTTGTGCCCGCTTTCAGAGAGCTTGATTTTTTTCTTGAGCTCGATTAGCTCCGACCGAGTTGGTTTTACGTCTTGAGCCATGGTAATCACTTACCCTTTCTGTGTGCAGGGTGGTATTTCTGGATGTACTTGTTGTCAATCCTACCCAGCTGGTTTTCAGGTAGATGCGCAAGAATCTTCCATCCGATGTCCAGAGTATCTTCAATTGTCCGGTTTTCGTTTTTGCCCTGGCGAACGAACTCGTTTTCGAAAAGATCGGCAAATTCAAGGAACTTGACGTCTCTCTCAGACAAAGCTTCTTTACCGACTATAGCCACGAGACCTCTCAGGTCACGCCCTTCTGCATAACCTGCGTACATCTGGTCAGAAACTGCCTTGTGGTCTTCTCTTGTCTTGCCTGCTCCAATACCAGAGTTCATCAGCCTTGACAGGGAAGGCAGCACATTGATTGGTGGATAGATACCTTTCCTGTGCAGTTCTCTTGAAACCACAATCTGCCCTTCAGTAATATACCCGGAAAGGTCAGGAATCGGGTGGGTAATATCGTCACCAGGCATCGAAAGAATCGGAATCTGGGTAACGGATCCCTTGGCACCTTTGACAATACCTGCACGCTCGTAGAGAGTTGCAAGGTCAGTGTACATGTAACCCGGATACCCACGACGACCAGGAATTTCGTTACGGGCGGCACCCATCTGACGAAGAGCTTCTGCATAGTTGGTAATGTCAGTCAGAATAACAAGTACGTGCATACCGTGTTCGTATGCCAGATATTCAGCTGCGGTCAGGGCCATACGCGGAGTGACTATACGTTCGACAGCAGGGTCATCTGCGAGGTTAAGGAACACAACAGCCCTTTCCAGAGCCCCGGTCTTTTCGAAGTCGCTCATGAAATACTGGGCTTCTTCATTTGTAATACCCATTGCTGCGAAAACTACTGCGAAAGGTGCTTCTGATCCAGGCACAGCCGCCTGCCTTGCGATTTGCAGGGCAATTTCGTTGTGTGGGAGACCTGAAGCTGAGAAGATAGGCAGTTTCTGCCCACGAACCAGGGTGTTTGTTCCGTCGATTGTGGAGATGCCTGTCTGAATGAAATCCTTTGGAGGCAGCCTGGCATATGGGTTCATTGCAGCCCCGTTGATATCCAGAAGCTGGTCAGGCACAATCCTGGGCCCGCCGTCAAGTGGGTCTCCTGAACCTGAAAGAATCCTTCCGAGGAGATCAATGGATGCAGGGAGCTTGAGGGTTTCCCCTGAGAAGACTACACCACAATCCTTGTCCAGACCAGTGGTACCTTCAAAAATCTGGATAACCACGATGTCCGCTGAAGAGTCCAGCACCTCGCCTCTGCGGGTGGTTCCGTCAGGCAGGTTGACAGTAACGATTTCTTTATAGCCTACAGGCTCTGTTTTTTCAACAAACACAAGCGGTCCTGCAATCTGAGTGATTGTCTTATATTCTTTTACCATGCTTACCTACCTCTCAGGGATGCAAACTCTTTATCCATCTGTGCCAGGACAGTGTTCATAGAACCTTCGTAGTCCTCCTCATACTTGACCTTAGCAAGCACATTTTTGGATTCAAGCTTGAGAATTTCAGGTATAGGAACACCTGACTTCAGGGCTTCCTGTGCAGCGTCTCCGAACTTCATGATTGCCTTCAGAGTACTGTACTGTTTAGAGAACGGGCTGTAGGCATCTATTGGATGGAATGCATTCTGCTGCAGGAAAATTTCCCTGATCATACGGGTGACTTCAAGCAGGAGCTGCTGATCGTCTGGCAAAGCGTCGGAACCTACAAGCTGCACGATTTCCTGCAGTTCGGATTCTGTCTGGAGCATTTCCATTGCCCTTTCCCTCAGAGCCACATAATCGGGAGCCACGTTATCTGCAAACCAGTCGTTAAGGCTTTCCTTGTACAGACTGTAACTGTTCAGCCAGTTGATGGCCGGGAAGTGACGCCTCTGAGAGAGTTTGGCATCGAGAGCCCAGAACACTTTTACGATACGCAGGGTGTTTTGCGTAACAGGTTCTGAGAAGTCACCACCAGGTGGAGATACTGCTCCAATAACAGTAATGGAGCCTGTCTCACCGCAGAGACTCTCCGCAACCCCGGAACGCTCGTAGAATTCAGCAAGCCTTGCAGACAGATATGCAGGATAACCTTCTTCACCAGGCATTTCTTCTAGACGGGAGGAGATTTCTCTCATGGCCTCTGCCCACCTGGAGGTGGAGTCTGCCATTAGGGATACATCTAATCCCATGTCACGGAAGTATTCTGCAATGGTAATTCCGGTGTACACAGATGCTTCTCTTGCGGCCACAGGCATGTTTGAAGTATTAGCAATAAGAACAGTACGTTCCATCAGTGGGCGCCCGGTCTGCGGGTCTTCGAGTTCAGGGAATTCACTCAGAACATCTGCCATTTCGTTTCCGCGTTCACCACAACCAATGTAGACCACAATTTCGGTGTCACTCCACTTTGCAAGCGACTGCTGAGTAACGGTCTTTCCCGATCCGAAAGGTCCGGGGATTGCAGCCGTTCCGCCTTTTGCCACAGGGAAAAGCCCATCAAGGATTCTCATTCCTGTAACCAGAGGCCTAGTTGGAGTAAGTTTTGCCCTAACAGGTCTGGGTCTCCTGACAGGCCACTTTTGCATCAACTGCAATTCTGTCCCGTCAGTGAGGGTACAGACTGTGTCTACTACCGTAAAGCTCCCGCTCTTGATGTCGGCAATTGTACCTGAGACGTCAGGAGGCACCATGATCTTATGTTCAATATTCACGGTTTCCTGTACAACACCAATTACTTCTCCGCCTTTTACGGAATCGCCCTTCTTGACAATGGGTTTGAATTCCCAGAGTTTCTTGTGATCAAGCCCATCTGCGCTGACTCCTCTCTGGATGAAGTTGCCCATTTTAGCAAGCAGGACATGCAGTGGCCTCTGAACTCCATCATAAATACTAGAAAGAAGACCCGGACCAAGTTCCACGGATAGAGACGACCCTGTAGAATAACAGGGTTCCCCTGGCTTGATGCCTGCGGTCTCTTCGTACACCTGGATGATGGTCTTGGGCCCTAATATCTGGATGACTTCACCCATTAGACCTTCATTACCGACTTTGACCAGGTCATACATTTTTGCCTGCAAGCCGATGGCGGTGACGACAGGCCCAGACACACGATAAATTTCACCTTTTACTTCCACAGATCAACACCTACCGCTTGTTTTATCTTATCTCTTAAATTTGAGCCTGATCCACTACCTCCAAGGGCTACCACTGTAGGCTGGACAGACTCATTCAAGTCATTCCTTAAAATTTCCGGCAGATTACTAATGTCATCATTATGCATTACAAGAATCCCGGTACTTTTGTCTTGAAGCACCTCTTTTACCGCGGACTCGATGGCTGTGATATCAGCAACTTCGTAGATTTTTCTGACACCAGCCAGTCTGAATCCCGTAACGAAATCACTTTTCCCGATCACTGCTAATTCCATTAGATAACCACCAACTGGTCTTTAATTAAGTTATCACTTAGGCCAGACTCTTTACCCCTAAAGATTATCCGAAGATTAGTAACCTCATTATGCTTATGGATAATATAGTCCATAACAGGTATAATTGAGATTGGAGACGCGTGTGAAAAAGTGGTTGCGGATTCAAGATAATATCTTGTGAGCCTGCTTTCAAGACTAGTTAGAGAATTCATATCCGAGTCGATAACGCTTGAAATTGCATCCCAGTAATGAGTTTTTTGAAGCTCATTGACAAACTCTCCATATGGAAAATGTGCGAGTTTCTCGGGCCTTAATTCAAGCCCTCCCTCAATCATGAGAGGCATTATTTCATCAGACTGTTCTACTCCTGCTTTTTTCAGTCTGAAGAGGTTACTCAAGTTCTTAACATCGACTTCCAGTCTGATGAACCTGGCAAAAAGCTTACGGTCTTTAGATTTTGGTATCCCGATTGCTTCAAACAAACTTGCATAATACATCTTATCAAGCTCGTTTTCTATGTAGGCCAGGTTAGTTCCGTCAAACGTTTGCAGCAAGGGATAGTATTCTGTCCGTCTCAGGGCATCGATGATTTCCTGATACGTGGGCTTGGCTGCAAGTTCTGACAGGAAGGTGTAAGTAAACTGCCCGGAAGCAATCAGAAACTCCAGGATATCTTCTACAGGGGCGTTGTAAAGTTTCCCGCGGAGAAGTGTCTTGACGTTCCAGATTTCATACCTTTTCAGGTATGCGGTAGTCAGATAATTTAGTTCTCCTGTGGTGATTCTTCCCAACTTATCATAGGTAAGCGCAAGATTCCTGTTTAATGCGTGTTCTGCCAGATCGCCACCGCTGTATTTCATTGCCAGTTCGTCAACGTCGTTTTTGTATTCAGACTCTTGGATAAAACGGGTAATTTCATCAATCCCCATGTTGAGAAGCCGGGGATACGATTCTTTAGGAAGCAACTTACTCTTCATCGCGCGGACACGGGTTACGGAATAGGCATAGTTAGTATTACCTTTTTTATTCTTTTCGGATTGTGAGGGTTTTTTCCCCCGGAATCTCTCCAAAAGCCGCATAAAACATCACCCGTTTAGAATATCAGATATCTGCTTCAATGAACGCTCGTAAACATTTTTCAGGATTGAGTCGTATGTAAAATCTAACCTGACCGTTCTATCCTCGTTTTCCAGAACAATACCACCGAGAATATCGATGTTACCACTGTAGGATAAAGAAGATAATTTCCTGACAATTGGTTCTGAATCTTTTGTAGAATAAATTCTGACACCTTCAGCTTGGTGATCATCGATCAGAACCTTTAACAACTTCTCGTTTTTAGAAGCAGGCATCGACTTTATAGACTCATGTGCTTTAGTATAGACCTGCTCTAGAAGTTCCTTTCGTTTATTGAGTCTTATCCTTTTCACATCAAGATTTGCACTGGATATCACTTGCTGGTGTAGATTTTTGAGGTCTTCTTCAGCTTGTGCAAGGCTGTCTCCAAGCATCTTCTTCTGGCCATCTCTGGCTTCATTTAAGATCTCAGATACTTTTGCGTCAGCTTCAGCATTGATCCTGGAAACTTCAGCCTGTGCACCACCCTGGATATCCTTTACAACGATATCTAGTCCCATGCTTCCACCTCCAAATAAATTTAGAGCAAATGCTCTAAGAGAGCAAAGAATACTCTAAAAGAGCAAACTTCCCACAAACTTAGAACATAAATGCCCTATGGATTAGAGCAAAGATTCTCTAAAAAATTTAAGAGCAGGGAATACTCTTAAATCAATTTTTATTTGCTGAGTAAACATTGCTTTATTTGATAAGCAAAGCAACGACAAGACCGAAGATAACAATGGTTTCTGGGATGACAGTAAGAATCAGACCCTTACC